>Ga0075418_10011165_pt1 | contig 10034 bp, 6 predicted proteins | sample SoiMetdeltSBSDD2_FD_81776 | JGI IMG/M metagenome (GOLD analysis project Ga0075418, IMG submission 81776) | Bulk soil microbial communities from a Populus tree surrounding site in Tennessee, USA - Soil MetaG P. deltoides SBSDD2 | ecosystem: Environmental > Terrestrial > Soil > Tree plantation...
CGCGACGCGGCTCGGCGCGATCGTCGACCAGACGCAGCTCAAGAGCGTATTGGGTTACATCGACTCCGGTCGGAGCGAAGGAGCGCGGCTGCGCACGGGCGGCAACCGGGCGCGCACCGACTCGGGCGGGTACTACGTCGAGCCCACCGTGTTCGACCAGGTGCGACAGGACATGAAGATCGCGCGCGAGGAGATCTTCGGGCCCGTGCTTGCCACGATCGGCGTCAAGAATGCGGCCGAGGCGGTCGCGGTCGGCAATTCTGGGATCTACGGGCTCGCCGCCGCAGTGTGGACGCGCGACATCGGCCGCGCGCATCGTGTCGCGCGTGCGCTGCGTGCCGGTGTCGTCTACGTCAATTGCTACGACGCGGACGACATCACCGTGCCCTTCGGAGGATTCAAGCAATCCGGTATCGGGCGCGACAAGTCGCTCCACGCCTTCGACAAGTACACCGAGCTCAAGACGACTTGGATCGACCTGTCCTGACCAACCCGATCACGCTCAACGCACCGTGACCTCGACGCGCCGCGCATCGGCGAGCGTCCCGTCGCCGGTGGTGACAACGGGCTTTTCCATGTGGATCCGCGACTCCTCGATGCCCGCGGCGACGAGCGCGTCGCGCACCGAGGCCGCCCGATTCCTGGCGAGCTCCTCGTTGGCCGCCTGGTCGCCGCTCGCATCGTGGTAGCCCGAGATCACGGCCGTCGACGCCGGGATTTCCTGGAGATACACGACGACCGACGATAGGGCGGTCTCGCTGCCCGGGGGCAGCGCCGACTGGTCGACCTCGAAGTACACGGTTGCGGTTGGCGTCGTGTCTGCGGGCGCTGCGCCTTCCGGCGCCGGTGCGGGCTCGACTGCCGCAGGAGGAGGGAGGGTGTCCTCCACCGGCCGCTGCTCGCGGCGCCCGAACAGCGAGGACAGGAGCCACAGCAGACCGAGTGCGATCAGCAGCGGCAGCAGCCAGCGCCAGATCGAAGACCGAGGCTCGGGCGCCATCGCCGCCGCGGTGTACGCCGCGCGCGCGCCCGTCGGCGGCGACAGGAAGCTGTCGATGTTGGCAAGCGGCGCGGGCAATGCGGCGGCGAACGCGTCCCTCTGACTCGTGAGCAGGCTCGCGAGCGAGGAAGCGTTCAGGTTGTCGCTGCGTGTCTGCCGGCCGAGCGTGGCCAGCACCAGCGGCGCCGCAAGATTGAGCAGCGTGGAGCCTGTCGAGGTCTTGACGCCCGCGTAGCTCGCGAGCGCACTCCCCAGGTTGCTCGTGTTGCCGCCGAAGAGCATAGCGAGCAGCTGCCCGCCAAGGCCCATCACGGGGGACGACTCTCCGCCGCCAAGCAGCCCGGCGACATTGTTCAGGACGTTGTCGTCGTTGGCCGGCGAGCGCACCAGGTCGAACAGCGACCCTGCGAATCCGGCGTCGCTGGCGCGACTCGCGAGACCGGTGAGCACGACCGGCAGAGCCGCGGTCATGGCCTTGTGGGTCGACGAGTCGGATTCGCCCAGCATCGAGGCCGCTCGGCTGGCCAGGTCCGGGGTGATGAGGCCGGTCAGGCTATCGAGCAATGAAGCGGGCATGGCGCACCTCCTTGCAGCGGACTTGTTGCTCCCTGGTCCCCTGGTTTCCGCGGCCTTGCGAAACCTGACCGGAAGAGCAATTGTGAACATAATGTGGCCAGCGCTGCTATCAGAGGGCGCCTCGGCCTGCCGCGCTGGTGGGCCGGTCGCTCACCTGCCCTGCGCTAGACTCGCGGGCCCGCGATGGCACTGCCGGAGAGAGAGCCATGACCGTAACTTTTGCCGCAACCCAGTTCGCCTGCACCGAGGATGCTGCGGCCAACATCGCCTCGGCCGAGCGGATGCTGCGCCAGGCTGCGAAGCAGGGCGCGCAAGTAATCCTGCTGCAGGAGCTGTTCGAGACCCCTTACTTCTGCAAGGACCATCTCGCGACCCACTTCGAGCTTGCGCGTGAGGTCGGCGACAGTCCGGTGGTGCGCCGGTTCCGGGACCTGGCGCGCGAGTTCGGGGTAGTCGTCCCGTTGTCGGTGTTCGAGCGGTCGAACAACGCCTACTACAACTCGCTGGTGATGATCGACGCCGACGGCGAGGTCCTTGGCGTGTATCGCAAGTCGCACATCCCCGAAGGACCCGGCTACCACGAGAAGTACTACTTTTCTCCCGGCGATACGGGGTTTCGAGTGTGGCCGACGCGCTACGGTACGGTCGGCGTCGGCGTGTGCTGGGACCAGTGGTTTCCAGAAAGCGCCAGGTGCATGGCGCTGCTCGGTGCCGAGGTACTCCTGTACCCGACGGCGATCGGTTCCGAGCCGCACGACGCGAGCATCGATTCGCGCGATCACTGGCAGCGCTGCATGCAGGGTCACGCTGCGGCCAACATCATGCCGCTCGTGGCGTCGAACCGGGTCGGCGTCGAGCGCGGCCAGAAATACGAGATGACCTTCTACGGTTCGTCGTTCATCGCCGGGCCGACCGGCGAGAAGCTCGTCGAGGCCGATCGCAGCAGCGAGACCGTGATCACCGCAAGCTTCAACCTCGAGCAGGTGCGCGCACAGCGCCACGCGTGGGGTGTCTTCCGCGACCGGCGACCCGACCTTTACGGGCCGATCCTGACGCTGGATGGCCACCGCCCTGCATAACTCCGAGACGAGCGACGCCGAAGCGACGAGCCCGGCGCCGGGGTCGATCACGCTCGCCGATCTGCGCGGACCGGTCGCCTGTGTCGACCTGGAAACGACGGGCGGCGCCGCACTGCATCACCGCGTGATCGAGGTCGGCATCGTACTGCTCGACGGCGGCGTGGTGGTCGACGAGTGGAGCAGTCTCGTGAATCCGGGCTTTCCGATTTCGAGCGGCATCACGGCGATCACGGGGATCGACGACGGGATGGTGGCGGGCGCACCTCGGTTCTCCGACCTGGGCGAAGCGATCCACGCGCGGCTTGGGCGTCGCCTGTTCGTGGCGCACAACGCAGGGTTCGACTACGGGTTTCTCCGAACCGAGTTCCGTCGCATTGGTCTGCGGTACGGCGGGCCGAAGCTCTGCACGGTGCGGTTGTCGCGCGCGCTCTTCCCCAACGAACACGGTCACAGCCTCGACGCCCTGATCGAGCGTTTCGGGCTCGGTTGCGACGCGCGGCATCGCGCGCTTGGCGACGCCCGTGTGCTGCCGGAGCTGCTTGCCGCCTTCGAGGCGCGGGCGGGTCGATCGCTGGTCGATGCCGCGGTCGCGGATCAGCTGCGGGCGATACGGCTGCCGCCCGGGTTGCCTATGGATCTCGCGGACGATCTGCCGGAGTCGCCGGGCGTCTACGTGTTGCGAGGGCGTGCCGGCGTGCCGCTCTACGTCGGCATGGGCCGCAACCTGCGCAGCCGCGTGCTGGCGCATCTCTGCGCCCGCGATCGGGACGAGCCGATGGTCCGTGAGCTGCGCAATGTCGAATGGTTCGAGACCGGCGGCGAGTTCGGTGCGCTGCTGCTCGAGGCGCGGCTGATACGCGAGCTCAGGCCGCTTGGCTCGCGGCGGCGCACCGCGAGCGCGGCCTGCGTGATCCGGCTGCGGGACGCGGGTCCGGGCGCGGTGGTGAGCGTCGATGCCGCCGACACGTCGGTGTTCTGCGATGACGGTGACGTCTACGGCCCGTTCGGATCCGAGGCGGCCGCGCGCCGGGCGCTCGACGGCCGGGCGCGCGAGGCGGGCCTGTGCCTGAAGCTGCTCGGACTCGAGACAGGCGAAGGCTCGTGCTTCGCGCGGCAGCTGGGCCGCTGCCGCGGCGCCTGCTTAGGGGTAGAGCCCCGCGCGCTCCACGACGCGCGGCTCAGGCTCGCACTCGCGCCGCTGCGTCTCAAGTCATGGCCCTTCCCCGGCGCCGTCGCGATCCGCGAGCCGGCGCCGGGACTGGCGGGGAGCGTGCTGCACGTGATCGATCGCTGGCGCCACGTCGGCAGTGCCACGTCGGAAGAAGACTTGTGCTCGCTCGCCGCCGCCGGCAGCGAGGGCGAGCTCGATGTCGACATGTACCGCATCGTGAGCCGGTGGCTGCAGCGAGTCGACGCGCGCGCCTGCATCGTCTTGCCGGCCCGCGGCCTGACCACGTGAGCGCCGCTGGCGTGGCAGAGCGCCGCGAATTCTTCGCGGCCTGCCCGCGCCATGTGCCGGAGCTCCTGGCCGGCGAGCTGCGCGCACTCGGTCTCGACGTCACCCGAACACACCCTGCCGGTGTGAGCTTCGAGGGGTCGCTCGAGCACGGACTCAAGGCCTGCCTGCATTCGCGCACGGCGAGCCGCATCGTGCTGTCGCTCGTGACGGGAGCGGCGGAGGATCCCGAGCAGTTCTACGCGCTCGTCCACGCGCTGCCGTGGGAGGAGCACGTCGACGCCGATGGCAGCATCGCGGTCGATGTCGTCGGCGATGCGCCGGGCTGGGTGCGACACACGACCTTCGCGGCGCAGAAGGCCAAGGATGCGATAGTCGATCGATTCCGGGCGCGCGACGGTGCACGTCCGTCGGTCGACCTCGAGCGCCCCGATCTGCGTGTCAGCGTGCGCTTCGGCCGCGGCGCTGCCACCCTGGGGATCGATCTCGCCGGAGCGCCGCTCCACCAGCGCGGGTACCGGCAATCGGCGCTCGAGGCGCCGCTCAAGGAGAACCTCGCCGCTGCGTTGCTGCTGCGCTGTGGCTGGCCGGAGATCGCGGCCGCGGGTGGCGCATTCGTCGATCCGATGTGCGGTTCGGGCACGCTTGTGATCGAGGCGGCGCTCATTGCCGCGCGGATCGCGCCTGGGCTGCTGCGTCGGCGCTTCGGATTCGAGCGCTGGCTTCAGCACGATCCAGCGACCTGGACCAGATTGCGCGACGAAGCGCTCGCGGCGCGAGCCATGGACGCACTCGTTCCCGGTCGCCTGCGCGGGTCCGATCGCGACCAGCTGGCGATCCGCGCGGCGATCGCAAATGCGAGCCGCGCCGGCCTCGCCGATGCGCTCGTCTTCGAGCGACGGGAGGTGGCGCAGCTGCCCGCGGCCGGCGAGCCGACCGGGCTCGTGCTGGTCAATCCACCGTACGGAGCGCGTATCGGCGACGAGCGCGAGCTCGAGCCCGTGTATGCGGAGCTGGGCCGCGCGCTGCTGCGCCATCCGGGCTGGGAGTCGGGCGTATTCACCGGCAACCCTCGCCTCGGGCGCGCGCTCGGACTGCGCGCGTATCGCACGCACGTGTTTTTCAACGGACCGATCGAGAGCCGGCTGCTGCGCTTCAAGCTCGAAGCCGGCGCGTCGGCTGCCGACCGGGAGTCGCGGCGCGCGACGCGACTGGCAGCCGCACGTGCGCGGCCCGGCGCCGCGATGTTCGCCAACCGCCTGCAGAAGAACCTGAAGCGGCTGTCGGCGTGGGCGCAGCGCGAGGACGTGAGCTGTTACCGCGTCTACGACGCGGACATGCCCGAGTACGCATTTGCCATCGACCTGTACGGCAACTGCGAGCGTCACGCGTGCGTGCAGGAATACGCCGCGCCGGCGACCGTCGCCGAGGACGCCGCGCGAGCGCGGCGCGACGAGGCGGTCTCGGTGCTTGCCGAAGTGCTCGCGGTGCCGACCGAGCGCCTCCACCTGAAGACGCGGCGACGACAGCGAGCCGGCGCGCAGTACGAGCGCTCCGAGACGGAGGGCGTGTTCCACGAGGTGCGCGAGGGCCAGTACCGGTTTCTCGTCAACTTCGATGCCTACCTCGACACGGGTCTCTTCCTCGATCACCGGTTGACACGCCGAAGGATCGGCGAGCTCGCTGTCGGCCGGCGCTTCCTGAACCTCTTCGCCTACACCGGCGCAGCCACAGTGCACGCGGTCGGCGGCCGTGCCGTGGCGAGCACTACGGTCGACATGTCGCGCACCTATCTCGACTGGGCGAAGCGCAACCTGGCGCTGAACGAACTCGCCGGCCCTGCCCATGGTTTCGTCCAGGCGGACTGTCTCGACTGGCTGCGCGAAGACCTGCAGGAGCGACGGCGACCCTACGGGCTGATCTTTCTCGATCCGCCGACGCATTCTCGCTCCAAGCGCATGAGCCGTGACTTCGACGTGCAGCGCGATCACGTCGAGTTGCTCAGGCTCGCGGCGCGTCTGCTCGAGCCGGACGGAACGCTGGTGTTCTCGAACAATTTCCAGCGCTTCAGGCTCGACGCCGGCGCGCTTCCGGAACTCGAAATACGGGACATAACGCCCGATACGATCCCGGCGGATTTCGCCCGCAACCCCCGCATCCATCATTGTTTCCTGATCTCCCGGCGGCGCTGAGCCGGGCCTGTCAACCACGATTCGCCACGGGCGTTCTCTGACCCGGATGCCGCGAATCGCGCTGCAAGTGCGCGATCGCAGCCGGAGGTGTCGAGGTATGAGGCTCGCCGTTGTTGCAATTCTTACGATGCTCGCCGCCGCATCCGCGGTGGCGGATTCGGACAAGCATCGCCGCTACGAGCCGCGCTACACGTACGGCTCGATCGTCTCTCACTGCAATCAGCGCGCAAGCCGGATCGGACTTCGCGGCCACGACCGGCGCGAGTTCGTCGACTGGTGCACGGACCGTGGCCGCAACTTCGCGAGATACGACTGGGATCGCAATGACTGGGACCGGTTGCGCTGGTTCCGCGACCGCTATCGCGATCGCTACCGCGACGACTGGTACTGGCGGGCGCGTCAGGACCGCGATTTTGACGACTGGGACGACGACTGGGACGACCGGTACTTCCTGCAGCTCCTGAACGACGATCCGTACTGGTACTCCATGCGGAACAACAACGACTGGCGCTACGCGGCGCTCCAGGACTTCCTCGTGTGGAGTCTGCGGAACTGACGCTGGCTTGGCGCCGCAGCCCGGGATCGCGCACACTGCGCGAATGCCCGGGCGACGAAAAGCGAGTCCACGGCCAGCGAGGCGCGCGGCGCGCCGAACGCGCGGCAAGCTTGCGCCGGCGCGTGAGCGGCGTGGCCTGGCCGCGACCGAGGTAGCACTGCCGCTCGATGAGCCGCAGGTTCTCGAGCTCGCCGCGCAGATCAACGCCGCGGGTGGCGCCGCGCTCGGCGCCTATCGCGATCCGCTCGGTGGCCGACCGCTGGTCGTCGCATCGCTGCCGCTGACCGCGGTGCAGCCGACGCCTTTCCAGCGCGATCTCTCGCCTACGCACACCAAGCGTCTCGCCGCAAAGATCGACGAGGCCGGCGCGTTCCTCGATCCGCTGATCGTCGTGCGCGGCGCCGATGGCGGGCTGTGGACCCCGAACGGGCGTCACCGGCTCGCCGCCGCGAAGGTGCTCGGGCTGCGGCAGATCACGGCGCTCGTCTCGCCCGACGAGTCGCTCGCGTACCGCATCCTCGCGCTCAACACCGAGAAGGCGCACAACCTGAAGGACAAGAGCCTCGAGGTGATCCGCATGGCGCGCAGCCTCGCGAAGGCCAGCGCCACCGAGCGCGAGGCAAAATACGCCACCGAGTTCGAGGCCCCGGAGCTACTCACCCTCGGCATCGTCTACGAACGCAACCCACGCTTTGCCGGCGGCGCATACAGCTCGTTTCTGAAGAAACTGGACCGGTTCGCCGATCGCCCGCTCGCCACGACGCTGCGCGATCGCGAGGCGGCAGCGGCGCGCCTGTTTGAGATCGACGCGCAGGTCAAGCGCATCATCGCCAAGCTGCAGGCACAGGGTCTCAAGTCGCCCTACCTTCGGAACTACGTCGTGGCCCGGATCAACCCGGTGCGCTTCCATAAGGCGAAGAAGGGAGATACAAAGCCGCCGATGACGGTGGCGCAGGGGCTCCTGCGCATGGCGGCGGCTGCCCGCGGCTTCGACACAAAGAAGGTGTCGAGCGCCGATCTCGCCTGGGTCGCAGCCGGGGCCGAGTCGGCGGACTGAGGCGCAGACCGCTGATTAGGCGATAATCCGCGGCATGCGTCCCTTCCTCGCCGAGCTGCGCAGACGGAACGTCTACAAGGTCGCCGTCGCGTACGCCGTCGTCGCGTGGATCGCGCTGCAGGCCGCATCCTTCCTCCTGCCGACGTTCGGCGCGCCCGAGTGGGTGTTCCGGGTCCTCGTCCTGCTGGTGGTTCTAGGCTTTGCGCTCGCGGTCGCCTTCTCCTGGGCATTCGAGCTGACGCCGGAGGGCCTCAAGCGCACGCACGAGGTTCCGCACGAGCACTCGATCACCCACGTGACCGGCCGCAAGCTCGACTTCGTCATCATCGGCCTGCTCGTCGTCGCGCTTGGCGTGTCGGTCTACCTCAACGTACGCAAAGGAGGCCGGGGACCGGGGGACTACCGCGCAGCATCCATTGCCGTCCTGCCGTTCACGAGCCGCAGCGTCGATCCCGCGCACGCGATGTTCGCCGACGGCATCCACGACGAGCTGCTGACGAGCCTGGCGAACATCGGTTCGCTCAAGGTGATCTCGCGCACCTCCGTGATGGAGTACCGCGACACGACGAAAAACCTGCGGCAGATCGGCAAGGAGCTCGGTGTCGGGACCGTCCTCGAGGGCGCGGTGCAGCGCGCGGGGAACACCGTGCGGATCAACGTTCAGCTGATCGATGCGGCGACCGACGAGCACCTCTGGGCGAATACCTACGATCGCCTGCTGAGCACAGACAACCTGTTCGCGATCCAGACCGAGATCGCGACCACGATCGCGAACAAGCTCAAGGCGACCCTGACTTCGGATCAGAAGGAGCGGATCGAGAAGGTCCCAACCGGGAACCTGCAGGCCTACAACCTGTATCTCGCCGGTCGGCAGAATCTCTACCAGCGCAAGGAGGAGAACCTGCAGCGCGCGCGGGAGCTCTTCGAGCAGGCGATCGCACTCGATCCGCAGTTCGCCAAGGCGTATTCGGGGCTGAGCGACACGCTGAACATCCTGTACGTCAACTATGATGCGATCGAGCCCGACGAGATGTTTCCCAGATCCGCCGCGCTTCTCGACCAGGCGCTCGCGATGGACGGCAGCGACGCCGACATCTACGCGTCGCTCGGGCTGCTCAAGAACAGCCAGTGGAACACGACGCAGCAGCCCGCCGACCTCGAGCAGTCCGAGGAGGCATTTGAGCGCGCGATTGCGCTCAATCCCAACCATGCGCAGGCCGTCGCCTGGTACGCTGGCAGCAAGCTCGACAACGGTGACTATCGCGCGGCGATCGGACTCTTCGAGCGCTCGCTGGAACTCGACCCGCTGGCGAGAATCACGCAGACGAACCTTGCGCAGAGCTACGTCGGCATTGGCGACAATCGCAAGGCACTCGACCTGTTGCTCGAAAGCGCGCGGATGAACCCCGACTGGCCGGGAGCGCCGGAAGCGCTCGGCTTTCATCTCTCGAGCCTCGGCCGACTCGATGAAGCGCTGGCCTGGGGCTACAAGGCCATGCTCCTCAGCGAAGACCCTTCGTCGGTGCGGGGAGTGATCGCCACTCAGGTCGCACTTGGTCAGCCGATGCGCGCTGTCGAGCTGGCGAGACAGACTCCGCGCGAGCATCCGCTCTGGGCGCTGAGGGAGGCGCAGGCGCGCCGGCTCGAAGGCGATCTGGGCGGCGCGCTCGCGATTCTCGAAACCGCAATCAGCAAGAGCAAGATTGCGCCTCTGCCATTCCTCCGCGTCGGTAGCGACCTGGCGCTGCTGCAGCGCCGGTTTGCCGAGTCGCGCGGCTGGCTCGAGCGTCTGTGTCCGAAGCTGCGCAATGCCCCGCCCGGCTTCGACGACTTCGGCCTTTGCGACGGCGTGGGCTATGCCTACGTCCTGGGGCGGCTCGGAGAGCACGAGCGGTCCGGGAAAGTGCTCGAGGCGTACCTGAACTACGTGGCAGGTCGACCGCGGCTCGGGTTCCTGGGATACGGTATCGGCGATGCGGAGGCGCTCGCGCTGTTGGGGAAGCGCAGCGAGGCGCTTGCGCGCCTGCGCGAAGCCGTCGACGCAGGCTTCCGCAGCACGTGGTCCAGACCTTGGGACCTGCGCGACGACCCGCATCTCGAGAGCTTGCGCGGCGAGGC
>Ga0075418_10011167_pt1 | contig 10033 bp, 9 predicted proteins | sample SoiMetdeltSBSDD2_FD_81776 | JGI IMG/M metagenome (GOLD analysis project Ga0075418, IMG submission 81776) | Bulk soil microbial communities from a Populus tree surrounding site in Tennessee, USA - Soil MetaG P. deltoides SBSDD2 | ecosystem: Environmental > Terrestrial > Soil > Tree plantation...
AGGAGATGGCCTGCCACGTACCACCCCGTTTGACCAATTGCGCTGGCCGTTGACCGCGGCTCGCGGCACGTGCAAAGAACATCTGGGGAATGCTTTGCATCTCCATCCGGATCCCTCCCTGTCACTGTGTGGACAGAGGGCGCCCAGCTTAACGGGCGCCCTTCCCTTCACTCCGCTGGGCTTTCGAGCCATATGGTCACTGGGCCATCGTTCACTAGACTTACCGCCATATGCGCGCCAAAAGCGCCGTGCGCCACTGGTACACCGTACTGTGCGACTGCGGCAAGAAACGTCTCGTAGAGCTGCTGCGCGAGCGCTGGACGTGCTGCCTGGGTAAACGACGGGCGGCGTCCTTTGCGGCTGTCAGCATACAGCGTAAATTGGGAGACCACCAGGACGGCTCCCTGAATATCCTGCACATCGTGATTCATCTTGCCCTGCGTGTCTTCAAAAATGCGTAACGTTACTACCTTGGACGCTAGATATTCGATATCACGGACCGTATCTCCCTCCCGTACACCGAGCAAGATCAGGAGCCCCCTGTCAATAGCACCCACGATGGTGTCCGCGACGCGTACTTCCGCACGTGCTACTCGCTGTATCAAGGCCCGCATGGCCGTGTTCCTCTCGCCGCTGCATACGCTGATATGCCTAGATCGAACAGCTCGATACTTACCTGCTGGGTGAGATGCTAACAGGCACAAGGCGAGAACGCAAATGGTCTTGCGTCTATGGCCACTGCGCTTGCCAACATGTCGCCAAGTCGTTAGAATGGGGAGCAGAGACGGGAAGCTTTAGCGAAGGGAGGTGCATCGTGGCGGAGAGGGCGCAACGCGCGCGTAGACCTCGGCCAAAAGCCTGGATTGACATTGATGGGTGCACTGGGTGCGAATGGTGCGTGGACTTTTGTCCCGTCGATTGTATCGATAAAATTGACGATCCCAATTACGCCGGCGACGGTACGCATCAAGTAGTCATTGTCGATTGGGACATCTGCACTGGCTGTACCATTTGTGCCAAGGAATGCCCCTGGCAGACCATCACTATGATCTCGGGTGTCGAGGTCGAGGAACTCCTGAGCGAAGAGATTGCCTAGAGCATTAGTGGCCCCTGTCATTGGACGGCAGGGGTTTTATCTTGTCGTAATGGGCGAGCACGTGGGCAATAATTTCCTCGGGTTCGGCTAGACGTCCAACTCCCTGGCCTTCGAGTGCGCTGGCCAGCCGTCCGTACTGGGGGGCAATGATGTCCACCTGGCGCTGGCGGAGTGTAGCAAGATGGTGTTGCACCACGCTATTAGTATACATATGCGTGTTCATGGCTGGGGCCACAAACATAGGAGTACGCGCGGCGAGAACGACGCATAGTGTACTGAGCAGGTCATCAGCAATGCCGAGGGCCAGTTTCGCAATGAAGTTGGCTGTCGCTGGCACCACGAGCACTAGTTCTGCACCGTGTGCCAGGGCAATGTGCTCCATCTCCCACGTCTTTAGCGGTGCAAATAAGTCAATCGAAACAGGATGGCCGGAGACCACCTCGCAACTCGCCGGGGTGAGGAAATGCGTGGCATGTTCCGTCATGACGACATAGACATCAGCGCCATGGTGTTTGAGCAGGCGCAGGACACTGAGGGCCTTAAAGGCGGCAATACCGCCGGTAATAGCCAGGATCGTCTTGGTACCATGCAGTGACATAATGCCTCGCGTGGCGCACTGCCACCCTTATCACCTTCAAAAGGCTGATGATACCACGTTTCTTCAGACGTCAGGCACGAAAAATGGTCAAAAATTCCTCTGTTCCCTCTTGCAAAATGCGGCAGGCTTTTATAAGTTTATTAGCACTCGCTACTATTGAGTGCTAATGATGCCTAAAAGACTTATGTGTGTATAGGGTGTGACATGCATACAGAGGAGGAGTGGTATGGCCTTACGTCCACTACATGATCGCCTCTTGGTGAAACGCCTGGAGGAAAAGGAGCAGGTGCAGGGCGGCATTATTATCCCTGACACGGCGAAAGAGAAACCGCAGCAAGCCAAAGTGTTGGCTGTCGGCCCTGGGCGGGTGACGGACGACGGTAAGCTCCAGCCGATCGAGGTGAAGGTGGGGGACACGGTAGTCTTTGGTAAGTACTCCGGTACTGAAGTCAAGGTTGACGGTGACGACTTGTTAATCATTCGGGAAGACGATGTTCTGGGTGTTCTAGAAGGCTAGTGGTGCCAACGAGGGAGAAGAACTCTATGCCAGCAAAGCAGATTCTCTACAGCGTGGATGCGCGTAGTGCCATCATGCGCGGTGTCGATCAACTCGCCGAAGCGGTGAAAGCGACATTGGGCCCAAAAGGGCGTAATGTGGTTATTGATAAGAAATTTGGGTCGCCCGTGTCCACGAAAGATGGGGTCACGGTTGCCAAAGAAATCGAGTTAAGAGACCCCTTCGAGAATATGGGCGCGCAGATGCTGCGTGAGGTCGCCAGCAAGACCAGTGATGTGGCGGGGGATGGGACGACCACCGCGACCGTCCTGGCGCAGGCGATCTTCCGTGAAGGCGTGAAGAATGTCACCGCTGGTGCCAATCCGATGGACCTCAAGCGCGGTATCGATCGCGCCGTCGAGACAGTGGTGGAAGAAGTCAAAAAGCTCAGCCGCCCCACCAAGGATAAGAAGGAAATCGCCCAGGTTGGCACGATCTCGGCCAATAACGATCTGACCATTGGCGACCTCATTGCCGAGGCCATGGAAAAGGTCGGCAAAGACGGTGTCATCACGGTGGAAGAAGCGAAGAGCATGGATACCTCACTGGACATCGTTGAGGGCATGCAGTTCGACCGTGGCTATCTGTCGCCGTATTTTGTCACTGACGCTGAGCGCATGGAAGCCAACTTGCAGGATGCCTACATCCTGCTGAACGAGAAGAAGATCAGCAACATGCGCGATCTCCTGCCTATCCTTGAGCAAATCGCCAAGATGAGCAAGCCTCTGGTGGTCATTTCTGAGGATGTCGAAGGTGAAGCCCTGGCCACTCTGGTGGTGAACAAGCTGCGTGGCACGCTCCAGTGTGCGGCGGTGAAGGCGCCTGGGTTTGGCGATCGGCGCAAGGATATGCTGCGCGACATCGCGGTGCTGACGGGCGGGAATGTGATCTCCGATGATCTGGGGATCAAACTGGAAAACATTACGCTCAACGACCTCGGCCGTGCCAAGCGCGTGACGATTGACAAGGACAACACGACGATCGTTGAAGGGTCTGGAGTAACTGAAGATATCGAAGGACGGGTGAAGCAGATCCGCACGCAGGTCGAGGAGACGACTTCTGATTACGACCGTGAGAAGTTGCAGGAGCGTCTGGCGAAGCTCGTCGGTGGGGTGGCGGTGATCAACGTGGGGGCTGCGACTGAATCGGAGATGAAAGAGAAGAAGGCCCGCGTTGAGGATGCCTTGAATGCTACACGTGCGGCCGTTGAAGAGGGGGTTGTCCCCGGTGGTGGTGTAGCGTACCTGCGGTCTCTGCCGGCGCTTGAGAAGCTGGAAGCGGAACTCGAAGGTGATCAGCGCATTGGCGTACGTATTGTGAAGCGGGCTCTGGAAGAGCCGCTGCGCTACATTGCCGCGAACGCCGGTGCCGAAGGCTCCATCGTGGTGCAGCGGGTGCGTGACCTGAAGGCCCAGGAAGGCTACGATGCGGCCTCTGATACGTACGGCGATATGCTGGATAAAGGCATCCTTGACCCGACCAAGGTGACCCGTAGTGCGTTGCAGAACGCCGCGAGTATTGCCGGGTTGCTGATGACCACGGAAGCCCTGGTGACCGAGTTGCCGGAGAAAGAAGCCCCAGCGATGCCAGGTGGCGGAATGGGCGGAATGGGCGGAATGGGCGGTATGGAAGGCATGTACTAAGCCACGCCACATTGCTGACAGACAGCCCTCCCTACACTGGCGAGGGCTGTTGTGTTTGTAGAGCTAAGGCCTGTCACGTAGCGGCAATCATATCCAAGAAGTACTGATGCACACGGCGGTCGGCGGTGAGTTCAGGATGGAACGAAGAGACGAGCACGCTTCCTTGCCGTGCTAGGACGATTTCGTCTTTCCACATGGCAAGCGCCGTAACGTCAGTGCGCAGTACCACAATCTTGGGAGCGCGAATAAACACCATCTCGAGTGGCGCAGGCCCCAGGTCCTCCACTAAGGGCGCACCCAGATCAATAAAGCTATCAATCTGGCGCCCATAGGCGTTCCGCTCGGCTACAATGTTGATGAAGCCCAGGCTCTCCTGCTGGGGACGAATGGTCTCCTGCGCCAGCAGGATCAAACCGGCGCAGGTCCCAAAGATCGGGCGTTCCTCGGCATGAAACTGCTCGAGGGCGGGACGCATGGCAATAGGTGCCATGAGTTTGAGCAGCGTCGTGCTCTCTCCTCCAGGGATAATCAATCCTTGTACCTGGGCGAGCTCATGGGGAGTTTTGACCAATTGCCACTCCACCCTGAGTTCGTCCAGTGCCTTGCCATGCGCTGCAAAATCGCCCTGGAGCGCTAGAACACCCACACGTGGCATCTACCAACCCCTTGTCTGCAATAGCTCACTGGCATCCAGGGTGCTAATATTGATACCCACCATCGGTTCACCCAGATTCTCGGAAACACGCGCTAGCAGATCGGCATCGAGATAGTGGGTGGTCGCCTGCACAATAGCTCTGGCACGGGGCGCGGGATCGCCAGATTTAAAAATGCCCGATCCCACAAACACCGACTCCGCCCCCAGTTGCATCATTAGGGACGCATCCGCCGGGGTAGCAATCCCACCAGCTGCGAAGTTGGGCACCGGCAGCTTGCCCGTTTTTGCGACTAACTTCACGAGCTCGTAGGGCGCCCCCAGCTCTTTGGACTCAGCCATCAATTCCTCATCGCCTAGGACGGTCAGACGCTTCATAGCGCCCTGTACTGCGCGCATATGCCGCACGGCCTCGACGACGTTACCCGAACCAGCTTCGCCCTTGGTGCGGATCATGGCTGCGCCCTCTCCGATACGCCGCAGGGCCTCACCTAAGTTGCGTGCGCCACACACAAACGGCACCTTGAAGGCAAATTTATTAATATGATGCGCCTCGTCCGCTGGGGTAAGAACTTCGCTTTCATCAATATAATCGACCCCCAGCGCCTCCAAAATCTGTGCCTCAGCAAAATGCCCAATGCGTACTTTGGCCATCACGGGAATGGATACCGCCTTGATAATTTCTTTGATTTTGGTTGGGTCGGCCATGCGTGCCACGCCACCCTGGGCGCGAATATCGGCTGGGACGCGTTCCAGGGCCATTACCGCCACCGCGCCTGCGTCTTCAGCAATCTTGGCCTGGTCGGCGGTGGTGACATCCATGATGACGCCGCCTTTGAGCATCTCTGCCAAGCCAGTCTTCAACTTGAACTCTGTTTCTGCCATGTCCGACGCCTCCTGCGATTGAGCAACGTATGCTGTGCACTACCGCACGTGCTGCACATACCCACAAAAAACAGCTACCCTTGCCCGTCTGCCGGGCAAGGGCGCGCTGCCATGCTGAAAAACCAAAGGGCACTCTCTCAAGGAACACTAGATTCTACCGTTTTTCCCCGCTGCATGCGAGCGAGTAAAAGTCAATTTAGAGGTAGCGGTTCGTGGATGTCAAGGACATTTTAGCACCTTCACGTCTGCGCGGCTTGACGCTTATGGAACCGTCTGTTACCGTCTCGTCTAGACCGCATCTCTGACGGCATTGACCTGGCCTCGGTCTGCAGCGAAGAGCATGGTCTGAGGTCCAAGAGCCCCTTACACCTCATGAGCCAAGGCCATGGTGAGTTATCACGATGCTCTAGAGCATATGCGCAAGGTGGTACAGCCGCTGGCCAGTGAGCGCCTGCCCCTGACTGCCGCTTATGGACGGGTGGTTGCGAAGCCTCTTGTGGCGCCCTACGCCCTGCCGCCCTTCGATCAGTCGCTGGTGGATGGCTATGCATTGCGCAGCAGTGATACGCGTGCGGCAACTCCTACACAGCCGGTGCGACTGACGCTAGGGCAGACCCTGACGGCCGGTGCACATCCTGCACAACCTCTGGGGGCTCGGCACGCTATACGTATTATGACTGGAGCGCCAGTGCCACCAGGGGCAAACACGGTCATCAAGATGGAAGAGAGCGAGGTGGAGGCGGGAGTTCTGGTGCTGCGCCAACCTCTGACGCCGGGTTTGTATGTGCAACGCTGTGGAGCAGAAATCCGTCGTGGTACGGTGGTGTTACGCCAGGGTGAGCGCCTGACTCCTCAACGCATTGGGCTAGCTTTAGCACTTGGGTTAGACCGTGTTGACGTGATGCTGCGCCCGCGCGTGGCCCTGATTGCGCCTGGGGACGAACTCTTGCCGCCAGGGGCCGCGTGGCAGCCGGGCAAGAAATGGTGCAGCAATCTCTATGCCTTGGATATCCGGGTGCAGGAATTGGGAGGGACCAGCCTCAACCTGGGTATTGTGCCTGACACGCTCGCAAGCCTCAGCACGCAGCTCAGGCGTGGCTTAGAGAGCGATGTGGTGGTTATTCTGGGGGCGTCGGGACGGGGCGATCACGACTTTGCCGCGCGTGCTATGGCGGCCATTGGTGCTGAGATGGTGTTTCGTGGCGTGGCTACCAGTCCTGGACGGAGTGTCACTGTGGCCCGTTGGGCCCAGACGCTTATTGTCGGGCTGCCAGGATCCCCGTGGGCGGCCTTTGTGGGTTTTGAAGTTTTCGTGTGGCCGATACTGCGCGCCATGCTTAGCCAGCGCCCGGTACTACCCAGACGGCAGATTGCCACTTTGGCCACCCCATTGCAGGTACGTCCTGGTGTGACCTCTTTTCTCCCAGCCTGCTTACAGCCGCACGGCCCAGGCTGGTTGGCTCTGCCGATAGAGAAGACGTTGGAGTTAGTTCGGGCTGAGTCATATCCAATAGGCTTAATCGTTGTGCCGCCGCACCGTCGCCGCCTGCTTGCTGGCTCACGGGTCCGTCTACAGCCGCTAACTCCCTGGTAGATAACGTGTTATTGCAAGTTGCATTTTTGGGGAAAAATTTCTCTTGACATCTTTTATTGCAGCTTGCATTATTGTGTACATGTCGATAACAACTCCATCATGCAGCTGGCCGCACACGAAGATAGGGGCCATTATCAAGGAGCCGGGAGGGACACGATCTTGAACGCATCCACACCCTCATACACTACGCCGCCATATGTCTCGAGTGAATCTCCCGGAGGAATTGCCACGTCTCCAGAGTCGCCCAATGGGTTGCGCAGAGACCACCCACTGCCAGGCCCCGGTCTGGTCGTGCAGCGCTATTTCACGCATGCCGGTATCCACCCCTATGACGAAGTCGTGTGGGAACAGCGCTTGGCGCTGATTGCGGGTGAAGATGGGCGCCCAGTCTTCGAACAACGCGATGTGGAATTCCCACAGCCCTGGTCACAGTTGGCGACGAATGTGGTCGCTTCCAAGTATTTTCGCGGCCCGCTCGGCACGCCGCAGCGTGAACATTCGGTGCGGCAGTTGCTCGATCGGGTCGTACAGACGATCACGGCGTGGGGCCAGAGCGGTGGCTACTTTGCTACGGAGAACGATGCGGCGGTCTTTGCTGACGAGTTGACTTACTTGCTCTTACACCAGATGGCTGCCTTTAATAGTCCGGTGTGGTTCAATGTCGGGGTTGAAGAGCGTCCACAGGCCTCAGCGTGCTTCATTATTTCGGTTGAGGACTCCATGGAGTCGATCCTGGAATGGTATCGCCAGGAAGGGGTTATCTTTAAAGGCGGTTCTGGCTCGGGTGTGAACCTCTCAAAAATTCGTGGCTCGCACGAGCAACTCTCCAGTGGAGGTATAGCCTCCGGGCCTCTCTCCTTTATGCGTGCGGCTGATGCCTCAGCAGGGGCGATCAAGTCTGGCGGCAAGACCCGCCGCGCCGCTAAAATGGTGGTGCTGAATATTGATCATCCTGACATCGAACAGTTCATCTCCTGCAAAGTTGTGGAAGAGAAGAAAGCCTGGGCACTCATTGACGCGGGCTACGATGCTTCGCTCGACGGGCCGGCGTACGGGTCGGTGTTTTTTCAGAATGCGAATAACTCTGTGCGTGTGGCAGACGCTTTCATGCATGCCGTGCTTACCAATGGTGTATGGCAGACACGCTATGTGACGACCGGAGCCGTATCGCAGAGTTATCCTGCCCGCGACCTACTGCACATGATCGCTGAGGCGACACACATCTGTGGTGATCCGGGCATGCAGTTCGATACGGTCATCAACGACTGGCATACCTGCCCGAATAGTGGTCGGATCAACGCCTCGAATCCGTGTAGCGAATTCGTGTTTCTCGACAATACCGCATGTAATCTCTCGTCGATCAATCTGCTGCGCTTCCTCAATGCCGAGGGAGCGTTTGAAGTCGAGGCATATCGGCATGCCGTGGATATCCTTATGACGGCACAGGAAATCATCGTTGACAATGCCAGCTATCCGACATCAGCGATTACGCGCAACAGTTATGATTTTCGGCCCTTGGGATTGGGCTATGCTAACCTGGGGGCGTTGCTCATGGCCCGCGGTTTGCCCTACGACTCCGATGCTGGGCGTGCGTATGCCGCAGCCATAACCGGCTTGCTCACCGGCCAGGCATACTTAACGAGCGCCAAGATCGCCAAAGTCATCGGGCCTTTTGCTGGCTATGCGGTCAATCGCGAACCGATGCTGCGGGTGATTCGTAAACATCGAGACAGTCTGCAAAGCATTGAGCAGCGGTTTGTCCCCAGCGAGGTCATGCAGGCCGCCATTGACGCCTGGGATGATGCGCTGGCGCTCGGCATGCAGCACGGGTACCGTAATGCACAGGCGACACTCCTGGCGCCAACGGGGACAGTCAGTTTCATGATGGACTGTGACACGACAGGCGTGGAGCCAGACATTGCCCTGATTAAATATAAGAAGCTGGTGGGTGGTGGCATGATGAAGCTGGTCAATGCTACTGTCCCCCTGGCGCTTCAACACCTGGGATATCCGCAACACCAGATCAAGGAAATCGTCCAGTACATTGACGAGCACGAGACCATCGAGGGGGCCCCATTCCTTGAAGAGAGCCATCTGCCAGTGTTCGATTGTGCCTTCCGGCCTACTGGTGGGACGCGGGCGATCCACTATACGGGGCACATCCGCATGATGGCTGCCGTGCAGCCCTTCCTCTCCGGGTCCATTTCCAAAACCGTCAACATGCCTACAGATGCCACCGTTGAGGATATTGAACAGGCTTACATCATGGGCTGGCAGTTGGGGGTGAAAGCGCTCGCGATTTATCGCGATGGCTGTAAGCGTACGCAGCCGGTCAACACCCGTACCAATGCTGAGGCCACGGTGGCAGTAGCCAAGCCAATACGGCGGCGGCTCCCTGACGAGCGACCAGCAATTACGCACAAGTTTTCCATTGCTGGCCATGAGGGTTATCTTACGGTGGGGATGTACGAGGACGGCTCGCCAGGCGAAATCTTCCTGGTGATGGCCAAGGAGGGTAGTACCATCTCCGGTTTGATGGATGCGTTCGCGACCTCGATCTCGTTAGCGCTCCAGTATGGTGTACCCCTCCGAGCCCTGATCGACAAGTTCAGCCACATGCGCTTTGAGCCAGCGGGTTTTACTAATAATAAGGAAATCCCCATTGCTAAATCGGTCATGGACTATATCTTCCGCTGGCTCGCTTCCAAATTCCTCGATCAGGAAGACCGGGTGCGTGTTGGGGTCGTTGAGCCTGTTGACGAAGGGACGACACAGCCACTCCTGCCAGGCCTTTTGCCGCGGGGTGGGGCAAAGTTAGGAAACGGGCATGTCACGGCGATTGCGGAAGAGCGCTTCCCATTCCGACTGCAAGAAGATGCGCCTTCGTGCGCGGAATGTGGGGCACTCATGATCCGGAACGGCGCGTGCTACAAATGTCTTAATTGTGGGGCAACGAGCGGTTGTTCTTAAGCTGTTGTACAAAAAATTGAGGACTGCGTTGCGACCGCA
>Ga0075418_10011168_pt1 | contig 10032 bp, 12 predicted proteins | sample SoiMetdeltSBSDD2_FD_81776 | JGI IMG/M metagenome (GOLD analysis project Ga0075418, IMG submission 81776) | Bulk soil microbial communities from a Populus tree surrounding site in Tennessee, USA - Soil MetaG P. deltoides SBSDD2 | ecosystem: Environmental > Terrestrial > Soil > Tree plantation...
CGTGGGATACCATTGATTGGCTGATCAAAAATCTTGATGGACATTCCGGTAAAGTTGGATTGACCGGCTGTTCATATCCTGGTTGGCTGGCATTGGTCGGAGCCATCGATCCTCATCCCGCGTTAAAAGCTGTGGTTGAACAAGCATGCATGGCTGATTTGTGGTTGGGTGATGATTTTCATCATAATGGTGCATTCAGATTTGAATATAGTTTCAAATATGCATTTGGAATGGAGAATGTGAGACCTGGGTTTCGTTATACGGAAGATGACCTGTATAATTTCTTTTTGAATATCGGATCGCTGAAAAATGTAAATGCAAAATATTTTCATGATTCTGTTTCAGCATGGAATGATTTTGTCAAGCATCCTAACTATGATAGCTTCTGGAAAAAGAATTCCCCTTTGAATTATATGTCATATCCCCAGGTACCCATGCTGCACTATGGTGGATACTATGATCAAGAAGATTTGAACGGTCCACAACTTATGTTTAGTCATCTCGAAAAAAAAGATTCATTCAATCGTAATTTCTTGTTGCTTGGGCCATGGAATCATTGTGGGAGCAGAGGCCCTAAAGAAGATAAATCGGGAGTAATTTCATTTACTGATCAAACGGTAACTGATTCTTCACCGGTAAATCACACAAAATGGTTAGAATATTGGCTATTGGGCAAGGGAGTTGGAAATTTTGCCAATGCCACATGTTACCAAACCGGTAGCAATATATGGAAGACCTATGACGTGTGGCCCCCCAAAAATGTCACAATACAAAAACTTTATGCGGGACCCAAGAATACCTGCTCTTTCACAGCACCGATAAATACGAGTGGCTATGCGAGTTACATCAGCGATCCTGCTAAACCTGTTCCTTACAGAAAACCGCCTATTACATGGAGCGGTTGGGACAACTGGCACATAGAAGACCAGCGTTTTGTTTATACAAGACCCGATGTGGTAAGTTTTACCTCTGATTCGCTAACCGAAGATTTAACTGTTACCGGAAAAGTGATTGCGCATTTGTTTGCCAGTACAACCGGCACTGATGCCGATTGGGTAGTCAAATTAATTGATGTATATCCGGATTCTTATAAAGCAAACTATTTATTCAGTAGCTACCAGTTTCCGGTTGCCATGGAGGTTTTTCGCGGACGGTTCAGGAAAAGCTTTTCCAATCCTACGCCGCTTATCCCAAGTAAACCAGAGGAATTCGTAATCGATCTTCATGACATTAACCATGTTTTCAAAAAAGGACATAAGTTAATGATACAGGTACAAAGCACATGGTTCCCGATCATTGATCGTAATCCTCAAAAATATGTTCCAAATATTTTTCTTGCTAATGAATCTGATTTTATAAAAGCAGAACACAGAATTCATTTTTCAAAGAAATATCCCACTTATATCGAACTTCCAGTGATGAAAGAATGATTGTTGACTGTTACTTTTGCTGTGATGAAATATTATATCATAGCAGGTGAAGCCAGTGGTGATCTGCATGGCAGCAATCTTATCAAAGAATTAAAAAAGCTTGATACCACAGCTGTCATTCGCTGCTGGGGTGGCGATAAAATGAAGCAAGCCGGCGGTGAACTCGTAAAACATTACCGCGATCTTGCTTTTATGGGCTTCTGGGAAGTAATAAAAAATATATTCACTATCCTCCGGAATCTTAAGTTTTGTAAAAAAGATATTGAACAGTTTCAGCCCGATACTTTAGTTCTTATTGATTATCCCGGTTTTAATCTTCGTATTGCAAAATGGGCAAAGCAGAAAGGGTTACGCATTATATATTATATATCACCCCAAGTATGGGCATGGAAAGAGAATCGTGTTAAGATGATGAAACAGACAATTGATAAAATGATCGTCATCCTTCCTTTTGAAAAAGCTTATTTTAAAAATAAATGGAACTGGGAGGTTGAGTATGTAGGGCATCCGCTGGTTGAGGCGATTGAGAGTTTTAAGGTCGGACCCGATAGCTATCGGGTTCAGCGTTCAGAGTCGGCAGTCGGCAGTTCGCAGTCATCAGTCAATAGTCAGGAGTCGGTCAACTCACGACTCACAACTCACAACTCACCGGTCGTTGCGCTGCTCCCAGGTAGTCGTAAACAGGAGATCTTAAAAAAATTGCCCGTGATGCTGGAAGTAAGCAAGGGATTTCCTTCATATCAATTTATTGTTGCGAAAGCTCCCGGTCTTGATGATAGCTTCTATTCTTCTTTATTAAGCTCATATAATAACGTAAGTGCCGTATCGGGAAAAACGTATGACTTATTAATGCGGTCGAAAGCCGCGCTGGTAACATCAGGTACTGCTACTCTGGAAACTGCTTTGTTTGGAGTGCCTGAAGTTGTTTGTTATAAAGGCTCATTTCTTTCTTACCAGATCGGCAGACGCTTGGTGAAAGTGAAATACATTTCATTAGTAAATCTTATCATGGATAAACCTGTAGTAAAAGAATTGATTCAGCATGATATGAATGTGAAAAATCTTGAGCACGAATTACACGAATTATTAACGAATGGGCCACGAATTTCTGAATTGAAAAAGGATTATGCTGATTTGAAAAACATTTTAAGTGAGAAAGGTAATGCTTCTGCAGCCGCAGCCCGGCTGATCCACGATAATACTTCAACGCAATAATTTAATAGCAAGGATAATAAGGCAAAGAATAAATATCAATAAGCTGATACGATTGATGCCATGCATATATTTTACAAAAAGTGACTTGGGCCTGTTCGGATCAGGCTTTTTTATATAAAGGTATTCGGCTATTTGTTTTAAAACACCCATTAGAATGACTGTAAAGTTACAATAAATAATAAGTGACCAATTTAATTGTTCAAAAGTTTTCTGTTTTTAAAAAAGCAATTAAGAATAATCAGGAAGTTGTATCTTTTTCTTTCAAAATTATTTTATGAAGCTAACTGATTTGACTATTTGCGCAGTCGCCTTCTTTATTGCATGTACTGATAATAAAAACCCGGAAAAAGATAAAGAACCCGTGGTTACTACAACAACTTACACCCTAACTGAAGACGGGCTGGATCCAACGGAATATTTTATTCCCGGCCCGATGCATAAATGGCTGGCAAGTTTTACCGGCACATGGGAGGCTGATATAATAAGTTATATGAATCCAACCACACCCGATACCTCAAAACTCACGCAAACATATTTTATGATATTAAATGGACTGTACCAGGAAGCAAAACTTACTGGCACCATGATGGGAATGCCATTTGAAGGACGGAGCATTACCGCTTATGATAACGCTAAGAAGAAATTTCAAACTGTATGGATCGATATTTTTAGTTCCGGCTTTACTTATATGAGCGGCAATTATGATTCAACTTCAAAAACCCTGAATTTAAAAGGCACGCAACCCAATCCTTCAGATGAAACTGACATGAACATCAGGCAAGTAATGACTATCATAAATAATAATACTTACACATTAACTATGTACGGCGACGGCCCCGGAGGAAAGGAAATAAAATTTATGGAAGGCACTTTTAAGAGAAAGAACTAATGATAAAAAGACAAAAACTTATTGTTTATAAAAAAGCAATTTTGACTAACAAAGAAATTGTACCTTTTCCGCCCAAAAAATCAATTTATGAAACGAATAACCTTGACCATCTGCGCGGCAGCATTTCTATTCGCTTCCTGCAGCAACGACAAAAAAACTGATGAGCCTATCAAAGGCGAAGCAACAGTTGCATCCAATGATTCAAAACCGAAAGAAGAACCGTGGGTGGCTGTTGATTCTGCCACCATGATGAAAAACTGGATGGAGTACGCTACACCTGGCGAACCGCACAAATTGCTTGCTAAGTCAAACGGAACATGGACTGGTGAAGTCACCATGTGGATGGCGCCTGATGCGCAACCTATGACCAGCACAATGACAATGACAAACAAAATGATTATGGATGGCCGTTACCAGGTTTCAGAAGCTAAAGGAAATATGATGGGAATGCCCTTCAATGGCATGAGCACAACAGGGTATGATAATCATAAAAAAGTATACATGAGCACATGGATTGATAATATGGGAACAGGAGTTATGAAAATGGAAGGCCCCTGGGATGAGGCTACTAAATCCACAACTTTGACAGGCAAAACGATCGATCCTTCAACAGGAAGAGAATGTGACTTTAAAGAGATCTATACGATCATAGACGATAACACTCAAAAGATGGAAATGTTTGGACCTGATCCAAAAACAGGTAAACAATTCAAGACAATGGAAATAAAACTTACCAGGAAAAAATAATTGCATGAAATAATATGGAAGAGCCCTGAACCAATGTTCAGGGCTCTTTAAATTTAGAAAATATGCTTTCGACCAAGAGCCGATTTTATTTTATCATAAAAGCTCGTGTTTTCAAAGCTTTCTCATATATGTCCAATTTTTTGAATGCCGCTATGTCAGCGTATAAGGTTATCCGGGTTTTTAAAAAACTCCCAAACTTCTTTTACAGGTTTATTAATGATGACCTTTGATTCGGTTAGCATATTTGTTATTCAACTTAAAATAATTTTTCGTTTGGTGGCTTTATCCCCAACAGCCGGATATAAATGGTTGTTTGGCCGCGATGATGTGTTTGATGTTCAAATGCCTTCAACAACCAGGCAAGTCTTGTTTCATCAAAATTTCCTCTTTTATTTTTTTCTTCAAATTTAGAAACATCCATGGCTTTTATCCCTTCGATGGCAAAGTCATAGCTTGCCATTACATAGTAATTAACCGAATCAGCAGATTGAGCACCCGGGCGCTGCTCAAGGATGCCGCTGGTCCAGATCCTTTCTTTGGCGGTACCATTTGCACTGAGATTAATATTGGCCTGCGCAAGATGCAGCATTTGTTGAGCAAATGTTCTTACACTATCCTGTGCCCTGAAACCATATTTATCTTTTGGCATTGCGTCAAGATATTCTTTTGTATACGCCTTTGCCCTTTCCCAATCTTTAATCAGTTGTGCTTTTATGGCTTCACCAAGCTGAGCATAAGAAGATAAGAAACACATTACAACTGCAGTTGCAGTTAGAAAAAAATTCTTTCTCATAAAAAAATTTTGGTTGAAATAAATAATTATTCCTTTTTAGTTTTCTCCATAGGTAATTCAGGTCGGCGACTCCACTCCTGCATAGAGCCGTCATATACTTTTACATTATACCCAAGTGCACGACCGGTAAGATATATAACACTTGCCGTTTGGCCGATGAAACAATACGTAACCACTTCTTTGTTCTTGTCGGGCAACACGGCCTGGAAATTTTTCATTAATACTTCAGATGGTTTAATTGTATTAGTTGAATCTATCATGTCGGTATAAGCAAGGTTTAACGCACCGGTGATATGGCCATCTCTTGGATTACCTGTCGGATCACCATCATAAAATCTTTTCATTCTTGCATCAACAACTTCAGCCGATTTTGTTTTTAATGATTGCAACACATACTCTTTATCAACCAATAAAGGAGTGGAAACAGTGGCTACAAAATTTCCTTTTTTAACTTCAGGAACTTCTTTGGTCACGGGAAATCCAGCTTTCTTCCAGGCATTGAGACCACCATTCAGGAAATATACACGATCTCTTAGTCCGAGGTTTTCCAATGTTATGAACATCCTCGCCGTCACACTTACATCACCAAATACATGGCACAAAACAACTTTAGAATCCTTATTGATACCAAGGTTTTGTAAAACTTTGGTAGCATCTTTTGGATCAGGAGGATTATACGTTCCTTCAGGTGAATTTGCCGTTAACCAATCTGGCCAGAGATACCTGGCCCCTTTTATATGCTCATTCTCATAATCAATTTTCAAAAAACTTGGTTGGATGATGACCAGGTTTGGATCATTCATGTTATCATTTAACCATTGTGGTGAAACAATAACATTCTGAGCTTTTGTTGTAAATGCAATCAATGTGAAAACACAGACAACAAGAATATTTTTTTTCATATCTGTTTAGTTGATTGAAAAATAATTTTTCAGAAAGGTAGTGGAACCTTCCCGGTAATCGAAAGCTATTTATGACAAACGGTGGGCGGAAATTTTAAACCCTTCATTTTTTAGGTGATTTATTGGCATTTGCTAATGGCTAGACCATAAGGATGCACTTTCGTCAACATGATCTTTGCTTTTACTGCGGGATCGTCCATCATGAATTGTAAGGCTTCTTTCTCATCCTTTGCATAAAAGATCACCAGACCCATCATATCAGGGTTATTCAGCGGAAGTTCAGTTCTTCCGGCTAACACTACAATACCTTCTTCCTTTTTTTTGATCAATCGTTGAAAGTGCTCCCCAACGATCGCCTGATCGCCAGCACTCCAGTTCTTTTCATCTTTGAATTTCTCTGAAAGAGTAAGCACACCGAGATATGCGTTCTTTTTAACTTTTGTTGTGTCTTGTGCCAATGCATGGATGCTTATAAAGCATGTGAATGCTAAAAATAATTTTTTCATATTGTATTTTTTTTCTCACAGATGCTAACAGATTTTTTTTCTGTACACGTAACCCGTGAGTTTTGTATGTTAAATCATTTATCTCCTTTTTTATTTCTGCCAGATCTATTCTTCTGTGTAAATCTGTGCAATCTGTGAGAGCCTTTATCTTTTCATATTTTTTTCATAAATCGCTATCCAATCGTCGGGAGTGATCTTTGATGATAATTCGCCGATCAGGTCAAACGGTATGTCATCCGGATTCTTATAACGGATACAGCTTTTGCCCATGTCTAATTTTTTAGGAGACGCTTTTGCATGAGCCGCTGTAAACCATTTCAACAAAGTTGGATTTGCATATAGACCCATGTGATAAATTGCTATAAAATTTTTCTGGGATGCAATACCCATGAAAGGAAGCGGATCTTTGGGATTGCAATGATAACCTGCGGGATATTTTGAATGTGGAACAACCCATCCCAGCATACCATAGCCCATCGTTTCAGTAAAACCTTTGGGAAGGTTTTTTTTAATAATGGAACGAAGCTTAGAAAAAGCTCTTTGCCTTTCGTCGGGAATTTCGGCCATATAGGCTTCAGGTGTTGCTGCTTTTGATTGCATATTCAAATTTTTAGAAGCTTAAAATACGGAAAAACTCGGGCCATGGTCCCATTTCCTCCTTGTATTGCTTGGCCATCACTCTTGTTATTTGTGCAATATGCGTAAGGTCATGCACGACCCATGTTGCCAATAAATTTCTTAATGTCACTTCCGCGAGTTTTGGATGCATGCCTTTTTTGTCAAGATCGGCTTCTGTCAGGTTCAATGATCTTAACCAAGTCACATTATCTTTCCGTACAATTTCGAATTCATCTAATAGCTGTGATAAGTTTTTGCCTTTGCTTTCCTCAAATTGAGCAAAGCGATCCCATGGAGTGAATGGTTTTGATAAACCAAATTCCAGAATAATTTCAGTCCTTGCCGTCCAATCTGTTCTTTCGCCATGTATTAAATGACCGACAACATCATAAGGAGAAAATGTATCTGGCCCTTCATTATTCATGACCCAGCCAGCGTCAAGATTGCTGAGCAATGTTTTCAGAACGGCTGGAGTTCTTTCAAGTATCTGATAAGATTTTTCGAGACTGTATTTCATTTCTTTTTCTTTGTTGATTTTTTCTTGCTTGCTTTTGCGATTTTATTATATTCCAGTGCCAGCGTCACCCAATACTCCAATTTCTTTTTTGTAGTCAATACACCGGCATCAACAAATACAAATCCTTTCATGACCTTACCGGTGAAATCCATCGGCTTGCACCCTTCCTTTTCCATTACTTCATCATATTTGGCAGGATCAAGACGGACCATTAATCTTTCTTTCTCTACACCGATGCACATTTTATCATTTACCATAAAACACAAGCCGCCAAACATAGCCTTCTCTTCAACATTCTTATGTGTTTGAGAAATCAATTCTCTTGTCATATCGGCGAGTTTTTCATTGTATGCCATAACCTCATCCCTCCTGTCCCTTCTCCTTCAGAGAAGGGACGGCACTTTTGATCTTTAATGAATTAATTAACTTCCACATCAATTTCACATCTCTATTCAACATTTAATTTTTTCCACTTAACTTTTTACATTTATCTCAAAAGGATAATTTTTCGGTATCCATTTCTCTTTTTTATCCGCTTTAATGGTAACTGCTGTTTTGATCGTATCAGGAGTTCTTGAAATATTGGTATGACTTTCCCATACCCTTCCTTTTTTCATGACCAGCAATAATCCATTTTCATCTCCGATAGCCCTGAAATTTTCATCACCACCCCTGTATTGAGTCAAACCAAATGACGATTTTATGTCATCAGCAATAGTATTGGTGTCGCTAACAATAAATGCAATTTCACTGGCGCATAAAAAGTCTTTACTACTGAATTCTCCGTCAACGCTGTTTTTCAGATCATGTCGGGCAATGTACTCGACAAGGTTTCCCGCGGGATCCCAAAAGAAAACTGAATGTGCATTCCAATTTTGAAAATGTCTTATATCATTCGGATACTTTTCATCGATCATATGTGGCGGCGTTGCGGATAAAGCTGTACGCTTCAATTGCCATTCTCTTGCTTTTAAAATTTTATTCTCCGGTATGTTAAATGCAAAGTGATAAAATGGCGCTGCACTTTCTTCATTTGTCTTTATAAACCTGATCGTTGTTTCACCTGCCCGAATTGAAAACCGATCGGATTGTTCGGATATCATGGGCAGACCGAGCAGTGACGTATAAAATTTTTTTAATTCAATCAGGGAAGCTGCAGTTATAAGATCGAGATGAAGAATTCTGGCACCTTTGTTTGTATAATTAGTAGTAGGTCTATAACTCGCGACCGCATCATGCATTCCTATCAATGCCGCCATTGTTGCGGTTGCAGAATTATATATAAAGCTTCTTCTTTTCATTGAAGAAATGTAGTATTCTCACAGATGTCACAGATTTTCACAGAATGAATTGATTAGTAATTATAATAAGATCTGTGATAATCCGTGTAATCCGTGAGAGCACTATTTATGCGTTCAACATATTTTGCAATTGCTCATTCTTATTTCGCAGATCGATCCCCCCTTCGATCATTGACTTCAGATTGGCCATATAAAATGTCCATCCCGTTTTACATCCTATATGCCAGTTTTGTTTTGCTTTATCGTCCGTCGGAATTTCATCTTGTATCAATTCAACGATTTTTTCACCTTCCTCTTCATAAATCTTAACGGTACAGTTTCCTGCACCACCAAATTTGAATTTAAAAAGATCTTTCCCATTTGCCTCTAAAATTTCTCCATGCTCAACTACTTCATCAGGATAACCATACCACCACCATGAATAGCCATCTCCTTTTTTTACAAACTCGTCGTTGTTGTAAAGCCCACCATCCTGCTTTTTATAATCCGATCTGCGCAGGAACCAAAACTCAATTCCTTCTTTTGTCGCCCAACACCAGTATAATTTTTCTGTTGACGCTTTTACATTGATGCGAACGGTGAACCGGCTCCAATCAAAGTCTGCCATAAAATAATTTTTATTGTTATTTTATATACTGTTTCGGTACAGAATGCAAACCGATACGATTTCCTTCTGAATCTATTATCACTGCCATATAACCATACTCGGGGCTTATCTCTGTTTTCGGGACCATGATCTTTCCGCCGGCCGCTTCTACCCTGTCTACTACTAATTGCACATCAGGATTTCCATTTAAGTATATCAATGGCCCGTCAGTTGAAGACGGTTTATGAAATCCATTTGTAAAAACCAATGCGCCACCAACTCCTGTCATCATATCATCTATGGGAAACATTCTCATTTTTATATTATCGAGATCAAGCGGATTAAGTTTTACCTGGAAAATTGTTTCATAAAATTTTGTCGCCCTGTCCAGGTCATTAGTACCGATCTCGAACCAGCTGATTGCGGTATTCATGTTGTTTTGTTTTAGTGATTTAATTCGTTGAACATGCCAAGTTATGTTTTAAAATTTAGTAGTGTCACAGTTTGAAATAAAATTAAACCACGGAG
>Ga0075418_10011169_pt1 | contig 10031 bp, 7 predicted proteins | sample SoiMetdeltSBSDD2_FD_81776 | JGI IMG/M metagenome (GOLD analysis project Ga0075418, IMG submission 81776) | Bulk soil microbial communities from a Populus tree surrounding site in Tennessee, USA - Soil MetaG P. deltoides SBSDD2 | ecosystem: Environmental > Terrestrial > Soil > Tree plantation...
AACTCGGCACCGGACTGGGTCTGGGAGAGCGCGGGCCGCCTGACGGAGACCGGATACGACGTCGAGGTCCGCCTTCCCCTGACGAGCATCCGCTTCAAGAGCGGCACCGACGTCAGCATGGGCGTGCTCTTCTGGCGCCGCGTCAGCCGGCTGGGGATCTCGGCCTCGTGGCCGGACGTCCCCGCCGGGAAGAGCTTCATCGAGCGCCACGCCACGATGGTGCTGCACGACCTCAAGCGGCCGCTGACGCTCGAGGTGGGCCCGAGCGCGACGTACTCCTGGCAGCAGCTGCAGGCCACGCCGGACTCGTTCGCCCCCGCGGACGACAAGCCCGACGCGGGACTCTCGGTCAAGTACGGCATCACCTCGTCGGCCACGGTCGAGGGCACGGTCAATCCCGACTTCAGCCAGGTCGAGAGCGACGCCTACCAGGTCGAGGTGAACCAGCGATTCCCGGTCTTCTACCCCGAGAAGCGTCCCTTCTTCATGGAGGGCCTGGGGAACTTCGAGCTGGCGGGCGTGGGCGGCGACGCGATCATGCGCACCGCGGTGCACACGCGGAAGATCGTGGACCCGTTCTGGGGCGGCAAGTCCACGGGCACCGCCGGCCGCGTCACCTTCGGGATGCTGGCGGCGGGCGACGACGCGCCGGGCGACCTGATCGGAGCGGAGCCGAACCCGTTCCTGGGCGAGAGGAAGGACTTCTACATCGCCCGCGGGCAGTACAGCCTGGGCAAGAGCAGCTACCTGGGCGCCATCGCCACCGACACCGAGTTCGGCGACGGCCACAACCGTGTGGTGGGCGGGGACCTGTCGCTCCGCTGGGAGAAGCAGAGCGCCAGCGCTACGTTCCTGGCCACGTCCACCCGCACCCCCGAGGGGACGCGGAGCCACGACGGCCTGGGCGGGCAGTTCTCCTACTCCTTCGACACGAAGCGGTGGTCCCTCGGCACGCAGGTCGAGCACTACGACCCCGGCTTCCAGATGGACACGGCGTTCCTGAACCAGGTCGGCATCACGCAGGGCTGGATCTACGCCTCGCCCAGCTTCTATCCCGATGCAAAGAAGTACGGGTGGTTCAAGCGGTTCACGCCGTTCGTGTGGTTCCAGTACGGGCGGGATCGCCTCCAGCACGGTTATCCCTGGCAGGTGGTGTCGGGCGTGCGCATGAACTTCACGCGGCAGGGATTCTTCCGCGTGGACACCGCGTTCGGCGAGCAACCGTGGGTGGGGCAGACTTTCCGCACGACCAACACGCGGATCTTCGCCGAGGGCCAGGTCATGCGGTGGCTCTACATCTACAGCCGCCTGACCTTCGGCAAGTCGATCTATTACGATCCCGTCGCTCCCTTCCCCGGCCGCCAGCGCACGTACACGGGAGAGGTCACTCTGCAGCCCAGCGCGCGCTTCAACCAGAAGGTCACGTACGACCGCGTGGAGTTCGACCGCCAGGACGACGGCTCACGGGTCTTCACCGTGAACGTACTCAACACCACGACCACGTTCCAGGTCGACCGCCACTTCTTCCTGAGGGCCATCGTCCAGTACGACAGCTCGCTGCACCGCGTCCTCACCGACTTCCTGGCCTCGTACGAGCTGATGCCGGGGACGGTGGCCTACGCCGGCTACGGGTCGCTGATCGAGCGGCGGGAGTGGGACGGCCAGGTGTGGACCCCGGGACAGGGCTCCTACGGGACGAGCCAGCGCAGCCTCTTCTTCAAGACGGCATACGTCCACAGGTTCTGAGCCGCGCGGGCCCACCGCCCTCGGCGGGGTATCCTAGGGAGGTTGCCGCTCCGGCCGCCTACCGGCCGTCCACGACCACCCTGAAGGAGAGAGAACAGAAATGATTCGAAGAGCCGTCGCGCTGGCCGCGGTGCTCGCGGCCGCCCCTGCCGTCGGGGCCGAGACGTTCATCGTCGACAAAGGCCACTCCGAGGTGGGCTTCCAGATCCGCCACATGATGACCAAGGTCCGCGGCCGCTTCAACCAGTTCGAGGGCCGCATCGAGGCGGACCGGGCGAAGCCCGGGGCCTCCTCGGTGGAGTTCACCATCCAGGCCACCAGCATCGACACCGCCAACGAAAACCGCGACAAGGACCTGCGCAGCGCCGACTTCTTCGACGTGGAGAAATATCCGACGATCACTTTCAAGAGCACGCGCATCACGCCCAAGGGCAAGGACGCCTACGACGTCACGGGCACACTCACCATGCGCGGCGTCTCCAAGGAGATCACCCTGCCCGTCTCGTTCCTGGGCTTCATGAAGAACCAGCGCGGCACGGACACGGCGGGTTTCGAGACCGCCGTCACGCTGAACCGCAAGGACTTCGGGATCAGTTGGAACCGGACGCTGGACGCCGGCGGCGTGCTCCTGGGCGACGAGGTCTACGTCTCGATCAGCCTCGAGACGCGCAAGGAGGGGCCGGCGTCTCCCGCGCCTCCGGGGTCCAACTGAGGGAATAGCGACGCCCCCTCCCGTGTAAAGGGCGTGAGGGCCGCCATCCCGGCGCGCCCGCACGGGAGGTGTCATGCGTGCAGCGCTGATCTCGGCCTTCCTGGGGACGGCTGGTCTTGTGGCGGCCGTCCCCGCTTCCGCCCACTCTCCGTACTGGGAATCGCCCGGGTCGCTCGTCTCGGTCTCCGTGGAGGTCGAGGGACGCGACGTGGCGCTGTACCCGGCCCCGGACGGATCGGGCCGGTTCTACCTGGAGGCCAACGAGGGGGCGCGGTACGCGGTGCGGATCGCCAACCGCACGCACGAGCGGCTCGGCGTGGTCCTCACCGTGGACGGCCTGAACGCCATCAGCGGCGGCCTCGAGCGCGGGGTGGGCCGCATGTACGTGCTGAACGCGTGGGACTCCGCGTCGGTCAAGGGCTGGCGCACGTCCCTGGCCGACATCCGCCGCTTCACCTTCGTCGACGAGCGGGCTTCGTACGCCGCCCGGTCGGGCAAGGCGAACTCGAAGATGGGGTGGATCGAGGTGGCCGTGTACCGGGAGCGGCCCCGGCCGTGGGTGTATCAGCCGGGTCCGGTCTATCGCACCGATCCGTACGAGGAGTCCGGGGCGCGCGACCAGGCGGGCGAGCGGACGGCGGACGCGGAGGACGCGCAGCCTCCGTCGGAGGCGGACCGCGCGGGCAAGGCCGGCCGGGCGGACGGCCGCGATCGTCCGTCGGCCCGGGCCGAGGGCCCCGTCATGAAGGCGCCGCCCTCGACCGCTCCGCCCGCGGGCGGCTATCCCGGCACCGGCTGGGGCGCGCGAGAGGACGATCCCGCGATGCTCGTGGACTTCGAGCCGCAGTCCTCGCCGGCCGAGCGCGTCACCCTGCGGTACGAGTACGCGTCCGCGTTGCGGGCCCTCGGCATCCTGCCCGCGCCGCCGTGGTGGGCCCGGGACCGGCTGCGCGAGCGGGACTCGGGAGCCACCGGGTTCGCGAAGCCGCCGCGTTGGTGATGGGCTAGTGTGGCGGGGACGGAGGCCCGCCCGCGACGGGGACATAGCGCGGACACTCCACGATGGGTTGCGGCGGGTAGCGCTTGAAGATCGGGCAATAGATGAAGACGCTGCCGCGGTCGGAGCGGACGTAGCGCGGGGGCGCCGCGCACGAATGGCACAGGCTCGTGGGGTACGGTCGAGTCTCGCCGGCGTCGGGATCGAAGGGCGGCGCCGTCAGGGCTGGGGCTTGCGCGGCGGCATCAGCTCGGACCGCCACCGGTCCCGGCGCGACAGCACCTCGGCCGCGCTGCGCAGCGCGCCGTTGTCCTCCTCCTGGAGGCCGTAGGCGCGGCCGATCTCGTCCACGCCGTTCTGGTCCGGCGTGGGCGACGTGCCGCCCGGCGTCTCCTCGCCCACGTACTCGTTGGCGAGGGTGCTGTCGTCCGGATCGCCCACGCGCATGTACTCGTCGCGCGGGATGGCCTCGCGGCGGCGGCCGCTCGTGGCGGGGAGGACGCCGGTGCGCAGGGCCTCGGCGGCGATCGCGGTGGGAGAGAGGCTGGAGCGGCGGGCCTCGTGGACCGGGGGCAGGCGCGGCGCGCGTGCGGGCCGGCCGTCGTTCGATCCGCGCCTGCGCCGTGGCTTCATCGCCCTGGGGCTAACCTGACCGTTTTCCCCCCCCGGCGTCAAGCCCTTTCTCGCGTGCTGGCCTTCTTCGCGCCCCTGTGGTCGGACATGAGGATGGTGAACATCAGGGCGATGCCGCCGCCGGCCGCGGCCAGGAAGAAGAGGATGGCCAGGCCCGGGTAACCGAGTATGCGGAACGTGGTCTCCACCCGCATGAGCATGGCCGCGCTGACGATGAGCGCGGCCAGGATCAGGCCCACCGTGATCCGGTTGGCGATCTTCTGGATGCCCTCGATGAGGAGCTTCTCGTCGATGGCGTCCACCTTCACTTCCAGGCCGTTGGAGGCCACGGTATCGAGGATCTTGTTGATGCGGCCGGGCAGCCGTTCGGCGAACTCCTTCACCTCCATCAGCCCCGCGAGGACGTTGGCCGGCGAAAGGCTCTGGCGCAGCCGCCGGCGGGTCAGGTCCGCGGCGTTGCGCCGGATGGAGGCATTGGGATCGAACTCGGGGTCCAGCGCGCGGCCCACCTGGTCCAGGTTCAGGAGGGTCTTGCCCAGCATGGCCAGCTCGGAGGGCACGCGGATCCCGGACTCGCCCGACATGCGGGCCAGCAGCAGGACGACCTTCCCCACCTCCATCTGCTCGACGCTGGCATCCTTGGTCTGGGCCACGAGGTCGCCCACGCGGCGCCGGAACAGCACCTCGTCGAACTTCTCCGTCTTCTCGCCGATCTCGATGGCCACCGTGGCCGCCTCGTCGGACCTGCCTTCGCTCACGGCCAGAAGCAGCTGCAGCAGCTTCTCCTGCATGCCGGAGGAGACGTGGGCCACCATGCCGAGGTCGAACAGCGCGATGCGGTCGTCCTCGGTGAGGAAGACGTTCCCCGGGTGGGGGTCCGCGTGGACGAAGCCGTCCACCAGGATCTGCTTCAGATAGGCGCGGAAGAGCTGCTCCGCCAGCACGGCGCCGTCCAGCTCCGTCTTCACCACGGGGCTGAGCGACGTGATCTTCAGGCCGCGGATATAGGTCGTGGTGAGCACGCGGGAGGTCGTGAAGTCGCTGATGGGAGCGGGCACGACGATGCGGTCGAACTCGTCGAGGTTCTGGGCGAGGGTGGTGAGGTTCCGGGCCTCCTGCTTGTAGTCCAGCTCGCGCAGGATCGACTTGTGGAACTCCTCGATCATCCCCGTGAACTGGTACTGCTTCCCCACTTCGGTGTGGGACTGGGCGAAGGCGGCGATCTCCTCCAGCGCCTTCAGGTCCTTGACGATGGTCTCGCGGATGTCGGGCCGCTGGACCTTGACCGCCACCTCGCGGCCGTCGCGCAGGGTGGCGCGGTGGACCTGGCCCAGGGAGGCGGCGGCGATCGGCTTCTCCTCGAAGGTGGCGAAGGCCTTTGAGATCTTGACACCCAGCTCGGCGGTGACGATGGCCTCCGCCTCCTCGAACGAGAAGGGCTCCACCTTGTCCTGCAGGCGGGTCAGGGCCTCGAGGAAAGCCGGGGGCAGGAGGTCAGCGCGGGTCGAGAGGAGCTGGCCCAGCTTGACGTAGGTCGGTCCCAGCTTCTCGAGGTCGGCGGCGAGCTGCTCGGGCATCTCGGGCGCGGCCACGGCCGGCGCGTCTGCTTCCGGCGCGGCCTCACCGAGGAGGTCGGAGCGTCCATATTTGATGAAGAGGGCCGCGAGGTCCTTGTAACGTTTGAGGTGCTCCGGCCGTAAGGAGATTCCCATGAGCTGCGACATTACCTCCGCTTTTTTCAGGATAATGCACGATCCCCGCCAACCTCCCGCCCCAGCGGCATTTAGTCGCGGTGGCCTTCCGGGGGAAAAAACCCTGGGAATCGTGAAGCTGGCCCCGGAATTGCTCCGTCTTACCCCAGGAGATGTGTACAAGGGTCTCGACGATCGCCGGGTGGACAGCGCGCGCGCTGGTCGTCTGCCTCTTCGCGCTCGCCGACACCTCTTGCGGGCGCAAGCCCTCGGTCGAGGAGCGGGCGCCGGCCGAGTCGCCCCCGCCCAACCTCCCCGCGCCGCAGGTGGACACGTGGAAGTCCGCGGCCCTCAGGGTCGAGGAGGATCGGGGCGAGCCGATGGGCGGCCGGGCCAGGGTGAACGTGCCCGAAGAGCTAAGGCACTACGCGAACCGGCACCGCTTCCTGGCCATCCAGGTCGCCGAGTCGAAGGAGCAGGACCTGCCCACGCCCTACGACTACGCCGAGCTGGTAGAGCTCATACGCCAGGGCGGCCTGGTCGAGATGAAGCCTTTCGGGGACGACTACGTCCTCTACGGCGTGGGGGCGGCCGCCACCTCCGCGCCCTTCACGCACTACGACGCCCAACGGAAAGTCGACGTTCCCCTCCTCTCCGGCTACGACACGTTCGAGGACGAGTACAACCGCCTGGCCGCGTCCATCGAGCCCATCGCCTCCCAGGTCGAGCTCTGGAAGGGTGAGAGGCTCCGCGTCCCCGTCGCGCAGAAGCGGCGGCGCGCGACGCTGCTGAAGCGCATCCGCACCGGCGAGAGCCAGATCGCGGAGGCCCACAGGGAGATGGACCGGCTGGCGTGGTATTACCAGGACTACGACCGCCGTCGCCTCCTGGTGGGGAAGTACCGGGCCCTGGCCGACCTGGCCTCGAGCCTGGACGGTAAGCGCTACAACATCGACGACCCCGAGGACCGGCGCGCCTTCAAGGGCCGGCTGCTCTCGTACATCCGCCCCGAGGCCCGGGACGTGATCCTGCAGATCGCCCACGATTACAAGGAGAAGTTCGGCCGGCCCCTGGCCGTCACCTCGCTCGTCCGGACCGAGGAGTACCAGGACCGGCTGGGAGAGGGCAATCCCAACGCCACCACCATCTCGACCCCACCGCATACGACCGGTCTGGCCTTCGACCTGCTGTACAAGTTCATGACGGGCGCCGAGCAGGACGCGGTGATGGCCGACATCGCGCGCCTCGAGGACGAGGGGCGCGTGGAGGCCCTGCGCGAGAACCGGAACCACATCCACGTCTTCGCGTTCGCGGACGGCCAGCGCCCGCAGGAGAGCCTGATCCAGGCCTCGCTGCGCCAGGTGGACGCCGAGCTGCCGGTGGTCAAGGCGGCGCCGCGCAAGGCCAAGCCCGCGGTGCGCGCCCGGCGCACCGCCCGCAGCGCCTCCCCGGCGAAGTCCGCCCCGCGGAAGACGGCCGTCCGCTCGAAGCGGGCGGCCCCCCGCTAGCTCGCGCGCTCCCGCGCCTTGCGGGCCGCCGCCGCCCGCTTGCGGCGCCAGTCCCTCCAGCGCACCCAGGCGTCGGTGCCGCTGAGGCACACCGCGAGCCAGCACAGGCCCGCGAAGAAGCCGGCCACCACGTCGCTCAGGTAGTGGACGCCCAGGTACACCCGGCTGGCCCCGATGGTCACGGTCAGCAGGGCGCACAGCGTCACCGCGAGCACCCGCAGCCGGCGGCTGTGGTCGATACTGAAGTAGATGACGTAGGCCAGGCTGCCGAAGAACAGCGTCGCGCCCATGGCGTGGCCGCTCGGAAAGCTGTAGCCGTAGGCGGTGCCCAGGACCTCGATCCCCGACGGGCGGGCCCGCTGATAGACCTCCTTCAGCGCGGGGTTCAGGATGGCGCCGCCGACGACCGTGGCGGCGAAGGCGTACAGCCGCCGGTGCGACCGCGCCCACAGCAGGGCGCCGCCCACGCTCACCGAGAGCACGGCCAGGACCCACAGCTTGCCGAAGTGGGAGACGAACCGCATGAACACGGTCAGGGCGGGACTGCGCCAATGAGCGGCGAACTCCTGGGCCCAGCGGTCGGCGTGGCGGGTGGCCTCCGAGCCGAAGACCCAGTCCGCGATGCGGCCGAAGCCCCACCCGGCCAGGACCGCGACCAGGAAGCCCACCACGAGGTGGAGGCCCAGGTACCCCTCCGGCGAGAGCCACCGCGTGTAGAAGCTGGGGCGGGTGGCGGCGGCGGCCGGGGCCATCGATTCGATTCTAAGCCGCACTCTAGACCCGCCCTCCGGGTCTAAGATGTAGGAATGAGGAACAGCGGGCCCGCCCTTCGCGGCTTCGGCGTCCTCGTGGTGGAGGACGACCCGGACACCCAGGAGATCCTGCGCACGATACTGGAGAAGGAGGGCGCGAACGTCTCCCTTGCCAGCACGGCGGTGGAGGGATTGCAGACGTTCCTGCGCGTGCGGCCGGACGTCCTGCTCTGCGACCTGGGCCTGCCGGGCGCCGACGGCTACGCGCTCGTCCGGCAGATCCGGGAGCTGCCCGCGATCCTTGGCGGCACGACGCCGTCGGTGGCAGTCACGGCCTATGCCGCCGAGATGACGCCCAAGGTGCTGCACGCCGGGTTCCAGGCCCACTTGCAGAAGCCCGTGGACCCCGACACCCTGGTGAAGGCGGTCGCGGCGCTCGCCCTCCAGGCCAAGCAGTAGCGGCGCCCTTCAGCGGGCCGTGACCAGCGGCGCGCCGCCGTCGGGAAGGCTCTCCACGTCGAGGCGCCGCCGGTGCGCCGCGCGCCAGCGCGCGCGGACGAGCGCGGCGTGGTACGAGGCCCGGTGCGGCTCGAGGCCGAGCGCCTCGGCGTAAAGGCGGACGGCCCCGTCCCAATCGCCGGCGCGCGCGGCGTCCAGCGCGGACGCGGCCCGGACGGATCCCGCCGCCGGCCGGCTCTCTTCGTCCGGTCCGTAGAGGAAGACGTCCGACACCGCGAGGGGCGGGCCCGCAGCCTGGAAGATCAGGCGGACCTCCGCCACCGCGTGGCCCGGGAGCGGGATGGCGAGGATCGCCTGGGCCGCCGCGCGGGGTGCGCCGTTGGCCCACTGCAGTCCGTGCGGGCCCGGGCCCGTGGCGACGACCGCGCCGTCGGCCTCGCAGACCCATGGCACCGCCAGGGGCGATCGCTCCGGATCGACGCCGAGGACGAGCGCCGCGATCCGCCGCGGCCGGTCGAGGCGGACGGAGAGGCCCGACCCGCGGCTGATCCCGAGAGGCGAAGTCCAGCTCGTGGCGGGATCGGCGTCGCGGACTGTCGCGGGCAGCGGCGATCCATCGAGGGCGGCGAGGGTCAGCGCCGACACGGGGACGGGGCGGGCCTCGTCGTAGGGCGGCACGAACCGCCGGAAGATCACCAGATCGCCCGCGACGTCTTCCTTCCACGACCCGCCCATCCCGCGCAGCAGCTCGCGGAACCGGGCGGCGCGGGGCATCCCCCTCGAGAGGTGGGGCGAGAGCACCCAGGCCGGCGCGGGGTCCAGGTCCACCTCGTCCCGGAAGCGGAGCGGGTCGCCCGGGATGCGCTCGTTCCAGGCCTGGCTGGCGATCACGCGCTCGTCCGACTCGAGCGAGAGCCGGCCCGCGAACTGGAGGCTCGCGTAGGCGCTGCGGACCCCGGCCCGGCCCAGCGTGGAGAGGGCCGGATCGAGCGGCGGGACCTGCCAGACCTCCGCCGCGTGGCGCGGGCCCTTCCAGGCCAGGGTCACCTTGTGCTCGCCGAGGATCCAGGGACCGATGACCGCCGCGGTCAGGACCGCCGCGGCCCACCGGCGCCACCGCCAGGCGCGGGCCACGCCGCAACCGAGCAACGCCAGGACTGGGACCGTCGTCCCGAACAGGTAACGCACCTCGTCGGCGCCCGTGCGCCGGCTGAGCGCAAACGCCGCGGCGAGGCCAAGGATCCATCCCACGAGCGGGAGCGCCCGTCTCGTTCTTGGCGCTCCCGCGAGCATCAAAACCAGTCCAATGCCCAGCAGTCCCCGGATTGCCGTTGGTAATGCAGCGCGTTCCGGCCCGTCCACTACGAGCGGTACTTCAAAACCGTACAAGCCCGTCAATGCATGTCCCAGGTCGCTGACGCCACCCCACCACAGCCACTGCGGCCGCACCGCGGTGACCGTGCTCGACGCCGACGCGCCGACCGCGCGGGCCACGAGCAAGGGAGACGCGCCGAGGGCGAAGCCGGCCAGGAA
>Ga0075418_10011170_pt1 | contig 10031 bp, 6 predicted proteins | sample SoiMetdeltSBSDD2_FD_81776 | JGI IMG/M metagenome (GOLD analysis project Ga0075418, IMG submission 81776) | Bulk soil microbial communities from a Populus tree surrounding site in Tennessee, USA - Soil MetaG P. deltoides SBSDD2 | ecosystem: Environmental > Terrestrial > Soil > Tree plantation...
CGATGCGGCCAGGTTGGCCGCCGTAATTCTCTTGCCGACAGCGTAGAGCACCGGAGAAAGGATCGCGGTCGCTACCAACCCTGCGGCCATCGTCAGAAAGGCGAGTCGCCATGCATCGCTCCTGGCGCCCGGTCTAGGTGAAGCACGTAGATGCCACGCGGCTCGCATCAGCGCGAGAGCGGTAAGGACGAGGACCGGCGTGTACAGGCTTCGCGTGGAGATCACATACCCGAAGATATTTGATGTCCATCCACCGGTGATGGTCACAGCGCCCACCAGGCCAGCCACACATAGAAGGAGAACATCAACGGCCCATCGGACGGCCGTGGCGCGACCCGATTGCGGGCTGCCGTGGATTGCGAGGACGCGCGCGACGAGGAAGACGGCTCCGATGAGCAAGCAGTACACGCCGTAGTACGCGTCAGCGGTCGCGGCCCAGGCGACAACGGCGCCCAGGGTGACGGCATCACGAAAGCGTTCGTGTCCATCGGCCTTCATCAGAACGAGGAGGAAGATTGCGAGCGGCGCCGCGGCGACGAGGCTGAAATGGCCCATGCCTCGTGTGACCAGAAGGGGACTCCAGGCAAACAGCAGCCCGGCCAGCCAGGATTCGGCGGATCGTCCCGTGACGTGCCGTGCCAGCAGAAAGGTGGCATAGGCCGTCAACACCGACATGAAGAGAAAGATGACGTTGAACGTCGCGACGACGCCGAGCAGCCCCGAGAGCGGGAGGGCGAGCAGATTCTGGAACGCCGTGTAGTTGTGGAGGCTCAGGTTCGCCTCCCGGGTCATCGAGAAGATCGAATCGGTGAAGAACGGCAGCCGCCGGTGATCCAGGATCTCGTGCTGGAAGACCCACTGATTCCAGACGTAGACACCCGTATCGCCATCAGGTGGCCCGGTCAGGTCGGTGCTGAGATGAAGGGCGAGTGGCCAGGAGAAGGCGAGCGCGGTCGCGATATAGCCGAGCAGAACGGCGAGGTGTAACCCTGACCCGCGGCGCCAATTCATCGTGAGGAGACGCGGGGAGAATAGCAGAAAAACGAGCGGCTAAGGGGCCGGGTAGGAAAAGCCAGCCATTGCCTCCGGGGAGAGGGTGCCCTTGGCCACGAGCGTGGCCAGGTGCGTCTCGGCAGCCTCGTCCAGACGGAAACTGCCTGAACGCAGATCGGCGAACTCCCGAGCGTCAATCCGTGCACGCATCAACCCGTGCCTGGCGTGAGTGTTTGTCTGCAGAAGGTAGTGACCGATTTCGTGGGCGACGGCTCGTCCCAGCACGACTCCGAGACGATAGTCGTAAAGCGCGCGGGACTCCAGCGAGGGGAGCCGGCGGCTCTCGTCGACGATGCGTCGAGCGCCAATAGTGGACGCGATCGCGACCGGGTCGGAGCCTTTGGAACGCAAGAGTTCAGCCACTGTCCAAGGCGCATTTCGGACGTTGCCACGGGTCGGGCCACGACCAGCACACGCAGGGTGGCGCCCTCTTCCGGCTCGGTGCTCTCGCGCAGCCACTTGAGGCGGATATGTCCAACCTTCCAGATTGATTCGGCCTCCGACATCAACGCGCTACGGCTCGCGGCTGACAGCCCATCGGTGGCGATGAAGTGCAGGTTGAGGACGAGAGAGGGAGGTTCGGAGGCGAGCAGGACGGGTTCTGGAGTCCCACTGACCGCTCCTGTGACGGCGAGCAGCGCAGCCATGCACGCGATTACAGGCCTGACCGCTGTCATTTGTGTTCGCGACGTTAACACGACGTTCATGTTAATTGCTTGTAAATTTATCGGTCCGCTTCCTCCTTCTCCGCAGTCCCAAACTACGCATGTCCGCATTCGTTATTAACCCGACCGGATCGGATGCGTGAATCGGCTGTTACATGCGCTCGGTAGGCTCAGAACCACACAGAAAGATGTTGATTCTCAAGGAGTCTTCGAGCGTATGAAAACTTTGAAGGCGTCGATGGCGTGCGTCCTCGCGATCGCCCTGCTTCTGCCGGCCGTGGCGTTTGCCCAGGCTGATGCACGTTTCGTTGGGGTTGTGCTCGACCCGTCGGGCGCGGTTGTGCCGGGGGCCACGGTCGTTGTCAAAAACGAGCGCACAGGTGAAGAACGCACCGTCGTGTCGAATGCGGAAGGGCGGTACATCGTCCCGAACCTCAGACCGTCCGTCTACACGATTCGGGCAACATTCGGCCAGCTGGCTCCGCTGCAATTCGACGGCCTCCAGTTGGTTGCCGCTCAGGAATTCGCCCTGGACCTGACGCTTCAAGCGGCGGGTGTGACTGAGACCGTGACCGTGCAGGCCCAGGTGAGCCAGGTGGATATCAGCTCAGCCAGCATTGGCGTCAATGTCAGCGAGCGCGAAGTCCAAGGCCTCCCGGTCAACGGGCGACAGATGTCCCAGCTCATGCTGCAGGCGCCGGGTTCTCAGAACGCCGGCACCGGCACCTGGAATGACGTCCGGTTCAGCGGTCGCGAAAGCAACCAGAACGTCGTCAAGTTCGATGGCGTGGAGGGCTCGGCGATCATCGACGCCTCGCCTGGAAACATCGGTGGCCAGATCGCCTCGCCGTTCAAGCTGCAGGCCAGCCTGGAGAACGTCCAGGAGTTCCGCGTCGAGTCGAACAACTACCCGGCGGAGCATGGGACCGGCACCGGCGGGCAGGTGAACGTCATCACCAAGTCAGGCTCGAATCTGTTCCGGGGTGCGGTGTTTGAGTACTACCGCGACGATGCGCTTGACGCGCCAAACTACTTCGACTCCACGCGTAACGCGGACGGAAGCGTCATCCAGGAACTACCAAAGTCCGCGCTCAAACAGCATCAGTTCGGTGCGTCGTTCGGTGGACCGTTGGCGCGGGACAGAGCCTTCTTTTTCGGCAGCTATGAGGGCTATCGACTCGATGCCGGCGTGAACTTCGTCGAAGCGGCCCCCAGCGCGGCTGCTTGGAACAGGGCAGTCCCTGCTATTGCCGCACTTCGACCGGGATTCACAGCGCCCGGCGCGGTGCTCCTGCCAGGCGCGTCAACGAGCCCTGACTTCGACATCTACCAGCTCCAGGGACTCGAGCGGGTCGAGGAGAATGCATTCAGCCTGCGGTTGGACTATCGATGGAGCCAGCAGTGGAATTCGTACTTCCGCCTGTTCCGCGACGATGGTACCCAGGTCCGCCCGGAGGGGATCAGCGGCCGCGTCGTCACAATCACGAATACGCCGACCAACGGGATCTTCAACCTACAGGGAACCGTCGGATCCGGTCTGTTGAACGAGTTCAAGCTCGGCTTCAACAAACCCGTCGCGGAGGTGCGCGGTGTCGCGCCGTCGGCGGGGGGTATCGACTTCAGTGCCCTCACGATCAATCTGACCGGTTCGGTCGCCAATACCGGTATCGCCGGGCAGAGTGCGTCATCGGGAATCGTGGTTCCTGGCGGTCTCGTGCGCGCGAACAGCGCGACCAATGGCCGGGGACTTATCTACGATCCGTACTCGCTAGCCTTTTCCGACACCATCTCTCAGGTGCGGGGCAATCACCTCACGAAATTCGGAGGTGAGGCTCGAATGATTCGGATGGAGACCGACCAGCTCGGTGGTACGACTTACTCCTTCCCCAACGTCACCGCCTTCCTCGCGAATCAGCCGTCAGGGATTCAGTATGCCGGCGACATCAGTGCCCCAAGCGTCTTCAACAACGGTGCGGCGGGTGCTCGTCATACGAAGCAGGAGTACTTCGTCCTGTTCGGTCAGGATGAGTGGCACGCTTCGTCGAACCTGACCCTCAATTACGGTCTGCGGTACGACTACTACACACCGCTGAGGGTCGATGACGATCTGATCGTCAAGTTCAACATCGAAACCGGACAAATCGATCCCAATACGACGCAGCTGCACGGCTCGAAGAAGGACAGCTTCCAGCCGCGTGTGGCCATGACCTATGCACCAGGGAAGACGGTATTTCGCTCCGGCTTCGGGATCTTCGTAGGGCCGGGCCAGGGCGAAGACCTCATTCAGCCGATCGAGAGCGACCGCGTCAACACAACTCTGAGCACCGGTCCACTGCTGGCGTTCCCAATCAACCAGGACGCGCTCGTCGCCAACTTCACGAGCAACCCGAACAACCGCAACTATCAGCCGCGCGCGTACGCGCAGGATTACACCATTCCTGAGAAGGTGTACCAGTACACCGCGTCCGTTCAGCAGGATCTGGGCGGAGCGTTCAGTGCAACCGTCGCATACGTCGGTAGTCAGGGCCGGAATCTCTTCCTGCGCAGCGTTGCGAACCAGATCACCCAGGTCATCACGAACTCCAATCCGGCAAACGCGGCGTTCGTGATTCGCGAGTTCTCGATCGTCGCGCGCGACGCCGCTGGAAATGTGACGGGAGTGCAGAACCCATACGCCGAGGTTGACTTCAAGACGAGCGGCGGGCATGACAGCTACAACGCCCTGATGCTCTCCCTGAACCGCCGGTCGGCGCAGGGCCTAGCGATGAACATGCAGTACACCCTGGGCAAAAGCTTCGGCACCTCCGGCGGAGCTAACGGGGCGAATACGGCCGCCAACAACGCCCGCACCGAAGCAGAGTTCGAGTACGAAGACGGGTACAACAATTTCGACGTCCGCCACACGTTCAACGTGAGCTTGATGTACTCGCTGCCCTTCGGCGAAGGACGGAAGTTCGGGAGCGAAAACGGGTTCGTGAATGCGGTACTCGGTGGCTGGGACATCGGAGGAATTGCCAACGCGCGCAGCGGAGTGCCCATCAACGTGCTCGTGACCAGGCCAGACATCCTCTATCGCGAGACGGCCACCGGCCTCTACTACACTGGCCCGGCGATCGGTCGTGTTGCGGTGATCAATACGCCTGGCGGTGGTGCATCGCGGAACGTGAGGCGTCCCGACCTCGTACCCGGCGTGGACCCGTTCATCAAGGATGGTGGGCTACTGTTCCTCAATCCGGCCGCCTTTGCTGCCCCCCTGCCTGGTACGTTCGGAAACATGGTGCGCAATTCAATTCACGGACCGAGCTTCAAACAGGTGGACTTCTTCTTCGCCAAGCACTTCCGGCTCGGCGGTCGAAGCGATTTGGAGTTCCGTGGCGAGATCTTCAACCTGTTCGATACCGTGAACTTCTTCAACCCGGGTGGCACGTTGAACGCGGCCATCCCGGCGACCGCGGGCCAGGCGAACACCCTCCAGCCAGGGCAGGCGTACACGGCGGCCGCGGCGGGACCAACCTTCGGGCGCTTGACGAGCACCGTTGGACGGACGGTCGGCCTCGGCACGCCTCGCCAGGTGCAGTTCGCCCTGCGCTTCTCGTTCTAGTTGGGTAGTTGAGAGCTGGGTCGCTGGGTAGTTGGGTCGTTGGGTCGTTGGGTCGTTGGGTTAGCTGGGTGGTTGCCCAGCAACCCAGCTACCTAGCTACCCAGCAACCTAGCAACCCAGCCACCTAGGTCACCGGCAGCTTGACGGTGAACACAGCGCCACCCTCAGGGCGGTTCTGGGCCTCCGCTTCGCCCCCATGCAATTCCACCAGGTGCTTGACGATGGCGAGCCCGAGGCCTGTGCCACCGGGTCGCGATCGTGACTTGTCCACCCGATAGAATCGCTCGAAGACGCGCGTCAGATCCTCGGGGGGAATGCCGGGACCTGAATCAGCCACGGTGATCGTGTAGGTGGAATCTTCCTGCGCTGCCCCGAGACGTACTTCAGCGCCCTCAGGCGAATAGTTCACGGCGTTTTCCACGAGGTTGCGGACGATATCGTGAAGCTTCGCCGGGTCGCCCTCCACATGACGCGCCTCCGCTGGAACATCCAACGTAATCCTCTGGTGCTTGTCTTCGATCGTCGGCGCCAGGTCGGCGGTCACGGCGTTGAAGATCTGCTTCATGTCGCAGCGAGCCGTCTCGAGGGCCTCCTGCCTGGCATCAAGACGGGCGAGCCGCAGCAGGTCCTTGACGAGCCGTTCCATGCGTGTCGAGTGCCGAGCGATGATCTCGAGAAACTTCCTGGTGCTTTGGGCGTCAGCAGGCTCGTCGAGCAGCGCCTCGACGTATCCGCGGATGGCGGTCAATGGTGTGCGGAGCTCATGTGACACATTCGCGACGAAGTCACGTCGAATCTGGTCGGCCCGGCGCAAATCAGTGATGTCGTGGAGCACGAGCACAGCGCCACCGCTCGGGCCCGTGACGGGCGCCGCGCGCGTGAGCAGCGTGCGACCTGGATCGCGCGCGAGGGTCAGTTCCTGCCCGCCGATTTCCTCGCCGTGCAACGCGGCAGTCAGCTGGGCAGCGATGTCGGGATGGCGAATGACCTCAACGTACGAGCGTCCGGCTGCCGACGGCTCCACGCGCAGCATCTGTTGTGCGGCCCGGTTCACCAGTTGCAAGCGGCCCTGCCGATCGACGACGAGCACGCCCTCGACCATGCCGCTGAGAATGGCTTCCATTCGCGCGCGGTCGCGCGAGAGCTCTTCGACGCGGCCGCCGAGCTGTTGAACGGAGTCGTCCAGTGCGCGGGCCACGGTCCCGAGCTCGTCGGACCCGTGGTCGTAGATGGGGCGCGTGAGATCCCCTGCTGAATAGCGTTCTGCGACTCGCGCGATCGCGCTCACGCGTCTGGCCAGAGACGCCGAGACGACCCAGGACACGAGCAGGGCGATCGGAATCGACGCCGCCACCGCGCCGAGCGTCGCACGCCAAATGGCGCCCAACTGCGCATCGACGTCGGTAACGGGCAGCGACAGTCGCACATACGTCACGACCGGATGGGCTGCACGGACCGCGACGTACACCATGTCGGTGCTGACGGTCCCGCTGTAGCGCTGGCTGCTTCCGAATCCATGCTCACGCGCCGCAGCCACCTCGGGTCGAGCGAGGTGATTCTCGAGCGTCTGGAGTTCCGCGGGGGTCTGCGTGGAATCGCCGACGACGTGGCCATCCTCGGCAATGAAGGTGACCCGGCCGGCGAAGATCTCGCCGAGTCGATCAGCTTCCCGATCGAGACTCGATTCGTCGAGCGAGGTGGCCTTCGAGAGCAAGTCGGCGATGAGATACGCCTCGTCGCGGAGGTGCCGCTCGATGGACGCGCGCTCTCCCTCGCGCACCTGCCAGGCCATCAGACCTGCGAGCGCCATCAGCGACAACGACGCGGCGGCGAACGCCGCGAGAAAAACCTTCGTTCGAAACCCGGCTCTCATACCGTCCGCGGGGGCTGAGCCGCCCGCTCTACGTCGGTCATTGTTCTTCGAGCTTGTAACCGAACTGTTTCACGGTGACCAGGCCGTCGACCAGAACGGGGAGCTTTTCCCGAAGTCGTCTGACGTGGACGTCGACCGTTCGAGTGCCGCCCGTGTAACGGTATCCCCATACGTCGCCAAGGAGCACGTCCCTCGAGAGCACGCGACCGCGATGCTGCAGCAGATATTGAAGGAGCAGAAACTCCTTGGCTGTCAGCTTCACTTCTTGACCGCCGTCCAGTACGGTGTGCCGCTCGAGGTCCATCACAAGTGACCCGAATCGAATCGTCACCGACTCGGGCTCGGCGCGCTTGGAGCGGCGCATGAGCGCACGGATCCGCGCAATCAGCTCGTTGGGGCTGAACGGTTTCGCCAGGTAGTCATCAGCGCCGATGTCGAGCCCGATGATGCGGTCGGTCTCTTCCGCACGAGCGGTCACCATGATGATCGGGATCGCCGTCGTGGCGGGGTCCGCGCGAAGTGCACGGCAGACTTCGAGCCCGCTCATGCCGGGCAGCATGACGTCGAGGATGACGAGATCGAAGGGTTGTTTGCGGGCGTTCGCAAGTGCTTCGTCGCCCGATGCAAAAATATGAGGCGTCCAGCCCGATCGCTCGACGTAGTGAGCGATGAGGTCCGCGATGTCGCGGTCGTCTTCGGCGACCAGAATGTTCACGTCAGCTCAATGCTACATCGCCGACGCTCGAGTCGATGGGTCCGTCAGACGTGTGAAGTTGGATGGGCGACGTTTATGTGGTGGCGAACAGCACCTGGATAACCTCGTACGTCAGGCCTCCGATCAGCGCAGATGCTGGAATCGTCAGCACCCAGGCCCAGACGATCTGCCGTGCCACTCCCCAGCGCACCGCCGACAAGCGTTTCGAAGCGCCCACGCCAACGATGGCTCCGGTGATCGTGTGCGTCGTGCTGATCCCGACACCGAGAGAGGTGGCCGTATAGATGGCCAGTGCCGCTCCGGTCTCGGCGGCGAATCCGCCGATCGGCTGCAGCTTCGTGATTTTCTGGCCCATCGTCCTGATGATGCGCCACCCGCCCGACAGCGTCCCCAGGCCGATCGCCGCGTGAGCAAGCAGGACGACCCAGAACGGAATCGGAAGCTTTCCCCCGGCGTCGCGGTCGAGGAAGCCTGCGGTGAAGAGACCGCCGGCGATGATGCCCATGGTTTTTTGCGCGTCGTTGGCGCCGTGCATGAGACTGAAGGCGGCAGCCGAAAGCAGTTGCATCTTTCGGAAGAAGGCATCGACCCGCCGGGGCGTCTGGCTTTGCAAGACCCATTGGCTCATCGTCATCAGCAGCAGTCCCACGATCATCCCGATGAGCGGCGCGACAACGATGAAGATCAACGTTCGCGTCCACCCGGACGCGATGATTGCGCTGAACCCCGCTTTCGCGACCGCGGCGCCGGCATAGCCGCCGAACAGCGCATGCGAAGAGCTCGTTGGAAGCCCGAAGTACCACGTGACCAAGTCCCAGACGATCGCGCCTGTCAGCCCCGCGAAAATCACCGACATGGTGACGACGTTGAGATCGACCATGCCCGATCCAACGGTCTGTGCCACCGCCGTGCCGAACCCGAAGGCGGCGACGAAATTGAAGAACGCTGCCCAGATGACGGCCTTGCCTGGCGAGAGCACGCGCGTAGAGACGACCGTCGCGATCGAATTCGCGGCGTCGTGGAAGCCGTTGATGTAGTCGAAGATGAGCGCGACCGCAATGAGCGCGAGAACAGCGAGCAGTGTGTGATCCATGGATGTCGGAGGTGCCGTGGAGGCTGCTAGCCGTGCTTGACGACGACGCCTTCGAGGAGGTTGGCAACATCCTCGCAACGGTCGGTTGCCGCCTCGAGGAAGTCCAGGATCTCCTTCCATTTGATCACGACAATCGGATCGCTCTCCTCGTCGAAGAGGGCGACGATAGCGTCCTGATGCACGCGGTCGGCCTCGCGCTCGAGCTGATCGACGCGCGCTGCCAGCTCCCGGACGTGGTCACCCTGCTCGAGCGCCGCCAGAGCCTCGACCAGGCGGTCTGTGGAATCGGAGATGATCTCGGTGAGTCGGCGGGCCCCCGGCCTCACTTGCTTGATCTTGTAGAGGCGAGTCACGGCCGCTGCCGCATCGATGGCATCCATGACATCGTCGAGCGAAATCGCCAGGGCGTGAATGTCTTCCCGGTCGAGGGGTGTCACGAAGGTTCGGTTCAGCCGATCGATGATGGCCCGGGTCAGGCCGTCACACACGTGCTCGACGTCTTTGATGGCGTCGGCCTTCGCCGTGTCGGGCGGGTCGACCGCCAGCATCTGTTTCAGGAGTCGTGCACCGCCGCGGAGCTCCTCGGCCATGCCGACGAAGTCCTGGAAGAAGCGCTCCTCACGCGGAATCAGACGAAAACGGGCCATGGCACCTCGAGACGAGTGGCGGGAAGCCGTCAATCGGACGGCAGTGATGTAACAGAGTTGTAACGGGATCGTAACACGCCGGCCGGGCTAGATTACGCCCGACCGATTCGATCCAACTCCGATCGCAGCGCGAGACCGGTGAGCTTCTCCAGCGGCAAACAGGAAAACAACTCGATCCGGCGTCGTAGTGTCAGGAGGGCATCTCTGAAGGCGCGCTTCTTGGTCTCATCCGACCCTTCGACCGCCGCCGGGTCTGGTACACCCCAATGCGCCGTCATCGGTTGGCCGGGCCAGAAGGGGCAGGGCTCGGCCGCGGCCTGATCGCAGACCGTGAAGACGAAATCGAGGGGCGGGGCGTCGGGTCCGGCGAACTCAGTCCAGTCC
>Ga0075418_10011172_pt1 | contig 10028 bp, 6 predicted proteins | sample SoiMetdeltSBSDD2_FD_81776 | JGI IMG/M metagenome (GOLD analysis project Ga0075418, IMG submission 81776) | Bulk soil microbial communities from a Populus tree surrounding site in Tennessee, USA - Soil MetaG P. deltoides SBSDD2 | ecosystem: Environmental > Terrestrial > Soil > Tree plantation...
GCACTTCTATCGCTTGGCCGTTTCTCTCCGTTGCACGGCCTTGCATACGCTTTGGTGCCAGGTTTCGATAAGGGCCGGGAAGCTTCGAGAATCTTCCTGCTGGCGCATCTGGGACTGAGCCTGTTGGCTGGTTTTGGTTGCCAGGTCTTTCTGAAACCGGCTCCCAAAGCCCGTCGAAGAGCCTATGCGCGCATTGTTCTGGCGTTCGTAGCGCTCTCGTTGGCTGTTTGTCTGATCACCTTCGCCACTTACTTCTACCAGCGCCTAGCGCTTTCGCAGGATCCGGACTATGGCGCACCTGCCTTCGCGTGCCTTCTGCTGCTGGCCACGGCAGTTGCAGGCCTCGCCCGATCTTCTGGCTTTGCTCGAGGGAGGTCTCTTCAGGTTGTCATAGCCTTAACTCTGCTTTTTGACTTTCACTACCTGCTGTCGCCTCAGATTCGCTTGAAGGCAGAGTTCGACCGAAAGGGCAACTTCGAGCCCAAGCAGTACTACAGCCAGGACGATGTGATCCAGTTCCTTCAGTCGCACAATGGTCTGTTTAGAGTCGATTTCCGTGACGACTACTATCCGAAGAACTCGGGCGAGGTCTTCAAATTGGAAACCATCAATGGGTACGGTGCCACGTCACTGAAGCAGTTTTATCATTTCCAGGCCGAAGCCTACCCAGTGGGAAACGTCATTACGGACATGCTGAATGTACGTTACGTCGTTTCACAGAAGGGACTAGACTTGCCGGTGGCTTTTCAAGGCGAGCACGCCAAGGTGTATGAGAACCCTGGGTTTCTCCCGAGAGCCTGGCTTGCCAACCACGTTGAAGTCAGGAAGGACTTCAACGAGATGGTTCCACTGCTACGGGATCGCTCGTTCGACCCATACCAGGTTGCATATGTCGAACAACCGCTCGGTAAGCTGCGAGGGTTGATGCTTCAGGGGGGTGTCGTCAGTCAGCCAACCAGCGCCGGTTTGGTCGATCGGGGATCGGCTGTGTTTACGCAAGAGAGCCCCAATCGGTTTCGCGTGGAGGCCCATTCCCTTACTCCGAAGCTTTTGGTGGTGAGTCAGAACTGGTACCCCGGTTGGAAGGCGCGGATTAACGGAGAATCACGGCCAGTGGAGCGAGTGAACGGAACACTGATCGGTGTTCACGTGAACGCCGGCACTTCACAAGCGGAGTTTACGTACCGGCCAACCGGATTCTTCTGGGCCCTAGGACTGGCGGTGGCGTCGCTTGGAGTTCTCGCGTTCAGCGTATTCAAACTCAGATCGGAATCGAAGGTTCAAACCCTCAATGAGGTTGCCGACTAGACTAAGACTAGGATCTTCTTTTCCGGAGGAAATAGATGTTCTTGAACTTGTTTTTTGGAGACATCACTGAACCACTCACGCGACGAACCTGGACGCGCGAACAAATCCTCCATCGTGCTGCCCAACGGAGGGCATACTTCGCGCACAGGGGCATGAACCAGAACGACCGCGTATTTGTGCATTACGGCAATCGTATTGAATTCTTCATAGACTTGGTTTCTGTTTGGAGCCTCGGAGCATGTTTTGTTCCTATCGATCCTCGACTAACGGCGTTCGAGATCGAAACCTTGGCACGCGCCGCGAAGCCCCGGTTTTCGATCTGGCATGAACTGCCGGAGGATGCGTTGGCTACGGCCCTTGCCTCCAATCGAACACAGGTTTTGACAACCGAAGAACCCAGAGAGAGCCTCGGCGTGAGATCTGGCTCTGAAGATCTTCGTTGTTCCCTTTCGCTCGATCAAGATGCCCTGATTCTCTTCACTTCTGGCACGACGGGCTCCCCGAAAGGAGTACTTCATACTCATCGTTCGCTACGGGCACGCTGGATCACACTTCAACAAACACTGGGTATTGATGCCTTCAAACGCACCCTTTGCCTTCTGCCAACCCACTTCGGGCACGGTCTGATCTGTAATTGTCTCTTCCCGTGGCTATCTGGCCAGGATCTGTTCATCCTCCCCCCATTCAAGAATGATGTCATTCTCCACTTGGGTGAGTTACTAGACGCTCACGAGATCACCTTCATGTCCTCGGTGCCCCCGGTTTGGCGGTTAGCGCTAAAAGTTGCCAGTCCTCCTCGAGCAGGCAAGCTGAAGAGGGTTTTTTGTGGGTCCGCGCCGTTGTCAGGCCATTTATGGAAGGGGATCAAGGAATGGACCGGCACCCCGGAAGTGTTGAATGCGTACGGCATCACAGAAACTGCGAGCTGGCTAGCAGGCACGACCGTTTCCGAGGTCTCCGCAGAAGATGGACTCATCGGCGAAGCCTGGGGGGGAATCATCAAGATTCTGGATTGTTCAGAGGGAGGAAATCTTTCGATGTTCTCCGAAGAGAAGAAAGCCGATGAGTCAGGTTATGTTTGGGTCAATACGCCTGCCTTAATGAAGGGCTACCTCGACAACGACGAACTCACCCGGAAGGTCGTCTGTCAAGGCTGGTTCTTCACTGGCGACATCGGACTGAAAGATGATCGAGGCTTGCTGTATCTTAGAGGCAGGGAACGTGAGGAGATCAACAAGGGCGGGATGAAAGTGTATCCTGGAGATGTCGACGCCGTCGTTGAGCGCTTCGAAGAAGTTCTCGATGTTTGTACGTTTGCTTATGAGGATCCCCTACTCGGGGAGAACGTGGGCATCGCAATGGTTCTGAAGTCCAGAGACGACCTAACCCTCAAGCGACTTTTTGATTGGACGAAACTGCATCTCGCCCAGCATCAATTGCCTTCACGTTGGTACCTGCTAGATGAGATTCCTCGCACTTCCAGAGGGAAGATAAACCGTGAAAGCATCGCTGCGACATGCAAAGGAGTCAGACCTTTGGATCTGAGATCCCGCTCCGGAATCGTTGAAAATAACCAAGGCGCACAAGTCAATGATCATTGATCTGCTGGATGCTGTTCTTGAGTTCCGGTCGCCCCGGTCACCGCTCTCCGCCAATCTAAGTATCACCCATATCTCTAGCAATTCTTATGTCCTTGCGAGCTGAGCTCCTACTCTTGATCCGCGAAAGCTTGCTGGAATCAGAGTCAAAGATCACCGCAGAGACTTCCCTCATCAAGTCTGGCCTCCTTGACTCTTCCTCGCTATTCAATTTGGCCATGTGGATTGAGGGCCAGACAAATTCTTCGCTGAGCCCATCTTCATTTGACCCGTCTAAGGACTGGGATACTGTCGAGAGCATCTTGAAGTTCATTCAAGACCACCGGGAAAGCCACTGAGTTTGCAAGAGCCAAATAAGTGGAAATGAACCAGCTATGACGGATAATTTCGAGATTATCCAATACAGTCGTGCACTCAAAGAAACTGTGTTAGAGCTGCAAACCAATCTGTGGAGCTCGGACCGGGCGCTGAATGCGGCTTACCTGGAATGGAAGTACGAGAATAATCCTTATTTGAGAGAACCGCTCATCTATCTTGCAATGAATCACGGAAGAGCGGTGGGTATGCGGGGCGCTTTCGCGACAAAGTGGCAGATCGGAAACCGTGACCACACCTTCTTGATTCCCTATCCTGATGATTTCGTGATCGATCCTGAAAATCGGAACCAGGGTCTGATGACTCGCATAATGAAATTCGCAATCAACGACCTAGGCGAACGCGGCTTCGACTATGCTCTAAACCTAAGCGCAGGTCCAGTTAACACCATGTCCTCTTTAGCGATGGGCTGGAGAAGTGTTGGCTCACTACAACCTCTGAGCACCGAGAAACCTCCCTTTCTTCCGAGATTGCGGAAGACACTAAAAGGAACTCCTTTTCTCCGGAGATTTGCCCAGGCATCGAGATTCCTCCGCTCCAAAAAGCAACATGATCCATTTCTCAGTTTCGATCGAAGCCGGCTGAGACTCTCTGATCAGCTTTCCGCTAAGCGACTGCCTGAGCCAGAGGCTATGGCCGATCTGATAGATCGTTTAGATTACGACGGAAGACTCAGACATGTTCGCGACATTGAATATCTGAGCTGGCGTTTTCAGAATCCACTGCACGCCTATCGTTTTATTTTTGCCTGGAAAGGTACACGTTTGCGAGGATACTTGGTGCTTCAGTCTCACCGCTCAGATCTGTCAGACAGAGAAGTCGTCAACCTCGTAGATTGGGAAGGGGAGACTCTTGAAGTCAAAGCGCAGCTGCTTCAGACGGCTATTCGCCAAGGTCGTTTCCAGAAGCTGTTCACTTGGGGTGCGATGCTATGCCCTGAAGAGAAGTTGCTCCTTAAGGCAACTGGCTTCGTAGAGGTCGCGCAGATCGGAGAGGAGAAGTGGCGGAATTGCCTGCTCCTGAGGCCAATACAGGTCCAGATGTTGAGCCGCGATTGGGTGATTGCAGGACGGAACCTGATGAAGCTGGAGAACTGGGATATTCGACTTGTCTATTCCATGCGCGGTTGACTTGCAACCTTGAGAGGGCGAGCGGTCAGCAACCGAGTCAGAAGGCTTCAGTCTGGCCGCCGAACGCAAAACTCCGGGGTCAAATGCAGGTGGGTTTTCGTCTTCGTGGGCGGTGTATTCATCAGAGCAGCCGTCATGTGAGTGGGTTTGATGGCACCCTCTCTCAAATGTTCTTCGTCAATGGAATGAACTTTGTCGATGAACGCCAGATCCGACGGGCTGGCAGGATCGAAATTATGACCAAAACAGCGATCGATGAAGATGTCGATGATGTTCGCAAAGCCAACGAACAGCTCGAAATGAAACTTCTTGATCAGCAACGGCAGAATGTCCTGGGCCCTGATGCCTTCAAACCCTTCCTTTGAGCAGTCCCAGTTTTCATACACAATTTCAGTGCGCTTTAACAGGTGATTGTATTTGTATCGCTCCGGCAGCTCTCTCCAAAGCATGTTGAAAACCTCCAGAGCTTCGGGCCATCGCATATGTCCATTCCTTCCGATCATGTCATCGGTAAGGAAGAACCCATCAACCGCGAGCGCGTAGTGCACCTTGTCGAACAATGTCTCCAACTCGACAAAATGGTGCAGGGCCTGATTGGCCATCACGATCTGATAAAGCCCCTGCGGCTGCCAGGAGTTGATGTCGGCTTGCGTAAAACGGAGGCGGTCCAGCACCTGCTTCTCTTGAGCCAGCCGCTTGCCGCGCTCCAGCATGTGCGGGTTGACGTCGAGGCACTCCAGAACAAAGTTGGAAATGCCTTTCCCAGCCAGTGATTCGACGAGCCCAACTTCGGTGTCGCAATTCCCGGAGCCGCAACTGATGAAACGAGCTGCGCCGGTCTGCTTTGAGCACACCAGAGTCATGTACTGAAGGTAAAAGCTGTTGGGACTTGAGAACCCAAACTCCTGGTACTTGGGGACCAGATACTTGTTGGACCAGTAATGGAAGATCCCGGGCAAGTCGTGAACATTTTCGACAGAACGATAGTTGGCGACTTCCCGGGCCATCATGGCTTCGTAGCCCGGATCCCGCGTTGAGCGGATGCTTCCTTCGTGCCAGCGGCTAGGCGACCAGCGCCGCACCTTGCGTAGAAGTTGCCGGACCTTGGGATGGAGTTCCATAAGCGGATTGGACAACTCAGCCCGAAGAACAAAGGGTTGGGCCTATAGGTGGACCACACGCGCAAAACGGATGCTGGGGCAGGAAAGGATCTCCTCCAACAACGACTCGGAAATCTGGCTGTCCACATTCACCACGCCTACGGCGTGATCACTTTCGCCACGACCGAGCGCGAAGTTGGCAATGTTGATCCGGTTCTTGCCCAGAAGCGTGCCGATCTGCCCAATGACGCCGGGAGTGTCGTTATTGCGAATAAACAGGATAGCCCCGTGCAGCGGGGCTTCGATGTCAATGCCATCCACAGATACGAGTCGGCTTTTGCCCTGCGAAAGAATGGTTCCTTCAACCCAATCCTCGCGCGCGTCCGTCTTGAGCCGGACTGAAATGAGGTTCGAATAGCTACGGACCCGGCTACTTTGCGATTCGATCAAGAGGATGCCGCGTTCTTCGAGATGCTTGCGTGCGTTGATCAGGTTGACGGCATCGCCGAGAATCGGTTTCAGGATTCCGACAAGGATGGAGCTAGCAATCAGGTGAGTGCTGATATCAACCGTCTCACCGTAATAGCGAATGCCGACTTCGCTCAGCCGCCCTTCACAAATCTGTGAGATAAAGCCACCCAGGTTCTCACCGAGTTGAAGGAACGGCCCGATCTTCTTGTACTCCTCAAACGAGACAGACGGAAAATTCACGGCGTTGCGGATAATGCCGTCTTTGAGGAAACCTCGAACCTGTTCAGCAATCTCCACGCCCACCATTTCCTGCGCCTCAGCGGTTGAGGCCGCGATGTGAGGCGTGGCGATCACTTTCGGGTGTCTCGGCAAAGGATTATCTTTCGCCGGAGGTTCGAGGCTCAGCACGTCCAACGCCGCCGCAGCAACTTTGCCGCTGTCGAGAGCTGCCGCGAGATCTGCTTCGTGGATCAGCTCACCACGGGCCGTGTTGATGATGCGCACGCCGTCCTTCATCTTTCCAATGGAGGCCGCATTTACCAGATGGCGCGTTGCCTCAACCAGTGGGACGTGCAGGGTAACGACGTGCGACTCGGCAAATAGCACGTCCAATGAGACCAGCCTGACGCTGAGATCCTGCGCCAGACGGTCCGACACAAAAGGATCGTAAACCACCACGTTCATTTGGAAGGAGCGTGCACGTTTGGCCACTTCCATGCCAATCTTTCCGAAGCCGACCACCCCGAGCGTCTTGTCTTTCAGTTCCACTCCGGTGAAGCTTTTCTTGTCCCATTTGCCTTCTTTGGTGGACGCACTGGCCTGTGGAACCGAGCGAGCCATCGCTAGCATCAGACCCATCGCGAGCTCCGCCACGCTGACGCTGTTGCCACCGGGGGTATTCATCACGACGATACCCTTATTCGTCGCGGCTTCGAGGTTGATGTTGTCCACGCCGGTCCCGGCACGGCCGATCACGCGGAGGCTTTTCCCTGCCTGTATTACCTCAGCCGTTACCTTGGTATTGCTGCGCACGAGCAGGGCATCGTAGGAGCCAATGACTTCCAGCAGCTGTGTCGGTGTGAGGGTCGTCTTGACATCCACTTGCCAACCAGCTTCCTGGCGCAACAATTCAATTCCCTGCTCGGATAGCTTATCGCTGACGAGAATTCTCATGCTGTGCAAAATATCCTCTGTGAATTTGAGACCTACCTGGTTGTCGGGGTGATGTATCGACTCAGATCGCTTTCTGCAAATAGACGCGCTGGGCTGCAGTCACGCCGGCTCCGAGTTCAACGGGAATGTTGAGTTTCTTAAGAATCATTTCGAGGCAGGCAATCAAAGCCACGGTATCGGTAAAATCGTAATAACCGAGATGCGCAACTCGGAACAGCTGACCTTTCATCTCGCCCTGGCCATTCGCGACGGTTGCGCCGAATTCCTTCTTGAACGCCTTGATGATGGCCCCGGATTCGATTCCTTGAGGCGCGCAAATCGCGGTCAAGGCATCACTGGGGGACGTTTCAGCGAAAAGCTTCAGTCCCAGCGCTTTCGCAGCTGCCCGGGTGGCGGTGGCAAGCAGGCCTGCGTTCGCGATCAAGTTATCGCGGCCGATCGTACGGATATACTTGATGGCTTCACGGGCCGCGACGATTAGCGTGATGGCTGGGGTGTAGGACGACTCGCCTTTGGCATTGTTCTTCCGCTCCTTCTGGTAGTCGAAGTAGAACTTGTTCGACTTCGTAGACTCAATCAGCCCCCAAGCCTTCTGGCTGACGCTGGCAAATGCCAATCCCGGTGGCAGCATGAGCGCTTTCTGAGACCCTCCGATGACGATGTCCAGATGCCATTCATCCACAGGCATCTCCATCACGCCCAATCCGGTAATGGCGTCGACCACCAGGGCTGTTTTCGGATGCTGATGGACAATTTCACCCAGAGCCTTCACATCATGTCGGGCGCCCGTGGAACTCTCGGAATACTGCACAAAGACCGCGCGAGTATCCGGCTGCTTCTCTAGTTCCGCTGCGACGGTTTTGGGGTCGACTGCCTGTCCGTAAGGAATGGAAACGACGTTTGCGGTCACGCCAAAGGCTTTGCAAAGATTGGTCCAGCGTTCACCAAACTTTCCTGCGCTCACGACCAGGGCCTTGGCTCCTGGACTCAGCAGGTTGACCACGGCTCCTTCCATGGCACCGCTGCCCGAAGAGGTAAAGCAAAGAACGTCGTTTTGCGTGTTATAGATGTAACGAAGACCGTCCAGTACTTCCTTGAAGATATCGCGAAATTCGTCAGTCCGATGATGCAGGATGGGTTGTGCCATCGCTGTCTGAACGGCGGGCAACAGTTGTGTCGGACCTGGTGTAAATAGACGCTCCTTAAACATGGCTTGTCCGTAACCTCTTGTTAATTTGGAATGAGTGCATCAAGTTATCCGGCAAGGCTGTCCAGCGCCGAGCCGCGCTCGAAAGAGCGAAACTATAGCATAGTTCCACGGACCTGGCAGGGAGACTGGGATGTGCCCCAAAAGGGGAACATTTGGACCATGCCAACTTGGGAAAAAGATTGGGGGAAGGAAAAAACACCAAGATGGTGCGGGTTGAGAGGAGCGGTCCAAATCCGCCAGCGGATCAGATCACTCTCGCTAAAACTGGGAATCCGCCCACTTGAGCAGTCACGCCTGGGTCATTCCACTTTTGCGAATACCCGGATGGAGGGCGGAAGTTGCGCAAAATTCTCAATCTGATCTCCTGAGCGGAGAATTAGATCCGGAAAAACATACAAGGTTCGGGAATCTAGATAGATATCTCTGAGATTCTCTCCCATCGGATTGTGGGCTTCAGGTTTCGGAAGCTCACGATAGGCAACCAAGACCTTGCTTCCCAAAGGAAGACTCCCCATCTTCTTGAGTGTATTTCCCGGCTGCACCGTTCCGTTGGGGAGGACGTAGAACGTGAGTGAGGAATTGTACAGCGCATTGGCGATCTTCCAGGGTGAGTCGGATGCTGTGATTTGCGGCACAACGACTTCGACACGCGCTGTGCTGATGACCTTTTTTTCCGCAGGCAGAGTCACTCCCAAGTCCACGCGTGTGCCCGGCGGAATATCAGACCAGTCTTTGATCTGTTCTCCTGAGTAAGATCGTCCGTCGGGAAAACGATAAACTGTCGTTGGAGCGTTGTACCGAATTCCTGCGATCTTCCAAGCGGTCCGTTTACGGCCAATTTGCATGGATGCGTCTTCACTTCCTTGCTCGGGAGAGTCTCCCTCTTCTTCGGACTCCGCCGCCGGCGGGACATGCCCGCCGGCCCGCATCAATTCAGGGCGGCCGTCGATGCGCCCTGCAATCACATCAGGGTCACTCTGATATTCGTCACTGAGTCCGGCACGGGCTCGTTCGAAGTTATCGATGCCGGGATCGAGTTTCCGACCGCGCTGTCTCGATCGATGGTAACGATTGGGCGCCGCGAACGCGATCCGGTAGTGTTCCAAGACGTTCCGGTCTTCAATCCGATACTTCTCTTTCAGCTCGTTTAGCAACCTTTTCAGCGATGAATACTGTGCTTCTGAGAACGGAATGTTGTGGTAACCCTCCAGCTCGATACCAATCGAATAGTCGCTCAGGTCCTCCAACCCGTTCCACATGCTGACGCCCGCATGGTTGGCCCAGAATTTCGGGTCGACAATCTTGTAGATGGCTCCGTTTCGGGCAACGAGGTAGTGTGCGTGACCTCCAAGTGTCACATAGAGGCCGCGACGCACCTTGCCTCGAGACAAGGTCCGAAGCGCGCTGGGTAGCCTGCTCTCAGTCGAGTGAACAATGATGAAACGGGTCTCCGGGCGAACTCGTTTGGTAAACTTCGGGTTCAGCCGGCGCTGATAATCTATGGTCTTGATTGCGAACAGGTTCGGGGAAAAAACAAGGACGGCAATGAGGGCGTATCCTGCGGCGTTTCGTTTTTGTCCAAACATCATCTGTCGCTCGGCCACCGGCGTGGCTCTTGGCCGGTCAGTCTCAACGGCATCGATCTCATCTTCTCCGACTCTCC
>Ga0075418_10011174_pt1 | contig 10027 bp, 8 predicted proteins | sample SoiMetdeltSBSDD2_FD_81776 | JGI IMG/M metagenome (GOLD analysis project Ga0075418, IMG submission 81776) | Bulk soil microbial communities from a Populus tree surrounding site in Tennessee, USA - Soil MetaG P. deltoides SBSDD2 | ecosystem: Environmental > Terrestrial > Soil > Tree plantation...
AGGACATGTCCGCTAATGGCACTTAGCAGACATGCTCAATGCGCCGACGAATGTCCGCTTCTGGGGGCAAAACGGACGTTGACCAACCGCTGCTTACCAATCTCGATTTATGAGTACAGGCCCAAGCCGCCTCACAAGGCTCGACCGCCTTCTCTGCCGAGACCCTCGCCGTACAGATGGGACCCTCGCGCCAAAACCTCCCTCGGGTCCCATCGCCTGGGGGAAGTACAACGCGAACAGCAGGCCCCTGGCCCAACAACCCAGACGGATTTTTCCGCCTAGTGCTTCCGGTATGCTTCCGGTTGGTTTGGCAGTTAAATTGGTTTCGTACTAAGTTATTGATTTGTTGGTGGGCGCACAAGGACTCGAACCTTGGACCCGCTGATTAAGAGTCAGCTGCTCTACCACCTGAGCTATGCGCCCTAAGATTACCGCCTCTGCCTTGGCAGGGCGCACTTAAAGGGGCACCCCTTAGCATTGCGCCGCTTTGCCTGTCCAGCGGGACTCGCTCACCACAGCGGGCCGTATTCCTCGCGCCTGATGCGGGTCGCCCGGTTGACGTGCGCGTTCAGCACAAAACCCAGCCCCGCCATCATGGTCAGCATCGAGGTGCCGCCATAGGAGACGAGCGGCAGAGGCACGCCGACTACCGGGACCAATCCGGTCACCATCGCGATGTTGATAAACACATAGGTGAACAGGCAGAGACCCATGCCGGCGGCGACCAGCCTCGGGAAGGTGCTCCGGCATCTCAACGCCATATAGGTAATGAACAGGAGCACGAGAAGGTAGAGCGCAAGCAGCGAGAGCGCGCCGATGAATCCCATCTCTTCGGCGAACATGGTGAAGATGAAATCGGTGTGCTTCTCGGGAAGAAAATTGAGCTGGGCTTGCGTGCCATGCATGAAGCCTTTGCCGGTGAGCCCGCCCGAGCCGATGGCGATCTTGGACTGGAGGATGTGGTAACCCGAGCCAAGCGGATCGCGGTCGGGCTCGATCAGCGTCAGGACGCGTTCCTTCTGATAATCGTGCAGTTTCTCCCAGACATGCGGCAGGACCGCAATGATGCCGACAAGGCCGCCGATGAAATAGAGCCAGCTCACGCCAGCGAGAAACAGGAGGCCGCAGCCGACGATGGCAAACAGCGCGGCGGTGCCAAGGTCCGGCTGGCCGAGAGCGAGAATCGTTGGCACGCCGATCATCAGCGCCGGGGGCAGCACGGCGTCGGGACGCCAGATCTTCTCCGACGGAAGCCACTGATAGTAGCGGGCGATCGCCAGCACGAGCGCGATCTTCATGATCTCGGACGGCTGAAAGCTGTACTCTCCGAAGCCGAGCCAGCGCTGTGCACCGCCGCTTTCCACGCCGATCAGCGGCACAAGGGCGAGCAGCAAAAGGACAGTGAAATAAAAGGGATATGCCACACGCATCCAGGTGCGCAGGTCGACCAGCACGATGGCGAAGATGAGCGCCAAGCCAAACCACAGCCGCAGAATATGCCGCGTGGCCCATGGCTCGAGCGACCCCCCTGCCACCGAGTAGAGGGCCGCCACGCCCACCACCGCGATGGCGACGATCAGCACGACGAACGGCCAGTTGAGCAGCAGTAGCCTCTTGCTGAGCTTGAGCTGCGGCCCCTCGGAGGCTTCGGCGAAGAGCATGCTCATCGGGCGTTCCCCGCATCGGCCATGGCCGGCTCGCCGGCCTGCCGATCGACGACGAACACAGGCTTGCCCGCGGGATCGCGTAGCAAGAGTTCGGTCATCACATCATGGACGACGGGGGCTGCCGCTTGTGCCCCGTAGCCGCCATGCTCGACCACGCAGGCAACGGCGTAGCGTGGCGCGTCGACCGGCGCGAAAGCGATGAACAAGGAATGGGGCTCGGCTTCCCAACCCGTGGGTGGGCGCTTTGCCCCCTTGCTGAAGGACTGCGCGGTTCCGGTCTTGCCCGCCATCAGCACTCCGGGAAGGTTGAGAGCAGAGCGCGTCGCCGTGCCTTCCTGCTCGTTCACCACCCCGCTCATCCCGCCCCTGACCAGTTGCAGATATGTCGGGTTTATGGGGAGCGGCGCGGGAGGCACTTGCGTCTCGTTGGCATGTGAGCAGATGAAACTCGGCACGATCGACTTGCCAGAGGCAATCCGCGCCACCACGACGGCGAGCTGGAGCGGCGTCGCCGAGACATAGCCCTGGCCGATACCGCAGCTGATGGTCTCGCCAGGATACCAGGGCTGATCGAGTGTCGCGCGCTTCCAGGCGGTGTCGGGCATGATGCCCTGCTTTAGACCAGCCAAGCCGCAGTCAAAGATCTGACCGAGACCGAGAGCGCGCCCGGTCACGGCTAATTTGTCGATGCCCAGCCGGTGCACCGCCTCGTAGAAATAGCAGTCGCAGGATTTTTTGATGGCGTCGTGCAGCGCGATCGGCCCGTGGCCTTTCGGCTTCCAGCAGTGGAAGATATGACCGCCGAACGGAAAGGCTCCTTTACAAGTGATCCGCTCCTCAGGCGTGATGACGCCTGCGGTAAGCCCCGCAAGCGCAGTCACGACCTTGAAGGTTGAGCCAGGCGGATAAAGACCTGCAGCGGCGCGGTTGTTGAGCGGATGGTCGACACCTCTGACCAGAGTTACCCAGCTCTTGGGATTGGCTTTGAAGGAGAGGTCGTTGGAGTCGAAGCTCGGATTCGAAACCATGATCAGCACGCCGCCAGTCGCGACATCGATCGCCACCAAAGAGGCGCGCCGATAGCCGGAGAGCCGGTCGAGGGTGAAGGCTTGCAGGTCGCGGTCGAGGGTAAGAACCACGTCGTTCCCCGGTTCGCTCGGCGTCGAGCCGAGCTTGCGGACGATGCGTCCATGCGCATCGACCTCGTATTGGATCGTGCCGGGCTGACCTCTGAGCTCGCGGTCGAGGCCTTTCTCGATCCCGGTTTTGCCAATGCGGAATCCCGGGATTCGCATGATCTTGTCCTCGTCGATCTCGCCCTTTCCGGCCATGCCCACATAGCCGACCACATGGGCCACGGCGCGGGCTTCCGTGTAACGGCGGGACGAGGCCCTGTCGGTCTGCACGCCGGGCAGCTGCGGGGCGAGCAGGTTGAGCAAGGCGAATTCGCGCCAAGAGAGGCCTTCGCTGACCAAAATGGGGAAATAGTGGTTTTGCCGCCGGGCCGCCCTGAGTACGCGGTCCCTGTCCGCCGGCGATACCGGCGCAACGGTGGAGATGGCATCGAGTGTCGCCGCGAGGCTCATGCAGAACGCCGGCACCACGATGACGCGAAGATTCTCCTGATCTCTTGCAATCGGCGCGCCAGAACGGTCGTAAATCGTGCCGCGCATCGGCGCCACGAGCTGAAAGCTCAGCCGGTTCTCATCGGAGAGCAGCCGATACTCCGAAGAGTCTTTGATTTGAAGCTGGCGCAGCCGCCAGGTGAGCAGGCCGAACAGCCCCGCTTGTCCCGCGCCGATCAAAAGCGCGCGCCGCGAGAAGCGGTTGCGCAGCTTCTTATCCTGGTCGCGCGGCATCATGTTTGCGAGCTTTGGTCCAATCAGGAGGGTGCGCCACGAAACACGGCGGCGCAGCGAGGGCCCGAAGCCGCGCGATTTCATGCTCGTCCCCGATAGTTGGCACGCGCGGCGAGCGCGAAGCTCCCGCGCTCGATCCAGCGAAGGCCCTTCACCACTACTGGGAAGAGGACGACAGAGGCTGCAGCGCCAACGGCAGTCGGCCACCAATCGACCCAGCGCAGAAAGTAGGCGGAAGCCAATAACCAGCCGAGGAGCGCAAGCCCGGGAGCAAGGCAAGCCCAGAAAAGCCACAAAGTGACCACTTCGGGGCCTGCGCCGAAGTCCTTGGCGTAGCCGCCGGCGCTTGCGCCGATGAGGGTGAGAAGGGCCCAGAAGCCAAGCGGTCCTCCGCTCACGATGTCGGTGAGGAGGCCGAGCAGCATCGCCGCGAGTGCCGACAGCGTGGCGCCGGGAAGCGCGCGCCAGCAAAACACCATCATCACCACGACCAGGGGCAAGATGAACGTCGCATCCGCCGGAAGGCCCCAGGGGACCGCGGTTGCTACCACTGCAAAGAGCACCGAGAGAATGGGCTGCATCGTGCTCATTGCTGCGTCTGCGCCTCGACTGACGCTGTGCCTTCCGACCCGCCGACGGTTTGTTTGACGGTTTCGACCGGGGCCACTTCGCTTGGCACGATCGGCGGCGGTGGTGATGCGATGGTGAGTGTTTGTTCAGGCGCAGGCGGCGGTGCCGCTGCCACGGCGGGTGTTTGATCTGTCGCAGACGGCGGCGATGCGACGGCGGGTGTTTGCGCGGCCGTAGGCGACGGTGCCGCTGCCACGGCGGGAGTTGCTTCAGGCGCCGCCGACAAAGCGCGCGGATCGGGGAGGACCGGCGGATCGGTGGTGGTCAAAGTGGGAGTATCGAAGAAGAGCACGCTCACCGCATCGAGCGAGCTAAGCTCGGCATGGGGCCTTACCCTGTAAGCGCCGGGCGAACCGCTGACCACGCCGACGTGGAGACCGCGTGGCAGCACGCCATCGCTCCCGGAAGTGTAGACCTCGTCCCCGGGATAAAGCTTGGCCCCGTCGGGCAGGAAATCGAGCCTGAGCTCGGCGCTGTTGTCGCCCGAGGCGAGCGCGCGCACGCCGGCCGGTCCAACCAATACCGGGATGCGGCTATTCAAGTCGTTCAGCAACAGCACACGGGCGACCGACGCGCCGGCGTCGACCGTGCGGCCGATCAGACCGTCGCCATTGATGACGGCGTAGCCAATGCGCACGCCATTGTCCCTTCCGAGATTAATGAGCGCGCTCCTGAGGAAGGGACCCCGCGCATCGGCAATTACGCTACCCGTCACGTAATGGAGCGCAGGCTCGTCGACCGCATTCAGCAGCAGCCGAAGATGTTCGACCTTGTTTTCGAGCGACTTGGCGCGCCACTCCCACTGCTTGAGTTCCTCGTTCTCGGCCTTCAGGCGGTCGATCTCGGCAAAAGCGCCGGCGTAGGAGCGCGCATGCTCCAGAGCGTGGCGGCCAAGAATGGCAGGCATGGACGCAGCTTCGAGCAGAGGCGCCGATAGGTCGACAAAGTCGTCACGGACATTAACCAGGAGTCCGTGGCCGATTCGGCTCAGGACCAACAGAACAGCACACAGGAAATAGAGCGTGAAGGAAAGCAGCTCGACCGGCCCGCGCCATCGGCTCGGCCTCGGCCTGAACGGTGATCTAGCCCCGCGCATCTTCGCGTCTCACGTCAAGGAAACGTCGCGACCTCGCGTTTCCTTCAGTCTAATTGGGGCTTGCGGCTCCTGCGCAATCCCTTGGTCGTTGCCTGGGCCTCAGGGCTTGATCAGAAGATCAGCCATGTCGTTAATTTCTTCGAGCGCCTTCCCGGTTCCTCGCACGACACAGCGCAGAGGATCCTCGGCGATCCGGTATTTCACCCCCGTCTCATAGGTTAGTCTCGCATCGAGTCTTTCCAGCAGCGCGCCGCCGCCGGTCAGCCAAATGCCAGAGTCGCAAACATCCGCGGTGAGTTCTGGCGGCACATCGGCGAGCGCGGCCCTGATGCCGCCCACGATCTGCTGAATAGGCAGCGTCAAGGCCTCGGCGATGTCGTGCGGCTCGAGCATAATCTCGGTGGGGAAACCGCGCTGCAAGTCCCGACCTTTGATATGGATCGACACGCGCTCACCGTTGGCCTTGGCGATGGCGCAGCCCGACTCTTTCTTGATGGTCTCGGCAATGGTCGCGCCGATCAGTACGTTGTATTTGAACCGCACATAGTTGACGATCGCCTCGTCGAAGGCGTTGCCGGCGGCCCTGACCGAGCGCGAATAGAGTACGCTGCCCATGGAGAGAACGGCGATATCGGTGGTGCCGCCGCCAATGTCGACAATCATCGAGCCACGCGGCTCGGCGATCGGGAGGCCTGCGCCGATCGCGGCCGCAACCGGCTCCTCGATGAGAAAGACTTTGCGCGCACCGGCCGACAGCCCCGCTTCATGCACGGCTCTCCGTTCGACCGGCGTGGCACTCGCCGGCACGCAGATCATGATGCGGGGGCCCGTGAAGCCTCTCCGCCGGCTCACCCGGCGGATGAAGAGCTTGATCATCTCTTCGGCCGCGGCGAAGTCCGCGATCACACCATCGCGCAGCGGCTGAATGGTCTCGATCTTGCTCGGCGTGCGTCCGAGCATGCCCTTGGCTTCGTGGCCGACGGCGATGACCCTGCGCTCGCCACCTCGCTCAGTCACGGCGACGACGGAGGGTTCGTCGAGAACGATGCCACGTCCCGGCACGTAAACCAGCGTGTTCGCTGTACCTAGATCGATGGCCATGTCGCTTGAGACAAGGCCCAAGGCTGAGAACATTCTCTCGCCCCAAAAATCGGCTTACCCGCGCGGGCAGCCATCAACGCCACGTCACTTGCGAGCGACAGATGGCACTGCCGATCCATCGGTTTTTGGCTGTCTGTCGAGCGCGCCGCTGCGGCGTACTTTGCTGCAAATTGCAATTGCAAGCAATGCGTCTGAGGCCTGTTTTACAAAAACAATTGGCTTGGGCTGACCGGCTGGTCGGGCCCCGCGGGAACCAAAGTCCAACGGACCAAGAGGCAGTCCGGTTGACGGGGTCCCTTAAGCTTTCAGGGGAATAGGCCGCTCCGCCATCAGATTCCGAGGAGGTGGCTAAGGCGGCCGCCAGATCGCCGGCCGTTTTAACCTTGAGTCGTACTTGCCCGAAAGCCCGATTCTCGGCCCGGTAGCGTCGGAGATACCGGCATTTGGGCTGCCGTTTTTCAGCGACAAGCCTCAGGACGCGAGCATCGTCTCGGGCTTCCTCCGTGCCTCGCGGGCAAGGAGCTTGTTGAGCGCACTGACATAGGCCCTGGCCGACGCGACTAGGGTATCGGTGTCGGAGCCCCGGCCGGTGACTGTCTTGCCGTCGGCCTCGAGCCGCACTGCCACTTCGGCTTGCGCGTCGGTTCCTTCTGTCACTGCGCTCACCTGGTAGAGCGGCATGCGCGCCTCGTGCGGCACAATGGCTTTGATGGCCCGGAAGGTGGCATCAACCGGGCCATCTCCAGTCGACTCATGGGTCTGCTGCTTGCCGTCGACGTCGAGCGTCAGCGTCGCCCGCTGCGGGCCGCCAGTGCCGGCGATCACCGTCAAGGCAACAACCTTAATGCGGTCGTGCGCACTTGCGATCTCTTGATCGACCAGAGCCTCGAGATCCTCGTCATAGACGTGCTTCTTGCGGTCGGCGAGCGCCTTGAAGCGCACGAAGGCGTCCTCGAAAGCGTTGTCGCCGAGCTCGTAGCCGAGCTCCTTCAATTTCTCGCGGAAAGCATGACGCCCGGAGTGCTTGCCCATGACGAGAGAGGATTCCTTCAGGCCGACGCTCTCTGGCGTCATGATCTCGAAGGTCTGAGCATGCTTGAGGACGCCGTCCTGGTGAATGCCGCTCTCATGCGCGAACGCGTTCCGTCCGACGATGGCCTTGTTGTACTGAACCGGGAATGCCGTCACGCGCGACACGAGCTTAGAGGCACGCGTCAGCATGGTGGTGTCGATGCCGGTCCAGTACGGCATCACGTCCGACCGCGTCTTGATCGCCATTACGATCTCTTCCAGAGCGGCATTGCCCGCGCGTTCGCCCAGCCCGTTGATGGCGCATTCGACTTGACGGGCCCCTCCTCCAACGCCGGCTAGAGAGTTGGCGACGGCAAGCCCGAGATCGTCATGGCAGTGGGTGGAGAACACGATGCTGTCTGCGCCTGGCACCCGCCCGATGATCATGCGGATCAACTCGGCGAACTCGTCCGGCGTGGCGTAGCCCACCGTGTCGGGAATGTTGACCGTGGTGGCGCCAGCCTTGATCGCAGCCTCGACGCAGCGGCAGAGGAAATCGTGCTCGGTGCGGGTTGCGTCCATTGCCGACCACTCGACATTGTCGGTATAGCCGCGCGCGCGCGCGACCGATTGGGTGATCCGCTCCAGCACCTCGGCCTCGTCGATGCCCATCTGATATTTGCGATGAAGCGGAGAGGTGCCGATGAAGGTGTGGATGCGGCCGCGCTTCGCCGGCTTGATCGCGTCGGCGCAGATGTCGATATCCTTCATTTGCGCGCGCGCAAGACCGCAAATCACCGAATTCTTGGCGCGGCGTGAAATCTCCTGCACGCTGTCGAAATCGCCTTGGCTCGCGATGGGGAAGCCTGCCTCGATAATGTCGACGCCCATCTCGTCCAGCACCTCGGCGACCTCGAGCTTCTCCTCAAAGGTCATGGTGGCGCCGGGGCATTGCTCGCCGTCGCGCAAGGTGGTGTCGAAGATGACGACGCGGTCGCGTTCGTTGCGCGGTGCCGCGGTCTTGTGGTGATTGGACTCCATAAGTCTTGTCCTTAGGGCTTTGCGGCCAATCTAGCATGACCGGCCAGCGAGTTGGATTTTCTTGGATTTATCTTGCCATCCCCTGAACGCCCGACCCGCTTGAGCAGGTTCCGCCGGAGCTCAGGGGCGTCTAAGGACGAGTTTCAGAATGAGCGCGCGAGCGGAGGGGCGCGCCAAAGCGCCATTCTTTGCCCCAATATGCCTGCAAGCGGCCAGCATCAAATCACCTGTCGTTTCGGCCGGGAAGATAATTGGCTGAGCGAGCGGGAGCAAGCATTTCGGTCTGCAGTCAGATTGGCGCGCTCGGTGGGGCGGCATGAATGACCGAGCGCAGAAGCTCGCTGCCGCCGGACCACAGAATCTGAACGCCTAGGCAAAATAGAATGAAGGCCGAAAGCCTGACCGCGATGTCAGTGCCTCCCGGTCCGAGCAGCCGCTGGACTCGATCCGCATAGGCAAAGCACACGAATATGGTTACGGAGATCACGACGACAGCCGCAAGACTGGCCAGAAACGAAAGGACCTCATCGGTAGAACTCGCGTAGGAGGCGCGACCCAGACCGAGGCTGATAACAACCGCGATCGTTCCCGGGCCCGTGGTCAAGGGCAGTGTCAGCGGATAGAAGGCCTGATCCAGTAGATTGGTTTGCGGGGGCTATCGCTAGAGGTTTGGCTCTCCTTCTGGCTGCCTTCGTTCAGGAGCTTCCATCCCGAGACGGCAACGATGAGGCCCCCGCGACCCGGAGCACCGGTATCGAAATGCCATAGAATTCGAGGATCAGTGCGCCGAGCAGCAGAGAGCACAACAGAACGAAAAACGAGTTCCTGGCAACGCGCTTGGCGAGAAGGCGCCGGGTTTCGGGCGAGGCTCCGCGTGTCAAGCCCAAGAAGACCAGCGCCGATCCTGGCGGGTTAACCACCGGAAAGATCGCGGCAAGCACGAGAAGGAAGGTGTTAAGGGCGGAGTTCATGCGAGGAACGGCGACCGGCGCCGCGATTGACAACTTTCAAACCTCTTGCTTCCTTCTGCTGCGGCTGGCCTTGGGTGCAGAGGCCAGAGGTTCAGTTCCAGGAAGATCGACGTCGATCTGGTTGATGAAGATCAGCACGGCGAGCACGGCGACATAGAAGCGGAATGCGGCTTCCTGTCCATTCCACGTCGCCGACTGCCACATGGCGAACCATTCACCGGCAACCACCATGAAGCCGAAGAACCAGACGAGGAAGGCAAGCGCCGACGCGGCGATGACGTAGGTTTTTGCCCGGTTGAAACGCGCGGCTGGTGCGTTACGGGCCTGGAAGAGGCGGATAGCGCCGGCGAGATAGAGAATGCCGGTGATGCCTTCGGCGACAATGATGGCTGCGTAAGCTGCGCGCCAGAGCACCGGATTGGTGATCGACCGGTACATCAGCGCGTTGCCGGGATAAGTCGTGTCCATGCTCATCACGTGCTGCACGAACAGGTAGTTCGTGCCGTAATCGGTTATGTTGTCGAAGGTGACGAGCAGGCAAAAAGCGGCAAGCACCAGGCTCATGATGATCTTGGCATAGCGCGTGATCAGCATGATAAGCCCGGTTCACCTGTACAGATCATTTCATTGGGCGAGCTTCGCCAAAGCTCC
>Ga0075418_10011175_pt1 | contig 10027 bp, 8 predicted proteins | sample SoiMetdeltSBSDD2_FD_81776 | JGI IMG/M metagenome (GOLD analysis project Ga0075418, IMG submission 81776) | Bulk soil microbial communities from a Populus tree surrounding site in Tennessee, USA - Soil MetaG P. deltoides SBSDD2 | ecosystem: Environmental > Terrestrial > Soil > Tree plantation...
CGGTGGGAGCTGATGGCGAAGGTGCGACGGCGGGCGAGTTCGCGCGCCAGCGCCTCTGGCGCGATGGAATCTTCGGTTGGTGAGGCCATGAAGAAGGGGACTCTCCCATTCTACCCGCCGCCGCCGCGCCGCGGCTACGGCGCGGCAGGCCTCGCACCCTCACACCCTCGCACCTGCGCACCTAATCTCTCCCCACCAACCCATTGCGAATCGCAAAGAGCGCGAGCTCGAGGCGGCTCGAGACGCCGGTCTTGTCGAAGATGCTCGTGAGGTGATGCTTCACCGTCTGCAGGCTTATGCCGAAGCGCTCGGCGATGTCGCGGTTGCCGTCGCCGGCGACGACAGCCGAGACGATCTCCGTTTCCCGCGTCGTGAGGTTGTAGCGGCGGGTCGGCTGCGCGCCGAGCTGACGCACGGCCTGTGCGAGATCGTCGGCCACGCCGGTGCCGATGATGTACTTGTCGTCCATCACGCGGTGGATGCCGTCGATGAGCTGCCGCGTCGCCGATTCCTTCATCACCACGCCGCGGGCGCCGAGCTGGATGGCGCGCAGCAGATCGGCCGGGTCGATGGCCGCGGTGAGCAGGATCACGCGCGTGGTGTCGAGTGGAATCGCGGCCAGCGCCTCGACGCCGCCCATGCGCGGCATCGCGACGTCGAGCAGGAGCACGTCCGGTGACATCGTGCGGACGATGCGCGCCGCCTCGATCCCGTCGACCGCTTCGGCCACCACCTCGAATCCCGACTCGCTCTCGAGGAGACGGCGCAGGCCGTCACGGAAGATCTGGTGATCGTCGGCGATCGCGATGCGAACGCGCTGGTGATCAGGCACGACCGGCACTCACGATGAGCTCGATACGCGCGCCGGCACCAGGGGTGGAATCGATCGAGAGGTGGGCTCCGGCCGCCCGCGCCCGCTCCTTGATGATCGCCGGCCCGAGCCTCCGCCGGTCGAGCTCTTCGCCCGACACATGCCCTTCGAAATCGAAGCCCACGCCATCGTCCTCGATCGCCAGGATGCAGCCGTTCTCGCCGCCGGTCAGCCGGACGATGACGCTCTGGGCGCGGCTGTGCTTGCGCACGTTGACCAGCGCTTCCTGCGCGATGCGCACCACTTCGAGCGCCGTGGCCGGCGGCAGCCTCGTGGGGCCGCCGGTGAACATGAAGCGAGCCGGCACCCCCGTGTCGCGGCGGAATCGTTCGACGATGCTGGCCAGCACGTCGGGCAGCTGTTCGCTGGCATCGAGCGCCAGCGGCCGCAGCGCCTGCATCAGCTCGCGCAGCTCGAGCACCTGTTTGCGCAGCTGCTCCTGGACGTCTTCCAGGTCGAGGGCAATCGCTTCGGGCACGTGGTCGCCCTGACGGCGGATCGCTTCGACCTTCATCTCGATGCCGAGGAGCGCCTGAATCGCGCCGTCGTGCAGCTCACGGGCGACACGCGCGCGCTCGGCGGCCGTGACCCTGGCGCGCAGACGGGCCAGCAGGAAGACGTTGGTCAGGGCCGGCGTGACGTGCTCCATGAGCGCGTCGATGAAGTGGAGCGACTGCTCGGCGCCGCCACGCTCTTCGGGGTCGAACAGATAGACTCGGCCGCGCCATTCCTCGGACAGTCCGAAGTTCGCCACCACCAGCGTCGTGAAGGCGCTCGACGCAGCGACCGGGCCCGGAATGGTCGCCTGATCGCGCAGCAGCGGCCACACGCCGGGGCGGACGGCGCGCACCTGCACGTCGTTGTCGCCGGGAGCGCGGGCACCGCGCCATGCCTGACCCGGGTCGGGGAAGAGCCAGAGCGCCTGCTGGTCGCCATCGAGGGGGACGCGGGGCGGATTGCGCGTGTCAGCGGCCATCCCCTTGTCGAGGCGCCAGAGCGAGGCTTCGCGCGTCTCGAAGTCCTGGAGGACGAAGCAGACCGATTCCGCGTTGAACATGCGGAGCAATGCCCGCGAGACGGCTGCGACGGATCCGCCGACGCCACGGTTCACCTGAGGCTCGCGAGTCAGGCTGGCGATGGCGGCCAGCTCGGAGCGTGACCGTTTGTCCTGTTCCGCCAGGTAGCCGAGCAGGAACCCGGTCAGGAGCAGGTAGCCCACCTGGAGAATCGCGCGATTGAGCTCGAAGCCTTGCGAGGAAAACCAGGTGTCGTGCCTCGAGACGGTCGCGGCGAGGTCGGTCTGCGTGAGGTAGAGGGCCACGTCGACCAGATACACGGTGATCGTGACGCAGGCGGTCGCGAGCGTTCCGAAGAGTCCCCACCGGTAGCCGGCCGCCACCACGATGAAGACGAAGAAGAGAAAGAACGGCCGGACAGGCCCCTCGCTGACGAATGTGAGGACCATGGTCCACAGGATGTCCATGGCGTGCAGCACGTGCCCCTGACGCGATCCGAGCCGTGTGGCCCGATGGACGTACGCGAGGATGGCGAGGCTGTAGATTGTGTAGCCGATGAGGACCGCGTAGGTCTGCTCGACGAACCGCGCCGGCTGGTTCGGATCGAGATAGATCGCGACGAGCGTGGTGATCGTCAGGAACGCCCGGCCAACGGCGAGCACGCGCTCGAGCCGAGCGGGAGCCCTGACTTCGGCGGATGGTGGAGAGGACAGCCACGACGCCAGCCTCAGGGCGGGCGGCTTCCGCAGAGGCTCGCGCTGGGGCGACGAACGGGGGATGATGGCATCGAGGTCAGCCATCACGAGCCGCGCGCGGCGCGAGCGGAGGTCACCTGCGGCCGTTGCGCGGGTGGTGCGCCGGCAGCGCCGCCGACGGTGACGATCAGGCCAGGGTCAGACCCAGGCGTGCGCTGATAGAGGGCGTGCGATCCCAGCGACCGCACAAGCATCAGCGCGGGGTGATCGAGGCCAGGGTCAGCCACGAAGTAGTCTCCCGGCTGGCTCTTGAGCAGGAAGTCGTCCACGTCCACCGCCACGGACCCGCTGGCGTGAACGATCGCCTCCAATACAAACACGTCCGAGTTGCTCCATTGATCCTTGAAGACGTGCGCCTGCACGACGCGCCCACGCTCGGAAATCAACAGCCCCTGCACCGACCGGTCGACGTCGCGGGCCTGAAAGGAGTACCACACCAGTTTGCCTTCCGCCACGCATAGCGCTCCGACAATGACGGCGGTCGCCAGCCCTCTCCGGAGCGGCGCCGAGCCGCCATATTGTGACAGACCTCTGGCGAGGATCCATCCCGTTCCCAGAGCGAAGGGCGGGTACAAGGGGTTCAGGTACCACGGCAGCTTCGTCTGCATCGCGGTGGGGATGAGGAAGCAGACCACCGCCCAGACGCCAAGGACCAGCGTGGTGTCGTCGACGCCCCGGCTCGCCAGCGCACGGACGCGCGACCAGGGCACCGGATACAGGGCATACACCACCGCTGCCGCCACCAGCCAGTCGTACTGGTTCTTCTGCAGGATGTTCAGGTAGAAGAGCACCGTGCCGGCGTGACCCTCGAGTACCTCGGTGCTGATCCGGAGCAGGTCGTTCCGCCACATGGTGTAGAAGAAGGTGAACCCGTCCACCGACCATCGCGCCATGGCCCATGCGGCGCACGGGAGCACGCCGAGCAGCACGGCGACAAGGGAAGGAAGCGGGGCACCGCGCGCGGCGCGCGGCCGCAGTACCAGCACGCCGCCGACGATCGCCAGCGGCATCAGAACCGCCATCCCCTTGAGCATGAACAAGCTGGCCGCGATCGGTCCGAGCCAGACGCGCCGCCATGGACGTTCCCGTTCAGCGCACAGCGTGATCACGAGCAGCAGCACCAGGAGGGTAAACAGCGCGTCGGCGTTGCCGCTCCGGCCCGAGTGGACGTAGATGAAGCCGAACGACGAGCTCAGGACCAGTCCTGCGGCGAGCGAGGGCAGCGCTCCGAAACGGCGCCGGGACCACACGAGGAGCATCAGGACGGTGATCCACGCCGACACGGCCGACACGACCCGGAGCGAGAGCAGGCTTGGTCCGAGTGTCTTGAAGGCGAGCCCGATCAGCCAGATGTTCAGGGGCGGCTTCGAGTTGTAGTAGTCGAGCTCGCCAAGGAAGGTGGTTCCGATCCAGTCACCCGACTGCAGCGACTCCCACGCGGTAATGGCATACAGCGCCTCGTCCCAATCGGTGACGATCTCCTGGTTCAGCCGAACGCCAAGGTTCAGGGCGGCGAGCAAGAGGATGACGGCGGCAAATCGTGGGAAGTGCCGCTCGCACAGGAGCCCGAAGCTGCCGGGCGTGTTGGTCAGAGGCGCCGTTCGCGGGGGGCGAACCACGTCCTGGTGCATCTCGCTTCTCCGTCGAGGGCGCGAGTGATCGAAGATCAGTGACGCATCCGCCGTCCTGGGCGGTGCGGCGGGCCAACAATAGCTATCGCCGGCTTGTCGAGATATGGCACGTGAGGACGAGCTGGATGGCACCAAAGTGCCATCCCTGGTCCGAGGGCCGGGGAGGCGGTCAGCGGTTCCCGATCAGCCGGAACAGTTCCAGCGGCAGCGGGAACACGATCGTCGAGTTCTGCTCCGACGCGATTTCGTTGAGCGTTTGCAGGTAGCGGAGGGTGATGGCGGACGGCTGTCGATCGAGGATCGCCGCCGCCTGCGACAGCTTCTCCGACGCCGTCAGCTCGCCCTCGGCGTGGATGATCTTCGCTCGCTTCTCGCGCTCGGCTTCCGCCTGCCGGGCCATCGCGCGCTGCATGTCCTGGGGCAGGTCGACGTGCTTTACTTCCACGGCCGACACCTTGATGCCCCAGGGATCGGTCCGCGCGTCCAGGATCGACTGCAGTTGCTGATTGAGCCGATCGCGCTCGGCGAGCAGGTCATCGAGCTCCGCCTGCCCGAGCACGCTCCGCAGCGTCGTCTGGGCGAGCTGCGACGTCGCGTAGTGGTAGTTCTCCACTTCGACAACGGCCCGGGCTGCATCGACGACCCGGAAGTAGACCACGGCGTTGACCTTCACCGAGACGTTGTCGCGCGAAATGATGTCCTGCGGCGGGACGTCGAGCACCACGGTGCGCAGGCTCAGGCGCACGATGCGATCGATCGGCCGGAAGACGAAGACCACGCCAGGGCCTTTGGTCTGAGGCAGCAGTTTCCCCAGGCGGAAGATGACGCCGCGCTCGTACTCGTTGAGTATCTGAATCGAGCTGATCAAGTACACGACGATGACGAGGGCCAGTAACAGCGTAGGGGAAAGCGTCAGGCCTTCCATGCATCTTCTCCTTTGCGTGAGGGGTCGTCTGCGGGCTCGACGAGCAGGGTCAGTCCTTCATTGCTGCGTACGCGAACCGGATGGCCCGCGGCGATCGGCGTGCGGCTCACGGCGCGCCAGATCTCGCCGCGCAGGTCGATCTGGCCCGGGCGATCCGGGTTCACGTCCGTGCGGGTGCGTCCGACAGCCCCGACCAGTCCCTCCTTGCCGGTCACCGGAGGCTGGCGCTGCGCCTTGAGCGCTAGGCGGCCCAGGAACAGGACGATCCCCGCGGTGGCGATGACCACCGGCAGGATGACGCGCAAGCTGCTGGCGACTCCTGGAACGCTGCGGGTCATCATGATCGAGCCGATGAGCAGGCTGAGCGTGCCGCCGAAACCGAGTACGCCGAAGCTCGGCACCTTGATTTCGAGGATCAGCAGCGCCATGCCGAAAATGACCAGCAAGAGGCCGGCGGTGTTGACCGGGACGATCTGAAAAGCGAAGAACGCCAGCAGGAGGCAGAGTCCGCCGGCCACGCCCGGAAATATCGATCCGGGATTCCAGAGCTCCACCGTGAGGCCGAGCATACCGAGCGTGAGCAGCAGGTAGGCAATCTGCGGGTGGGCGAGCCCTCCAAGGAAACGCTGCCGCCAGGTCATCTCGATGTGGCGCACTTCGGCGTCCGCCAGCGACAACGTCACCGCGCGCCCGTCGAAGCGAGCCACCGTCCGATGATCGAGCTGCGCGAGCAGTGCCTCCAGATTCGGCGCGACGAGGTCAATGAGCGGCGGTGAGGCTTGCCGTGCTTCCACGTCGGTGAAGGCGCGGCTCTTGAGCACGGCCTCCTCAGCGAGCATGACGTTCCGCTTGCGGGCTTCGGCCAGCGCCCTGACGTAGGCGGCGGCGTCGGACGCGGCCTTCTCCGACACCGTCGGATCCGTGGTTTCTCCGGTGCCCGACACCGGGTGAGCGGCACCCATGTGGGTGCCCGGCGCCATGGCGACCACGTCGGCGCCCATCGCGATCACGAACCCGGCCGAGGCGGCGCGCGCTCCCGAAGGAGCGACGAACACGACGACCGGCGCCCGCGACGTGATCATCCGCGACACGATCGTCTGTGTAGACTCGAGGAGGCCGCCCGGAGTGCGCAGGATGAATACGACGAGCGCTGCACCGGACGTGTCCCCCCGATCGACGACGTCCGTGAGGTATTCGGCTGAAATCGGGTGGATGATGCCGTCGAGCTCGGCGACGAGAACGACGGGGCGCGACGCTTGCGCCTGCGCGAGCCCGGTTGCGAGTACCAGGAAAGCCCACACCGCCGCCCATGAGATGAGCCGCGCCATACCGGCATTCTATGCCCGATACCTCGGCGACCCATGCCGACCCGCCCTTCGGTCTGGCTCGGTCGTCGAATCGACTACGATACCCCCGGCAACTGTTCTGGTTTCAGCGTCTGACTCAAGAGAAGCGGGGAAGCGACCGAGACGATATACGGGCGCATCCGGGTGCGCAGGACCTGACAAAAGACGTGATCGCCTTTCTCTTCCGTGTTGTCACGGCGTGGGCGTCGGCATTGCTGCTGGCCTGGAGCCTCGGCTCCGGCGCCGCGCAGGCGCCGCGGGCTGCCGTGCCGGTCATCACTGTTTCGCAGCAAACGGGTGCGGTCTACCCGGGGGACGTCGTGCTGCTGACCGCGTCGGCGCGTCAGCCGGTTACAGAGATTCGGGGATCCGCATTCGGCCGGCCTCTCATCTTCTGGCCCGGAGCCGCCGGCGAGTGGCACACGCTCGTGGCCGTCGGGCTCGAGACGAAGCCGGGGAGCCACAGCGTGACCCTCGAAGGGATTCGCCCCTCGGGCGCTTCCGCCACGCGCTCCGTCCAGCTCAAGGTGCAGCCGAAGCAGTTCGAAACCAGGCGCCTGAGCGTGTCGGCTCAGTTCGTCGACCCGCCGGCCTCCGAGGCCGCCCGCATCGAGCACGATGCGAAGCTGATGGCGTCGCTCTTTGCGCAGCCCTCTCAGGAGCGGCTCTGGCGCGGCACGTTCGTCACACCGGTGCCTGGTCGCGCATCGAGCAGCTTCGGCCGCCTGTCCGTGTTCAACGGGCAGCCCCGCGGGCGTCATCAGGGCGCGGACTTCTCCGCGGCCACAGGTACACCCGTGCGTGCGCCGAACAACGGCCGCGTCGTGCTGGCCGAAGACCTCTACTTCTCGGGCAATACAGTGATCCTCGATCACGGCGCCGGACTCTTCTCGCTGCTTGCGCATCTCTCGCGCATTGCCGTGGCGCCCGGATCGGTCGCTGAGAAGGGCGAGGTGCTCGGTGAGTCGGGCGCGACCGGTCGCGTGACCGGACCGCACCTTCACTGGGCCGTCCGTCTCGGGGCGGTGAGCGTCGATCCGCTGTCGCTGATGAGCGCCGCAGCGCAGGTCCCCGAGACTCCCGAACGCTCGGCGGCGCCGTAGCGCGTCTACTCGGGTCTCGTTGCGGGAAGCGTGACCGTGAAGGTGGCGCCGCGGCCCTCTCCCTCGCTCGTTGCGTTTACCGTCCCTCCGTGCAGCTCCACGACGTGTTTGACGATGGCGAGTCCGAGGCCGAGGCCGTCGTGCCGCCGCGTCGACGTCATGTCGAGCTGTCGGAAGCGTTCGAAGACGTAGGGCAGGAAGTGCGGCGGGATCCCTTCGCCGGTGTCGCGGACCTGGATGGTGACCGAGTCGCCCAGCCTGGTGATCGAGAAGTCGATGCGGCCGTTCTCCGGCGTGAACTTGACGGCGTTGCCCAGCAGGTTCCACATCACCTGCTGGATGCGCCCGGCATCGCAGCTGACCTCCACAGGCTCCAGGTTCGCCTTGACGGTCAGCCGCTTCGCAGACGCGCTCGGCGTCAGCGAATCGATGACCCCCTGGCCCAGCTGCCTCAGGTCGCAGGGTGCGATCTCGGTCTGCAGCCGGCCCGAGACGATTCGCTGAACGTCGAGCAGATCCTCGACGATGCGGAGCTGCGTCGTGGCGTTCCGTTCGATCACGCGAATCGTCCGGTTGACGCGATCGAGATCCTGCCGTGTCGGCTCGACCGAGCGGGTCGCGAGCGTCCGGCTGTACCCGAGAATCACGTTGAGCGGCGTTCGCAGCTCGTGTGACAGGTTGGCGAGGAACTGATCCTTGAGGCGGTTGGCCTGTGCCTCCCGCTCGGCACTCTCCCGCAGCGCCGCCTCGAGCCGCGTGCGCTCCGTCATATCGATGGTGACCCCGATGAACCGCGTCGGCCGGCCATCGGTGTCGCACAGGATGCGGCCGCGCGTCGACAGCCAGCGCTCGACGCCGTCCTCGATGCCGATGGTGCGGTACTCGGTGGCGTAGTAGCCGTCGTGTCCCGAGTGGAATGCCGACTCGAGAAACGCGTGCACCCGCTCGCGGTCGTCGGGGTGGATCGCGCTCCAGAGCTGATCGCCGGACACGATGGCGTCGGGCGACAGGCCGAAGTGTCGTTTGCCGAAGTGCGACCAGATCAGCTGCCCGGTCTGCGGATTGAAGTCGAAGGTGCCGAGCTGTGTGGCGTCGATGGCCAGTGCCAGGCGCTCCTCGCTCTCGCGCAGCGCCGCTTCAGCGGCGCGGCGGGCCCGCCGCATCTGCGCTTCGGCGATCTCCCGCGACACCGCGGGCTGCAGCCGGGTGAGGTTGTCCTTGAGAATGTAGTCGTGGGCGCCAGCCCGCATCATCAGCACGGCCACGTCCTCGCCGATCGTCCCCGACACGACGATGAACGGGATGTCGGCGCCGTTCTCGTGCAGCACTCTCAGCGCCGCCGGCGCGTCGAACTGCGGCAGCAGGTAGTCGGAGATGATGACGTCGAACGTCTGCGAGGTGAGCGCCGTCCGCATCTGTGCCGCGTTGTCCGCTCGTTCGGCGTCGACCTGGAATCCCGATCGCTCCAGCGCCCGGACGATCAGGGCGGCATCGGTCGGCGAATCCTCCACCTGCAGGACGCGTAGATGCGGCCTGACGGCAGACTTCGCCCCCGTCCGGTTCGCCCCGGCATTTTCGGGCGTCGAGGAGGTGGACATCACGCGTTGGCTGTGGGCCGCTGGTTCAGCAGCAGCCAGTAAAGGCCCAGCTTCTGCACCGCGGCCGCGAACTGATCGAAGTTCACCGGCTTCACCACGTAGCTGTTGACCCCGAGCTCATAGCTCCTCACGATATCGGCGCGCTCGTTCGACGACGTCAGGACCACCGTGGGGATCGTCTTCGTCCGCGCATCGGACTTCAGCCGCTGCAGTACCTCGAGGCCGTCTACCTTCGGCAGCTTCAAGTCGAGCAGCACCACGCCCGGCTTGTCCTCCACCTGGCGATCCACATGGGCGCCCGTGCAGAACAGGAAGTCGAGCGCGTCCTGACCGTCGCGCGCCACCTCGATGCGCGACGCCAGGTTCGCCTTGCGCAGCGCCCGCAGCGCCAGCTCCAGATCTTCGGCGCTGTCTTCCACGATCAGGATGTCAACTGGATGGCTGCTCACGATGGTCCCCATCTGGCCCCAGTGTGAAAAAGAACGTTGCCCCCCTGTCAACGACGGCGTCAGCCCAGATTCGTCCGCCGTGCCGATGGATGATGCGCTGCACCACCGCAAGACCCACGCCCGTTCCCTCGAAGTCCTCCGACCGGTGCAGCCGCTGAAACACGCCGAAGAGTTTGTGCGCGTACTGCATGTCGAACCCGGTGCCGTTGTCGCGCACGTAGAAAACGTCGTGACCGTTCTCGCGCCGGCTGCCCACGTGCACGCGCGGCGGCGTACGGCCGCGGCTGTACTTTAAGGCATTCGAGAGGAGGTTGAGCCATACCTGCCTGAGGA
>Ga0075418_10011178_pt1 | contig 10024 bp, 7 predicted proteins | sample SoiMetdeltSBSDD2_FD_81776 | JGI IMG/M metagenome (GOLD analysis project Ga0075418, IMG submission 81776) | Bulk soil microbial communities from a Populus tree surrounding site in Tennessee, USA - Soil MetaG P. deltoides SBSDD2 | ecosystem: Environmental > Terrestrial > Soil > Tree plantation...
AGGCGAGCGTGGTCGTCTGCTCGGTCAGCCCTGTCGCGTTCCCGTGGATCGTCACGGTGGCCGAACCGGTCGCCGCAGTCGCCGAAGCCGTCAGCGTCAAGGTGGAAGAGTTGGTCGTCGGCGCCGCGGGATTGAACGCCGCCGTCACGCCGTTAGGCAGACCGGTCGCCGTGAGCGTGACCGCGCCAGCAAAGGCGTTCGTCCGCGTGATGTTCACCGTCGACGTGCCGGCCGTCCCCTGCTGAATGGTGAGCGTCGTCGGGTTCGCGGCGAGCGTAAACCCGCCAACCGGTGCGGCGTTGACCGTCAGCTGGAACGTGGCGGTCTTGTCGGCCTGTCCCGTTGCTGTCCCTTTCACCGTGACCGTTGCGTTGCCCGGTGCCGCGCTGGCGGCGGCGGTGAGTGTCAGGGTTGACGAGTTGCCGGTGGCGCTTTGCGGATCGAATGCGGCTGTTACGCCGGTAGGGAGGCCTGTGGCGGTGAGTGCGACAGCTCCGGCGAAGCCGCCGGTTCTCGAGATGTTGACGGTCTGTGTCGCCGTTCCGCCCTGCGTTGCGGTTACCGTCCCGTTGGCGACGGCAAGCGTGTACGTCTGCGTCGTCGTCGGCTGGGTTCCATTGTCATCCTTACCACACGCCGCAACTGCTACTGCCGCGACAAGCGCGGACATGAGTCTTGTCACTTCGAGCAAGCGGACACGCACTTTGGCCTCCCGAGAGGTCATGGCAGTCGGACACGTGCGCAAGTTTGCTGCCCGCCCGGCGCCGAGGCGGGTCGGAGAAGCATGGGAGACGCTTTACTTATCGAATCCGGATGCCGCGACCACGGTAATCACCAGAGGAGCGGTTGCTGCGGTGACACCAGTCCCCGTCGCGCGTACGGTCACGGTGTCGACGCCTGGACTCGTGCTGTTCGCCGCTCGGATCGTAATGAGCGCCGAAGACACCGAAGGATCGAGTGATGGCGGACCGACGGTAGTCAGGAGGCCCGACACCCCTTCTATAGCGATCGAGACATCACCCGTGAAGCCCCCCGAGCGCGAGAGCGAGAGGTTGACCGTGTTCGTCGCGCCCTGCGTAACGCTGACCATCGCGGGCGACACCACGATCGCGATCGCTGGCACTGGCTCGGTAACGTCATCCCCGCACGCCGCGATCGCCACGGCGGCGACCACTGCGATCATCGATCCCGGCACCAAGAGCTTGCCAACGCGCACGCGGCCTCCTGACGAGAGCGGTCCTAACGACTCCGCTATTTCGCCGGAGGCGCGAGCCGAACGGGAAGCGAGGAAACGCTTGAACCATCGCCCAGCGTGGCCGTCACGGTCCACGAGAGGCCACGACCGCGACGCGCGACCGAATCGGCCAGCACGAACGACGTGTCGCGCATCGTGGAGTCGACGAGCGCGGCACCTGCCTCGTCGATCACCTCGAGGCGGTAGCTGGCGGCATCGGCCGTCGGTCGCCAAACGAGGCTGGCCGCGCCGGTGGACAACCAACGGACGGGATAGGTCGACACGGCCGATCCACCACGCAGCCGCGCCCCGCTCTCGAGATCGCCCGATGTGAAGACGAGCTTTACGCCGGCGACGATCAGCAGGCTCGCGGCGAGGGCCATCAGCCCGATGGAGGGCGATCGGAACCACGTGCGCTGACGCGGCATCCCCGCGGCCGACAGGCTCGCCCGAACCAGATCGAGCTCGCGTCGACACGAGCTGCAGGACATGACGTGATCGAGCACCTCGAGCCGGGCAGCTTCACTGCCCGAGCGCTCGGCGAGCGCGAGGAGCGCTTCCGGGTCAGGATGCGGGTGCCGCGAGCCGTCCGCGCGCCTTTCGAGAGCGGTGCCGTACGCGAGGCGAAGTCGTTCGTCGTCCGAGTGCATTACGTGTTTCCCCCGCCGTCGATGCCCATGGCCCGTAGTCGCAGGCGAAGATCCGCCAGCCCGCGGTACACGAGATTTCGCGCCTTCGCTTCCGTCCAGCCCATCAACTCCCCGATCTCCGCCGTGCCGTAGCCCGCCAGGTACATCCGGACCACTGGCCTCCGCGACGCCACAATCGACTGCAATGCTTGCTCCACCCGCTCGCCCAGCTCGTTCAATGACGCATCCCGTTCCGGCGTTGGCGGGGCTCGACGCGCACTCAATTCCGCGTCATCCACCATGTCGAGCGAATCGCCGCGGGACGATCGCCGCCGACGGACGATGTCGATGGCTGCCGTGGTCGCCGCTCTATACAAATAGGACGGGCTGACGGCGTCGATCCTCTCATTGGTGCTCAGGGCCCCCCAGAGCCGCACGCGCACCTCCTGCGTGAGCTCGTCGAGGTCGGCACTCGGGAGCCGATAGCGGGCCCCGACGGTCCGAAGGACCCCGGAGTATCGAGTCATTATGGACTCGAGCGCGCGTGACACGGTGTCGGACTGCGTCACGGGCGGCATCGGATCGACCGGCGGAATGGGAAACGGTTGACGGCCACGAATCAGATATTGCAACCGCACCCGCTGCGCTCGCCAGCGGAAGAGCGTGCTGCGAAGGGAGCTGTCGCGCTGACGCAGCGCGGTCAGCGCGGGCGGGCGGGCGTGGTCGGACCGTTCTGACCGAGTTGCGTCGTCGCCACGGGGCGAGTGAGCGGGTCACCCCAGAGTACGAGGGCCGCCCAGTCTCTCGGTGTGCCCCCCTCTCGGATCGTATCCAGCTTCGCGCCGCGAAGCGCGGCAGCGGTCGGTTCGCCGCGAGCGAGTCGCTGGTAGAAACGTCGCACGAGCATGCGTTGCGCCTGGTCGTCGACCGCCCAGAGCGTGGCGGCGACACCGCGGGCACCCGCCTCGATCAACGGTGCGACGAGGCCACGCAATCCCTCATCGCCGGCGTGCCCGCCGCTCACGGCCGTCGCGCACGCGGACAGCACCACGAGGTCTGCATCGAGCGACAGCGCGCTCAGCTCCTCCGGACGCACGACACCGTCCTCGCCGCCGCCGGGAGCGAGCAGGAGCGCAGTTCCACGCAGGCCCGCCGGGTCGACCACGGCATGCGACGCGAAGTGCAGAACCGAGACGTCGGCGAGTGGGGCTCGCTTGAGCGCCGCTTCGCTGGCATCACGCCCGAGCCTAACGAGCGAGCGCGGAACGGTTCGCGCGACGTCCCGTGCCTCGGCTGCCGCCGCCGGCAGCGGTGGCAGCGTGTCCCATCGCGCCACGCCGGACTGGCGCGGACGCTCCGGCGCACCGAACGCCACCACACCGCGCGGCCCCCTGGCGCGGACCGGCGTGTCAGCATCCGTCCCCAATGACCGCCGGCGGAGCGCGGCGTAGACCGACGCGCTCGGCGCATACGAGATCTCGAAGCGCTCGATCATCCGACGACCATCGGACAGCTCCAGCACGTCGAACGGCAGCGTGTTGAACGGTGCGCCGGGGACGATGACGAGGCGCGAGATGCCGGCGCCAAGCGATCCGATGGGCGCCGCGATCGCTGCGCCGAGCGCTCGCGCCTGTGGGCGCGCATCGCTCTTCGCCTGCAAAGCGAGCACCAGCCGCCGCACCGGGTCCACGAGTGAGTCGGCCGGCGAAAGGACGTAGGCCGATGTTCCGCCACGGGTAAGCACGAACGCGGTCGTCGGCTCGTTCCACGTACCGGTGTTGAAGTGGACCACCGCGGTGGATTCCGCGAGCGCGGCCTGCAGCTCGGACAGAGTCACCGACCGCGTATAGACGTCGGTCAGCGTCGCCTCCCGGGCTCGCGGGCGGTCGGTACTCGGGTCTCTCAGGGCCTCGCGCCGCGCCATCCCGTCGAGCAGCTCGCGCGCCTTCGTCCGTTCGGAAAATTCGAAGGCGGAGGCCGTCCGTCCTGCCCGCGCCAGCACCGCCACCACCGTGGCGACGCCGACGTCGGCGTCGCCGTCGTCACCGACGAAGCCTAACGCCGCGAGCCGTTGCTCGCGCGTCTCGAGCGTAGCGCGGTAGCGCTCGAACCGCGCCATCGCGGAGCGAAGCGTCGCTTCGGCCGTGTCGAGCCGGCCGAGCAGTGCCTCGGCTTCCGCTCGGCGAGCGAGCTGCAGGTAGGTTGGGGCCTCTCCGGCGCGCGCTCGCTCGCGCTGCGACCGGTCGAGCGCGCGGCGCGCATCGTTAGGCCGGCCCGTGCCGAGCGCGAGCAGGGCATCATAGTAGTCGAGATCGATGTACGCGCCGGCGCGCCCGCGCATGGTCGTGTCGCGCGACAGTGCGAGCAGCTCCGACGCGCGCGCCCAGTCGCGCCGCGCGAGTGCGTACCGGAGACGCTGGACGCGCGCGTCGAGAATCGCCGACGTGTTGCCTGATTGCGCCAGCTGCGTCTCCGCATCGCGCAGGAGCGAATCGGCACCCGACCAGTCTCGCACGGCCCATCTGACCGACGCCTCGGCCGTCATTGCCGTCGCCGTGCCCCACCGGTCGCGCGCCGAGTCGAGGAGGGCGCGTGAGGCGGCGAGGTGACGGCGCGCCTCACCCCAGTCGTTGAGCGCCATCGCGACCTGGCCGAGGTTCATCTCGGTCCAGCCCAGCGTGAGCTGGCCGGCAATGCTGCCGACGGCGAGGCCGGCGCGCAGGTCGCGCTCGGCCGCTCCGAGCTCGCCGCGCGAGCGGAGGAGATAGCCGCGCCACTGGAGCGCACCTGCGTATCCGGTGAGGTCGCCGGCGTCCTTCAGCCGCCTAACGGCGCGCCCGAACAGCACTTCGGCGGAGTCCGGCCGTCGGACGCGGTACTGCTCGCGCCCGAGCACGTTGTACGCGATGCCCTCGATGCGGGCCGCGCGGGCCAGCCGCGCCAGGCGCAGTGCGGAGTCGGCAAGCGGGCCGGCACCGGGGGTTCCGCGCGCGAGCACGAGCTGTGCCCGGTATGCGAGCGCCAGCGCGCGACCGGCAAGGTCGCTTCCGGGAAGCAGGTGCGTGGCGCTATCGAGCAGGGCGAGCCCGGCGTCCACACCGTGCGTGCGCCCGCGGATGAGCGCCAGACGCGTGAGGGCCGCACCTCGAGCGCTGCCGTCCCCGGCGACCTCGGCTTCGGCCGCCGCGACGGCGAGCAACGTGTCCGCGGCGCGTACGCGCCATTGCTGGCCGGCCGCAATGGCCGTCTCGATCCGTGCCCACGCGGAGACGCCATCGGGGCGTGCACCCGGGCGCGTCAGGAGCGGTGCGATGAACGAGTCGGCGGCGGCGTAGTCGTACGCGAGTCGAGCGAAGGATGCCACGCCGAGCCGGGCGAGGCGGTTGGACGGATCGCGGCGAAGGCGACCGAGCCAATCCTGTCGGACGGCGGCCGCGCGACGGTCGGCGACTGCCTCCTCGGCCGCCCGGATGATGCCGTTAGGCGTGCGCGGGAGCGACCGCTGCTGCGAGATGGCGCTGGCGAGGATGCCTGCCAGCGCCGGTACGACGACGGCGCGACGGGACGGCGACATGGGGGCTAACTATGGTAGCGTGACTGGGCAGGCGCCACTGCCCCGCCATCAGCCAGCTGTCGCAGCCATCCGTCGGATCAGCAGATGAACATCCCCGAACTCGTGCCAGAGGTAGCGGCTTTCCAGGGCTGCCCTGTACGCGACTTCGAGGTGGCGACGACCCGCAATCGCTTCGAGCATCGCGAGGTGCGACGCGCGAGGTTCATGGAAACCGGTCATCAGCGCGTCGACCACGCGAGCTCCGCGCTCGGGGGTGATCACGAGGTCCGTCCAGCCTTCGGCGGCGCTCAGCGTACCGTCGGGAGCCGCGACCGTCTCGAGCGCGCGCACCACGGTCGTTCCTACCGCGACTACGCGGCCGCCACGTTGGCGTGCTTGGTTCACTGCATCTGCCGTACACGCGGCGACGCGGAATCGCTCCGGGTAGGGCGGCTCGCCGGCCTCCAGGCTCGCAACGCCGGTGTGCAGCACTATCGGCGCGATGACTACCCCCTTCGATTGCAGGCGCATCACGATGTCCGCCGTGAACGGCCGCCCAGCCGACGGCATCTCCGCGCTGCCGGGGTCCGTGGCGAACATTGTCTGATACATGTAAAGCGGCCATCGCTCGCGCACGTACGGATAGCGAATCGGGGCACCGAATTCCGCTGCATATGCCATGACTCCGCCGGGGCAGGTGAGCTCGGCCTCCCAGAGGCGGACGGAACCGTTAGGCAGCCCTGCGGCGCGATCGCTGAATGGCGCGATCAATGTTGCCGACCCGCCACTGCGCAGGCGGATGCGCTCGCCGGCCCGCGCGTCGAGCAGCGGCCGCGTCCCGTCGGCCGTCAGGCGGCGAAGCTCCACCACCCAGCGTCGGTCGTCGTCGCTCCATGGAACCGGAGAGGACAGGTGAAGCGCAATCAGCTCGTCGGACGCGGCGCCGCGCTCCGAGCGCCAGCCGTCCAGCGCGGCGTTGATCGTGGCGCTCGCGTTCACGACGAGCACGTCATCGTGGCTCAGGATGTCGGGGACGTCGCGGGCGGTGAGATGCCTAACGTCGTCCGTATCCGGATCGGACACGAGTAGACGCACGCGGTCGCGCGCGAGGCCATGGGCCTCCGGGGGCTCACGGGCGACGAGCTCCTCGGGAAGCACGAAGTCGAGCGCGTCGACCGCCCCGGGCGAGCCGTCTGCTGCGTCGCGGACGCGCAGTGCTGCCGTCACGCCGCTACCGATGCAGTTACGATCCCCGCGGGCGCGATCTCCGACGCGACGTAGCGTCCGCTCGGCAGATCGCCCTCGAGCACCGTGACGAATCCAGGCACTTTGGTCTCCGGCAGCGGCCGGTCGCTGATGTCCTCGCCCGGGTAGGCCGCCTGGTGCATGTCCGTGCGCATGTCGCCAGGGTCCACCCAGTACACCCGAATATCGGGATTCTCCACCGCGAGCACTGCCGACAGCTGCTCGAGCGCGGCTTTGCTCGCGCCGTATCCTCCCCACCGTGGATACGCGTTCACGGCGGCGTCGCTCGTGACGTTGATGATCCGCGCGTGGGGCTTGAGCTCGTGCCGCAGCTCCTGGATCACCGCCAGTGGAGCGAGCACGTTGGCGAGGAACACCTCGACGAGCGCCTCGAGCGGGTACTCGAGCAGCGGCGGCTGCGGGCTCGGGCCAAGTGTGCCGGCGTTGTTGATGATGGCGTCGAGTCCCGCGTGGCCGCGCGCGAGCACGGCGAGTGCCTCGCGGTGCGTCGGGTCGATCACGTCCCCAGCGAGCGCCGCCACGTGGGTGATCGTCGCGAGCTCGTCGCGCACGCCGCGCAATCGCTCGGCGTCGCGCGCGGTGAGAATGAGGTTCCATCCGCGGGTGGCGAGTCCGCGCGCGAGGGCGAGCCCGAGGCCGCGTGAGGCACCGGTGATGAGCGCGGTGCGTCCGTTGTTGGTCGTCATGGTCGTGTCCCAAGTTGATCGTTTGGGTCGTGGATCGAACGATCATCGCGCGGGCACGCGCGCGGCATTGCGCGATAGTGCAGCGGCTGCCCTGTCCGTTCGGACAGGCCTGGCTTGCGGGATTTGGGAGCCGACCATACTATCACTGCAAATTCGCCAGCTCGGAGTCGACGACCATGTCACGCACGGCCCTCGGCGAGTTCGAGCACCACGTCATGCTCGCCCTGGTCCGCCTTGGGGGGCGGTCGCGCGGGGCGCCCATCGTGCTCGAGCTCGAATCGGCAACAGGTCGTACCGTCTCACCCGCCGCTGTCTTCGTCGCCCTGCGTCGACTGGAGCAGCGAGGATACGCGCGCTCATCGAAACGCGAGGCGCGGCCAGGCGAGGGCGGACGCGGCAGCCGCGAATTTCACATCACCTCCGCCGGTAAGGCCAAGCTTGCCCAGTCGCGCCGGACGTTCGAGCGCCTGTGGGGAACCGGAGGTCCGGTGGCGGAGCCGTCATGACGGGCGCGCCTCCACGATTTGCGACGGCGCTCCTCCGGCTGCTCCTGCCCGAGTCGGTCCGTGACGATGCCCTCGACGAGCTGCGCGACGGCTACCGGCTTCGCGTCGCACGACACGGTCGAGCCGCCGCGGAACGCTGGTATCGCCGGCAGGTTCCGACGTTCGCGGTTCGCGTCAGGCTGGCGATTCTCACCGGCGGTCCGCTCATGTCACCGAAGACCATTCCCGTACCTGAACCCGCGCTCAACGGGAGCGAGCGTATGACCACGATTCTGGCTGACCTCCGCTACGGCGCGCGCGCCATGGTGCGCAATCCCGCGTTCTCCGCCATTGCGGTGCTCACATTGGCGTTAGGCATCGGCGCCAACGCGGCCATCTTCAGCGTCGTGCGGACGGTGCTGCTCCGGCCGCTCCCGTTCCCCCAGCCGGACCGCCTGGTGCAGGTGTGGGAGTCCCGGCGGGATCGCGGATGGGATCGGTCGTCGTTCACGCACGCGAACTTCTGGGACGTGCAGGACATGAACCGCTCGTTCTCCGCGATGGGCGCGATCACGTACGGATCGATCAACCTCGCCGGCAAGGACAACCCCGAGCTGCTCAGCGTCGCCTACGTGACCACGGGATTTCTTCGCGCGCTTGGCGTGACGCCGATGGCGGGCCGCACGTTCGCCGACGGTGAGGATCGCGTTGGCGCGGACGAGCGCATCGTCATTCTCAGTCACCGGCTGTGGACCACGCAGTTCGGTGCCGACCGGTCGATCGCTGGGCGAGACATAACGCTGAGCGGCCAGGCCTATCACGTGATCGGCGTTCTTCCGCCGGGAACACCGTGGCTCGACGCAGGCGACGTCTTCATGCCGCTCCGGCGAGGACCGAACGAGGACCGAGACAGCTTCGAGCTCTCGGCCATAGCGCGGCTCAAGCCCGGCGTCACGATCGATGCCGCGCGGGCGGACCTCAATCGCGTGGCGGGCCAGCTTGCCAGTCAGTATCCCCAAGCCAAGGGCATGGGTGTTACGATAGAGCCATCCGAAGGTTGGGTGGCGAGCGATTCGCTCAGGCGCGCCCTCTGGGTGCTGATGTCGGCGGTTGGCTTCCTGCTGCTCATCGCGTGCGTGAACCTGGCGAACATGCTTCTTGCGCGCTCGACGGGCCGTATCCGCGAGCGCGCCATGCGGGCGGCGCTGGGAGCAACGCGCGGGCGAGTCGTCCAGACCGCGGTGGCGGAATCCTTCCTGCTGGGCTTCCTCGGTGCGGCGATCGGGTTGGCCATCGCGTTCGGGGTTGTGCGCCTGCTTCGGGTCTTCGATCCGGGCGACATCCCGCGCCTGCCCGACGTGTCGATCGACGGGACCGTGCTCGCCGTCACGTTAGGCGCTGCGCTCATCACGAGCATCGTGACGGGCCTGGCGCCAGCGATGCGCACCCCATATCACGACATCGTCGGCGCGCTCAGGGACGGAGAGCGGAGCGTCGTCGGCAACCGGCGGACCGTCGGACTTCGCGGCGCACTCGTGAGCGTCGAGGTCGCGCTGTCGCTCATGCTGCTCGTTGGGGCGGGGTTGCTGATCCGCAGCTTCGGCGCGCTTCTCGACGTGGACCGCGGCTTCCAGACCGAGAATCGCGTGCTGTTCAATGTGACGCTGCCGAATCCCCAGAACGAGGCGGACGCCCAGCGCCTCAGCGCGCTTCGCACACAACTCCAGGCGCGAATCACGGCGCTGCCGCAAGTGAAGGACGCCGCCGCGGTGAGCATAGGCCTCCTCCGCGGCACCGGCACCGGCATGGGGTTCGCGGCGCAAGACAAGCCGTCGCCGCCGAACGACGCCATCCCGTGGGCCGGGTGGCGCATGATCACGCCGAACTACTTCAAGACGTTAGGTGTGCCGATCATCGCCGGCCGCGACTTCAACGCAGAGGACGTCATCGGCAAGCCGTGGCGGGTCGTGATCAGCCACCGGATTGCCGAGCGCTTGTGGCCCGGCGAGACCGCGATCGGGCGGCAGCTCATTCTCTGGAAGGGGCAGCAGGAGAGCGTGGCCGAGGTGATCGGCGTCGCGGGCGACATGCGCGATTGGGACCTGGCCGATCTGCCATCGTACTCGGTGTACATGCCGTTCAACGGCGCCGGATGGAATCCGTCGACGTTC
>Ga0075418_10011179_pt1 | contig 10024 bp, 10 predicted proteins | sample SoiMetdeltSBSDD2_FD_81776 | JGI IMG/M metagenome (GOLD analysis project Ga0075418, IMG submission 81776) | Bulk soil microbial communities from a Populus tree surrounding site in Tennessee, USA - Soil MetaG P. deltoides SBSDD2 | ecosystem: Environmental > Terrestrial > Soil > Tree plantation...
CGCCCTGCCGGGTCCGGGTCCTGTCGCACTGGACGCCCGCGCCCTGCTCGCCGCCCTCGGCGGTCCCGCCAACATCGCAGGGATCGAGGCGGCATCCACGCGCCTGCTCGTCGCCGTCGCCGACGACGGCCGCGTCGACGACGCGGCGCTGGCGGCGGCCTCGCCGCGGGGATTCGCGCGCACCGAACCCGGCCGCCTGCACGTGCTGATCGGTCCCGCGGCCGCGCCGGCGCGCGACGAGCTTGCGGCCCTTTGCGAGGCGGACCGGGCGCGCTAGGGACCGCCGCCGGCGAACCAGCGCGGCAGCCACGGGCTCATCTGCGGGAATGCGGTGATGAGCGCGACGCCCGTCGCCAGCACGGCGAGCATCGGCAGCGTCGCCGACGCGACCACGAGCATGGGACGGCGGAAGCGCGAGGCCGACATGAGTAGATTCAGCCCGATCGGCGGCATCAGTTAGCCGAGCACGCTCTCCATCAGCTTCAGGCTGAACGGCAGCGCCGCTTCGATCAATTCAAGGTCGTCGTCGGATGCGCAGGTCGTGCCGGATGCGGCGAGCGTGTCGGCGATGCGATTCGTCGCTCCGCTCACCGATCGAGGAATAGCGCGAGCTCGTCAAGATAGCGTGGGTCGAGGTCTATAGTGTTGTGTCCCGCGCCGCGCAATACGATCACGCGTGGCGAAGTGCGGAATGCGCCGATGAGCGCATCGGTCCGCGCCCTCGGAATGACTTCGTCTGATTCTGCAACAATGATCAACGCCTCCGAAGATACCGACGGTGCGCGAGCCGCGGAATCATATCGGTCCCGAATCAGCAATCCGGCCGGCAGCCACCGAACGTGGCCCTGCGCGACTTTCGCGAGACTGTCAAAGGGCGTGACCAAGGCCAGTCGCCTTACCGGACGTTCGCTCGCCAGCCGCACCGCGACACCGCTTCCAAGGCTGCGACCCAGCACGTCAATGTCGGAATACCGCGTGCGAAGACGATCGAAGAGCGTCATCGCGTCGGCAACGAGCGCATGCTCCGCCGGCTTGCCCGTGCTGCCGCCGTACCCACGATAGTTTACGAAGTAGAGCGAGGCATGAGGCAGTCGCTCCGCAAACCGGGCGATGCTGGCGCCGACGTCCTCGGCATTGCCACCGAAGTAGAGAAGCGCCTTTGGTCCCGGCCTCTCGACGACCCATACCTTGAGGGTCGCGCCTTGCATTTCGAAACGAACCGGCGTGGCACCCAGGGCCGAGGATTCGCGCACCGGGAAGTAAATCATCGAGCGCTGAAACAAATACAGCAGCACGCAGAGCACCGCGTAGATTCCCGCCGGCATGAGAATGAACAGGAATAGCAGTCGCACTGGCCGTTCCATAAGTGGCCGCGATGCATCTCAAGTGCTCTGTCGAACCGGGCGCAGCCTAACGCTGATTGTCAGCTCCTTCCAGCCGGCGCATCATTCCAGAATGACCGTCGAACGACTCGAATCGAAACGCGCCATTGTCGGCGATGGCTTCGAGATCCGCCGCGCTTTGCCCAACCGGCACCGCCGCCTGATCGGCGCCTGGTGCTTCCTCGACCATGCCGGCCCCGCTGACTATCCGCCGGGTGGCGGCCTCGTCGTCGGGCCTCACCCGCACATCGGGCTGCAGACCTTCACATGGATGATCGAGGGATCGATCCAGCACACCGACAGCCTCGGCTACCGCCAGCTGGTCCGGCCGGGCCAGGTCAATCTCATGACGGCGGGGCGCGGGATCTCGCACGCCGAGGACTCGCCTGCCGATGCGGCGGGCCGGTTCCAGCTCGCCCAGCTCTGGATCGCGCTGCCGGACGCGGAGCGCAACCGCGAGCCATCTTTCCACCACTATCCCGAGCTGCCGGTCCTCGAGCGCGGCGGCTTCCGCATCACGGTGCTCGCCGGGAGCTTCGCGGGCGAGCGCGCGCCCGCTGCCTTCTACTCCCCGCTCGTCGGGCTCGACCTTGCTGCTGAGGGAAACGCCCGCACCGAGCTTGCCCTCGACCCCGCATTCGAGCATGGCGTGATGGCGCTCGAAGGCTCGGCGACGGTCGGCGGCGAGCCGCTGTCGCCGGGCGCCCTCCTCTATTTCGGCACCGGCCGCGACCGTCTGACGGTCGAGTCGACAGCTGCCGCGCGCCTGCTGTTGATCGGCGGGCGTCCGTTCGGCGAAGAGGTCCTCTTGTGGTGGAACTTCGTCGCCCGCACTTACGGCGAAATGGAACAGGCTACACGGGACTGGCTCGAGAGCGGGCGATTTGGCAAGGTCGAGGGCGCGCGCGGCGCGCCGCTCGTCGCCCCCGAGCTCGCGCAGTTGCGCCTGCGGGGCGGCGCGTGATGCGGATCGCGTCCGCCGTGGTCGCAGCGGCCGGCCCCAACTACACGCAGTCGATCGAGACGGCGGGATTCACGCTGCTCGCGGACGAGCCGCAGGCGGCGGGCGGGCAGAATGCCGGCCCCGGGCCCTACAACCTGCTGCTCGCCGCGCTCGGTGCCTGCACCGCGATCACGCTCAAGATGTATGCCGACCGCAAGGGTTGGTCGATCGGCGCCCTGCGCATCTCGATGACGCTCGACAAGGACCACGACGGCAATGCCTTCATCGCGCGGCGACTGTCGTCGGATGCGCCGCTCGAATCCGCGCAGTGGGACAAGCTGCTCGAGATCGCCGAGAAGACGCCGGTGACGCGTACCGTGCGCGCCGGTGCCCCGATCACCACGACGCGCGAATGAGGACTGCGAAAATGCGCCAGGTACTCGCCGTGCACGACGCCGCCCCGCCGCACTGGGTCGGGGACGGCTTTCCGGTCCGCTCGATCTTTTCCTATGACGGGCTTGGCCGCGAGCCGCTGTCCCCTTTCCTGATGCTCGACTACGCCGCGCCGCGCCACTTCGACCCGGCCGCGCGGCGGCGTGGCGTCGGCGTGCACCCGCACCGCGGATTCGAGACTGTGACGATCGTCTATGAGGGCGAGCTCGAGCACCGCGACTCCGCCGGCAACGGCGGCCGCATCGGCCCGGGCGACGTGCAATGGATGACGGCGGCATCCGGGATCCTGCACGAGGAGTTCCACTCGGAGCGCTTCACCCGTGAAGGCGGCACCATGTCGATGATGCAGCTTTGGGTCAACCTGCCCGCAAGCCACAAGATGGCAAAGCCGCGCTATCAGACGATCCTCGATGCCTCGATCCCGCGCGTCGCAATTGACGGCGACGCCGGGACGCTGCGCGTAATCGCCGGCGAATTCGAAGGCCAGCGCGGACCGGCGGAGACGTTCACGCCGATAGAGGTCTGGGACCTGCGCGTCGCCGACGGGCGGAGCGTCACGCTCCGCACGCCGGAAGGCCACACGACGGCGATCGTACCGATGCAGGGTCGCGCCATCGTCAACGGCGCGAAAGCTGCGGGCGCCTCGCAGCTCGTGCGGCTTGCGCGCGACGGCGGCGAGTTCACAGTGAAGGCGGAAGGCGAGCTCTCCGCGCTGGTCCTCGCTGGTGAGCCCATCGCGGAGCCGGTGGTGGGCTACGGGCCCTTCGTCATGAACAGTGAGCGCGAAATCGCGGCGGCCTTCGCCGATTTCCAGAGCGGGCGCTTCGGGCAGATGTGATGCCGGCATGATGAATGGCGCGGGCCTTGTCTGGGACAATCACGCCTGCCTGCCGCTCAAGGACGTCGACGAGTACCTGCCGCAACTCGCGCGCTACCGCGCCGCGGGCGTCGACGTCGTGACGGTCAACATCGGCGACAGCCTCGTGCCGCTCGACCGGATGCTGCGGACCGCGGCGAGCATCCGTCATTTCGTGAAGGCTCACCCGTCGCACTACCTGCTTGGCGAGACGGCCGCGGACCTGCGCGAGGCGAAAGCGAGCGGCCGCCTCGCGGTCTGCCTGGACGTCGAGGGCGTCCATGCGCTCGGCCCGCAGGTCTCGCTCGTCGAATTCCTCTACGAGATCGGCGTGCGCTGGATGCTGATGGTCTACAACCGGCGCAACCTCGCCGGCAGCGGCTGCCATGACCCGGACGACGAGGGCCTCACGGACATCGGACGCGCGATACTCGCCGAGATGGACCGGGTCGGCATGGTGCGCTGCTGCTCGCACGCGGGGTACCGCACGGCGCGCGAGATCATCGACTCGAGCGACCGGCCCGTCATCTTCTCGCATTCGAACCCGAGGGCGCTGCGCGACCACCCGCGCAACATCCCGGACGACCTCATCCGCGCCTGCGCGGCGACGGGCGGTGTCGTGGGCGTCAACGGTGTCGGCCTGTTCCTCGGCACCGGTCCGCCGACGGCCGAAATAATCGCGCGCAACATTGATTACATCGCGCAGCTCGTCGGCGCGGAACACGCAGGGCTCGGCCTCGACTACATGTTCAAGAGCTCGGAGCTCGACGAGCCCGGCCGCGGCGGACCCGAGATCTGGCCGCGCGAGTGGGGCTATGGCCGCGGCACCGGCTTTGCGCCGCCCGAGGTGATTCCCGACATTCGTGCAGGGCTCGAGCGGCTCGGCTATCCGGCCGCGGCCATCCGGGGAATCCTGGGTGACAACCTGCTCCGCGTCGCCGAGGCAGTCTGGCGCTGATGCCGCGCGCAGCCTATGGCGCGGGTGCAAGCCGCGAAATGCCGCCGCCGTCGCTGCCGACGTAGATCGCGCCGTCCGGACTTTCCTCGACGAGCCGCACGCGGCCGATCCCCGGGTAAAGCAGCCGCTCCTCGAGAATCACGCGCCCGTCCCGGACGACGAGGCGATTGAGGTGCGTGGCGGCCATGGCTCCCGCGAATTTGCGGCCGGAGTGTGGACCCGGTCACCTCGAATGCCCCGTTTCCGGACCCGGGTCACAGTGTGGAACCGACCGGCTTTGGCTACATATGTCGACTCGAGAGCGCGCCCCGGTGGGCGTGCGCGGCGGGGAGCTTGCGCCGGAAGACATGTCGCCAGTCCTGGAAACGATCGAGGAGAAGCCGGAGCGGGAACCCTTCGTCACGGGGTGGACGGGGGCGCTCGTCGTCGGCCTCTTCATATATATAGTCGTAACGCTGTTCCTGACCTTTGGCGAAGGGTCCGGCGGCCCCGGCTTCGAGTTCTTCAAGCTGTTTTCCGACTTCCCGGCGAGTGTCGGCTCGGCCTTCCTCGCCACCGTCGCCGCCTGGAAGGCTGCCGAGCCAGCGGTCAAGCGGACCTGGTCGTTCCTCGCCGCGACGATGTGGGTTTACACGGCGGGGAATCTCCTCAACTCGACGTACTGGCTTTTCGGAGTCGACCCCTTTCCGTCCATTGGCGACGTGTTCTTCCTCGGCTTCTATCCGCTTCTGTTCACGGCCATCTTCATTGCGATCCGCGCGGCGGCCGTGCGCGTGCAATGGGGGCGACTCGCGCTCGACGCGACGATCCTGATGCTGGGCTTTGGCGCCTTCTTCTGGTTCTTCGTGATCGGTCCGACTGCGAGCGCCGACCGTGACCCTGACGTCATCAAGTACGTCCTGACACAGACCTACATCGCACTCAACTGCCTGATGCTCCTCGCCTTCGGCGTGCTGCTCATGCATGCGGGCGCGGGCGCGATCGCACGCCGCACGGTGATCCTCCTCACCATCGGCTTCGCGGCCATGCAGCTCGCGGACATCGTGTGGGCAATGGCCAAGGTTTCGGGTACCTATCTGCCGGGCGGCATGTCGGACGCGATCTACCTCTCCTGCTACGGCTGGCTGATTGCCGCGGCGCGCGAACAGCTGCGCGGCGCTCCGCTGCAGCGGCAGGAGGCCACCGCCGCCGGCAACGTCCTGGTGCAGGGCATGCCGTACGTTGCGATGCTCATGTCTTTCCTCGTGCTCGTCTACGTCGAAAGCAGCTCGATGTCGAGCCCGGCGACGGCGATGACCGTCATCATCTTCGCGCTGACGCTGCTCGTGATGCTGCGCCAGGGCGTCATGTCGCGCGATGACGCGCTCGTGCGCGAGCGGCGCGCGGCGGGAATCGTCGAGGCGCGCTACGCCTCGCTCATCAAGAACGCCTCCGACGTGATCATGATCGCCGACGTCGACGGGCGCCTCAGATTCGCATCGCCGGCGGCCGAGCGCACCTTCGGCATGAACCCGGACGACCTCGTCGGCCGGAACCTCCTCGACCTCTGGGGCGAGGCCGATCGCGAGCGTCTCGCAGCCTTCCTGGCCGAAGTGGCCGCGACGCGCGGCCGCTCGGTCGGGCCGGTCGAGGTCGTGGTCGGCAACGGCGCGCGCCGCAGCACGCTCGAGAGCGTCGGCAGCAACCTGCTGGAGGACCCGGCCATCGCCGGCCTCGCGCTCAACTTCCGGGACGTCAGCGAGCGCAAGGCGCTCGAGGAGCAGCTGCGCCAGCTCGCGTTCCACGACCCGCTGACGCTGCTGGCGAACCGGAGCCTGTTCCGCAACCGCGTGCAGCACGCGCTGACCCTGACCCAGCGATCGCATCAGCGCGTCGCCGTGATGTTCCTCGACCTCGACAATTTCAAGAACGTCAACGACTCGATGGGCCACGACGCCGGCGATCGCCTGTTGCAGGCGGCCGCCCAGCGCCTCGTGAAGTCGACGCGGCCGTCAGACACCGTCGCGCGGCTCGGCGGCGACGAGTTCGCGATCCTGCTCGAGGGGATTAACGAGGCCTCGGACGTCGAGCGCATCGCCGCGACCATCACCCGCTCGTTCGACGAGCCGCTGCAGCTCGACGGCAGCGACACCTACATTGCGGCCAGCATCGGCATCGCGTTCTCGCAGCCAGGAGACGACACCGAGCAACTGCTCCGGAACGCCGATATCGCGATGTACAACGCCAAGGCGGCCGGCAAGGCGCGTTTCGTGGTGTTCCAGCCGCGCATGCAGGAACAGCTCCGCGAGCGCCTGCGCCTCGAGGAAGACATCACGCGTGCGCTCGAGCAAGGCGAGTTCTTCCTCGAGTACCAGCCCGTCGTCGACCTCGACAAGCGCGAGCTGCTCGGCGTCGAGGCGCTCGTGCGCTGGAACCACCCCGAGCAGGGGCTCGTCATGCCGGGCGCGTTCATCGCGACTGCCGAAGAATCCGGCCAGATCGTCGATCTCGGCCGCTGGGTCCTCACCGAGGCCTGCCGCGCAATCAAGGCCTGGCGCGACGGAATCGTGGCGGGCGAAGGGCTGCGGGTCGCCGTCAACATCTCGGGGCGCCACCTGCAGTACGCGGATCTCGTGGGCGACGTGCGAAGCGCCCTCGAGTCCTCGGGCCTCGAGCCCGAGAACCTCGTGATCGAGCTCACCGAGAGCACGATCATGCACAACACCGAGGTGAATCTGGAGCGCTTCCGCGAGCTGAAGGCGCTCGGCGTCCGCCTCGCGATCGACGACTTCGGGATGGGCTACTCGTCGCTTTCCTACCTGCACCGCTTCCCGATCGACATCCTGAAGATCGACCGCTCGTTCGTCGGTCGGCTCACCGAGCAGGACGACGGCCCCGAGCTCGCTCGGGCGGTGGTCATGCTCGGCGAGACGCTGGGCCTCGAAACCGTCGCCGAAGGCGTCGAGCACGAGGAGCAGGTCGCAAAGCTGCTCGAGCTCGGCTGCGTCGCCGCGCAAGGATTCCTGTTCGCGCGCTCGGCTTCGCTCAAGGACGTGGCCGCGATGCCCTTCGCGTCGCGTCGCGCGGAGCTCCGGAGCTCGCAGGCGGCGCATGACCGCCTGACGGCCACGGGCCGGTTCAACGTGAGCCCAGCGCGGGCGCGCTCCGTCGCCTAGGGGACTGTCCGCTCCGTCTCAATCCTTCTGCCAGGCAATCTCGCCACCGATCACGGTCATGACCGCTGCGGAGTGCGGGATGTCGGCCTCCGGGACCTTCATCCAGTCGGCCGAGAACACGCTGAAGTCCGCGAGCTTTCCAGGCTCGATGCTGCCGCGCTCTTTCTCTTCGAAGGCCGCGTACGCCGATCCGGAGGTCAGGAGAGCGAGTGCCTCCTCGCGCGTCAGGCGCTGGTCGAGGCCCCAGTCGGGACCCGCAAATCCCTCGAGCGTGCGCCGCGCGACTGCGGCGTAGAACTCGACGCGCGGGTCGCCCGCCTCGACGGGCGCGTCGGTACCGCCCGCAAGCCGCGCGCCGGCATTCAGCATCGATCGCCAGGCATAGGCGCCGGCGATGCGATCGGGCCCGAGGCGCGCCGGCGCGAAGAGCATGTCGCTGATCGCGTGCGAGGTCTGCATCGAGGCGATCACGCCGAGCTTCGCGAAGCGCGGCATGTCGGCCGCAGCGACGACCTGGGCATGCTCGATGCGGAAGCGCGGATCGGCGACGGGCCGCACCGCGGCCGGCACCGACGCGAACGCCTTCTCGTACTGGTCGAGCACGACGCGGTTGCCGCGATCGCCGATCGCGTGCGTCTCGACCTGGATGCCGCGGCGCAGCGCCGCCGTCGAGATCCGCAGAATCTCCTCGGGCGGGGTGACGTAGAGGCCACGGCTGTCGGGCGCATCGCTGTAGGGCGCCTCGAGCGCCGCGCCGCGGCTGCCGAGCGCGCCGTCCATGAAGAGCTTGATGGCGCGCACGGTGAGCCGCGGGTCGCAGCTCTTGTAGCCTTGGCCGGTCGCGAGCAGCTTCTCCGCGTCCTCGCCCGGGCCACGGATTGCAACGTACACGCGGAGTTTCAGGCGCCCCGAGCCGTACAGCCGACACAGCTGGTCGACTTCGCGCCAGGTGGTGCCCGCGTACTGCATGCCGGTCCAGCCGAGTCGCACATAGGCGGCGGCGCCCGCCTCGAGGTTGCGTGCCAGGGCCTCATCGGTCGTAGGCGGCACGAGCTTCCAGACGAGGTCCATCGCGTTGTCGACGAGCATTCCCGTCGCATCGCCGCTTTTCGGATCGCGCAGGATCTGCCCGCCCGGCGGGTCGGGCGTCGCGCGCGTGATGCCGGCAGCTTCGAGCGCCTTCGAGTTGACGACGACAGCGTGCCCATCGACGCGTGAGAGCACGACCGGCCGGTCGCTGACGACGGCGTCGATGTCCGCGCGCGACGGGAAGACGGCGGGCTTCCATTTCGATTCGATCCAGTTCGCGCCGACGATCCACGGCGATGAGTCCTTCGTAGCGCGCTCGGCGAGGCGGCGTTTCATCGCCTCGACGCTTTCAACGCCGGTGAGGTCGAAGCCGAGCTCGCGATCGCCGATGTCCGCGAGGTGCGCGTGCGAGTCCGTGAGGCCGGGCAGCATCGTATTGCCCGCGAGATCCACGACCTTCGCGTCGTCCGGCAGCCGCAGGCGCGCACCCGCCTCGCCGCCGACGTAGGCGATGCGGCTGCCCACGACGAGCACGGCTTCGGCCGTGGGTTGCGCAGGATTTCCGGTGTAGATCGTGCCGCCGTGCAGCAGGAGCGCCGGCGGCGCTGCGGCCACGGCCAAGCTCCAGGAAACGGCCATGAACGCAGCGGTGCTGCCGGCGGCGATCATGCGTGCCATCAGGAGGTCGCCTTCTGGTTTTTCACGACGCTCGTCGCAAGCGCGATCATCGAGGAGATGTCGGAGAGGTTCGCCGGCACGACGAGCGTGCTCGAGGCCTCGTTCGCGAGGGTGCCGAACTGCTTGACGTACTCCTCGGCAATCCTTAGCTGCATCGCCTCGATGCCGCCGCGGCCTGCGAGCGCCTCGCCCACCTGCTTCAAACCCTCGGCCGTCGCCGTCGCAACGGCGAGGATCGCCGCCGCCTGGCCCTGGGCCTCGTTGATCTGCTGCTGCTTGTTCGCCTCGGACTCCTTGATCACACGCTGCTTCTCGCCCTCGGCCTGGTTGATCTTGGCGTCGCGCTCGCCCTCCGAAGCCAGGACCACCGCGCGCTTCTCGCGCTCCGCGCGCATCTGCTTTTCCATCGCGGAGAGCACGTCCTTCGGCGGATTGATGTTCTTGATCTCGTAGCGCAGCACCTTGACGCCCCAGGGTGCCGAGGCCTTGTCGAGCTCGTTGACCACGTTGGCGTTGATCGTCGCACGCTCCTCGAACGTCCGGTCGAGCTCGATCTTCCCGATCTCGCTC
>Ga0075418_10011180_pt1 | contig 10023 bp, 10 predicted proteins | sample SoiMetdeltSBSDD2_FD_81776 | JGI IMG/M metagenome (GOLD analysis project Ga0075418, IMG submission 81776) | Bulk soil microbial communities from a Populus tree surrounding site in Tennessee, USA - Soil MetaG P. deltoides SBSDD2 | ecosystem: Environmental > Terrestrial > Soil > Tree plantation...
CGCAGGAGGTTTCGTGACGGTTAAATTCCTCGTTCACAATCTGAATAAATCAATAATGACAGGAGTGTACAAAAGCTACTCCTGAAGCCGACATCGTATAGGGGCCTCGTGGTTTCGGCAAGCAAAAAAAAGTGACAGGTTGTCACAGAAATCGATCTGGACCATTAATTGATTAGGAAATCCTTGAACATAAAGTCTATCTTCTACAAATTGATAGCATATACAAGAAGAACCCTATGGTCAATCATTGTGGCCTATATGTTAGGGTTGCATAACTTTTATACAGGAGAGAACAAGACCACGGATAACATAGTTATTCGAATTGAAGTCAAGGAAGTGCAAGATGATGGTACGCCAAAAGTTTGAAAACCTGCCTTACTAACGCCGTGCTTCAGCGCGGGGACTAGAACAAACCGCTGGCACGGGCTTTAGCCCCGACTGCACCTTTCACTATCCCTACACAGGGAATTAGCAATTTATTCTAGCTGAAACACAGAACCAGAAGTGACTTTTGCAGTGTTGAATTCAGTGTCGTACTTTAGATATACACTCGACGATTACCGCTAAGTGGTTACTTACACGCACGACCTTTAAACCTCACCTTAATGCTCCGAAGAACCTTCATAAAAAAGTCCACCTTGTCAGCTCTAAGCGTAAGTTTTCTCGGTGCTATTAATCTGAATGGAAAACGAGCCGACACTAAATCTCTCCGGGTAACCGGCCAACGTATTGAAAGCCGCATCAAAGAGCTGGCAAAATTTGGTCGGGATGACAATGGTCACGGATATCGCGTTGCGTTTACTCATGGCGATATCGAAGGACGAACATGGTTTATAGAGCTGATGAAAAAAGCGGGACTTGAGGTTAACATTGATGCTGGCGGCAACATCATCGGCAAACGGAAAGGAACAAATCAATCCTTAAGACCGATTGGTTTCGGTTCGCATATCGACATGGTACCCGATGGTGGCAACTACGACGGTACATTGGGTTCACTTAGCGCGTTGGAAGTTATTGAAGTATTGAACGAGAATAAAATTGTGACCGACCATCCGTTGGAAGTAATCATTTTCGCTAACGAAGAAGGAGGTACCATCGGTAGCAAAGCCTTAGCAGGTCTGCTCACCACAGAAGGCATGACCAAGTTAAGTCAAAGCGGATTAACGATGGCAGAAGGAATAAAGGCCATCGGAGGAAATCCCGACAACATACAATCCGTGATCCGAAAAAGCGGCCACCTTCACGCGTGGCTGGAATTGCACATCGAACAAGGTGGATTATTGGAAAATGAAAACCTTCAGATAGGTGTGGTCGAAGGAATAGTTGGAATGATGGATTGGGATGTTACCATCGAAGGTTTTGCCAATCACGCGGGGTCTACTCCGATGAATATGCGGGAAGATGCATTGCTTGCAGCATCGAAGTTTGTGATCGCCGTGAACGAAGTTATTAAAAGCGTACCGGGTAAACAGGTTGGAACAGTGGGTAAGATTGCAGCCTTACCTGGGGCGAGCAATGTAATCCCTGGTAAGGTAACAGTGAGCTTGGAAGTAAGAGATCTGTCGATAGAAAAAGTTGAAATGTTATTTGGAGAGATACAGAAACGAGCAGATAAGATTGCAGCTGATTCCAGGACAAAAATTAGTTTTCACCCACAGTTTACCATCAAACCAGCGTTGTCGAATAAATCCCTTCAGGAAAAAATAAATACGTCCGCTAAAAGTTTGGGCCTAACGACAAAGTTTATGCAAAGTGGAGCAATTCATGATTCACAAAATATGTCGTTGATTGGACCGATGGCTATGATCTTTGTTCCTAGCGTGGGCGGCATTAGTCATTCCCCTAAAGAGTTTACAAAAGCAGAAGACATGACAAATGGCGCGAATGTGTTGTTACAAACAATACTTAGTGTTGATAAAGGATAGGGACAAGCTCGTTATCATGACTTGTTAAAAAAATGAAGCGAAGTGTGTTCATACCGGTGACGAACAAATTCAAAAAATCTCTGAAAGTAAGAATCGCTTTTCCTGTTTGTCTCCTCGTATTGAGTATGTCTGTTGCTTCTGCACAATATATTTTCAGTACGAATTATTTCAAAATTCAGATCAACAAGAAGGGATGGATAAGCGGCATGCAAAATGTGTCGGATAAAAAGGGACGTGAGTTTGCGCGACCTGACAAACCCTCACCATTATTGTCACTCTTTAACAGTAGCACCAATAAATATTACACCCCTGTTGGAGCAAAATATGATTCCCGAAAGAAGGTATTTTCGTTACGTTTCGCCAACGGCACCGTCGCAAAAGTCAGTATAGTTGTCTTTGACAAATATTTCAGGCTACAGTTGAACTCATTGTCGCCACGCAATGGTATCGATGACGTGCAATGGGGCCCTTATTATACCAATATATCTAATTTGTTTGGCGAAATCATAGGAGTAGCTCGTGACACGAGCGAGGCTGTAAATTATGCAATCGGTATGTTGGCGCTTGATGATAACACGATAGGTGGAATGTCAACTACAATTGGTGATGCTGCTCCCTTTCAATACATTATTCACACTCCCGATGCTTCACGATTTCCTTTGCCTGATTCCCTGCATGAAGGCCAAGTGTTTACTTTAGGAGGAGATGGGATAAGCGATGTTGCTTTTTATGCTCACAAGGAGCCATGGTTTCGCATTATGTACGGAAATGCGGCACAGATTGATAGAAATGGTATGATTTCCTTTTCTTATCATTCAAGAGATCGTTCTGTGAAAAGAGAAGTGCATTTCTCTTTAATCCCCAACATGTCCGCTAATACTCCTAATCACATTGAGGTACAGACGTTACCAGGCGTGGATTACATCGGATCATCTGTTGCGCTTTGGGGGAGCCCGGACAACACTGCGTTGCTCGATGTTATTCAGCTTATTGTATTAAATGAACGTCTGCCATATCCTACGATAAACGGCAGATGGGTAAAAGATCCTGCTGCATATGTTCCAGATGCAATGTCTTCAGGTAATATGAATGATAGCATTATTTCCTATACATCTCGATTGGGATTTAAGACAATCAGTTTATATGATCAAGGCTTCTTACGCCCTGACAGAAGAAATGAAGGATATATTGACGGAAGGAATTTTGAAAGGAAGCCAATTAAGCTTAGTTCTCATAATCTGTCACACAAAGAATTCTCTGAAATGGCTGTCAGGTATGGTGTTACTATTGGAAGGACTGCCATCACCAATTCGCTGGCATCTGGTACTAAGGATGCGAGTCCGGTTCCCAGCGATAGTTTGTGTTATCAACAAAAACGCTTGCTTGTAAACAATATCAATCCATCTGATACAATTATCGTCGTTAATGATCCTAAATACCTTGAAGAGATAGCCAGCTGGGAAGGACATGCAAAAAATTTGAACATGGTCAAAGTTGGTAAGGAACTGATCCATTATTTAGGCGTATCGGTCACACCACCTTACCGATTGCTGAACGTGAAGCGAGGCTACTGGAACACCACGCCTGCCAAACACCATGCTGGAGATACTATTTACAAACTTCAGGTTACGCTCAATTATGGCTATGAGGGTATTATTCCGAACATGCAGCTCCAGGATGAAATAGCAAGGTATTACGCGGATGTGTGTAAAATTAATGGATTAGCTTATTATGATTTTGATGGACAAGAGTTCTTGTTTAACAGTGGTCATGGCTACTATTCGGCAAAACGTTTTTTCCGCAAGATGTTTGAACGGGCTAAGGAATTAGGTATACCCTATATACGTTTTACGGGGGCCACTCTTTCAGAAGGATCCTGGCACTATCAAAGCATATGGAACGTTGGTGGCGGAAAGAACCTCTATGACGTAGACACCAGGGAATGGGGCAGCGCGACAAGCCAGGGTAAAGACTTAAGAGATGTAACTTACGCCAATTTCTTTCCAGTTGGTATGGGTGGCAATTTTCCTATAAAATCCAATTCCACGGTGCAACAGTATGAACACATTCAAGCGATTTCCATAGGGATCGGCACAACGTATAGCCTGGTGTTAAATCAAAAAGATGTGGAGAGTTGCCCGCAGAAAGAATTGATTTTTGCTGCGATCCGTACATGGGAAAATGCTAAAGCCACCGATGCTTTTCCAAGATGGGTAAAAAAGGAACTCGCTAAACCGGAACTGCAGTTTCATCTTGAACAAATAAATAATGATACGTGGAAATTGCATAAGACAGACAGGGATGGAAGCAATCCTGTTTTTTTCTGTGAATTAAAACGCGCGCGCCCTAGGTAACAAATCGTCGGTGCGGCGCTGTATTTCATCCAACGTAGCGCAACCATAAAAACAACTTCATCGTTTTAATCGGGAAACCCTCCTGAATGACCGTTTATACATAAGTCATTAACAGCGTAATTTTTACCCCATTTATTTTCTTGAAATCAACATCTTTAGATGTCGATGGTGCAACACGTTCTTTCATTAAGATTATTCACATAAACCAAAAATGATTATGACCTACAAACCATCACCTGCCTTCGTTGGCGCATCATGGGTAGCATTAGGAACCGGAATGATCGGCTATATCATCGGTCTTTGGCGTTCCGATATGCAACTCAATGAAAAAGGTTATTATTTTACGACATTGATGTACGGATTATTTTCAGTGGTATCTCTTCAAAAGGCCGTACGAGACCGTCTGGAAAATATTCCTGTCACGGATGTGTATCACGGTCTCGCCTGGTTCTCAACGATCCTTAGTATCGTGCTCTTAACGGTCGGCCTATGGAATGCAGAACTGCTACCAAGTGAAAAGGGTTTTTATGCGTTCGCATTTTTGTTGGCCTTGTTTGCCGCGGTGGCTGTACAGAAAAACGTGAGAGATACACAGGCGGCGGAAAAAGAAGAGTCCGGTAACAACATTCCCTAACCGGTACAAAAGAGCTTAATTAAGAAACCCGTAGTATTTTTTTGCTGCGGGTTTTTTGTTGTACAAAGTTTGTCCGTATGTTAGAGTTGCGCATTCTTGTGTGTTACCGGGAATAGCATCCTATGAAAAAACTTGAGCGTATCCTCGCCCTTGCAACGATCTTGGCTGTGATAATAAGAGATTCCACCGGCTTCATTAAAGTCAGCCCGATGATCTTAATTTCCGGTACTCTGTTAGCAGCCATCTACCTTATCGGATACTGGTGGATAGATAGGCCACAACGGACAAGTCTTAGGACCATTTGTGTCTCAACCCTCTATGGAATCACATCATTCGGCTTGACAATCTCGTTAGTCTTCACGCTACTCTTTTATCGGTGGGGAGACCAGCTGACGTTCTTAAGCTTCTCGTCCCTGATTGTCGCGATTGTTGTCGACATGTTGACGTCCATTGGCAAGAAAAAAGTTTTAACAATACCTATGTCCATTCGCATTGCGATTCTGCTGACATTCACCGTCATCCTGAATGCAGTTCCTCAGGATGTCAGAATCTCTATCACGTACAGAAAGCACCCCGGTTTCTTAAGATACTACAAGGAGAACAAGAACAAGTCGGACTTTAGCACACTCGAAGAACAGTACTTTGAATCCTCACAACCTGCAAAAGATGTCTAATAAGTTGCCCCGCGCTTTAACGCGGCGGGGTTCAAGCAGTAATCTTATATAGCTCTGCCAATTTCGCCACCGCGTAGTCTACTTCTTCGACTGTATTGTATTTGCTGAAAGAAAATCTCACCGCACCTTTCTTTGATCCTGGATACAACGCTCCCAATACATGGCTTCCTGTTGTTGCACCACTCGAACATGCGCTTCCTCCTGACGCAGAAATTCCCTGAAGGTCAAGATTGAATAACACCATGTCATTTTCATCCGACTCCGGCAGACATACGTTCAGAACTGAATATAAGCTTCTGGTTAGATCAGCAGACGCTCCATGGAAATCAACCCCGGGAATATTTTCCCTAAGCTTTTCGATCATTCGTTTCTTAAGCGACTCAATGTGACGAGTGTGTTCTTTCATGTCGCGATAAGCGATCTCTAAAGCTTTCGCCAGCCCAATAATCCCGTACACATTCTCCGTACCCCCTCTCATATTACGCTCCTGTGCACCGCCATGTACAAAGGGTTGGATCTTTTTATCTTTTCGAATGAACATGAATCCCGCCCCCTTCGGACCATGAAACTTGTGTGCAGCCGCTACCATGCCGTGGATCTTAATCTTGCTCAGATCATGGACATAATGCCCAACTGTCTGGACAGTGTCAGAGTGAAAATAAGCTTTATAGGTCTCACACAACTCCCCTACTCTTTCAATATCGAGCAGGTTGCCGATCTCATTATTGGCGTGCATCAGTGATACCAACGAACCTGGGTGTTCCTTAAGCAACTTTTCGAGATGTGTATAATCCACATTCCCGTCCTTTTCAAGGTTTACCATCGAAAGACTGATGACGCTCTTTTTTGCCATCGTTCCGAGCGTGTGTTCTACGGCATGGTGTTCAATAGGAGATGAGATAACGTGCTTGATATTATAAGCATGAAGTCCGCCCGATAGAATTGCATTATCCGCTTCGGTTCCACCGGAAGTAAATATGATTTCGCCCGGAGTGCAGTGTAACAACTCCGCGATGTTCTTTCGCGCTGATTCAATTGCCGCTCTCACTTTCCTTCCATGTGCATGGGTGGACGAAGGATTTCCAAAGTCCTCCAGCATGAACGGCTTCATTGCTTCAAACACTTCCGGGTCGAGCGGCGTGGTTGCCGCGTTATCCAGGTAAATACGCATCTATCTAAAGGTTAATGATTCATTTACGCCACAGCCTTCTCCGCGATGATCTCTTTAATGTCGGCGATGATCTTTTTCGCAAGGTTCTCTGCCTTCACTTCCATGTCTGATTCCGCGTAGATACGAATGATCGGCTCTGTATTGGATTTTCGGAGGTGCACCCATTCCCTATCAAATTCTATCTTCACTCCATCAACGGTATTTATCGGCTGTTTCTTATATTTCTTCTTTACTTCTTCGAGCACCTTGTCCACATCGATAGAAGGTGTAAGCTCAATTTTATTCTTAGAAATTATATAGTTCGGATACTTCCCTCTAAGCCTTGAAACAGTCATCCCGGACTTTGCCAGGTGCCCCAAAAATAACGCTATCCCTACTAGTGCATCCCTTCCATAATGAAGGTCGGGATATATAACACCTCCATTACCTTCTCCGCCAATTACTGCGTGCGTCTCTTTCATCAAGGTCACCACATTCACTTCACCTACGGCAGCCGCGGCATACTGACCTCCAGCTTTCTCCGTCACATCGCGAAGCGCGCGTGTAGACGACAAGTTGGAAACTGTATTGCCCTTTTTCTTTTTTCCTGCGTTTAACACGTAGTCGGCAACAGCGACCAAAGTATATTCTTCACCGAACGGTGTTCCATCTTCGCCAACGAACGCAAGTCTGTCCACGTCCGGATCTACGACAATTCCGAGGTCATATTTTCCTTTCTTGATCTCGCGGCAGATATCCGTAAGATGTTCGGGTAACGGCTCCGGATTGTGCGGGAAGTGACCCGTTGGCTCACAATACATTTCTTTAACTGTAGCTCCTAATGCCTTCAACAACATCGGTACTGCAATTCCTCCTGAAGAGTTAACCGCATCGACAACAACCTTGAATCCTTTACTTTTTATGGCTTCCACATCGACCAAGGGTAACGCCAGAATTGTCTCAATATGCTTTTGAAGGTAACTGTCGTTCTTCTCATACTTGCCCAGCTTAGCAACCGGCGCAAACTCAAACGCCTCCTTTTCGGCAAGCTTAAGAAGCTCTTCTCCGTCTTTGCCTGAAATAAACTCGCCTTTATCATTCAACAGCTTAAGCGCATTCCACTGAACAGGATTGTGACTGGCTGTGATAATGATCCCGCCATCTGCCTTTTCCCATGGAACTGCCATTTCAACTGTCGGCGTTGTCGACAGCCCGAGATCGATAACATTGATGCCCAATCCCTGCAGGGTAGATGCTACGAGGGTGTTTACCATACCGCCCGACGGCCGTGCATCACGGCCGATAACAACTTTCGTCGTGCCAGTTTTCTTCTTCAGCCACGTTCCAAAAGCGGCAGCAAATTTGACAATGTCGACGGGGGTGAGGTTTTCGCCTGTTTTTCCTCCGATTGTTCCCCGGATTCCTGAAATAGATTTAATTAAAGCCACGCGTAAAGGGTTTTGTCAAAAAAATGGCCTTCGCCCACCCGATTTTTATCGGGGCGAAGGAGGCGTCAAAATTAGAAAGAATAATTAAACGTGATAGAGTATAGCTGGACACAATTATTCGGCTTTCACTTTTGGCAATGGTTTTAGACCATTCTCGCCTTCGGGATCGCCACATGCACTGTCCCCAGGCTTCAGCTGTTTTCCACAATAGCCACACGTAACGCCTTCTTTATTGAGAAACGGACTTTGCGAAGCGCATGTGCCCCTGAATTCCCCGTTTTTCAAAAAAATTAGTCGTACAGACATTAGAATGAAAAACAAACCAAAAACTCCAATCGAGAGCAAAAAAACTGTCATCGGCGTTGTTTATTTAGATGCATGATTCGCGATGTTTGCTGATGCAAAAGTAATACACTTGGCTGATAACAGGCCATTGAATTTTTAAGTTTATACAGATGAAAAAAGCGCTATCCTCACCAGATCTGAACCGGGATGCCAAATTGCAGGCATTTGATCGTTTACTCACCATTATGGATGAGCTGCGCGAAAATTGCCCGTGGGATAAGAAACAAACTCTGGAAAGCCTGCGGCACCTTACAATTGAGGAAACCTATGAGCTGTCCGACTCAATCCTGGAAGGTAATCTCGGTGAGATCAAGAAAGAGCTTGGCGATCTGATGCTTCATCTTGTTTTTTATTCGAGGATCGCATCAGAGTTGAAAGCTTTTGACATATCCGATGTGCTTAACTCCATATGCGACAAACTGATTGAACGCCATCCCCATGTCTATGGAGATGTCATCGCAAATGATGAAGAAACGGTGAAGAACAACTGGGAAAAGATCAAGTTGAAGACAGGCAATAAGTCAGTGCTGGAAGGAGTTCCAAAAACATTACCTGCCCTGGTAAAAGCCATCCGCATACAGGACAAAGCACGAGGCGTTGGTTTTGACTGGGAAAAAAAGGAGCAAGTCTGGGAAAAAGTGGAAGAGGAGATGCAGGAGTTCAAAAAAGAATTCAACGCGGAGGCCGACGACTCGATTAATCAGGAAAAGGCAATGGCGGAGTTTGGCGATTTGCTATTCTCCCTCGTGAACTACGCAAGGTTTATTAAAATTGATCCTGAAGAAGCACTTGAGCGAACAAACAAGAAATTCATAAAACGATTCCAGTATCTCGAATCAGAATCTACCAAGGCTGGAAAGAAGATAGAAGACATGACACTTGCGGAAATGGATGTGTATTGGGAGAAAGCCAAGGAGAATGATGAATGGGGAATGAAGAATGATGAATAATTGTGAATGATAAATTATGAATGATTTTAAGCCGATTGAGTATTGTCCGCGGCTCCTGTTCTAATTCTGCCTGACGAGCGAAGAATCGCGCGCAATAATCTGCAAAGTTCATCACAGGCAGCAAAAAGTGTATCAAATGAGCGCTTGTCCAAATAACTTGATTCACACAATAGTCTTAGCCAGTAGGACGTTTCACGAGCTTCCTTGTAGGCTATTGAAATTTTTGCGGAAAATTCCGCTCTAGAAATAGCAGCATCCGCTTCTTCGACATTTGCCCCGATCGCCGTTGCGCTACGCAACATCTGTTTTGCTAATACAAACTCTTTCTTCTCGCTAGAAAGTGTTTTGTATGCGTCGACGATTCTCAATGCAAAACGGTAACTCTTTTCCCGCACAACGTTCTCTTTCATGATCCAAATTTAAGTCAGAATGAAATTAATGGCAAAAAATCCCGTTCCGGATTACCTTACAATGTCGAATGTTAACCAACAGATTAGACTGCAAAATTAAGCAAACTATTCATCATTCATCATTCGTCATTCA
>Ga0075418_10011182_pt1 | contig 10022 bp, 9 predicted proteins | sample SoiMetdeltSBSDD2_FD_81776 | JGI IMG/M metagenome (GOLD analysis project Ga0075418, IMG submission 81776) | Bulk soil microbial communities from a Populus tree surrounding site in Tennessee, USA - Soil MetaG P. deltoides SBSDD2 | ecosystem: Environmental > Terrestrial > Soil > Tree plantation...
GAAAGCGTTCGAGTTGGGCGGTGAGGCGATGGGCGGGACCGAGCAGGAAGAGATGCAGAAGTTCCTGCCGTTTATTGTCAGCGCCGTCTCCGCAACGCTGCCTGCCATTCTCCAGGCCGTGCGCGGCCGTCGCAAGGACATCGAACTCGGTGGAGAGGCTGGCGCCGCCGGTGAGATCGGCGACGAGGAGATGGAGAAATTCCTGCCGCTGCTGGGGGCGATCCTGCCGGCGGTGATTTCCTCGATGCCGGGCATCGTGCGCTCGATCAGCGGTCGCCGGAAGGAGTTCAGCCCGTTCGAATCGGCTGAAGCCGGTCTCGAGGGCGATGAGAAGATCTTTGGCGCCGTGCTCCGCGTGCTCCCGCATGTGCTTCGTGCGGCACCAGGGATCCTTCAGACATTCGCGCCGCGCAAGGGCTTCGAACTTGGCGGTGAAACGATGCCCGAGGGGGACGAGAAGATCTTCGGCGCGATTCTGCGGGTCCTGCCACGGGTTCTCCAGGCCGCGCCCGGGCTCATCCAGGCATTCGCGCCGCAGAAAGGCTTCGACATCGGCGCTGCAACCGGCGGTACGATCGAAGAAGGGGACGAGAAGATCTTCGGCGCGATTCTGCGGGTCCTTCCACGGATCCTGCAGGTCGCGCCAGGGATCGTTCAGGCGTTCGCACCGCAGAAGGGATTCGACATCGGAGCCACAACCGGCGGCGCGATGGCCGAAGGTGACGAGAAGATCTTCGGGGCGATTCTGAGGGCCCTGCCACGGATACTCCAGGCCGGGCCAGCGATCGTTCAGGCGTTCGCGCCTCAGACTCAGACTCAGAAAGGATTCGACGTCGGAGCCGCAACCGGCGGCACGATCGACGAAGGTGACGAGAAGATCTTTGGCGCGATTCTAAGGGTCCTGCCACGGGTCCTGCAGGCCGCGCCAGGGATTGCGCAAGCCTTTGCTGGCGCCCGCCGTTAGGCGCTGCGCATCTCGAACAACACGCTCGGGCCGCCGCGGGGGGCGGTCCGAGATCCGATTCAACAGCTCCTGATCGACAGCGGCACGGGCGTGCCCCCCGGTCGGGGGCTTATCACCCTGGAAAACCCATGACGGTCCTGAAGATAGACGCGGCCACGAAAATCGACCTGGCTGATGTCGTGACAATCGACTTCCAGGAAGACGCCTCGAGCCCTCTCGGCGAACGCGCCGAGCTGTTCCTGTCCCGTGAAGGCAGGCTCGTGCCCGCGGCAGAGACGAGGATCGACAGCATTCCCTCGTTGCAGTTGCTGCGAGAGGCGATCGGGAACGGGACAGGCGAGACACGCTGGGTTCGAATCCGCCAGGAAGGCACGACCGGTGATCACGCGGACGCGTACGCCAACCTTGACGCGGTCGGAGACGTCGCGTACGGCACTGGCCCCGATGGACCGGTCGCGCGACTGCACACGACGACAGGCATCCCCATCGGTGAGGTGCACCTCCCGGCCGCGCTCGAAGCGGTTCGAGGCGATGCGCCGCGCCGGAAATGACTGGAGGTGAAAGTTAGATCTGGTACCGTCTCGCGGCCGGCATGTCGATCAGGTTGACCACCGCGGCCGTGATGGCAATCGCCGTAGTGACCGCCAGCCGTGCGGCCTCTCGCTCGAGTTCCGCATCGGACTCGTCGCCCGCGTCGAACGGGGGGTCGATCTCTGGAAGTGCGACTACGTCCGACGTTCGGGTAAACACCAGCTCGCCTGTGTCCGGGTCGACCTCAATCTCGACGAGATCGCCCGATCCGACCTGCTGAGAAGCGATCAGGCCGGCGAGCGGGACGACAATGCGCCGCTCGATCGCCCGCTTGAGATGCCGGGCGCCGTAGCGGGCGTCCGTTCCTTCCTTCAACAGGAGATCGCGCGTTTGTTCACTGCACTCGAACCGGAACCGTGGTCCCTTCTGCTTGAGCAGTCGCCGCTGGACCGCCTGCAGCTCGAGGTCGAGGATCTCCCGCAACTCGGTCGTCCCGAGCGACGTGAAGACGATCGTCTTGTCGATGCGGTTCATGAACTCCGGCGAGAAACGGCGGCGCGCAGACTCGACACCCGCGCGATGGATGTCGCGCCGGAGCCGCGCATCGGATTTAGGCGACCCCTCTCGCGCAGGAGAGAACCCAAGGCCGCCAGAGACGATGTCGGACATCTCGTGTGCGCCCAGGTTGGATGTCATGATCACGAGCGCGCGCGAAAAGTCGACGGTGCGGTTGTCGCCGAGCGTCAGGGTCGCCCGGTCGAGAATGCCCAGCAGGAGCTGCCAGAGCGCGTCGGACGCTTTCTCGATCTCGTCGAACAGCAGGAGCGTCAGTTTCGTGTCAGGCGTCTGGTGACGGTCGATGTGTTCCTGCGTCAGCAGCGGCGCCGATTCCCTGTGGCCCACGTATCCCGGAGGCGACCCGATGAGCCGCGCGATCTCGTGCGCGTGCTGAAATTCCGCGCAGTCGATCTTGATGAGGGCCTGGGGATTGCCGAACAACGCTTCGGCGACCGCTTCAGCAGTTCTGGTTTTTCCTGACCCGGTCGGGCCCAGAAAGAGCAGCGTGCCCACTGGCCGCCGCGGCGGCAGCATGTCGGCAAGGAAGACCTGATACAGACTTGTCAACACCTGCACGGCCTCGTCCTGACCGACGATCTGCTGCGCAAGCTTCTGCTCGAACGCGCGAGCGCGATTGTCCTTCCGGCTCAGGTCCAGCACAGATCTTCTGGTCATCGCGTTTCCATGGGTACGCCGGTCAGGGCTCATCCGGCTGGGCTTCCGAACCTCCGCGCTCGAGCGCGGCCCTTAGTGCCTGAATGTCGAGCGACTGTTCCACGACGAGCTCCCGGAGCCGCCGGTTCTCGTCCTCCAGCGAGCGCAACCGCCGATCGCCCTGCATCCTCGCTGTTCGATATTTAGCCTTCCACCTGTAGAAGGTTTGTTCGCTGATCCCGTTCGCCTGGCAGACGCTGCGGATGTTCCGCTCAGCTTCCGCTTGCTGCAGGATCGCGAGAATCTGTTCGTCGGTGAATCGGCTCTTCCGCATATAGCGACGGCCATCAATGTCGTACCCCCGTTTTTGCCGCCCGGAAACGGGAGTCCGAAGAACTGTGGAACTGTTCGGATGTACCAGATTAACACAAAAGTTACAGTAGCCCAACAGTAGGCAGTTGACTGACGCCGGATCGCTGAAACCCTCCCATTTAAAGTGAGAAACGCGCCCTGCGCGTACCATGCTCAAAGTGCGTGCCATGAGAGAACGGGCGTTTTGAGTGCCCGACTCGTCGAGAGTGGAATGTGAGTCCCCAGAATTGGGCGTTTTGCAGGGCTCGGCGAGTCAGTCAGATGCCCAAAAAGTGACACGTGCACACACACAAGTGAGTAACGAGAGAGAGGGTTCAGTTGGATTGCGGATGTTACTGAGGAGCCCGCTTTACATCCCAGACAAGGCCCAGCGCTTCAAGCGCGCGGATTGCGATCCAGTTCAGATCGAGCTCGTACCAGGCCAGACCGTGGCGAGCGCTCGTCGGATGAGCGTGATGATTGTTGTGCCAGCCTTCGCCGAAGGTCAGCATGGCGACCCACCAGTTGTTCGTAGAGTCGTCCCGTGTCGCGAACCGCCGCGAGCCCCATTTGTGCGTCGCGGAGTTCACCAGCCACGTCGCATGGAGCCCCAGCGTGACGCGCAGGAAGATGCCCCACAACACGTACGGCACACCACCCCACAGCAACAGGCCAAGGCCTACGAGTACGTTCGACGTCCAGTGCCACCGGGACAGCCACACCTGCACCGGGTCGCGCATCAGATCCGGAACGTAACGCGCGAGCACCGAGGAGTCGTGATGCAGACCTTCGCCGCTGAGGATCCATCCGGCGTGCGCCCACCACGTGCCTTCACGCGGCGTGTGCGGATCGCCTTCACGATCCGAATGCTGGTGATGGATGCGGTGGGTTGCCACCCAGAAAATCGGCCCGCCTTCGAGCGCGAGCGTTCCGCACCATGTCAGGAAGTACTCGATCGGCTTGTAGGTCTTGTAGCCGCGATGGGTGAGGAGCCGGTGATACGCCATGCCGATGCCCAGCATCCCGGCGACGCAGTACAGGATCGCCGCCACGAAGATGGCGCCCGCATCCACGAAGGCGAACGCCAGCAACGCACCCGCGTGGAACGCGGTCATCGCAATCGTGGTCGTGACGTTCAAGCCCTTCTGGTGCCGGCGGCCATACGGCAGCGGCAGTGCGGTTCTGGCGGCTGTTTCGGGGAGCATTGAAAGCCGAACGATAGCAGGAGCCGGCGGCGGCGACTGTAATAGTTCTGTCTGACTGCGCCGTGGGAGGCGAGGATCGCTTCCGGTCTGCGTGGTGTTAGGCTACTGGCATGATGAGGCTGACCAACGCGCTGATGCTGTTCACCGTGCTCGCGGCCGCGGCGTGCCATCCGGGCCCTGTCCTCAGCCCCAAGCTCGACGTCGGTGGAACCATCGCCGGCATCGTCACGACCACGGGCAATGCCGCCGTGCCCGATCGCAAAGTGACGGCGGTCGACGTCACCAGTGGCGCTCGCTTCGACGCGACAACCGGCGCCAACGGTGGCTATACGATCAAGGTGCCTGAGGGCACGTATCGCCTGGAGCTCGAGCTGCGGCCGGGAGAAGTGGTCGCCAAACAGCCTGCCGATACCAGGATCAACAAGTCCGATCTGGATCCGCGGCGCGACTTCACCATCGCGGTGAAGAGTCCGTTCTGAGACCGGGCACGTCTCCTTCTTTGATCGTGCCGTCCGTCGAGACGGTGAGCTCGAGATCCACACCCCCGATCCTTCTGAACGACGTGACAAGGCGTCGATCGTACCTGTCACGACGATAATATCGCTCTCGACCTGCGGCAGAAGCGTAGATGGAGCACAGGCGCGACGTTCGACTCGCATATCTTCATTCCGCACGTGTCGGCGCGGGCGGTCTTGGGATGTGCGCGGCGACGACGCTCGACGACCTCGCCCGGGATTCGCTCCGGATCGCGGCGTACGGTCCGGGGCTCGAGGCCTGGCCATTGCCATCGCCGACCCCAGCCGTCGACTGGCGGACGCTTCAAGTATCGGCGTCGGAATGGAGAGGGCGCTTTACACACCGGCGGTGGCTTCAGGGCCGCCACATCTTTCTGACCAACGTGGACGCCGGACGCGCGGCCGCCGAGGCCATCGCGAAAGGCGGCGCTGATCGGTGTTACGCGTTCAGCGGGGTGGCACTCGAGACGTTGCGCTGGGCTCGGGCGAGAGGTATTCCGGCCGCCCTCGAAAGCGCGACGGGTCACATCAGGCATTTCTACGAGGTCAGCGTCCGCGAACACGAGCGCTGGAATCGAGGCCCTCGTGTCGAGCATCCAACGTTGTCGACGGTCGAGCGTGAAGAAGAAGAGTACGGACTGGCCGACTGGGTGCGCGTGTCGTCGCGGTGGGCGCACGAATCGTTCGTTCGTCACGGCCTCCCTGCCAATCGGGTGCGGGTGATCCCGCAGATCATCAACACCGAACGGTTCTCGCCGCCCGCGGCCGACCGGCTGCATGACGGTCCGCTACGCCTCTGTTACGTCGGGATCGTGAGCCTCGCAAAGGGATTTCCGTATCTGCTCGAAGCGATGAGGAGCTTCGGGGGCGACCGCGTCACGCTCGAGATTGCCGGCTCGACAGGTACGCGCTCCGCTCGCATACTCTTCGATCGCCTGCGCCGGGGCCTGCACGTCGCGATGGCGCCGCAGGACCCGGTTCCTGTTTATCATCGGGCTGAACTGCTCGTGTTACCGTCGCTCCACGACGGCTTCGGTTTCGTCGTCGCCGAAGCCATGGCGTGCGGGCTGCCGGTCATCGTGACAAGCAGTGTGGGCGCCTCGGACTGGGTGACGCCAGAGTCGGGGTGGATCGTGCCGCCCGCAGATTCAGACAGCCTGATCGCAGCGCTCACAGATGCGATGTCGCGGCGCACGGAGTTGACCGAAATGGGCCGCCGGGCGCGTGCCGGTGTACTCAATCAGATCGCGCAGCGTTCGCTCTGCCAGCCGTTCTTTGATGCGTCAGAGCGCGTGTAGGGCGATCAGGAATCTCGCGCCTCGCGGTCCGCTTGCCTTGTGATCACAAAGGACGACGGCGGCCCCATCGGCGGCTGACAACCCGCATGTGGCGTGGCGTGACCTAAGCAGTTGGAGGCTCAGGTCATGTCGCGGTTCGCCCCCGCGAACATCACCAAATGCTTACCAGACTGCCACCGCATCATCACGACTCGGCTGACGCGCCTCGCGTACTCTTGTCGGGAAAGAACGGAGGCAGCAATGGCAGGCCTCGGACTGTTTCTGATACGCGTCGTGTGCTGGGCGAGCGAACTACTCTGGAGAACGCCGAGACGGCCGCGGGATTTCGCGTTGGTTTTTGCCGCTCATGCCGCGATGGCCGGCGTGACCGTCATCGGCTTCGTGGTCGATCACCTTCCGATGGATACAACTGCTGATCGCCCCATCCATCCCTTCAGCTCGAGACGGCGCATGAGTCTCAATTGACTTCCTTCAGCGCCTGAACCGGTTCGATCCGTAGGGCGCGGCGCATGGGGACGACGCAGGCGAGAAGACCGATCATGAGCATCGCGGTGGAAACCCCGGCCAGCATCAGCCGCCAGTTGACTGCCTGAATCGAATCATCGAGCACCTCGGGGACGATCAGCAGAGCCAGGCCGGTGCCGATGACCACGCCGGCGATGAGCTGCAGGAATGCCCGCTTCACGACAGCGCTCACGATCCGCGCCGGCGCTGCGCCGAGGGCGCTGCGAATCGCGATTTCCCGCGTGCGTTGCGCAACTGAGAACGCCATCAGCGCGTAGAGGCCGGCCGACGAGAGCACCACACCGATCACCGCAACGAGCGCGAAGATGATGGCGGTCAGCTGCGCCTGGATGACCATCTCCGAAAACACGTCCTTCAACGCCACAGGGCTCGACATCACAATGGATGGCTCGACGTCGGTGACGATCGCGCGCAAACGCGGCACGAACGCCGCCGGATCACCGGCGACGCGCACCAGCAGATGCGGTGAGCTGATTTCGCCTGGGGCGACGACCTGGTAGATGCCGGCACCCTTGCGCGGATCGACGGCGTGCATGCCCAGGTCGTTGACGACGCCGATGATCGGACGCCATGGCTGCGCCGGCTGACCGGGCGCGGCGACGAAGCGGATGCGCTGGCCCACCGGATTGCGTCCATCGAGCGCTTTCTCTACGAACGACCGGTTCACGACGACCGGGCGCTCGCCTGCCCGCAAATCGCGTGCATCGAAGTCGCGGCCGGCGAGCACGTGCTGTCCGAGCGCCTCGAAGAAGCCTGGATTGACACTCGCAACGCGGACGACCTGAGTTGGCGACACGCTCGGCGACGCGCCGCCATCAATTTCGATCCGGGCAGTATCGTGATCCATGCCCGGCAGGACGGCAGCAAACGTCATCGCGCGCACACCGGGTTCGGACAGCAGCCGGCGCGTGACTTCCTCCTCAAACACCGCCAGGCGGCGTGCGGATTCGACCCTTTGCTGATCGGCAGCGCCGTCCGCCGCCGCAATCGGCGTCAACCTGAAACGGGACGCGAGGTACTCGTCAGCCGCGATTCCCTCCCCGATTGGGCGGGCCTTGAAGGCCCCGCGCGCGACCGAAGCGACACCGGACAGGCCGCCGACAGCGATAGCGACTTCCACGACGATCAGCACCGTCGCCGTTGCGCCGAAACGCACGCCGGAGCCGCCGCCAGTCTGGCGCTGCAGGGTCTGGTAAGCGCGTTTTCCGGTGGCCTTCAGCGCGGGAAGGAGTCCGGCGATCACGGCGCTGAACACCGCGAGCCCAAAGGCGATCGCCACCGCGGCCGGCGTGACGCCGAGATCGAACCAGAACGGCATGTTTGCTTCGAACAGCTGCAGGGACTGCAGCCTGCTGACGGTGAACTCCGCCAGCACCAGACCGGCCCCCGCCGCCAGCATCGCAAGCACCAGCGATTCGACGAAGAGCTGCATGACGATGCGCCCGCGGCCCGCGCCGAGCGCATTGCGCACCGCGATCTCGTTCGACCGGCCGGCGGTTCGCGCCAGCAGGAGCGTGCCGACGTTTCCGCACGCGACCGCCAGCATCAGCAGGCTGACAGCTACCATGGGGAACACCCGATCGGCCGTTGCGCGAAGGCCCGTCACCACGTGTGCGTACGCCAGCACCTCCGGCCGCAGGCGCTCATGCGTGCCCGGATGATCGGCAGCGATTCGGTGACCAACGGTCGTCAGCTCGGCCTGCGCTGCTTCCCACGACACGCCGTCCCGCAGGCGGCCGAATACCCACAACGTTGGACCGCGCCCGACCTCGTAGTCGATCGCACGCTCCTGAAGCGGAACCCAGAACTTGTCGCGATAGGGAAACCGGAATCCGGACGGCATGACGCCGACGATCGTTCTCGTCATGCGTCCGAATTTCAGCGTCCGGCCGAGGACGTCGGAGGCACCTGCAAACTGCGTCTGCCACAAGTCGTGACCGATCACCACGACCGGCGGCGCTCCCTTGAGCTCGTCCGCTTCGGCCAACGTGCGGCCAAGGACCGGTTGAACGCGCGTGACCGCGAAGGCAGAGGCCGTCATCTCGGATCCGCGGGCCACTTCAACCGGACCGGTATCGCTGATGACGTTTTCGGATCGCGTCCGCGCCGCAGCGAGCGTCTCGAACGAGGTCAGCTCCTGTTTCCAGCGTTCGAAGTCGTGAAGGCGCGGTTCCCGACTATCGGAGGTGGGAACGTCCCAGTATTGGATCCCCACAATCCGGCGTCCTTCCTCGAAAGGCAGCGGGGCGTTGATCGCGTTGGCCAGGTGCATGGGCGCCATACCCACGGGAATTCCTATCGCCAGTGCCAGGCCGCCGACAATCGTGAGACCGGGATGCCGCACGAGCATGCGACTGGCCAGCTTGAGGTCCAGCCATTGAATGCGCGGCAGCGCCGGCATCGTGAACCCGTCCGTCCATACGGTGAACGCTGATGCCAGCAGGTGGCGGAGGTAACGCATCTGTGCCCGCCACGCGGACAGACCGCGCGCGCGATCGCGCGCATACATCTCCTCGAGATCCTGCGTGATGAACGGTGCGTGCGGCCCGCGAACCAGAAGTGCCGCAAGCCATCGTAGGCACCCCGCGGGTCGAACGGGTGACTCGGTCATTTTTCAGCTTTCGCCAGAACGCTCAGTTTCGACAGATGCCCCACGGCCAACGCCTGGATGCTGCCGTAGGCATCCTGAAGAGCGCGAGCGCCCGCCGGCCGAAGTGAGTAGTGCTTGCGCGGGCGCCCAACTTTCCCTGGCACCGGCGTCATGACGACGGAGGCGACGAGCCCGCGTTCCTCGAGGCGCCCGAGCGTCGTGTAGATCGCGCCCGGCGACACACTGCGACCGGTTCTCGCCTCGATTTCGTCATGAATTGCTACTCCACACGCCTCCTTGTCGAGACGGAGCATCGCGAAGAGGACCAGTTGCTCGAACTCCCCGAGCGGACCCGACGTGCTGCTGCGCTTGTTGCGACCAAACATGATGATCTGGATTTAACCACATAATGGGTAAATTATCCAGCCGAGGGGCGGCGCGCAGCGTTGACAGGTTCCTGACGACTTTCGCGCCTATAGCTGCGAGCGAACACGGCGGCGCAGCCGCCTTCAGGAGGAATTGCGATGATGTCGAGTCGCAGCGTAGGAAGAATTCTGGCTCTTGCGGGGATCACTGCGCTCGCCGGAGCTCCGGCGCGTGCGGACGTGATCACGGTGTGGAACCAGCAGGTGGTTACCAACGGGGGGCCGCAGATCCAGCGGACGCTCGCAATGGTTCACATCGCCATGTTCGACGCGGTGAACGCGATCGAACGCGACTACAAAGCGTACCTCCGGTTGCCAAAACCGCCGGATGGGGCTTCTGTCGAAGCCGCAGCTGCCGGCGCCGCCCACGGCGTGCTGCTGCGCCTCTTCCCTGCACAGCAGGCCA
>Ga0075418_10011183_pt1 | contig 10022 bp, 6 predicted proteins | sample SoiMetdeltSBSDD2_FD_81776 | JGI IMG/M metagenome (GOLD analysis project Ga0075418, IMG submission 81776) | Bulk soil microbial communities from a Populus tree surrounding site in Tennessee, USA - Soil MetaG P. deltoides SBSDD2 | ecosystem: Environmental > Terrestrial > Soil > Tree plantation...
AGAGGGCGACCAGAGCGGCTGCGCGGCGGTCTCGCAGAGCCGCTACGCGACCGTGCGCGGAGTGCCCCTGGCCGCCATCGGCGTCTTCTTCTATGCGTGCCTGGGTCTGCTCCTCCTCCTCGCCCTCCTGGGCGGTCCCGCCGCGGTCGACGCGGCCGCCGCGCTGGCGCTGTTCGCGCTCCTGGCCGCGCTGGCCGTGGACGGCGTGCTGCTCGGGATACAGGCCTTCGCCATCCGCGCCTTCTGCCGGCTCTGCCTGCTGACCTATGTCCTGAACGCCGTGGGCGTGGTCGCGCTCATGAAGGCGCGGCAGGCCCTGGGCTCGGTCGGGCAGGCCTTCCGAACCGTCGACGGCCGCCTCGTCTTCACGGGTTGGGCCGTGGGCAGCCTCGCGCTCCTCGCCGGGGTCTTCGGCTCGGACCGCGCGCTCGCTTACCGGCAGCAGGGCCGGGCCGCCTCGATCCTGGGATCGCCCGCGGCCGCGGCGCCCTTCACCGTCCCCCCCGCGCGGCCCTCGCCGTCGTCGTCCGCCGCCGCCGGGGCCCCCCTGCCTCCCGACGCGCAGCGGTGGCAGGAAGAGGCCCGCATGGCGCAGGAGCAGGCGCGCCGGCTCCAGGAGATACTGGACGACCCGAAGAAGCTGGATCAGTACTTCGCCGAGAAGGCGGCGCGCGAGTTCGAGCAGGGACCGGTGCGCAGCCTGGACCTGACCGGCGCGCCTTTCAAGGGCGCCGCCGACGCGCCGATCCGGGTGGTCGAGTTCTCGGACTTCCTCTGCCCCTTCTGCCGCGATCTGGCACGCGGCTTCGCCGCCTTCCTGCCGCAATCCGGCAACCGGGTGGCCATCTATTACAAGAACTATCCGCTGGACCAGTCCTGCAACCTTTCGCTGAAGGCCACGGTCCATCCCGGCGCCTGCGCCCTGGCCCTGGGCGCGGTATGCGCCCATGAGCAGGGAAAGTTCTGGCCCTACCACGACAAGGTCTTCGCCTCGCCGCCGCCCAACCCGTCGGTGAAGGACGTGGCGCGCCTGGCCGGAGAAGCCGGACTCAACGCCGCCGCCCTCGAGACGTGCGCGGCCTCGGAGAAGGCCCGCGACCGGCTGTCCGCGCAGATCGCGGAGGCCCAGGGCGCCGGCGTGCACTCCACGCCCACGGTCTTCATCAACGGCCGGCAGCTGACCCGGATCAACGACTTCGTCCAGATGGTGAACAAGGAGCTCGCGCGCCTGGGACAGCCTCCGTTGCGCCCGACCGCGGCGCGCGGCGGGCCGTACTAGTCCGCCTTCGTTACGAGTTCCGGAACGAGTTCGCCGGCACGCTATATTCGAAAAGGGACTGACCGAAATGGACCGCTTCGCCGTCGCGGGCGCGCTGCGCGAGATGGGCCGGCTCCTGGAGGCCCGGGGCGAGAGCTCGTTCAGGGTGCGCGCCTACGAGCGGGGCGCGCGCGCGGTCGAGGGCGTGGCCGACCTCGGCCGGCTGGTGGACGAGGACCGCCTGCGCGAGGTGCCCGGCATCGGCCCCGTCCTGGCCTCGGCCATCGCCGAGCTCCACCGCACCGGCCGGTCGGAGAGGCTCGAGCGGCTGCGCGCCGAGCTCCCGCCGGGCATCCTGGAGCTGGGCCTCGTCCCCGGCATGACGCGCGCGCGCATCACCGCCCTCCATCAGGCCCTGGGCGTGCGCGGCCTCGACGACCTGAAGGCCGCGGCCGAGGCCGGCCGCGTCCGCACCGTGAAGGGCTTCGGGCCCCGGACCGAGGAGAAGATCCTCGAGGGGATCCGGAGCCTGGCCACGCGCGAGGAGCGGGTGCTCCTCTACCAGGCCGAGCGCGAGGCGGAAGCCCTGCTGCGCCACCTCCGGAGCGCGCCGCAGGTGGAGCGCGCGGACGTCGGCGGCGCGCTGCGCCGGTGCGAGGAGACGGTCACCGAGATAGTCCTGGTGGCCGCGAGCCGGGACCCGGCCCGGACCCTCCTTCATTTCTCGAGCTACCCGATGCTGGCCACGGTGCTCGAGCGCGGGGTCGACCACTGCGCCGCGCGCCTGCCCGACGGCCTGAGGGTGGAGCTGACGGTGACCCCGCTGGCCGCCTACGCCACCACGCTGCACCGGCTCACCGGGTCCCCGGCCCACATCGAGAAGCTCGAGGCGCTGGCCGGGACCCGGGGACTGGCGCTCACGGGCGCCGGCCCGCGCCGCAACGGCGGGCGGCGAGCGACGCCGATAGAGGACGAGGCCGACTTCTATCGGCGCCTGGGCCTGCCCCCGCTGCCGCCCGAGGTGCGCGAGGACGAGGGCGAGGTCGAGGCGGCCGCCGCAGGGGACGACTTCGCCGACCTCGTCACCGAGGGCGACGTGCGCGGCCTCGTCCACTGCCACACCGTGTATTCCGACGGCAAGCACACCGTGGAGCAGATGGCGCGCGCGGCCGAGGCCATGGGCATGCAGTACATCACGATCACCGACCACTCCCCCACCGCGCACTACGCGGGCGGCCTTCAGCTGGACCGCCTCAAGCGGCAATGGGACGAGATCGCGAAAGCGCAGGAGAAGGTGAAGGTGCGCCTGCTGCGCGGGACCGAGTCGGACATCCTGGCCGACGGCGCGCTCGACTACCCCGACGCGGTCCTGGAGCAGCTCGACATCGTGATCGCGAGCGTCCACAACCGGTTCCGCATGAGCTCCGAGCAGATGACCCGGCGGCTGGTGGCGGCCATGAAGCACCCCGTCTTCAAGGTCTGGGGCCACGCCCAGGGCCGCTACGTGCTGACCCGGCCGCCGTTCGAGTGCGACATGGATGCGGTGCTGGATGCGGTGGCATCGTCGCGGGCCGCGGTCGAGGTCAACGGCGACCCGCACCGGCTGGACATGGTTCCGCGCTGGCTGCGCGAGGCGCGCAAGCGCGGGATCCGCTTCGTGATCTCCACCGACGCCCACTCCACGGCGCAGCTGCGCAACGTCCGCTACGGCGTGGCCATGGCCCGGCGGGGCTGGGTGCGCCGTGGCGAGGTCCTGAACGCGCTGCCCGCGGACGCCTTCCGCCGCGCCGTCCGCCCCGGGACGGCGGCGTGAGGCGCGCGGCCCGCCGCCCCGGGCGCATCTTCCTCCTGTCCCCCGCCCACTGCGGCGGCGAGCGCGCGCGGCTGGTCTTCAACGAAGCCGCCCAGTTCGAGCTGGCCCGTCGCCTGCGCGAGCCCGGTGGGGCGCCGCTCGGCGACGTCTTCTCGTTCCTGAGCGGCCTCTACTTCCGCGGCAAGCTCGCCTACGCCCGCGCCTTCGCCAGGGCCCCCGAGGGCGTGCCGGGCGTCCTGGTCATCACCACCAACGACGGCCTGCGCTCCCCCGAGCACGCCGTGGACGTCGAGACGCTGCGCCGCTACGGGAAGGGGTCGATCGACGAGGGCAACGCGCGCTACCGGCGCCCGCTGCTGCGCGACGCCCGCCTGGTGGACGCCGCCGCCGGCCCCGACTGCGAGGTGGTCCTTTTGGGCAGCGTGGCCAGCGACAAGTACGTGGACGTGCTGCTGGGCGTCTTCGGGAGCCGCCTGCTCTTCCCCGCCACCTTCGTGGGGCGCGGCGACATGAGCCGGGGCGGCCTGATGCTGCGCTGCGTGGACGCCGGCCGGGAGCTCGACTACATCCCGGTGACGGGCGCGGTGCGGCACGGGCCGCGGCCGCCGAAGCTCGAGCCGCGGCGCTGGCCACGGGCGCGATGAAGCCGGCCCGGCCCGCGACCCGCGACCATCACCCCGCGCGCCACCGCCGCGCGGGACGCGGGAAGGCGAAACCGAGGCCGCAGGCCACCCCGCGGGTCGCGCTGCCCAGGGACACCGACACCGTGGAGCTGCGTTTCGCGGACCGCGCCGTCCGGCTCACGAACCTGCGCAAGCCCTTCTGGCCCGAGCTGGGCATCACCAAGGGGGACCTGCTCCAGTACTACGCGGACGTGGCCGATGCCCTGCTCCCGCACGTGGACGGCCGGGCCATGGTGATGAAGCGCTACCCGCACGGGGCGGCGGGCGAGTTCTTCTTCATGAAGCGCGCGCCATCCCCGCGCCCTGAGTGGATCGAGACCTGCTCCATCGAGCACGAGTCGGGCAACGTGATCGATTTCCCCATCGTGCAGGATGTGCCGTCGCTGCTGTGGGTGGTGAATCTGGGCTGCATCGACCTCAACCAGTGGTACGCCCGCTGCGACGACGTGGACCGCCCGGACTACGTCCACTTCGACCTGGACCCCGTGAAGGGCGAGACGGAGGCCGGCTTCGACAGGCTCCGGGAGGCCGCGCTCCTCGTACGGGACGGGCTGCAGGCCCTGGAGATCCCCTGCTACGCGAAGACCACCGGCTCCCGCGGCATCCACGTCTACGTCCCCATCGTCCGCGGCCCCACCCAGAAGGAGGTCTGGGACTTCGCCAAGCGGTTCGCCCAGAGCCTGGAGGCCCTGCACCCCGCCCTCCTCACCGCCGAGTACAGGATCTCGCGGCGGCCGCCGGGCCGCGTGCTCGTGGACTACAACCAGAATGCCTGGGGGCGCACGCTGGCCTCCGTCTATTCGGTGCGGCCCACGCCGCAGGCCACGGTCTCCACCCCCGTGACCTGGGCCGAGGTCGAGAACGGCGTGCGCATGGAGGACTTCCACCTGCGCAACGTGCCGGCCCGCATCGCCCGGCGCGGGGACCTCTGGGCGCCCGTGGCCGCCGCCACCGGCCGGTTCCGCCTCCAGAGATACCTCTGACCACGGCGCGCCGCGCAGCGCGCCCGTGCGTGTTAGCCTGTGGTCTGATCAGCGGAATGACGCCAGCCCAGCCGCCATCCGACGCCGGCCGCGGTCCCGTGGCCGCGCGCGTCGGGCGCGAGGCCCGCATCCTCGTCGCCGAGGACGACACCACCTTCCGCCACGTCCTCGAGATGCTGCTCGGCGAGCACTGGACCGTGGAGGCCTACCCCGACGGGCAGAAGGTCCTGGACGCCGCCCGCAAGGGCACGCCGGACCTGGTCCTGGCGGACCTGCTGATGGCCGGCCTGGACGGGTTCGGGGTGGTGCGGGAGCTGCGGGGCAACCCCGCCACGCGCGCGGTACCCGTCATCGTCATCACCGGCCTCACCGAGGAGGAAGCCCGCATCAAGGCCCTGGAGGCCGGGGCCAACGACTTCCTGATCAAGCCGTTCTCCAACCGGGAGCTGCTGCTGCGCGTGAGCACGCACCTGGAGATGGCGGCCCTGCGGCGCGAGGCCGCGGAGCGCGAGAAGGAGGCCCACACCCGCGCCATCCTGGAGGGCGCGCTGGAGGCGGTGGCGGCCATGGATGCCCGTGGCCGGATCACGTTCTGGAATCCCCAGGCCGAGCGGGTCTTCGGCCGCGCGCGCGCGGAGGTGATGGGCCGTGGCTTCGTGGAGCTGGTGCTGCCGCCCGAGCTGCGCGAGGAGGCCAACCGCGAGATGCGCCGGTTCCTGGAGAGCGGCGGCGCCGACGCGCTGAACCGGCGCGTGGAGGTCAGCGCGCTGCGGCGCGACGGCTCCTCCTTCCCCGCGGAGCTGGCCATGACGCCCATGCGCGTCGGCGGGGCCTACGCCTTCACGGCCTTCATACGCGACATCTCGGACCGCAAGTGGGCCGAGCGCCGCCTGGGCGTCCAGCACGACGTGACGCGGGCGCTGGCCGAGTCCCCCACGCGCGACGACGCGGCGATGACGGTGCTGCAGACGATCTGCCAGGGCCTCGACTGGGACGAAGGCACCGCCTGGGTGGTGGACCCGGGCCAGGACCGGCTGCTGTGCGTCGCGGTGTGGCGCCCGTCCCCACCTCCCGCCGTGGACCTGTGCGAGAACGCTCAGGGCGAGCCCCGCACGCTGGGGCGGTCCGAGGAGCTGGCGGGGCGCGTGTGGACCACGGGCAAGCCCCAGTGGCGGGCCGACCTGGCCGCGGACCCGAGCTTCGGCCCCGGCTCGGAGCCCGTAAAGGCCGGCTTCCGCGCGGCCCTCGCCTTCCCCGTCCTGCTGGAGGGCCACGTGCTCGGGGTCATGGAGTTCTTCAGCCGGCAGGTGCGCCAGCCGGAGGACGACGTCCTGCAGATGATGGACGCGATCGGCGCGCAGGTGGGCCAGTTCTACGAGCGCAAGCGCGCGGAGGAGGAGGTCCGCGCCGCCTACGAGGAGGCCCGGGCCGCCAACCGGGCCAAGGACGAGTTCCTGGCCACGCTGTCCCACGAGCTGCGGACGCCGCTGAGCGCGATCGTGGGCTGGACCCACATGCTGCGCACCGGCCAGCTCGATTCCGGGACGGCCGCCCGCGCCATCGAAACCATCGACCGCAACGCGCGCGTCCAGACGCAGCTGATCTCGGACATCCTCGACGTCTCGCGGATCGTATCGGGCAAGCTGCACCTCGAGGTGCGGCCCCTGGAGCTGGCCTCCACGATCGCCGCCGCCCTCGACACCGTGCGGCCCTCGGCCGACGCCAAGGGCGTGGTCCTCGTCTCGACCCTGGAGCCGGCGGCCATGCCCGTCTCCGGCGATCCCGACCGCCTGCAGCAGGTCGTGTGGAACCTGCTCGCCAACGCCATCAAGTTCACGCCGCGGGGCGGCCGCGTCGAGCTGCGCCTGCGCCGCGCCAATACGCACGCGGAGGTCGTGGTCGAGGACACCGGCCCCGGGATCCCGCGCGCGTTCCTGCCCCACGTCTTCGAGCGGTTCCGCCAGGCCGACGGCTCGAGCACGCGCGCGCACGGCGGCCTGGGCCTGGGGCTGGCCATCGTGCGCCACCTGGTCGAGGCCCACGGCGGGACGGTGCGCGCCGACAACGCGGCCGAGGGCACGGGCTCCGTGTTCACGGTGCGCCTCCCGATCATGGGCCACGAGCCGCCGATGCTGGCCGCCGCTCCGGAGGCCCCGGGCCTCACGCTGCAGCGCTCCCAGGACCTCGAGGGGCTGCGCGTCCTGGTCGTGGACGACGAGGCCGACACGCGAGACATGGTGTGCGCGATCCTGAGGAGCCAGGGGGCGCAGGTCGAGGTGGCCAGCTCGGCGGCGGACGCGTTGGCCGCCCTGCCCGACGCCCGGCCGCACATCCTCGTCAGCGACGTCGAGATGCCGGGGCAGGACGGCTACGAGCTGATCCGCAAGGTGCGGGGCCTGCCCGCCGAGGCGGGAGGCAAGGTGCCGGCCGCCGCCCTCACGGCCTACGCGCGGCCCGAGGACCGCATGCGCGCCCTCATGGCGGGGTTCCAGATCCACGTGCCCAAGCCCGTGCAGCCCGCCGAGCTGGTGGCGGTGGTGGCCAGCCTGGCGGGGCGCACCGGTCCGAGGTAGAGACGGAGCCCACGCAGGCCGCGGACGAAGGCCGCCGCGGCCGCCGGACCGCGATCGACGCGCTCCTGGCGGCGGCGCTGCTCGGGGCGCTGGCCGTCCTGGTGGCCCGCTCCTTCGACTTCGCCGCGCAGCCCGAAGAGGACGCGGCCATCCTCATGCGGTATTCCCGGCACCTGGCCGCGGGGCACGGCATCGTCTGGAACGTGGGCGAGCCGCCGGTGGACGGGGCCACCGATTTCCTCTTCATGCTGCTGCTGGCCGCCCTCCACGCCGGCGGCCTCTCGCTCGAGGCCGGCGTCCGGGCCCTCGACCTCGTGGCCCACGCGATCACCGTCGTCGTCGTCTATGCCGGCGCGCGGCGGCTGTTCGGGGCCTCGCTCGCGTCGGCGGCCGTCGCCGCGGCCTTCGTCGCCGCCGGTCCGGCCCTCGCCTACACGGAGGCATGCTTCGGCACGCCACTCTTCGCCCTGACCGTCGCCGTCGCGTGGTACGCGGCGGCGCGCGCCGCCCGGGACGGCGGGAGCGGAGCGGCCGCGGCCTTCGCGGGGAGCGCGCTGGTCATGGGGCTGGCCCGCCCGGAAGGCGCGCTGCTCGCCGTCTTCATGCTGATCGCGGTCCTCCACGCCCGGGGCGGAGCGGGCTCGCGGCGGATCCTCGCCGCGTTCGCGGCCATCTTCGGCGGCCTGGGCCTCACGTACTTCGCGTGGCGCTGGTGGTACTTCGGCCATCCGCTGCCCACGCCCTTCTACAAGAAGGGCGGCGGCGCGCTGCACTGGGACACCTTCCGGAAGTCGCTCAAGAACGTCTGGGACCTGACCTTCCCGTTCCTCCTGGCCTGGCCGGTGGGCCTGGCCTTCTCGCGGACGCGGCGCCAGGCCGTCTTCTCGCTCATCCCGGTCGTCTCGTTCGCGGCGATCTGGGTGCTCCTGTCCGACGAGACGAACTACCTGAAGCGCTTCCGCTATCCCATCGTCCCCATCGTCCTCATGTCCTGGCCGCCGCTCGTCGAGGGCCTGCGCGCCCTCCTGCCGCGGCCGGCGCGCAGGGCGGTGGCCGTGGGCGCGCTGGCCGTGGCCTGCGCCCTGCTCGTCCGCCACCAGCGCGCGTTCGCGCCGCCCGATCGTCCGCGCGCCGGGCTGCAGGACATGGCCGCGATGCTCCGCGGGTTCGGCGCGGGCCGTTACGCCATGGCCGTCACCGAGTCGGGCCTCCTGCCGTTCTACTCGGAGTGGAGGGCGCTGGACGCCTGGGGCCTGAACGACACATGGATCGCCCGCCACGGCGGGATCACCGAGGAGTACCTCGACCGTTACCGGCCCGAGGTCGTCATGTTCCACGCCTATTACTCGCCGCTGGAGCCGCCGAGCCCGCGCGCGGCGCGGTCCGGCCTGGGGCCGGGCTGGTTCCGGATGTGCCGGACGCTCCAGGCCTACGCCGAGCGACACGGGTATCGCCTGGCCGCCGCCTTCGGCCGCGAGCCGTCCCACGTGCACGCCTACTACGTACGGCCGGGCTTCCCGGAGTCCGCCGCCCTCGAGGCCGCCATACGCGGGTTCGATTACGTCTGGTACCAGGACGGGCAGCGCAGCGCGAACTTCGCGCTGCCGGAAACGGAGACGCTCCCTTGACCAGCGTCCTCAAGCTGCCCCACCTGTGGCGAACACTGAAGGAGGCGGACCTGGCTGCGATCCGCCGGGACGCGGAGCGCCGGTTCGAGGTCCTGGTGGTCTCCGCTGGATCGGAGGCGGCGACACTGGCGGCGCTGATGACGGGCGCCGGCCGCGCCCACCCGTGGCTCACCGTCTCCACCCCCGAGGAGGTCCGCGATCGCAGCGTGGCGGCCGGACTGGACGCCGCGATCCTGGTGAGCGGCGCGGAGGACCTGGCATCGCCGCTGGCATCCGCGGGCGCTGCGCTGCGCAAGGCCGGCGTGCCCCTCGTGACCGTGGTCCACGGCGCGTCCACGGCCACGGGCGCGATCGTGCGGGCGGGCGAGGCGGGGCGCGTCGCCGTGCCCGCGCTGGATGCGGAGGCGCTGCCCGCCATCGCCGAGGCCGTGGCGGCCGCCTTCGATCCCGCCCTGCGCCTGGCCCTGGCCCGCCAGCTCCCGCCGCTGCGCGCGGCCATCTTCACCGCGCTCATCGACGAGGCCGCCAAGGCCAACGCCACCTATGCGCTGACCACGGGGCTCGCGGAGGTCGTGCCGGTCCTGGACGTGCCGTTGAACCTGGCGGACATGGTGGTGCTCACCAAGAACCAGCTCGTGATGAGCTACAAGATCGCCCTGGCCTGCGGGAAGAAGGGCGAGCCGCGCGAGCTCATCGGCGAGGTGATGGGCGTGATCGGCAGCGGCTTCCTGTTCCGCCAGGCGGCGCGCCAGCTGGTCGGCCTCATCCCCGTGGCCGGCATCGTTCCCAAGGTGGCCATGGCCTACGCGGGCACCTGGGCGGTGGGCCGCGCGGTCGCGGCCTGGGCCGCGGAGGGACGCCGTCTCACGCCCGCCGCCGTGCGGCGCTTCTACCGGGAGGCCTGGGGCCGGGGCGAGACGGTGGCGAAAGCCATGGCCGCGCAGGCCGGGAAAGTGCGCCCGAAGCGGAGCTGGTTCCGCCGGAAGAAGCCGACTCCACGTGACTGACGGCGTGTCGCCCGTCTCGGCGCCACGGCCGCTCCTCGTGGCCGCGGTCCTCGTCACCACGCTCGGCGTCCTGCCGG
>Ga0075418_10011184_pt1 | contig 10021 bp, 9 predicted proteins | sample SoiMetdeltSBSDD2_FD_81776 | JGI IMG/M metagenome (GOLD analysis project Ga0075418, IMG submission 81776) | Bulk soil microbial communities from a Populus tree surrounding site in Tennessee, USA - Soil MetaG P. deltoides SBSDD2 | ecosystem: Environmental > Terrestrial > Soil > Tree plantation...
GAAGTCGTAGACGTATGCGGGCCTCTTTGCGTCAAGCGTCGGCGCCACTTGCGCGACGATCTGCTTGACCTTCGGTCCCACCGTGCTCCACTGGTCGACGATCGCCAGAAGGTCGTTCGGAATCCCCGTCACGTTGCCGGCTTTGGCTGCAGCGGCCAACTCCACGACGAAGCCGCCAATCTGTTGCGGTGCGACGGGATAGCGCACGACCACGCCGACGAAGGTCCTGTTCTGGTATTTGAACGTCCCGAGCCCGAACCGCTCCGCTGCCGTCTGTGCCTGAGCGACCGCCATCCACGCGACGCCGAGCACACCCGCCACGACCAGGGCCGTGACAGCCGAAAGGATCTTTCGCATTGATACCTCCGCGAATCTTCCGAAACTCCTCAGTGGCACGCCGATAAATGTCCGTTTGAGACGACGATCTTCCCGGCCGTCCCGGCGGGTGTCAAGGGAAAACGCCCGCCCATGCTAGCATTCCGCCCTTCAAACCATGCGTTCCCTGGTGCTTGCGGCCAGTCTTCTCGTCAGTTGTCACGCTGTCATCGTCGTCCCTCAGGCTGCCGCGCAGGACAAACCCATACGGCTGGAGGGCGACGGCCGGCTCGGCCCGGTCGCCGATGAACACCGCGGAACCTCATCCGCGTATGGGTACGAGGGCACCCCGCCGTCGGTTGTTCCCGCCATGATCGAGCTCGCCGGCGTCACGAGCGACGATGTCGTCTACGAACCAGGGTGTGGAGACGCGCGGCTTGTAATCGCGGCGATCAAGGCCGGAGCCCGGAAGGGGCTTGGTGTGGATATCGATCCGGACCTCGCCGAGGTGGCTTACGCGGAAGTCAAGAAGGCGGGCCTGGCGGACAAGGTCGAAATCCGGTGGGGCAACGCGCTGGATATCGACATGTCCGAAACCACGGTCGTGTTTCTGTTCATGGGCGAAGCCTTCAATCTGGTGATGCGGCCGCTACTCTGGCAGCAGCTGAAGGTGGGTGCGCGAGTCGTGTCCAACGATTTTCCAATGGGGGACTGGAAACCCGACAGGACGGTGCGGGTGGACACACCCGCCCGCTCCTACGTTCTGTACTTGTGGACGATCACCGAGGAGATCAAGCGGAAGGCAGCAGCGGCCCGGTGATCTAGAACACCTCGCCGAAATAGCTCCAGCCCTGCTCTCGCGCGCGGATGTGCAGCGGGCGCGCCCTCCACTCGTCCAGCTTGAGCGTCTTCGATCGGGCGATGTCGCGTTCGAAGTCGCTCGTGAACCTGGCGGCCAGCGCCGGATCGAAGACGGCGACATTCAACTCGTCGTTGAGCTCGAGCGACCGGTTGTCGAAGTTCGCCGACCCGAAAATTGACAGCAGGCCATCAATGACGATGACTTTCGCGTGCATCATCGACGGCTGGTACTCATGTAGCTGGATTCCGCGTTCGAGCAGACGCTCGTACGAGGCGCGACTGGCGAACTTCACCGGCTTCGCGTCCGTGATATCCCCTTCGACCACCATCCGCACTTTGACGCCCCGCCTCCGGGCATCCTCCAGGCTCCACTGCGTCGATTCGTCCATGACGAAATACGGCGACTGGATGTCGAGCGTCGAGCGCGCCGAGGCGATCGCCAGCAGGTAGAGCAGCTTCATCGCGCTGGCGCCCCCCTCCGGTCCGCTCCAGACCACGAGGGATCGCGCCTGTCCGGTGGGCTGAGCGTCGTGCGGCAGCAGGTCCGGGGCGACGACCTCGCCGCTCTCGATCCAGTTTTCGTTGAACGACCCTTCGATGTAGACGGCCGCGGGCCCACGCACTTCGATCTGCGTGTCGCGCCACATCTTTTCCTTCTCGGTATCGATTGCCCACTGGTCGGCGACGCCGATGCCGCCGACAAAGGCGACGTCGCCGTCGATGATGAGCGACTTGCGGTGGGTCCGGTAGTTCAGCTCCTCGAAACTGAGGCTGCTGACCTGGTTGAACCAGACGACCTCGCATCCGGCGCTCCGCAGCCGCTCGACGTCCGCTTCGCTGGTCTTCTTCGCGCCGATCGAGTCGAGCACCATGCGCACGTTGACGCCGCGGCGGGCGGCGGCTTCCAGGGCGGCGGTGAACTGGCCGCCGATCTTGCCGCTCTGATACACGTAGGTTTCAAAGCTGATGCGATGCTTCGCGCCGTTGATGGCGTCGAGCATCGCCGGGAACGCCGCGGTGCCATCGGTGTGGACGATGTACGAGTCGCCGGAAGTGACGGGCGCGCCAAGCAGGCGCGCCAGGTATTCGGGGAACTGCGCGTCGCTCGCAGGGAGCTCGGTGCGGACGCGCAGCGTTTCCTGATCCTGCGCGATCAGCAGGCCTCCGGCAATCACCAGCAGGGCGATGACGACGCCGATAATCAGGTTGCGAGGCTTTGGCAGGCCCATGTTATCGGGTCGTGCACGGACCGAGCGGGTTGACCTTCTCCACGTCCACCGACCGGAACGCGATGTCCGATTCGAGATCCTTTCCGCGGACGGCGGGTCCGAACCACGAGGTCGGAATCCTGGCTTTCGCCTCACGGCCGCCGGCGTCGAATTCCACCTCGGTGAAGTCGCCAGCGGCTTTCATTTCGATTTCGGCGTGGTCGATTTCATCGCTCAGCTCGCCGATGATCTCGACGCGCTGCCCGGCGTACTTCGCAAAGTCGTCTTCGTCGTCCAGCCAGTAGAAGACCGTGCCCGGAGCGCCGGCCGTGCCGACCGCTCGCGCCGTCTCCGACGGCTTGACGCCGGCGCTGGGAGACGCGAGATAGACGTCGCCCTTGGACCAGACCATCATCGATTGCGGTCCGGCCGCGCGGACGTCCTTCGTACGCATCACACAGCCGGTGATGACGAACTGATCGTCCTTGTCGCCCGCCGGTTTCGTCTGGGCTGACGCAGAGCTCGTGACAATCATCACCATCGCGGCGCTGAGGAAGAGCTTCGTATAGACAGCCATACCGATCACCCCCATGCCGTTACAGCAAGAATGCGACCACAGTAAGCTAACGGGCATGCTCGGCCCGATTCGCTCGATGCTCTACGTACCCGGCACCCGTCAGGATCGTTTCGGCAAAGCCATGGCCGCAGGGGCCGACGCCGTGGTGTTCGACCTGGAAGACAGCGTGGAATCTGGACAAAAGGAGAAGGCGCGTTCCCTCATCGCGGAGTTCCTCGCAACGCCGTCAACCGGGCCGTTGAGGCTGGTGCGATTCAACGGCATACATTCGTCCGACGGCGAAGCCGATCTGGAGTTTTTCAGCAGCCGCACCGGTTTCGACGGCGTGCTGCTGCCGAAGGTTGAAACCGTCGGTCTCGTGGAGCTCGTCGCGCGGGTGTTCGGCCGCCATGCGCCCGGCGGCGCTGTGCCGCCGCTGTTGCTGCTGCTTGAAACGCCAAGCGCGATCCTCCGGGCGGGCGACATCGCCGCCGCCGACGCGCCGATTGCGGCGCTGTTGTTCGGCGCCGAGGACTTCACAGCAGGTCTGGGCGTCGAGCGGACGACCGACGGTGAGGAGCTCCTGTTCGCCCGCGGTCAGATTGCGCTCGCCGCCGCCGCCGCACGGGCCGAGGCCATCGACGCCGTCTTCACCGATTTGAATGACATGGACGGCCTTCGACGCGACTGCCGCCGCGCCCGCGCGCTCGGCTTTCGCGGCAAGATGGCAATCCATCCCAAACAGATCGACATCATCAACGAGACCTTCACGCCCGCGCCGGCGGAGGTCGAGCGCGCCCGGCGTGTGATCGACGCGTACGAGACGGCGCGGGCGGCCGGCCACGCCGTGACCACGCTCGAAGGCAAGATGATCGAGCTGCCGATCGTCGAGCGTGCGCGCCGCGTCCTGGCGCTTGCGTCCCGCGGGGTATGATTTTGCGCGTGAATCCCTGCAACAGCCTCCGACCGAGGCACCGATAGGTGATCGGCGCCGGTGGGTGGTTCAGGCGCGCGGTCTTCCGCGCGGCTGTTCTTGTTGCACTCCCCGCGCTCGCCGCCGGCCAGGAAACCCCCGTGCCCGCGCTTCGGGTCGGGAGCGGAGCCGACACGATCGATGTCGATGGACAGTTGAACGAGGCCGCATGGAGCGCAGCGCCGATCTCGGACGCCTTCGCGCAGACCGATCCTGGCGAAGGCCTGCCCCCCAGCTTCAGGACGACGCTGCGCGTGCTTGCCGGCCGGAACGCACTCGTCATAGGCATCGTCTGTGAAGACCCGCAGCCGGCGGGCATCGTCAGCTACAGCGTCAGGCGGGACGCCGCACTCGGCCAGGAAGATCACCTTCGCATAGCGCTCGGTCCGTTCCTCGACGGACGCTCAGGGTACATGCTCGCGGTCAACCCGCGTGGCGCGCGATACGACGCGGTCATCAACGCCAGCGCGGACCAAGAAAATGCCGACTGGGACGGAATCTGGGAAGCGGCGACGACACGCACGGAAACAGGGTGGAACGCCGAGATCCGGATTCCGATTCAGACCCTCAGCTTCAACCCGGCGGTACGGGAGTGGAACCTGAACGTCGAGCGGCGCATCCAGCGGTTGCAGGAAGTCGACCGCTGGGCATCGCCGGTGCGTCAGTACCGCCTGATCCAGATGAGCAGGGCCGGACTGATCACCGACTTACCGGACTTCGCGCTGGGGCGGGGCCTGAGCGTGCGCCCAAGCATCACTGCGGGCGCAGGAGTGCCGGCCCCGTCCGCATCGCTGAACGGGAAGTTTCAGCCGAGCCTTGACGTCACCCAGCGGATTGGCGCCAACGTGACGGCATCGTTCACCACCAACACCGATTTCGCCGAAACCGAGGTCGACACGCGGCAGACGAACCTCACGCGTTTCCCGTTGTTCTTCCCCGAGAAGCGCACGTTCTTTCTCGAAGGCATCGACATCTTTCAGTTCGGTCCCGGCGTGCACACTGACATGATTCCGTTTTTCAGCCGGCGCATGGGGCTCGTGAACGGCCGCGAGGTGCCGGTGATCGCCGGTGCAAAGGTCAACGGGCGCGTCGCCAGCACGAATTTCGCCGCCGTGCTGACTGCTATGGACCGCAAGCCGGGAGTGGTCGAGGAACGAGCCACCATGGGAGTGTTCCGCATCAAGCAGAACCTGTGGCGAGAATCCTCCGTCGGCTTCATGGCGACAGCTGGCGATCCGATCGGCCGCTCGGGAAGTTACCTCGCCGGCGCGGATTTCACCTATCTCACCTCGAGCTTCCTCGGCGACAAGAACTTTTCCGCGAGCGTGTGGGGCGTGATCACCGGCCGCGAAGGACTCGGCCGCGACCGGGCGTCGTGGGCCTTCAAGATCGACTACCCGAACGACAAGTGGGATACGCGTCTCTGGTACAAGCGCATCGGACGCGACTTCGATCCGTCGCTCGGTTTCGTGCCGCGCCGCGCCATGCAGCGCTGGAACCCGTCGATTTCGAACCGAACCCGGCTGGCTCACGGCCCCATCCAGGACATGAATTTCAGCTTCAATCCCTACATCACCACGAATCTCCACGGCCAATGGGAAAGCTACGACGCGAATGTCAACCCGGTGGGCTTACGGTTCCGGAGCGGCGAGAGCATCCGAACCATGTTCACGCCGACCGGCGATCGTCCGTCGGCGCCATTCGAGGTGTCTGACGGCGTATTTGTCGCACCAGGCTCGTACCAGTGGGTTCGCCGGATGATCGGGTTTTCGACCGCGCAGAAGCGGCGTCTCTACGGGTCGTTGAGCTGGACGTCAGGCTCGTTCTACAACGGAGATCTCGACGAGTGGAACATGACGCTCGTATGGAATCCCACTCCTCTCTACACGGTGGAGTTCACGGGCGAGCGCAACGACGGCCGTCTTCCGGCCGGCTCGTTCGTGCAGCACCTGGTCGGCACACGGCTGCGCATCAACGTCTCGTCGGATTTTTCGATCGCGACCTACACGCAGTACGACACGGACACTGATTCGGTGGGGATCAACTCGCGGCTGCGCTGGACGTTCCTGCCTGTGGCCGACCTGTTCGTCGTCTACAACCACAACGTCCGATCCCTGCTGGATCGGTGGCAGCTCGATTCGAACCAGCTGCTGGTGAAGCTTCAGTACGCCTGGCGGATGTGAGCTGTGATCCGGAGGCCTCAAGGCCTCCGGCTACCTGTACCGTGTGTAAGCGGCGTTGGTAGCCGGAGGCCTTCAGGCCTCCGGGCATCAGGCCTCCGGGCATCAGGCCATCAGATCGTAAGCGCCGCGAACGGCTTCAGACGACGGGAACACCCTGTCCGCCTGTGCCGGCATCAGGTCGAAGGTGCCGGCGATCGCCGCCTTGAGCACCGCGCGAGTGTCGAGCGTTGGCTTCACGTCACGTCCTTCGAAGAGCGCTCCATCGCCAAGCCCGGGCCAGTCGGCGAACACCCGCGAGCGCGCCACCTGCGGCCCGAGCAGGAAGCCGGCGCCCGCCGTTCCGTGGTCCGTGCCGCGCGTGCCGTTGGGCCGTGCAGTCCGCCCGAACTCCGTCATGACGACGACGGTGGTGTTGCTCCACGCCGGTCCCATCTCGGTGCGAAGCGTGACGAGCCCCTCGGCGAGCTGCCCGAGCAGGCGGTCGAGCGCGCCGCCCGCGAGCCCCTGGTTGGCGTGCGTGTCCCAGCCGCTGAACTCGACTTCGGCAATGTTCGGTCCATTCTCCTGGCGAAGAATGCGGGCCGCCGCGCGCATCAGCGGTGCAATGCCGCCGCGCCGGGCGTTCTGCCCGGCCATCGGCTCCTCCCCGACGGTCGCCTGCTGCTGCATCGCCTCCTCGAAGCGTCCGCTCAACGCTTTGTCGGCGCGGTACAGCATCGACAGGCGGCCAAGGAAATCGTCGTCCACGACGCCGAGCTGGGTCGGCGACCAGGTCTGCACGTTGAACGAGCCGCTCATCGAACGAGGCAGCCCCGATGCGATCGCAATGCCGGACCGCTCGCCTGGCATCACCTGCAGCAGCCGATTGAGCCATCCATCCGCCGAACCGACCGGACGATCGATGCCGGTCTCGAGAATGGCCTGGCCGTCGAAGTGGCTGCGCGTGCGATACGGAATGGCCATCGCGTGCAGCGCTACGAGCTCTTTCTGGTCCCACAGCTCCTTGAGCGGCGCCAGCCCGGGCGCCAGGCCGAAGACGTCGTTCAACACGACGAGGTCCGACTCCTCGTACGCGAGCATCCCTCTGAGCGACTGATACGCGGGATCGCCGTACGGGACGACCGCCGCCAGGCCGTCGAAGCCGCCGCGCAACAGCACGAACACGAACCGCCCGGTCTGCCGCACCTGCGCGAAGCTGACCAGCGGCGCGCCGAACGTGGCGAGCCCGCCGATGCACATGTTTCTTATGAACGTCCGGCGGCTGGGCGCAGGAGGCTCCATAGTCATCTCCACTGGAAAGCGGGTCCCGCGATCGCAAGCGCGACGCGATCGGCGGCCGCGATCGACGTGTCGGCCAGCAACGCGCGAAGCTGGTCCTGGCCGCTGACGTCCACCACGTCGAGGAGAGCGCCGGCATCGAGCCTGGCCTCTCGCATGCGCCGCGCCAGCGTGCGTGCCAGCTCGGCGCGGTTGAGGAGCGAATCGGGGTCCGCCCATTCCTGCATCGTGTCGCCGAATCCTTTTGGCGCCTGTGGCGCCCACAGCGGATGCCGGAGCTGCCGCAGCACGGGCAGCGTCATGACGTTCACGCCTGGCGCATCGACCGCGCGAAGAACCGCCACCAGCCAGTCCTGCGGCGTCCGGAACTTGCGCGTGGCGTCCGTCCACGCCTCCTCGATGTCGATGAGCGCCGCGGACACGGCGCGAAGGTCGCCGCCAGAGGTGCGGAACACGCGTGCGAGTTTCTCAGCAGCGCCTGCGGGCGGCACGTCGGCGACGAAATGCGTGACAAGCTTTGTCGCGACGAATGTGGCAGTCGAGGCGTGGCGGCACAGATCGCGGATGACATGCTCGCCCTGTTCGACGCCGGCATCGGAGTACTTCACTCCAAGCACCGTGCGTGTACCCGGCTCGTGCAGTAGATCCTGGAACGCGAACCCGATCTCAGACTCAGCCTGCCGCGCCGAAGCGGAATCGCGAAGGCGGGCTGAAGCAGCCCCGCGAAGGCGGGGGCCACCGTTCTGCAGCCCGCCGACTGTCCATCCCGTCAGAACTTTGGCGAGCTCCAGCACGTCCTGCTGGGTGTAACCGCCGTTCACGCCAAGCGTGTGGAGCTCCAGCAGCTCGCGCGCGTAATTTTCATTCAACCCGCGGCGCCCGCGGCCGCGTTGCGCTCCTCGCGAGTTCGGCCCGATGGATTGGAAATTATCGAGGTAGACGAGCATCGCCGGGTGTTTCGCCGACGCCAGCACCATGTCCTCGAACCTCCCGAGCACGTGGGGCCAGATCGCCTCGCGCTCGTAACTGCCCGCGAGCGGCGCGACCAGAACCTTCGCGGCCGTTGATACGCAGAGATGGTTCGACCAGAACGCGACCAGCCGCTCGACGAAGGGTCGGTCGGTCGTCACACGCGCCGTCAGCGCGGCGACGCTCTCCTGCGACGCGATTTCAACCAGCTTCCGCCGCAGTTGCTGCCGCTGCTCGGGAGTCTGCCTCGCCGGACCACGAAACGCGCGGATGGCATCGCCGAGCGCCGCCGGCGCGCTCGCGGGCGGCGTCGCCATCGCCGGTGCTCCGCCTGCGAGCTGCGCGCGCAGCCATGCTCGTGGATCGTTGATGCGCCGACGTTCACCGGTGCGCGCGCCGAGGCCGAACCGGTTCAAGGCCCGAAGGGCAACATCCATACCTACCAAGCTTACGGATCCTGCCGGGCGGGCGTTTACTGCCGGGCCGCGATGCGGTACAAACGCTTGAAGATGACGGTAGGCGTTGACGAGGGCGCGCTGCTCCAGGGCCTCAAGAAAGGCGAGGACTGGGCATTCGAGGCGATGATCCGAACCTTCGGCGCCCGCATGCTCTCGGTCGCGCGCCGCATCGTCGGCAACGACGAAGACGCGCGCGACGTCGTGCAGTCGGCGTATCTCAGCGCGTTCCGCGCGATCGGCGCCTTCGAGGGCTCGGCGCAGCTCTCCACCTGGCTTCACCGCATCGTCGTGAATACGGCGCTCATGCGCCTGCGATCGCGGCGGCGCAAGCCGGAGGAATCGATCGATGCGCTGCTGCCGGCATTCAAGGCCGACGGACATTTCGTCGAGCGCTTTTCTTCGGACGAGAGCCTCGCCGCCGATCGGCTGCTCGAACGCAAGGAGACTCGCCGTATTGTCCGCAATGCGATCGAGCAGCTGCCCGACGCGTATCGGACCGTGCTGATTCTGCGCGACATCGAAGAGATGCCGACGAAGGAAGTGGCCGACGCGCTGGAGATTACGACCTCGGCCGTCAAAGTGCGGCTGCACCGGGCGCGCCAGGCGCTGTTTACGCTGCTGCGGCGCCGCTACCAGGCGCCTCGGTGAAACCAGGTAAGCCGGACGGAATCAAAGAGGGAGACATTCCAGTGACGTGCCGCGAACTGGCCGACTTCATCGCCGACTACCTGTCGGAAGCGCTGCCGGCGGAGACGCGCGCGCAGTTCGAGCGTCACCTCGGAGCGTGCTCGAACTGCGGCATCTATCTGGACGGCTACCGGGAAACGGTGAAGCTGGGACAGTCCGCGTTCCATGATCCGGACGCGCCCGTGCCCGATACGGTTCCGGAAGAACTCGTGAAAGCGATTCTCGCGGCGCGGCGCTAACCCCCTGCCCTAGAAATTCACTTTCGCCGCGTCGGCAAGAATCAGGTTGCGGTAAACCGGCAGCGACCACCCCTGTCGCGTCAACTCGTCAACGCGCTCGCGGACCTTGGCGACATACTGCTCCTTGCTCCCGTACAGCTTCTTCAGCACCGGCGCAGTCATCGCGATCTGATATCCCGTCAGATGACACAGATCGTCGATGCCTTCCACGGTTCGCCGCGACACCCAGGGCACCGTATTCGGCGTCGGCGGCACTGCGCCTTCGTTCGGAAAACCGTATTTCGCCACCGGCAC
>Ga0075418_10011188_pt1 | contig 10020 bp, 6 predicted proteins | sample SoiMetdeltSBSDD2_FD_81776 | JGI IMG/M metagenome (GOLD analysis project Ga0075418, IMG submission 81776) | Bulk soil microbial communities from a Populus tree surrounding site in Tennessee, USA - Soil MetaG P. deltoides SBSDD2 | ecosystem: Environmental > Terrestrial > Soil > Tree plantation...
GTCGCTGGGCGCGGTCACGGTGTGCTCCATCTTCATCGCCTCCAGCCAGATCAGCGGCTGGCCTGCGGTGACGGTGTCGCCTTCCGCCGCACCGACGCGCAGCACCGAGCCCGGCATGGGCGCCAGCAGCGAGCCCTGTGCGACGGCGGCATCGGGATCCGGAAAGCGGGGCAGCGCAACGAGTTGCACCGGCCCGAGGGGGGAGTCAACGAATACAGCGTCGCCGTAGCGGGCCACATCGAAGCGGCGCTCCACACCGGCGATCGACAGCACGACCCGATCGGGTTGTGCGCTCACCAAGCTGACGTTGTCGTGGTCGGGCAATACCACGCCGGTGCGCGTGAATCGGTACCGCACCTCATGGGTTTCCCGTGCCGTGTCGGTGTACGACTTCGTCTGGTAGCCAGACGTGAGGTTGCGCCACCCGCTAGGTGCCGCCGTGAATACCGTTGCGGTGTGGCGGTTCTGCGCCGCATCGGCAAGCGCGGCGGCGAGGGTCGACAGGTCGACGGCCTGTTGGTCGGCCAGCGGTGTTGCCAACTCGGCCAGGCCGTGCGTGTCGAAGAATGCGGTGTCCGTAGCGCCGTCGAGGAAGGCCGGGTGCCGCAGCACGTTCACCAGCAAGTCGCGGTTGGTGCGCACACCGTGGATGCGGGTGCGGGCCAGCGCGTCGGCGAGTACCGCTGCGGCCTGGCGGCGGGTCGGGGCGTACGAGATGACCTTGGCGATCATCGGGTCGTAGAACACCGACACGGTCGAGCCGTCAACGATTCCGGAGTCGACGCGGACATGCGTGGGCACGTCGAAGCGGTGCACGGTGCCGGCCTGCGGCTGCCATCCCGTGGCCGGGTCCTCGGCGTACAGCCGGGCCTCGATCGAATACCCGCGCGACGGAGGGGGTTCCGGGTCCAGCCGGCCGCCATCGGCGACCAGCAGTTGCAGCTCGACGAGATCCAGGCCGGTGGTCTCCTCGGTGACGGGATGCTCGACCTGTAGTCGGGTGTTCATTTCCAGGAAATAAAAGGACGCCGCGTCCGGACCATCTGGGCTGGCCATGAATTCGACTGTGCCCGCGCCGGTGTAGCCGATCGCGGTCGCCGCCAGCCGTGCTGCATCGAACAGCTTGGCCCGCATGCCCGAGGTGCGCTCAACGAGCGGCGACGGCGCCTCTTCGATGATCTTCTGATGGCGCCGCTGGATCGAGCATTCGCGTTCGCCGACGGCCCACACGGTGCCGTGCTCGTCGGCGAGCACCTGCACCTCAACGTGGTGACCGGTCGCCAGATAGCGCTCGCAGAATACGGTCGGGTCCCCGAATGCGGACTGCGCTTCGCGGCGCGCAGCCTCCACTTGCGCCGGCAACGCATCCAGATCGGTGACGACCCGCATGCCGCGGCCACCGCCGCCGGCCGACGCCTTGATCAGCACCGGCAACTGATCCGCGGTGACGGTGTCGGGATCGAGCTCGTCGAGAACCGGCACGCCCGCCGCGGCCATCATCTTCTTCGCCTCGATCTTCGACCCCATCGCGGCGACCGCGGCCACCGGCGGCCCGACCCACGTGAGGCCTGCCTCGAGGACAGCCGCAGCGAATTCCGGGTTCTCCGAAAGGAATCCGTATCCGGGGTGGATGGCGTCGGCACCCGCGGCGCGGGCCGCGGCGACCAATTGCCCGGCATCCAGATACCCGTTGCGGCCCTCCAGACGCACCCGGGCATCAGCCTCCGCCACGTGCGGGGCGGCGGCGTCTGGATCGGTGTAGGCGGCGACAGTGCCGATGCCGAGGCGCCGACAAGTGTCGAACACGCGGCGCGCGATCTCACCGCGGTTGGCGACCAGAACCTTAGTGATCATCGGAGCCCTCCGTGGCGCCGAGCGTGAAGTTGTGTTCGAGTTTCCGGCGAAATCTCGCACACAAGCTCACGTTCGGCGATCGTATGTGCAGTAGCCATGGCGCTCACATCCGGAAGACGCCGAAGTTCGACGTCCCCTTGATCGGGCCATTGGCGATGGCGGACAAGCACATTCCCAGCACGGTGCGGGTGTCGCGCGGGTCGATGACGCCGTCGTCATAGAGCCGCCCCGACAGAAACATCGGCAGCGACTCGGCCTCGATCTGCGCCTCCACCGCCGCCCGCAGCGCAGCATCGGCGTCCTCGTCGAACTGCTGACCGCGCGCGGCCGCCGCCGCCCGGCTGACGATCGACAGCACGCCCGCCAATTGCGTGCCGCCCATCACCGCCGATTTCGCGCTTGGCCAGGCGAACAGGAACCGCGGGTCGTAGGCCCGCCCGCACATGCCGTAGTGGCCCGCGCCGTAGGACGCGCCGATCAGCAGCGAAATGTGCGGGACTCCTGAGTTCGACACGGCGTTGATCATCATCGAGCCGTGCTTGATCATCCCGCCTTCCTCGTAGGCCTTGCCGACCATGTAGCCGGTCGTGTTGTGCAGGAACAACAGTGGCGTATCGGCGCGGTTGGCGAGCTGGATGAACTGCGTGGCCTTCTGCGACTCTTCACTGAACAACACGCCGCGGTGGTTGGCGAGGATGCCGATCGGATAGCCGTACAGCGTCGCCCACCCGGTCACCAGCGACGAGCCATACAACGCCTTGAATTCGTCGAACTCCGAGCCGTCGACGATGCGGGCGATGACCTCCCGCGGATCGAACGGCACCCGCAGATCGGAGGGCACGATGCCGAGCAGTTCCTCCGCGTCGAAGAGCGGCTCAGCCACGGGACTGGGCGTCGGCCCCTGCTTGCGCCAGTTGAGCCGCGCGACGATGCGCCGGCCGATGCGGATCGCGTCGAGCTCGTCGACCGCGAAGTAGTCCGCCAAACCCGAAGTGCGGGCGTGCATTTCAGCGCCACCCAGCGATTCGTCGTCGGACTCCTCACCGGTGGCCATCTTCACCAGCGGCGGCCCGGCCAGGAACACCTTGGAGCGCTCCTTGATCATCACCACGTGGTCGGACATGCCGGGGATGTAGGCGCCACCTGCGGTGGAGTTGCCGAACACCAGCGCGATGGTCGGGATGCCCGCCGCCGACAGCCGGGTGAGGTCGCGGAACATCTGCCCGCCCGGGATGAAGATCTCCTTCTGGGTCGGCAGATCGGCACCCCCGGACTCGACCAGTGAGATCACCGGCAGCCGATTCTCGAACGCGATTTGGTTGGCGCGCAGCACCTTTTTCAACGTCCACGGGTTGCTGGTGCCACCCTTGACCGTTGGATCGTTGGCCACCAGCATGCATTCGACGCCGCTGACCGCGCCGATACCGACGACTGTGCTGGCGCCGACTTGAAAGTCGCTGCCGTAGGCGGCAAGCGGGCTCAGCTCCAGGAACGGCGCGTCGGGGTCGAGCAGCAGCTCGATGCGTTCCCGCGGGGTGAGCTTGCCGCGGTCGTGGTGACGCTCGACGTACTTGGGTCCGCCGCCGGCCAGTGCCTTGGCGTGCTCGGCATCGAGCTCGGCCAGCTTGGCGGTCATCGCCGACGCCGCCTCGGTGTAGGCGGACGACTTGGCGTCGAGGGTGGACCGCAGAGCCGTCATGACTGGAATCCCAACGTCTTTGCCGCGAGCGCGGTCAGGATCTCGGTGGTTCCGCCGCCGATGCCGAGAATGCGCATGTCGCGGTACTGACGTTCGACCTCGGACTCGGTCATGTAACCCATGCCGCCGAACAGCTGCACCGCCTGGTTGGCCACCCACTCGCCGGCCTCGACCGCCGTGTTCTTGGCGAAGCACACGTGCGGGATCAGGTTCGAATCATCACCCGCCAGTTGGCGCTCCACGAGGTGGTGCGTGTACACCCGGGCCACGTCGATGCGTCGAGCCATCTCGGCCAGCGTGTTCTGCACTTGCTGCCGGGAGATCAGCGGCTTACCGAATGTTTCACGGTTGCGGCACCACTCCAGCGTCAGGTCCAGACAGCGCTGCGCACTCGAATACGCCTGCGCGGCAAGGCCGACGCGCTCGGACACGAACGCCCCCGCGATCTGCGCGAAGCCGGTGTTCTCGCCGCCGATCAGGTTGGCCGCAGGCACCCGCACGTCGGTGTAGGACAGTTCGGCGGTGTCCGACGACCGCCAGCCCATCTTGTCGAGCTTGCGGCTGACCTCGAATCCCGGTGTGTCCTTGTCGACGACGAGCAGCGAAACACCCGCAGCGCCTGGGCCGCCGGTGCGGGCCGCGGTGACGACGTAGTCGGCGCGCACACCCGAGGTGATGTAGGTCTTGGCGCCGTTGATGATGTAGTCGTCGCCGTCGCGAACCGCGCGCGTGGTGAGGTGGCCGACGTCGGAGCCGCCGCCCGGTTCGGTGATGGCCAGGCTGCCGATCAGCTCGCCGCGCAGCGTCGGGCGCACATACGTGTCGATCAGCCGCTGATCTCCAGAGGCGATCATGTGTGGCACTGCGATGCCGCAGGTGAACAGCGACGCGAACACCCCGCCCGGGGAACCGGCGTAGTGCATTTCCTCGCAGATGATCACGGAGTCGGCGCCATCGCCGCCGCCACCGCCGACCGCTTCGGGCAGTCCGGCGCCGAGCAAACCGGCGTCGCCGGCCTTGCGGTGAAGCTCGCGCGGTAGGTCGCCGCTGCGTTCCCACTCGTCGACGTGTGGCAGGACCTCACGTTCGGCGAAGGCGCGCACGGTCTTTCGCAGCTGCTCGCGTTCGGGAGTGTGCCAAATGCTCACGCCAGAAACTCCTCTGGGATGTCAACGTGACGGCTGCGCAGCCATTCGCCCAGCCCCTTGGCCTGTGGGTCGAACCGCGCCTGATACGCGACGCCCTGTCCGAGGATGCCGTCGACAACGAAGTTGACCGCACGCAGGTGTGACAGCACGTGCCGGGTGACGGGCAAATCGGCTGTCTCCGGCAGTAATTCACGCAGCTTCTCGACGGTCAGCGTGTGCACAAGCCAGCGCCAGTGGTCGTCGGTGCGCACCCAGACCCCGACATTGGCGGACCCGCCCTTGTCACCGCTGCGTGCACCGGCGATCAGCCCGAGCGGCACTCGCCGGGTCTCCCCGAACGGCAACGGCTCGGGCAGCGCGAATGGTGGCACGGGTGCCAACTCCAGCGTCTGGGCCGCCGGCGCGATGTCCACCCGCGTGCCGTCGGCGTGCACGGCGACGTGTGGCACCTCGGTGGCGTCGACATAGCCCGGTGTGAACACGCCGTAGACCTGACCGTCACCCGGCGGTGAGGTGCTGGTGAATCCGGGATAGCTGGCGAGCGCGAGTTCGACTGCCGCCGAGGAGAATTGGCGCCCGACATTCGCGGGGTCGGGATCCCGCACGACGCACCGGAGCAGCGCGCTGGCGGCTTCCTCGGTGTCGGCGTCGGGGTGGTCGGTGCGGGCCAGCGTCCACTCCATCTCGGCGGGCTTGACGGTCAGGCTGGTTTCCAACTGCCTGCGCACCAGTGCGGCCTTGGCCTCGATGTCCAGACCCGTCAGCACCAATGCCATCTCATTGCGGAAGCCGCCGATGCTGTTGAGCGACACCTTCAGCGTCGGCGGTGGTGGCTCGCCCTTGACGCCACTGATCCGCACCCGGTCGGGCCCGTCGTCGGACAGCTCGATGGTGTCGACCCGCAGCGTCACATCGGGATTCGCATACCGGGCACCACCGATCTCGTAGAGCAGCTGGGCGGTGACGGTGCCGACCGTGACCGCGCCGCCCGTGCCCGGATGCTTGGTGATCACCGAGGAGCCGTCGGCGTGAATCTCGGCGAGCGGGAAGCCGGGATGCGTCAGGTCGGCGAGTTCGGTGAAGAAGGCGTAGTTCCCGCCAGTCGCCTGCGCACCGCACTCGATGACGTGGCCCGCGGCCACCGCACCCGCCAGCGCGTCGTAGTTCGAGGGTTCCCAGCCGAAGTGGGCCGCGGCCGGGCCGACGATCACCGACGCGTCGGTGACGCGACCCGTGACCACCACGTCGGCGCCGCTTCGCAGGCACTCGGCGATGCCCCACGCACCGAGATACGCGTTCGCCGCCAACGGCGTGCCAAAACCCAGTTCATCGGCACGCCCCACGAGGTCGTCGCCCTCGACGTGCGCGACGTTCACGGTGAGGCCGAGCCGGTCGGCCAGCGCCCGCACCGCGGTGGCCAGCCCGGCGGGGTTCAGACCGCCCGCATTGGCGACGATCCGCACACCCTTGTCCACTGCCAGGCCCAGGCAGTCCTCGAGCTGGATCAAGAACGTCCTGGCGTAGCCGCGCTCGGGCGACTTGGCTCGGTCGCGGGCCAGGATCAGCATGGTCAGCTCGGCCAGGTAGTCCCCGGTCAAGTAGTCCAGGTCGCCGCCGGTCAGCATCTCCCGCATCGCGGCCAGCCGGTCGCCGTAGAAGCCCGAGCAGTTGCCGATGCGGACCGGCGTCGAAACTGAAGCCACGCAGTCCTCCATCCAGGTGTACCAACCAACCGGTAGGTTAGCGGTTACCGGCGGTATCGAGTCAAGGTCATCGCTGTTTTGAGCCTATGCAGGTCACCGGTTATCCTGAAGAGCAATTGCCGACGCCCGACCACGCGCGGCGCGCATACCCCCTATATGAGGAGAGCTCGATCATGGCTGTGCCCAAGCGCAGAATGTCGCGCGCGAACACCCGTAGCCGGCGCGCGCAATGGAAGGCCAAGCGGCCCGAACTGGTCAACGTGACCGTCGCCGGTCAGCAGCACAAGGTGCCGCGGCGCCTGCTCAAGGCCGCCCGCCTCGGCCTTATCGACCTCGACCGCCGCTAACGCCGGCCGCGCGCGATAGCGGCGCGCCTCTCAGGTCAGTCTCAGGTGATGGATAGACACTGTGGCTGTGCGCATACTTGTCGTTGACGACGATCGCGCTGTGCGCGAATCCCTGCGCCGGTCGCTTTCGTTCAACGGATATTCAGTCGAGCTGGCGCAGGACGGCCGCGAGGCCCTCGACGTGATCGCCAATGACCGGCCGGATGCCCTCGTGCTCGACGTGATGATGCCGAGGCTGGACGGGCTCGAGGTGTGCCGTCAGCTTCGCAGCACCGGCGACGACCTGCCGATCCTGGTGCTGACCGCCCGCGACTCGGTGTCGGAGCGAGTCGCCGGGCTGGACGCGGGCGCCGACGACTACCTGCCCAAGCCGTTCGCACTCGAGGAACTGCTGGCGCGGATGCGCGCGCTGCTGCGCCGACGGACGCCCGACGACGATGCCGAGTCGCCCGCGCTGACCTTCTCCGATCTGTCCCTGGACCCGGTGACCCGCGAAGTCACCCGCGGCGACCGGCAGATCAGCCTGACTCGTACCGAGTTCGCTTTGTTGGAAATGCTGATCGCCAATCCGCGCCGGGTGCTCACCCGCAGCCGCATCCTCGAGGAGGTCTGGGGGTTCGACTTCCCGACGTCCGGCAATGCGCTCGAGGTGTACGTCGGATACCTGCGCCGCAAGACCGAAGCCGAAGGAGAGCCGCGACTGATCCACACCGTCCGCGGGGTGGGTTACGTGTTGCGTGAAACACCGCCCTGATGTCAGCCCAGAAGTTCGGGTTCAGGCCGCAAGCGAGGCGGCCACCTCTTACCGCCGCCAGTTCAGTGTCGCTGCGTTGGCGCGTGATGCTGCTCGCCATGTCGATGGTGGCGATGGTCGTGGTGCTGATTTCCGTCGCCGTCTACGCGGTGGTGTCGCGGGCGCTCTACGACGACCTCGACAATCAGCTGCACAGCCGGGCCCGGCTGCTGATCGAGAGCGGGTCGCTGGCCGCCGATCCCGGCAAGGCCATCGAAGGCACTGCGTATTCGGATGTCAACGCGATGCTGGTCAATCCCAGCCGATACATCTATACGGCTAACCAGGAAGGCCAAACATTGCCGCTCGGGGAGCCGGAAAAGGCTGTGGTGTCCGGCGAGTTGCTGATGTCTCTGCGCACCGCCAACCACCAGCGCGTGCTGGCATTGCACCTCACCAACGGCAGCTCGCTGCTGATCTCCAAGAGCCTGGCGCCGACGAGCCAGGTGCTCAAACGGTTGGGCACGGTGCTGCTCATCGTCGGTGGCCTCGGCGTTGTGGTGGCCGCGATGGCCGGTGGTGCGGTGGCCCGCGCCGGGCTACGGCCGGTGGCGCGGCTGACCGAAGCGGCCGAACGGGTGGCCCGAACCGACGACCTGAGACCCATCCCGGTGCTCGGCAGCGACGAACTCGCCCGTCTCACAGAGGCTTTCAACATGATGCTGCGTGCGCTGGCCGAATCCCGCGAACGCCAGGCACGACTGGTCACCGACGCGGGCCACGAGCTGCGCACCCCGCTGACGTCCTTGCGTACCAACGTCGAGCTGCTGATGGCCGCGATGGCGCCCGGTGCGCCGCGGTTGCCGGACGACGAGATGGCCGGGCTGCGCGCGGATGTGATCGCGCAGATCGAGGAATTGTCAACGCTGGTAGGCGATTTGGTGGATCTGACCCGCGACGAGGCCGGTGGCGTCATCCATGAACCGGTCGACATGTCCGACGTGGTGGACCGCTCCCTTGAGCGAGTTCGCAGACGGCGCAGCGACATCGAGTTCGACGTCTCGGTCACCGGGTGGCAGGTCTACGGCGATGGTGGTGGGTTGGCGCGCGCGGTGCTGAACCTGCTCGACAACGCCGCGAAGTGGAGCCCGCCCGGTGGTCGGGTTGGCGTCCGGCTGACGCAAATCGACCCGTCACATGCCGAACTGGTGGTGTCTGACTTCGGGCCCGGTATCCCGCCGCAGGAGCGGCGGCTGGTGTTCGAGCGGTTCTACCGTTCGACGTCGGCGCGCGCCATGCCCGGATCGGGCCTCGGCCTGGCGATCGTGAAGCAGGTTGTGGTCAAACATGGCGGCACGCTGCGTGTCGAGGACACCGTCCCCGGTGGGCAACCACCCGGGACGTCGATCCATGTGGTGCTGCCCGGCCGGCCACTACCGACGGCACAGCCCGCCGACATGGACGATCGGGTGGTCAGCGCCGACAATGTGTGATCGGGGGAGTTCGTTGAAGGGGGAGGACAGTCTGGGCATCTCCCGAAAGTTCTCTAAGTGGATTCTCAGCCCAAATGGGCACCCTGAGCTTGCATCCATCGTTGTTCCAGATGTCGGTACCTACTCCAGGAAGAGCACCGCAGCCACATGACGAACCACCCGAGGTACTCGCCGCCGCCACCGCAGCCGGGTCACCGGCCTGGCGGCCATGAGCAGCACGCGGCGCCCGGATACCCCGGTGCATACCGGCCCGGTCCCTACCAGCAGCCCCAGCAGCAGCAGCCATACGACTGGCGATACGCCACCCAGCAGCAGTTCCGTACGCCCTACGATCCGTACCGCGGTGCCCCGCAGCCATCCGGTGTGCCCTCGATGCCGCCCGTGCGCCAAAAGCGTTCTCGTGCAGGAGCTTTGACAGCTGGCGCGGTCGCAGTGGCGATCGTGTCGGCTGGAATCGGCGGCGGAGTCGCGCTGCTTGTGCAGCCGGACCGGCCGTCGGCCGGCTCAAGCGTGACCGGTCTGGCGCCCAGCATGCCTGCTGCCAGCCTGCCCGCCGGCTCCGTCGAGCAGGTCGCGGCCAAGGTGGTGCCCAGCGTGGTCAAGCTGGAGGTCGACCTCGGGCGACAGTCTGAAGAGGGCTCCGGCATCATCCTGTCCTCCGATGGGCTGATCCTGACCAACAACCACGTCGTGGCCGCCGCCAAAGACAGCTCAGCCGGGCCCGCCGCCGCCGGCGGCGCCCAGACGAAGGTGACCTTCGCGGACGGTCACACAACGGGTTTCACCGTCGTTGGCACCGACCCCAGCAGTGACATCGCGGTGGTCCGCGTGCAGGGTGCGTCGGGCTTGACCCCGATCACGCTTGGCTCGTCGGGCAACCTGCGGGTGGGCCAGGACGTGGTCGCCATCGGCTCACCGCTGGGGCTCGAAGGCACCGTGACCACCGGCATCATCAGCGCGCTGAACCGGCCGGTGGCCGCGGGCGGCGACGCGCAGAACCAGAACACGGTGCTTGACGCCATCCAGACCGACGCCGCGATCAA
>Ga0075418_10011189_pt1 | contig 10020 bp, 11 predicted proteins | sample SoiMetdeltSBSDD2_FD_81776 | JGI IMG/M metagenome (GOLD analysis project Ga0075418, IMG submission 81776) | Bulk soil microbial communities from a Populus tree surrounding site in Tennessee, USA - Soil MetaG P. deltoides SBSDD2 | ecosystem: Environmental > Terrestrial > Soil > Tree plantation...
CTGATCTCATTTAAAGCAGACATATAATTAATACTATTACAAGAGTATATGAGCATTTCTAAAACTTTATTTCATAGATATCGAAATTTTTAATACAAAATTAATATTACAAACTAAGAATTTTTAACTTATATATACAGTACTACTTCCTAAAAATATTATTTATTTGAAAATTTCTTAATTAATTTAAATGGATATTATACTCAAGCAAAGCATAGTTATCATAATTTGCATATAAAAGGCATATTTTAGATGATTTGCATATTTATCTATTTTAATGAAGGAAAAAAATGAAATAATCTATTCTTAACTCTTGCCATTAATGCATATGATATGTATTGGATGGATCCACTGTGAAATGAAATGTTACATTATGTTGAGGAATCGACATAGATAGAAAATTATTCAGATACAAATACGATGTACTAAAGAATAATAAGGATCTTTATGGTATTAGGTATATCAAACATAAAGGAAAAATTATGGATTATAATTTCAAAATATACTATCAAGTGTCTCTTTAGAGAATACTTAATACAAAGAAAAATATATAGAGAAAAAGATAATAGTAAAGGACCTAATTCTATATTTGAAAGAAAATTTATCACACAATTTTTATTCTAATAAGTACTTTTTGCTCAATGGAATTCGTTGATCCAAATATTACTAAAATCTATACAATCCAATGCCATAATAAAAAGATAATTATAAAAAATAATGTGTTCTTTCTGAGTGTAAGAGGCTTCTTTCGGTCAGTCACCTATATGGCCTTTCCCTCTACCATAGTAGATTTTCCTGAAAAGGATTAGAATCCTAATGGGAGGTTTATTGCAGATATGATCTTTCATTAAATCTATTATTACAATCTTTACTAAATTTAGACTTCTTAGTTACAGTTAAGCTGATTGATCCTTTCTAGACCGTCTTTAGTTGGTAAAACTATGTTCCAATACCAGTGGATTACTCATAAACATTAACTTTTTTTCCGGTTTAAATTAAATCTTTTTGAATCAGTATAAAGATCATTTGATAAAATGAAATCCCTGACTTGGCTGTTGACTGCCTCCTGATCAATGTCTCATAGCATGTGGGAATAACTTATTATTTGAAGAGGATAACATAAATTAGTCTAAAAATTTTTTTAATTTATTATCGTCATAATAATATAACACTATTAATAGGTTGATCCAATTCTTTTAAATGCTTTAAAGAAATGTTAGCGCCATACTATCTAAAATGCATTACACATTTTAATAACTTTTATAGCACTGAAGCTGGGATATATAAACTATTAAGTAGAATCAAATGTTCATAAGGTTCAAAGCTCTTGTTTTATTCTAAATTATTTTATCTAATTTATAAGTAAAGACTAACTTTAAGTATAATTAATAATTATAGTTTTTCAAATTTTTAAAAAATTTCTAGATCAACAACTTAATTTTTTCATTTATCAATGACTTCTGTTTCATGACCTTCTCCTATTGGTAATGAATTTTTAGGTTGTTTCTCTTCTACCATTAATTTTTTTTTCTTTGCTTCTTCCTTTTTCATTAGTTCGACATCGTGTTTTTTTTGATCCATATCGTCATTCCTTTGCTCTGGAGTATTCATAATATTAAATTTAACCAATAAAAGTTAAAAAGGTTGCATAAATTAATGGAAATAAATGATAGATTATCAGAGCTATTATTTTTACATTATCTCATATTAACAGAATATGAATCGAAAGCAGGATACTCGATTACAAACATTCTATATAATGTAAACCCACTATTTCTAATATTATATAAAAGTGTATATATTTTTTATTTCAACATATCTTATGTTTATAGATATTATCTAATAAGGTATAATTCATTGTTACCACTAGAACAATAGCTAAATTCTAATGGATGGACTGTCTTTTAAAATTTATTAAAATTGTTATCAACTTATATCAACTTATAACATAATAAAGAAATTCATATTTGTTGTGGAAGAACTCTAGTAATAAATCAGATTACCATTTATTACTTTCTATCATTATATATGTTATCAATCTTTGTTTTGACATAAAGACTAATCGAGTCAATATTAACTTTATTATCAAACAAATTCCATAAATGATAGTAAAAAAATTTTTAAAAGATTAATCTACAAAATTGAAAAATAAAAAAAGGTTTCAGGAACTTCCTTTTTGTTTACTTGGATCATAGAGAATTTTATTTTTATTTACTGCGATATTATCTAATACAGGTTCTCTTTCATTAAGTGTTATTTTCATAGATGAATCTTCACCTAACGTAGTATTGTCGGAAAAAGACGGACTATGATCTTGTTGATTTCTATCCTTTAATTCATCATCTACCAAATTTTTGATTTGACTGGCAGTTACCATCACTGTTTCCTGTTCCTTTTTTGAATTTGTTTTTATTTTGTGTTTAATTGCTGGTGGAGAGGTTTGTTTTTGTTTTTTCTTTGTATTACCAGTTAATTTATTTTGAACTGATTTTTTTATTTTCTTTGTTACTGATTTCGCTACATCTCTTGCTACTGGAAAAGAAACACCAGATCTACTTACTGTTTGAGTTAATCTATCACTATCAAATTTCTCCTTTCTTCCACTTGATCTTTCTAAAATGATGTTCTTTTTAGTTTTCATCATATTCGATGCAGTCGATTTTGTAGATTTAGATTTGGGTTTACTTGAAATTTTTTTAGAATGTAAATTAGTAGATGTAGTTTTTTTATTGGTTTGTTTCATTTTTGTTTTGTTCTCCTTTTTAATTTTCTTTTCTTTACTATTCTTATGTTGTTTAGTAGATATTGGTTTAATCATATTATACTATTGCTACTAATAATAATAATCAATACAAATTTAAGTATTTTCAAAATTTAAATATTTTAATTTATGATAAAAAATATATTACTAAAATTAGTATCTTTAAAATAAATGATTCTTGAAACTATAATCGAAGTTGTTATCAGGTAGTATTATTCTACCTAGAAAATTTAAAATCTATAGTATAGCAAGTTCATTTGCTATATCCATTAACCTACTATCAGTTTGAGGTAGAGCAATTGGACTCAATCCTTTTTTATAGTTTAATATTAGACATAACAACTATATCAAATGGTTCGCGTTCGTGACCTTGGATTAACTTGTAAACGCAAAAGATGGCGTGGAATAATATTGATTCAGGTGCTAAAATAAGGGTCTAATTCATAGTAATAAAGAAAATAATATTTAAGATGTATTTTATAATTACGATATTTTTAATAAGTTATCTTAATATTAAAATATCTTATCTTTTAAAAAATGAGAAAGAAGGGCTTTTTGGAAATAGTAAACTGTCTAAAGGATATGAAAGCAATGTTAAATCAGATATAAAGAAAAAAATACAAAATATTTAAACTATGGGACAACCTTTGATCATAGAAAAGAGATATCTTTCTTATGATATGCCAGTTACTAAGTCTTATAACATTGTTACCACTGATTGTAAATTTCAAAATCTCCAATAACAATTTATCATAAAATATGGGCCGGACGTGATTCGAACACGTGACCCCCGCCATGTCAAGGCTTCAAATAATGATGATGATTTTTGGTTACAGTTTACCGAATATCTTTTAAAAAGTGTAAGTAATGATACTGCCAAATATCGATTATCTTGTGCAAAGAAATATTGTCATGTCCTTTTAGAAGAAAATGCCACTGATTTGTTACGTTTATCAAATGATAAAAGGATTCATGTTATGAAATCATTATCTAATTTGGCTAAATTTTTAGGATGCTACAATAAATGGAAGTCGATAATTGATAGATATCAATTAAAATGGTCTAATGAAAATGGAGTTGATACATTTAATAAAATTCTAAATGGAAATATGATTATAGTTCAATGTTAGATTGGCTTAAACAAGCCTATCAAACTCTGCCGGAAAGATATGGAAATGCCTTACTTTTTAACTCCCTTACAGGGCTTAGACCTAAGGAGGCTTGTGAAAGTATAAAAATCATTCAATCAGATATAGATGAATATCTAATTAAAGATACTATGTTTTTAGAACATTTTCGCTTTCCTGACATTTTTATTAGAAGAACAAAAAATGCCTATATTAGTATAGTATCAGAAAAAATTTTGGATATTGCTAAACAAGCTAATAAGGTTACTTATACATCTGTTAAATTAGCTATTAAAAGAAGGGAAGTTGAAATGAATATGAATTATTGCAGAAAAATCTTTGCAACCTTTTTAAGAAGTGAAGGAGTAGAACAAGAAGTAATTGATTTATTGCAAGGTAGAATTCCAAAGAATATTTTTGTAAGACACTATTATAAACCTGATATTGGAAGTTTTAATAGAATAAGAGAAATGTTAAATGAACTTTATACTGTTATAATACAATAGATATTTGCTACCATTAAGCGAAACAACGGAATAGAACAAGAAGTTATAGACTTGTTGCAGGGACGTATACCCAAATCAGTATTTGTAAGGCATTATTACAAGCCTGATTTAGCGAGGTTTGAGAAAGTTAGGTCATTGTTACAAAATTTGTATAATCAATGATATTTAGTAATTTGATATCTACAAAATGGTATTATATTGTATGAGGGTAGCTTATTTCCAAAAGCAAATATTTAGTCTTTAATAATGCTTTCAAATATTATAATCTAATAGATATTTCCAAATACCATCAATATAAAATATATTTATAAAAACTATACCCTAAAGTTATAATGAGATTTCACTATGTTACATCTAATATAATAATAACAAAAATTATGCTCATGACAACTTTTGTGCTAATATTATCTAATACTAACACCATAGCTTATTCTACTCCTCAACCTAATGCTGATTCTCTAATTTTTGAAGATTCTGAAATAGGAGTAAAGTTTGAATATCCTAAGGATTGGGTTAGACAAGACTCTTTTCTTTATGGTCCTGAATCTGAATGTTCATCATTACCATGTAATAGATTACCTCAAGTACTTGTTAGCAAGGATGCATTTGTTTATGAAGGCTTTTCTCTTGAAGATTATTTGAACCAACAAAAATTGTATCATGAATATGCTGAAGGATATCAGCCTATTGCATTAAATAAGACAAAAATTGGTGAAAATAATGCATTTCATTATGTTTACAGTACTAAGTCTCCTTTGATAATGGAAAATGAAGAAATTATAAATCATGAAATATATACTACCAAAGGGATAAATCTCTATAAAATATCCTTTACAGCCCTTCATAATGAACAATATGATAAATATTTAAAATCATTCAAAAAGATGATAAATACTTTTGAAATAATCAGTTAGAAGGTATATAATGGTATCGCATATTTAATTTTTATTCAATAGTTTAATTAAAATAGGTATATAGGTACTGTATCCCCATATTATAACATATCAACATTTTTCATCTACTGAATTTTTACCTGAATTCAAATGATACTCTATTTAAGCTATATTATTTATTTAAAAATGATTCAACTATTACAGTAGGATACCTAAATCTGTATTTGTTAAACATTATTATCTAGTGACCAAAGTTTATAACAAAGATGTAATATCCCCTGTATTATACAAGTTACATGATATCATAACAAAATAAAATATTTCGAAGACTGTATTAAAGAAAAACTATAAGACAATCAGTAATTGATAGGTTTCTTTAAAGAATAGCAAATTTTATCCTAATGTGAGATAAAGAGAGATTCAATATACCGAAGAAAACCTGCTAAATAAATTACATTTAATAGTTGTCTATTTATACGATTTTTAGATTTCAAAGTATATTGTTTAGCTAATTCTTTAATCTTATTCTTATCTAGGTTGGCAGGGAAAATCCATTGTTTACTAGATTTATTGTGTATCTCACTTTTTTCTAAATATGGAAGCGGTTTATTAATGATTATGGATTTATAGCTATTTCTAAATGCTGTTTCATCTTTCTTTATTTCTTTAAACATAGTTTCCAAAGAATAATTAAGAAATTTTGGAAATATCTCGTGATTAGTTACAATCTCATCAATTTGCTTTATAATTTTTGAATCATTTATTATTGAATTAAATATTTTTTGTCTTTCAGACTCTGTATAATATTTTGGTTTTCCACGCCTTTCCTTTGCTAATTTTGAATTTGGTCGCCCTCTATGAAAACGAAATTTTTCATCATGTCCATCTAATAGATTACCAAGAAAGGGCGATGAAGACAGAATATCAGTCATTTCAGACATACCAATATCTTTTTCCTCAGTAGTTAATTGCAATCTAAAATCTCTAGGCCTCGCAGGAAGTTCTTGTTTTTTTGTTATTATATTATATTGAATAGAATCTTGCGCTATTGCAGTTTTAGATTGATGGTGGGGTTTCGTAAATTTTTTAGCACGTTTTGTAGATGTTTCCCTATTAACACAATCAATCATAAATCTTATTGTATGTTCCATTATCCCCTGAGCAAACATTTCCTTTTCTTTATCCGAAATATCAAAAGAGCTCAAATAGCCAATAAACACTATGTATTTTCTGGGTAATATATTATGCCATGAGTACTGTGAATAAAAGTCTGAATAAAAGACGAACTATAACCTTGAAAGGTATAGTTTACTCAAGATTGAGTGAAGAGGGAAAATTTAATGAAACTTTCAGTGAATTGGTGATGAGATTATTGAATGAACTACAGAAAAGGAGAGAATCACATGAATCATAATATACCAGTGTTCAGAAGAGATGAGAGGCTACCTAATACAATAAATCATTTCATAAATGGAGTAGATTATGAATTTTAATAATAATCATCAACATAAGTATTTTTATAATGATTTAAAAGAGCTTGACCATACCTTTACCTATGCCGGTCTTATAGATAATCTTTTTTTGGATTTATGTAGAGCAAAGATAGATACTAATATTAGAGGAAAACTTGTAAACATTTCTGTTATAATTCCTGACAAAGAAGGAGAAGAACAAGTATTAGTAAACAAATATTTTGATTATGCCATTAGGAATACAGCAAGGATTATCATTGGAGAGCCAAACCTTCCTTTTACTATTGATAATATAGATACTGGACCAGACATCATTAATGAATTAAATAGATTTCATCCCTTTATTAGACAAAATATATTGAAACAATCAGTTCTAAAAATCTTTGAAATTACAAGTCCTCATATTTGTTATTTCAGTATAGCTCCACGATTAAAAGTTGAGATAAGGGGTTAAAAACATGAATATTGCTTCAGATTCTGATTCTATTTATTATAGAAATAAGAAAGATTATGAGCAAATTATTTCGTCTACAAATTTTTTGATGGAACAATATACTTTCGCTACAATGAAAGATACTGATGAAATCTATCATTATGATTCTGATAGAGGGATTTATGTCAAAGGTGGAGAGATTTTTATTAAAAAAGAATTAGCTGCTATGCATGCATACATTCCCTCTCATAAAGTCAATGAAATAATTAACACAATAAAATCAAAAACATATATTGATAGAAAAGAATTTGATTCAAACATTGAATGGCTTGCATTTAAAGACTGTATGATAAATTTGAAAACAGGAGAAATTAAACCCCATTCACCAGATTTTATGGCAGCTATACAAATTCCTGTTGGTTATAGAACGTCCTTTGCTTCACATAATAATCAATTCTCATGTCCCAAAATAATGAAATTTCTCTATGAAATAGTATCCGATAAAAGAGATGTAGAGACAATTCTTGATTTTATGGCTTATTGTTTATGGCCAGAAATGAAATTTCATAAATTATTGATATTAAATGGTGAAGGTAGAAATGGAAAAGGTACACTTTGCAAATTAATTACAAAATTTTTGGCAAAAGATAATGTAGCGAGTGAAAGTATAGACCAATTATTAGGTGGACGTTTTTCATCTTCCCAGTTAAATAGAAAGTTGGTAAATATAGATGCCGATGTTTCAAAGGAAATATCAAAGAAAACAGGAATCTTAAAGAAATTAACAGGTAATGATATGATAAGTGCTGAAGAAAAATTTAAGTCTCCATTTACTTTTGTTAATTATGCTAAACTTATTCTAGTCTGTAATGAACTTCCAGAAATAAAAGAAGATACAATAGCAATCTTTTCAAGACTTTTAATTATTGATTTCTCAAAAACTTTTATTAAAAATGCAAATCCCAATTTAATAGATGAGTTAACCACTGAAGAGGAGTTATCTGGATTACTTCAGATATTGCTGAAACGATTACCACGAGTTTTAAAAAGTAGAATATCATATACAAAATCTATTGAAAATCTACAACAATATCAATTACGTATTAATTCTGTGAAATTTTTTGCAGACAATTATTTAGAAGAGGCGCCTGAGTCTAAAGTTAAAAAAGAAATTGTTTACAATAAATACAAAGAATTTTGCTACAGTAATAAAATACCACCTAAATCGGAATATAAATTCAGCCAAGAAGTTCTTAAAATGGGATACGAGTACAAACAGTTCAGAGATAGAACCTAATATAGGCCATACTATTGGCTAAACTTAAGAATGAAAGAATAGAGCAAAGTGTACATCTGTCTTAGATGTCTTAACTATATTTCATTATTGTTATTATTATAACTCTATTGTACTCTTTAGTAACCTAATAAATTACTTTATTATACCATAATATTCTTATCTTATTATACATAGAATAATAGAAAAAGGTTAAGACACTTAAGACAATTAATGTCATTTTTCAATTCTTAATGGTTATTTTATCTAGATAATATTAGTGTGTGAAGCTATCCACTACGATTAAATGCTACCATGAGTAAATCTTGATAAACTTTACTATGTCAAATTAACCCCTTGATTATTGTGTAATTAGAAACTAATTATAACATCTATAACAATTTCACGTATGCATTAGTATCTATAATTTGGTTTGTTCAAAGGTAAAGGTTGTAAACTATAAGGTGAAGGAGAATAATACGATAAATTAATTTTTTTATCTTCCAGACTCCTGACTTCCATTTTTAGCTGGTAATAAGTTTCATTGAGCGTATTAACATCAGTGGCTGTTCTGAGGATATTTGGAATATTACTTATTGACCTTATTCATTTTGATAAAAGTACTAATAGCTAAAAGTTGTGGTATATGAGATTGAAATAGTTGATAGAACTCGTAGCACTCATACATTCTCTCTAACCTAAGAAATTGAGACCATAATTTCAGAGCTTTTCTTGCTGGAAGTTGTAAATCAATCGCAACATCAGTGAGTTTTTTACCATCCTTGAATAGCTTAAAAGCTTGAGTACTTATAGGAGGTTTTTTTGGTTGAGTTGATTGGTTACTTTCTTCTCTTTTAGCTTTTCTTTCATATGCTTTTATTATTTTTGATATAGAGGTAAAGGACATGCGGAGTTCGCTGGCTAGTTCTCTTATTGTCTTACCTGCTAAATGTAATTCTATTACTCTTTTCTCTTTTTCGTATTTATTTAAGAATTGTTGAGACATTCTATATAATAAGCTACTAAAAAAGCAGTATTAAACCATATCTTCATTGTTATCATTTGTTTTTTATGTTATCTACTAGTTTCCACTGTTATCATCTACATTTCGTTATTCGTGAAAAATTTTACAAATAGGTACTACATATAAAAATTATTTTTTTAAAAGTAATACGTGTTACAGGTACTTACAGAATAATCATTATCAATTTGATAGATACATTCAGTGAGAGGGAGTATATGCTGCTTTTTGTTCTTTTTCTTTACAATCTATATATTCAATAAGATTTCTAAAAAATACATTTAGGCTATTGAACCATTTATCTTTACTATACATTCATGATATTTGGATATTGATTAAATGTTTTTCAAGAAGAGATAATAATTCTTTTATTCGTATTGGTTTTTGTATAAATCCATCAATCTTTATACCTTCTAGCTCAGAAAAGTTGATGACATCATACGCTGACATAAAAAAAATTGAAATAGTGGCATCAATCTTTTTTATATTCTTTAGCAAATCAAATCCAGTCATTCCAGGCATTCGAATATCAGA
>Ga0075418_10011190_pt1 | contig 10020 bp, 11 predicted proteins | sample SoiMetdeltSBSDD2_FD_81776 | JGI IMG/M metagenome (GOLD analysis project Ga0075418, IMG submission 81776) | Bulk soil microbial communities from a Populus tree surrounding site in Tennessee, USA - Soil MetaG P. deltoides SBSDD2 | ecosystem: Environmental > Terrestrial > Soil > Tree plantation...
TCGCTCGAGCGCGACGAGCCGGCCCGGATGCAGAATCGGGCCGAAGACCAGGTCGTACCATGACGCCAGCTTGTCGTAAACGCCCTCGACGAAGTCGTTCTCGATGGCGATGACCGACAGCGCCTGGCTGCCGACGTCGGAACGAAACTCTTCGGTTTCACGCTCGAACAGCGGCATTCGGTCGTCTCCAGCCGTAACCTGTTGGAAATCGGGAACTTCGACCTAAGGGAACCTGGGCCTCATCGGGACCGCCTCGGCACTATACAACAACTGGGTGGTCTGCGATCTCAAAATCAGACAGTCGTCTGCACAGCCGCCAGCACCGCCAGGGCGGCGTCGATGCGCCCGGACGGCGCCGCAACGTGCGTTCCCTGCACCATTCCCTTCAACGCGCAGCCCACCTCGCGAGCGATCGCAACGCCTTCGTCGGCGGCTGCTTCCGGCGACGCAACACGACGCATGCGATCGAGCACCGCATCCGGCACACGAACGCCCGGCACCTCATTGGCCATGAATTCCGCGTTCAGCACGCTTTCAAACGGCCACAGGCCGAGGATGATCGGAAGCTTGGCGGATTCAATCCGCCGAAAGAACCGCTCGAACGTGCCTACGTCGAACACCGGCTTGGTCACCGCGAACTCGGCCCCGGCCTCGACCTTGTAGGCGAAGCGCCGGATCTCGCTCTCGAGATCTTCCGCACCCGGGTTGACCTGCACACCAACGTGGAACGCGGTAGGACTTCCGATCGCCTGGCCACCGATGTCGAGGCCGTGGTTGAGCCTGGAGACGACGTTGGTGAGACCTATCGAGTCGACGTCAAACACCGCCGTCGCGTCAGGATAATCACCGACCATCCGGGCATCGCCGGTGACGATCATCAGATTGCGTACACCCATCGCGTGCGCGCCAAGCAAATCCGACTGCATGCCGGGCAGGTTCCTGTCGCGGCATGAATACTGAAGGATGGCCTCCACGGACGCTTTCTGCTGCATCAAGACGGCGAGCGACAGCGCGCTCATGCGCGCGCCACGGTGTCCGTCGGGGATGTGCACCACATCGACGCCGTGCGCTTTCAGCGCGCGTGCCGATTCGATCATCACGTCACCGACGAAACCCTTCGGAGGCGTGAGCTGTACGATCGTGACGAAGCGTCCCTGCGAGAGGGCTTGGGCAAAGGATGAACGTCCGGCTTTCGGTACCGCGGGGACACCTTCTGCGATCACCTCGACAGGCGCCGGACGCTCATCGCTGATCGCCCGAGCGCGCGCAGCAACGCGTGCGACATCCGGAGCCAGCTTCTTGACAGCGATCGCAATCTGCCGGATGTGTTCCGGCGTCGTACCACAGCAGCCTCCCACCAGCCGGACACCCTGACTGACGAATCGTCTGGCGTATGACGCGACGTATTCGGGCGAGGCCAAATAGAGATTGCGGCCTTCGACATCTCGTGGACGGCCGGCGTTCGGCTGCGCCGAGAGCTTCGCGCGCGTGACTCCGGCCATCCGCTCGATGGTTTCGAGCATCGGCGCGGGCCCGATGCTGCAGTTGACGCCCACGATGTCGGCGTGCGGCTCGAGCGCCGGCGCGAACCGTTCGGGCGGGGTGCCATCGAGAGTGTTGCCGTCTTCCTCGATCGTCATCTGTGCCACGACCGGCAGATTACAAATGCTCCGGATGGCCGCGATTGCCGCTCGAATCTCGTCGAGATCGCGGAATGTCTCGAGAACGAAGAGATCAACGCCGCCGGCCAGCAGGGCTTCGGCCTGCTCGCGAAAAAATGCTTCCGCTTCGTCTTTTCCGGTCTTGCCCCACGGCTCGATTCGGATCCCCAGCGGGCCAATCGCGCCCGCGACATACGCGCGCCCGCTCGCCACTTCCCGGGCAAGGCGAGCGCCTTCGACGTTGATGTCGCGCAGCCGATCGGCCAGGCCAAACCCCCGCAACTTGATCCGGTTGGCGCCGAAGGTGTTGGTCTCGACGAGATCTGCGCCAGCGCGTACGTACTCCTGATGTACTTCCACGACCCGGGCAGGCTCGGTGAGGTTCAGGGCGTCGAAGCACCGATTGATGAAGACACCTTTGGCGTACAGCATCGTGCCCATCGCGCCGTCGCAGACGAGCACACGTTCGTCGATCGCCTCGAGAAATGGCTTCATACCGAAACGAAACCACGAAGGCACGAAGGTTGAGCTCTTCGTGCGCTTCGTGGTGCCTTCATTATCTCACTGATCGATCTTCTGATATTCCAACGTCGAAGCGTTGATCAGCAGATAAGACCGGTTGATCCGGTCGATGCAGACCGAGCGCACTCCCTCGCGATCGGTCTCCACGAATCGGTGATGGTGTCCGCACAAGTGCAGTCGCGGCCTCACGGCCGCGAGCAGCTCGTTGATCGGCCGCTTGCCCGCATCCCACCTTTTCGCCGGACGTGAATCGTCCTCCGCACTCATGATGAATGGGCGCGGCGCCTCATGTGTCATGAGAATGTCGACGCCGTGCAGCCGTTTGCAGGCCTCAATCTCCTCGCGCACAAAGTGGCGGCGTTTGTCGTCCTTCGGCGTGTGCGGTAGTTGTGCCGCCGGAGTGTCGTACCACTTCGGCGCGTACGTGCCGCCCACGCCTGCGACGAGAAGTGGACCGACGCGCACCGAAGTGCCGTTCGTGATGTAGAGGAGATTCAGCGGCGTGTCGCGACCTGCTTCCCACTCGGCAATCCGATCGAACTCTTCGTTGTTGCCTTTGATCCAGTACAGCGGAGCCGGCGGCTCGGGGTAGGCGCCAGTGCTGCTGGCGACATCGCCAACGCACACCCACCACGGCACATCCGCATGCCTCGTCATGGCGCGTCGCATTGCGTCGAAATTGCCATGAATGTCGGCGACGGCGCCGATGAACATGATTCGTAGCGCGCAGGCTTAAGCCTGCGCCCTACTACAGACTCGGCGGCTCCGCGCGAGCGGTGAGCGGGACGAGCAGGTCCTCTTTGTCCCAGATGAAGTCGTCCTTGCTGTAGACGGCGAGCTCGTAATCCTTGCCCATGAAAATCGCCGACACGGGACACGCTTCTTCGCAATAGCCGCAGAAGATGCATCGAGTCTTGTGGATCTGGTACACGCTCGCGTACCGGGGACCAGCCATGACAGTGCCGTCGTTTTCGGCCGCCTCGAGGTAAATGGCATCCGCCGGACACGCGACGGCGCAGAGTCCGCACGCGACACACTTTTCAAGTTCGTTTTCGTCGCGCATCAACACCTGCTTGCCGCGGTACTTCGGGAACATCGGAATCTTTTCATCCGGATAGTTCACCGCAACCTTCTTCTTGAACATGTGCTTGAAAGTGGTGGCAAGGCCGACGAACAAGGGTCGAATCATATGGTGATCATAAAACGAAGTAGGCAGTAGGCGGTATGCAGCGGGCAGGAAGACTGGCTCGCGCCTCGCTGCCTACTGCCTACTGCCTACCGCCCACTGCCTACTTTACAATGGCTTCGGTGCTCGAAGCCCCGATCTTCCTCTCCGCCGATCAGTCGCTGCTGACCACATTGATCGTCAAGCTGGCGGTCATGGCAGTCCTTGCTACCATGCTCGCCAGGTTCCGCCGGTTCAGGCACATTCTGATCTTCGAACGCCGCGTCTGGACCGATCGTCTGGTCTTCGCACTGGCGCTCGGCTTGCCGTTGATGGCGGGGGTGACGGCCCGATTACTGCTGAATTACAAGGCAAGCGACCTGACTCTGGAGGGCGCCTTTCTCGCCGGGCTGATCGCCGGGCCATACGCAGGCGCGACGGTCGGTGTGCTCGTCGGGATCCCGGGACTGTTTGCCGGGGAACTCATCGCACTGCCGTTTGCCGTCGGATGTGCATTCGCGGGCGGCGGCATTCGCGAAGTGTGTCCCAAGGAAGCGATCTGGCAGTTCACGCCCTTCATCTTTGTCGATCTTCGCAAACACCTGTGGCAGATCGTGCGTAGGCTCGAGCCGAACTGGCAGCTCGTCCTACTCACGGCTCCTGTCGCGCTCGAGTTGCTTCGGCAGGCGTTGGGTCTCCGGTTCGGCGCTCAACGTTTGTTCTTCCTGAGCTCACCATCGATGTGGATGACGGCGCTCGTCGTGCTCGCAACGGTGCTTGCCGTCGCCACACCAATCAAGATCTGGAACAGCGCGCGCATCGAACATCGACTTCAGGAGCAGGAAAAGCTGCTGCTCGCGGCAAAGATCGAAGCGCTGAAAAGTCAGATCAATCCACACTTTCTGTTCAACACGCTGGCGTCGATTTCGTCCTTCATACGGTCGGAGCCGGAAACCGCGCGGATGCTGATAATCAAGCTGTCCGGACTCCTGCGTCGGCTGATTCGGAGCCACCAGCACTTCGTCACGCTGCGGGAAGAACTGGAAGCGATCGACGAATACCTCGACATCGAAGTCGTACGGTTCGGGTCGAAGCTTGGTGTTCGCAAGGAGATCAGCCCGGACACCGTCGAGCTCGTCGTTCCGAGCATGATCCTCCAGCCGCTCGTCGAAAACTCCATCAAGCACGGCCTCGCGCGCAAGATCGGTCCAGGGTCGATTGTGATCCGCAGCTGGCGTGAGAACGGACGCGCCGTCCTTGAAGTCGAAGACGATGGAATGGGCTTTCTGCCCGACAGGCTGGATCAGCCGATGTCGAGCGGCATCGGACTCGCGAATGTGCGTGAGCGCCTTCGCGTCATCTATGGAGCGACATCCCAATTCACCCTGACGAGTCAGCCCGGCAGCGGCACGCGCGTTCGCATCGAAATTCCAGAGCTCGCGGCGATTGACCAGATCACGGCATGACCAACGATTACGAATTTACGGACTTGCGAATTCACGGATTTGCGGATTGTGAGCGGGTCTGGCGGAGCTGCGCATGAGCGCCGAGGGAAACACGCCACTAAAAGTATTGGTGGTTGACGACGAGCGGCCGGCGCGCGACGAGTTGTGTTACCAGCTCGAGCAGCTCGGTGATGTAGATGTCGTCGCGCAGGCCGGCAACGGCGTCGAAGCGCTCGCTGCGGTCGATCGCTTCGGGCCCGATCTGATCTTTCTCGATATCCAGATGCCCGGACTGAACGGGTTCGAGGTCGCACGGCAGCTTCTCGAACGCGAGGATGACGCGCTTGCGCTCATCTTCGTCACCGCCTTCGATCAGCACGCCGTGGAGGCGTTCGAGGTGAATGCGGTCGACTACCTCCTGAAGCCGGTCGATCGTGCCCGCCTGGAGCAGGCTCTGAATCGTGCCCGCCGACGGCTGAGCCAGGAACGTCCGGAACCGGTCAACGATCAGCTCGAGCGGCTCGTAAAAATGATGGCGAGCCGACGACGAGATCAGGTGGCTGTCAAGGTCGGCGAACGATTCTTGCTGGTGCAGGCCGAAGAGATCATCTATGCGTCGCTGGCCGATGAGTCGATTAACATAGTTACAGGGCAAGTGACGGGGACGTCCAACTATCGAACGTTGGACGAGCTGCAGGCGCGCCTGGATCCAGAGGTGTTCTGGCGCGTCCATCGGTCCCACCTCGTCAACATCAACAAGATCAAGGAGATAGTCCCTTGGTTCAGCAGGAACTACATCCTTCGGATGAAGGACGCGAAGGGCACGGAGATCCCGGTCAGCCGCACCCAGACCAAGCGGCTTCGGGAGTACCTGAAGCTCTGACGCAGCCACCCCCATCCGAGGGAACCCACGCGGCGACCGATCAGGCGCCTTTCACACTCTCACAACCGCTGCACGTGGTTGCAACTGAGGCGTCCGCCGAACCGGACGTCCATCTGGTGGTCGAGGACCGTTCAGCAGCCATCCTCCACCGCCTCAACGTCTGGAAGGACGAGGCCGTCGCCTGGGTCAAGACGCTCGCGTCAGCTGCCGTGTACGCCACGTTGATCGTCACGTTCGGCTTTCAGGTTGCCCGCGTCGAAGGCCAGAGCATGGCGCCGACGCTTGCAGATCAGGACCGGCTGATCGTGAACAAGTTGACGTATCGGTGGGGGGTTCCGCGCCGCGGCGATATCGTCATGCTCTATTACCCGCTCAATCCCGACAAGTCTTTCGTCAAGCGCGTCATTGCCGAAGAAGGTGACCAGGTGCGCATCGTAGATGGCCGTGTATTCGTCAATGACGTTCCGATGCAGGATGATTTCGTACCTCCCGAATACCGCAGTCATGACGATTTCGGGCCGTCGGTCGTTCCCGAGGGCTACTACTTCGTGATGGGCGATCATCGGAACAACAGCTCAGACAGCCGGCATTGGGGATTTGTTCCGAAGAAGTACATCATCGGGAAAGTACAGCTGCGCTGGTGGCCGATACCGACCGCACATATCTTCTAGCTTCGTCCTGACCGGTGTAATTCAAAGTGCAAGATGCAGAATGCAAACTCTGTTTGCGTTTTGAATCTTGCATCTTGCATTGACTGATCGTTATTCGCAGGTCGTCCGCGTCCTCTACCGCGTTCTCGCTCTCAATCTGGCGGTCGCGATAGTCAAGATCGGCCTTGGATACGCGACCGGCGCCGTCTCGATTGTCTCGGACGGCTTTCATTCCCTGACGGACTCGGCGTCGAATGTGGTGGCTCTCGTCGGCGTTTCCATCGCGAGACGGCCGCCGGACGAAAACCACCCGTATGGTCATCGCAAGTACGAGACGATGGCCTCCCTGGGCATTCTGGTCTTTCTGATCGTCGTGCTCGTCCAGGTACTGTCTGCGGCGTACGACAGGCTGGTCAACGGCGGGACACCGCGCGTCTTCCCCGAAGGAATCGGGGTGATGACCATAACGCTCGTGGTGAATCTGTTCGTCGTGTCCTACGAGCAGCGCGAAGCACGCCGATTGAACAGTGAAGTGCTGCACGCGGACGCGAACCATACCCGCAGCGATGTCCTGACATCGGTGACCGTGCTCGGAGCGCTCATTGGTGTCTGGTGGGGATATTCGCTGCTCGATCCCCTCGCCGCTATCCTGGTCGCCGTATTCATCGGCCGCGCCTGCTGGGAAATCGCGCAGCAGTCGTCCCGCATCCTTGCGGATGAGATCGTGATTGCTGAAGACGATGTGAGGGCGGTCGTCAGCTCGGTGCCCGATGTCCTTGGATGCCATCAGATCCGGACGCGGGGCTCAGCCGATCACATCTTCATGGACCTGCACTTGTGGCTGGATGGAAGCACGACGCTCGAGTCGGCTCACCGCACGTCCCATGTCGTGAAGGACCGGCTGATGTCTCGATTCCCATCGCTCCAGGACGTGGTCATCCATATCGAGCCACCTCCCCCTGCGATCCGGCCGTTCCACCCTGGGTCGAACTGAACTGTTTTCCGGCTGAAGTCGTCGAATCGGCGGCGTACGGGGCCGACCTTCGCGGCATGCCACGCCCCGGTACCCGGCTTGCTCTGGTACACAGATTATGGAGAAGTCTGACCTCGTCCGCGGTGAATCGATTGGAACGCTGGTGCGCGGCATTCTGAATGACGTCCGCACCTTGCTTCGGGAGGAGATTGCGCTTGCACGGGTCGAGCTTCGCGAGCAGGCGGGCCGGGCGAGAGCGGCGGCGGTCAGCTACGGAATCATGGCAGGCGCGCTTGGAATCGGCGCCCTTTTCCTGTTGATCGCAGGCGCAATGGGAATCGCCGACCTGTTCGAGTGGCCGACGTGGGCTGGCTTTCTCAGTCTCGCGCTTCTGCTGTGCGTCGTCGGGTTCGTGGCGATGGCCGCTGGACGCAAGCAGCTTCACAAGGTGCGCGCGGTGCCGCCGGAAACGGTCTCAACGCTCAAGGAGAATGCTGCATGGTTCGCGAAGCGGATCTCATACGGTCGGAGATAGACCAGACACGTTCGAATCTCGACAGTAAGCTGATGCGGCTCGAGGAGCGCGCCCGTGAAATGACGCCTCGGCGCGTTGCGCAGCGGTTCGTACGGGAACGGGCGTTCGAGCAGGTCGTTGGGAGCACGCTGATGTTTGCCGGCGCCCTGATGGCGTGGCGGAACTATCGTCGAAACTACTGACCCGTGTATGCGAAGGGCGGGCTGTACGGCCCGCCTGGCGCGCCGCCCTACGTGAGTTCTGAAGGCCCCTCTGAACGCCTCGATCGACGAGAACGATCCGCGCGTCGGTAAATTCCAGACCGCCCGCCGCGTTTCTCTACGAGGCACACATCCCCGATAACCATCGCTTTGTCGATTGCCTTCACCATGTCGTAGATAGTCAAGGCCGCAGCGGCTACCGCCACCAGCGCCTCCATTTCCACGCCGGTTTGCGCGCTCGTTCGAACTCGAGCCTCAATGCTGTACCCCTTGGACGTCGCTGCCAGTTCCACACCGACGTGCGTCAGTGGAAGGGGATGACACAGCGGAATCAGCGTCGATGTCTGCTTGGCGGCCATGATGCCCGCAAGCCGCGCGGCTTGCAGCGGGTCGCCCTTTGCGACCGCGCGCCGGCGAATCGCGGTCAACGCGCGTCGGCTCATCGTGATCAACCCGCGCGCGATCGCTTCGCGTTGGGTAATCGGTTTGTCACCGACGTCCACCATCGTCACACGCCCGCGGCGATCGACATGCGACAGTCCCGTGGCACTCGCCTTCGCCGCTATGCGGCTTCGGCGGGCAGGCCTTCGCACCTTCGCACCTCGCACTATCGCACCGTTTTTACGGTGCATTCTGTTCGTCCCCCTGCGCGAGATAAAACGACAGACTCTCCAGTGACACTGTGAGATCCACGCTCTTCAGCTTCACTTCGACCGGGACCTTCAGGGCGCCAGGCGAGAAGTTCAGAATCGCCTTGATCCCTGCGTCAACGACCTGGTCGACGACGGGCTGAGCGTGGTGCGCTGGTACGGCGATGACCGCAATGTCGAATCGTTCGCGCCGTGCGAGCCGCTTCAGATCACGGATGTCATGAATGGGTACACCGCCGCGCGATTCATGTCCGATTTTCTCGTTCGCGATATCAAACAGCGCAGCAATCTCGAAGCCTTCCTGACGGAAACCGGGGTAGTCGGCGAGCGCCAGCCCGAGGTTTCCAGCGCCTATGATGCCCACTCGCAGGCGTCGGTCGAGTCCCAGAATCTGACGGAGATGACGCCGGAGCTCCTTGACGTAATAGCCAACGCCCCGAACCCCGAACTCACCGAAATACGCCAGGTCCTTCCGAATTTGCGCTGCGTTCAGGTGAAACTGTTCGGCGAGGGCTTGGGATGAAATCGTCTGAACACCGGCCGCGTCGAGCTCGTTGAGGCAACGCAAGTAAACCGAAAGTCGATTGGTCGTGAGCTCGGACACCTGTTCGGGCGTTTGCCTTCGCTTGTTCGGCCGATTCACAAGGTTCAATGCTACCATCTCGCGCCATGGCCGATTTCGCGCCGTACGCGTCCTCGACGCAGTCACCACCCGAGTTCACGCCGTACGTTCCCGCGACCCAATCGCCTCCGGAGTTCACGTTCAAGGCAATCGTTCTCGGCATCTTGTTCGGCCTGCTCTTCGGCGCCTCGACCGTGTATCTCGGTCTCCGTGCAGGGCTGACGGTAAGCGCGTCCATTCCGATCGCCGTGCTGGCGATCTCGGTGTTGAAGCGGCTTGGTGGTTCGACGATCCTCGAAAACAACATCGTCCAAACCATCGGGTCCGCAGGGGAATCGGTCGCCGGCGGTGTCGTGTTCACGATTCCGGCGCTGATATTCCTGATGCCGTTCGGGCCGTCGTACTTCAACTACGTCCAGATCACCCTGCTGACGCTGGCCGGCGGAATACTCGGCGTCCTCATGATGGTGCCACTCCGACGCGCGGTGATCGTGAAGGAGCACGGGGTGCTCCCCGATCCGGAGGGCACGGCATGTGCTGAAGTTCTCGTCGCAGGCGAGCGCGGTGGCCGGCTGGCGGCGCTCGTGTTTGCCGGTCTTGGCGTTGGTTTCCTCTGGAAGGCCCTCTCGTGGATCTTCAACCTCTTTCGTGCCGAAATCGGCTACGTAATGCCGCGCACGAGCCAGTTTCCGAACGCCACGGTCGCCGTCGACA
>Ga0075418_10011191_pt1 | contig 10019 bp, 7 predicted proteins | sample SoiMetdeltSBSDD2_FD_81776 | JGI IMG/M metagenome (GOLD analysis project Ga0075418, IMG submission 81776) | Bulk soil microbial communities from a Populus tree surrounding site in Tennessee, USA - Soil MetaG P. deltoides SBSDD2 | ecosystem: Environmental > Terrestrial > Soil > Tree plantation...
ATTCGTAGTCTGCCAGTGGAAAAGGCTCTCGACCCTGCGACGTTGCTGGTTTACGAGATGAACGGCGAGCCGCTGCCCGTCTCGCATGGGTTTCCTCTGCGAGCTGTCGTCCCAGGTTGGGAAGGCGCCTACTCCGTTAAATGGCTGACGCATATCCGGGTGAGCGAGAGCGACCATGACGGGCCGTTCACGCAATCCGGCTACAGAAGACCCCGCAGGCCAGTCAAGCCGGGCGTGCTCGTCGCTCCGTCGGACACCGTTCCAGTTCGCGAGCTGCCGGTGAAGTCGCTCATCACGTCGGTGGCGCACGACGCCAATGTGTCGCGTGCCGAGGTGAGAATCGCGGGGTTCGCGTGGGTGGGCGACGCAGAGATCCGGCGTGTGGACGTGTCGACCGACAACGGACGGACATGGAACGAGGCGCGGCTCGGACCCGAGCGGGCGCAGTATGCGTGGCGTCAGTTCGAGTACTTGTGGCGCCTCCGCGAGACTGGGTCGTACGCCGTGATGTCGCGTGCGACCGACAGTCGCGCGCGGGTCCAGCCCATTGTCGCGGAATGGAATCCGGCGGGCTATCTATGGAATGCCATCGACCAGGTGCGCCTCAACGTTCAAGTTGAGTAGATGCCGCATAGCCCGATCACCACGGCATTTCGTCTGACCGGCGCTGCGATCGTGTTGTACAGCGCGCTGTCAATACACGCCGAGGCTGGTCGGTACGCACAGAATCCGGTATCAGCCGGAGCCGCGCTTCCCAGCGGTGAAGGATCAGACATCGCGCGGCGCCGCTGCCTGACGTGCCATGGTGTTGATCTCATCGCACAACAACGACTCTCGCGCGACGATTGGAGCCGCGAGCTCGAGAAGATGGTGGCCTGGGGTGCACAAGTGACAGGGGAGGAGCGACCGTTGCTGCTCGACTATCTGGCGGGCCAATTGGGCAACGCCAGGCATCCGTCGATGCCGAACACCACGGCCGCAGACCTCATCAAGATGCGCTGCCACGTGTGCCATGATCGCACCCTGATCGATCAGCAGCGCCTCACCTTGGACGGATGGAGACGAGAGCTCGACAAGATGGCCGGCTGGGGGGCGCGGATGACGGAGGCGGAGAAAGCCATCATGGCCGAACATCTCGCCAGTCAGTGACCCCTTCCTGTCAGGCGATCATCCCAAGAACCGCGGCAACAGTCGCGAATGATAATTGGGCACCGCGTTCCCGACCGAGCTCCGAGCACGTGGACTCACCCGGTCCGCCCGCGCTTCGGTGTGATCGCAGGATTACCGTCACGCCGACGATGGCGACAGCACAACTCCATAGTTGGGCAAGAGTGAGCGGGCCTAGGACCGGCGCATTGATGCGAACGAATTCGATCCCGAAACGGATCGCGCCGGCACCAACCAAATAGCGTCCCAGTATCGCTGGGTCATCCGATTCGTTCCCCAGGGTCACCTCCCGCCTTCCAGCATCCTTTCCTGGCGCTGGCGCAAGATCTCGTCGCTTGCAGCGAACCGTGAATCGACCAGCGCGCGAGGCGCAACCCCTAATCCAACGAGTGCGAGCACGAGCGCCACGAATGTCCACGCCTCGCGTGGTTTCAACCCGAGTCGGAGGTCTGCGTGGGCCAGGGCAACGGAGCGGCCGCAGAAGAGCGAGAAGTACATTCGGAGGACTGCGAGGCCGGTCAGCGCCGACGCAATGACGACGGCGAATCCCATGACCGGAAACACGTCGACGGCGCCATCAACCAGCAGCTCCTGACCGATGAAACCGAGCGTCCCCGGGAATCCAGTGCACGCCAGGCCCATTAAGAGAAAGGCGATCGCGAGCACTGGCATGCGCTCGTACCCTCCGTGGTACGTCGTCAGATCTAGCCGCCCACGGCGCGCTTCGAGGACAAGCACGCAGCGGGCGAGGCCGGCAAACGCAAGCCCGGCCGACAACCACACCAGCAGCCCGCCCGCGAGCGCGCTGGCGCTCGTGCAGTCGAGTCCCGCCATCACCAGCGCGGATTGGCTCATGAATAAGTACCCACACGCCCGGCGCGCGCTGGCCTGGACCAGCGCCAGCGCGGCGCCGTAGACGGCGGTAGCGAGGGCCAGGATGGCGATGATCCGCAGCATCTCGGGCGAGGCGCGCGGTACGATGAGCACCACCGTCATGTATGCGCCCAGCTGCGGCGCATTGAACAGGATAGCCGGCCCCAGCCGTCCGTGATCGAAGACTTCCGGCACCCACGCGTGAAAGGGTACGATTCCTTTCCGCACGAGCGCGGCGATCACGATCAGCCACATGCCGGCGCTTTCGACCGTCGTGTTCTGCGCTCCGGGACTGACGAGCAGTCCGACCCCGATCGCAAACAGCAGCGTCGAGAATCCCAGATAGGCGGCGACGACGCGGCGCTGATACCGATGCGCCGGGTCGGCCAACGCGAACAGAAATACCCACACCGAGGCCATCGACAGGAGCAGGAGCACGATCGCGCTTTCCGTGAGGAAGGAGGCGAGCGTGATGAGCGTGGCCAGCGCCGTTCGTCGCAATCCGCGCCGATCGAGTGCGGCACGCGGCGTCACGGCGACGGTGAGCAGCCAGAGCCCTGCCGCGAACGGCAGCAGCGCGGCCGAGAGCGTGTCGATGCGGATGATGGCCTCTCCGCCTGGCACTGCGCTGAGGGCGGAGGTACGGATCGAGACGTCATGCAGCGATGGCGACACCGCGATGCCGAGCGCAACGAGCAGCATGGCGAGCGCCGCGGCGGTTGCGATGCGCCGAAGCTGTGCGACGTCGAGACGAAGCGTGGATGCGCCGATGACGAGCGCCGGCAGCGCCACGAGACCGGCGAGCCACAGCCGGGCGTCACTCATCCTGATCCTCGCCGGCGTCAACGGCCACCGGCCGCCGCGCCGGTAGAACGGCATCGCAGAGCCACTGATCCAGGAGCGTGAGCTGGCGTGCGAGTCGGGTGAAGGGTCCGACGATGCCCCGGTCCAGCAGGCTGTCCAGAAATCCGCGTTCGAGCGCGATCAGGAACAGGCGCTGGCGTGCGCGATTCAACGTCACGACCTCGAGGTCGCCGCTGCCTGGAGACCGCCGGTCGCCCATGGCATCTTCGATCCCGTGCAGATCGTGGAGCACGTTCGGGGCGCTCAGGAATTGCAGCAGCCGGAAGCAGGCGTGACCCGCCAGATGGACAAACGCGATGGTGTACCAGCCGATCGCGATCTCGACGACGATGAGGCCGACTTGTGTGAGGGAGGCATAGGCGAGCGACGATTTCACGTCGCTCTGGACGCGCGTCGTGATCCCCGCGAACACCGCCGTGGAGGCGCCGAGGACGCCCGCCAGCAGCCGGGCCAGGGGCGCCTGTTCGAGCAGCGGGGCCGCCCGCAGCAGCAGAAAGCATCCGGCGTGAATCGAGAGCGATCCGTAGTAGACGGCGCTCGACGGCGTCGGTCCCTCCATCGCGCGCGGGAGCCAGCTCGAGAAGGGCAGGAGCGCGCTCTTGCCCGCCACCGCCACGATGAGGAGGATCGCAATGATCGTCGCGTTGGCTCCTGTCAGCGCGCTCGTCGTACCAACGCCGCTGCCGAACAGCAGCGAGAGGCTGTCGGTACCCGCCACGTGGCGCAGCAGCACGGCGGCGGCGAGCATGGCGGCGTCGCTGATGCGATAGACCGAGAGCACGCGAAAGGCATTGGCGACGGCGGCGGGCCGCTCGTGAAAGAACGCGACGAGCAGCGCCGAGCTCAGGCCGACGAACTCCCATCCGATGAAGAGGACGGCGACGTTGCCGGCCAGCGCGATCAGCAGCATGCCGGTGACGAACAGGGCGAGCAGGACGAAATACCGGTTGTAGCCGGGTTCGCGGTGCAGATATCGGTTCGAAAACGCCGACACGACGCCCGCAATGGCCGCTGAGAGCGCCGCGAACGCCAGCGAGAGGCGATCGACCAGAAACTCGATCGCGACGCCGCCTTCGTACGACGTCGACCAGGCGCCGTACGACAGCAGCTGCGCGCCCGTTGTGGCCGTTCCGCGCACAACGAACGCCACAAAGAAGGCCGCGAACGACACCGTCATCGACGTGCCCGCGAGCGAGGCCGTCCACCGTTCGGGCAGGGGACGGTTGATCAGAGACGCGACGCCAAGCAGCGCGAGCAGAACGGCCGGCGATCCGACGCCCACGAGCACCAGCCAGGTGAGCGGCACGCTCATACAGAGGCCCTGGGGACGATGGCCACCGGCGGAAGGAACCCGCGCTTGCCCTGATACCACGCGGCCGATTCGCCCACGACGACCGCGAGGCCATGCTCGGGCCTGTGTGGAACGAAGCCTTCAGACCGGAGCTCCCACAGGGCGCCGGACTCGGGATCGAGACACGCGAGCCAGACCCAGCGGTTTCGCACGAGCCGGTCGATGTCCGGATTGTCCTGCAGCACGCTCCGCAGCCGATCGCGGCGGCTCTCCACGACAATCGCCAGGCGCGCGGGCTCGTGAATTTCGACCATCTGCCAGGGAAGGCCAGTGCGCAGGTCGCTTTGCGCGCCGTCCATGACGCCCAGCAGCGAGGTGACGTTGTGGGGCAGCTTGGTGCCGCAGCCGTATCCGGTGGGATCGACGTAGCTGAAGTAGTACTCGAGGCTGATGCCGGCCACGACGGGCACGACTGCCGCCATGATGCGTGCGAGGATCGCGCCCTCATCGTCGCGGGCGGGATCGTACGACACCAGAAACGCGCGTCGATCGAGGAATAACCCGCGTGTTCGCCCTCGTCGGCCGATGATGCAGAACGCGTTCGTCGCATGGCCGTACTCCGGCCGCGGCTGTGCAAGATCGGCGGCGCGTCCCTCCACGTGGGCGAGCGCCGCGAGAGGCGGATACCAGCGCGGGACCGCATCGAAGCGGCGGCACCGCTCGTGCGCCTCGCGCCGGCGCGCCGTCTCAATCGCCTCTCTGGCCTGCGCGAACACCGGCTGCGTATGCGCTGGGATCAGATCCGTGTCGAAGAACGTGACCTCGTTGTTGCAGGTATTGCGCTGGGCGCCGACAAACCGCGTGGCCGCGCCGATCGACACACCGTCAGCCTCCAGCAGCTCGCGCACGCGCGGGTCGTTGGCCATCTGCGCGAAGGCGCGGGCGTTTGGCCCACCGCGGCCGCCCCCGCACGCGCCGCAATCGTGAGCCGATTCGTGAGGATTATTGAGACTGACGGAGCCGTGGCCAATGACGAGCACGAGCGGCGAGAGGCGATCGCGAATTCCCGTGTCTTCCAGGACGCGCCGCACGATATCCGCCATCTCACGTACGGTGAACCCGGCATGCTTCCCGATCGGCGGCGCCGCGTCCTCCCGATCCAGCTGCAAGCGGGTCCGCACGGCGGTCATCGACGCGTGGTGTACGTGCCGCCATCGCGACGAGAGCCAGGGGAAGACCACGCGCAGGATCAGCGGAATCAGCGAGAGCCAGCCGAACGCCGTCATCAGCACCGCCCCGCGGACCGGCAGGCGGCTCCCGAGATGCACGTTGTAGCCGAGAAACCCCGCGGCGCGGCGCTGCAGACGACGCGACCGTGCCGTGAGGCCAACGGCGTCTGGTTCGAGTTCAGCGATGTAGTGATCGGGACGGATCGCCACAGGACAGAGCGGCCGGGGGTGAGCGTCGGACGCCCCCTGGTGATACATGGCCACGTTGAAGAATCCAGCCGTGCTGAACGTCTCGCAGGTGGGCTCGACTTCCTCCAGGTGGCGCCGGAATGATTCTTCCCGCTCGTCGAGGCAGAACATCGCCTGAAAGGCCGGCGCACCGGGAAGCTGCTGCGGCGCATGCTGCATGAGCGCGTCATAGAGGCGATGACGGATCGCCCGTTCGAAGGCCTGGTGCAGGATGCGGCGGCGGCGCAGGTCATCGAGCTCGCGCAGTTCGGACTCGAGCGCCACGACGTGCCGGGCGGTCCATTGCTCCACGATCGACGCATCGAGACCACGGAGCTGCGCCACGTGAAAGAGCGGCCACGCGCGCTCGAGCGTCGTCGGCGCCAAGGCGGGGCGACGCTGATGCCGCAGGTGGGAGCGCAGATCCGAGAGGGGGCCGTCGAAAGAGAGCTGTCGCGCCGCCGCATCCAGCGCCGCGCGTTCGAACAGCAGCCGGACGGCGAGGTATCCGCGCACGGTCACCGTGAGGTCGCGCGCCGGTACGCGATCGGGCCGTTCCTCGATTTGACGCACGATGCCGGCCCATCCACGCAGGGCCAGGAGCTCGGCGCTCAGATAGTCCTCCCACTCGTCATCGGCGACACCGAGCTGAGCGAGGGAATGCGCAACGGAGTCGTGTGCGCTCCGACCCGCCTCGCGGTCGTCGGCGACCAGGAGCGGGAGTGTTCGCGCCCAGTGGCCGCACTGCGTCGCCAGCGACGTGCCGTAAAGCTCCAGGAAGCAGCCATGGATGCCGCGATTCCGCTCGGGCAGGGCCCAGTGCGCCAGGCCCTGATCGAGGTAGCTCGCGAGAAATCGAATCAACGGTGGATGGATCCAGGCATCGGTGTCGACGCCGTGCACGGCCAGAAGCCAGTCACGATGGCGAGCCGGAGCGGGCCTCGCAGGAACCGTTGATGCGCCGGCGCGGCGAATCGCCTCGACACAGGCGGTCCACAGGCGGTGCACCGCTCGGCGCTCCTCGCCCTCGCGATGGTCGCCCTCACGCAGAGCGGCCGACGACGACCGGGCATTCGCCGGCAGGTCGGTCCGGAACCGGGACAGGGCCGCCGTTTCCTCCAGGACCCACGAGAGCTCGCGACCCGTCGCCACCGGAATGCCGTGCAGCACGATCGCCCGCCACAGCTCGAGGCGGGATCCGACACCCGCAACATCCCGTGCGCCGCTGGCGCCCAGTTGTTCGACCAGCAGCGCGTCCACGTCTCTGGCGAGAATGCGGCCAGAGGCCAACTTGTCGCGATACCGCGACTCGGCGAGAAACGGTTCGCGTCCCAGCCGTTCGGCGGCGCGCTCGACCGCCTCTTCGAACGACAGGTGCTCGAAGGCGTGCAGCGTGTTGTGGTGGATGAAGATGCTGATGGGCCCCTGCGCCGGCAGCACCTGCGCCAGCTGCTCAATCAGACTGGCCAGAGGATGAGCCGGCGGGCTGACATCGGGAGGGTCTCCGTGGTGGGACATCGCGGAGTTGCTAGTATAGCAATATTCGAATATTATGCTCCACTAATGCCGCAGAAGCGAGGCCGGCCGGCAGTCGGTGAGCCGATCGCCGACGAGCTGCAGACGTTCAAGGCGCAGTTCTTCCGTGCCCTCGCCCATCCCACCAGGATCCGGATGCTGGAGATCCTCGTCCGAGGCGGGCGCACCGTCCAGGAACTGCAGGAGGCATTGACGCTGGACCAGCCGATCGTCTCGCAGCAGCTGGCCGTGCTCCGGAATCAGGGCATCGTATCGGCCCAAAAGGAAGGTTCGTCCGTGCGCTATACCCTGCGCGACCCGCTCGTCGGTGCGTTGCTCGATCTTGCGCGGCGGATCTTCAACAATCATTTCGACAATACGCAAGGGCTGCTTCGCGAGCTGCGGCGAGAGGTCCGGCGAGGATAAGCTGGCTACGTCAGGCGATGCGGAACCTGATCGACACGATTATCATTGCGCCGGGCGGTGCGCTGTTTCAGGTCGTTGGAAACTTGCAGGGAATCTTGGCAGCCGCTGGCGGGAAGACGGCGGCCGAACGGCTGCCGGTTATGTTGGTTGCGGGGGCTCGCAACCATCTGAATTTGGAGTTCTCTTGGGCCGCAGCGTAACGATTTCTGCGGCATTTTCGATCCTAAGGCGACCGGGTCGCCGGGATCACGTCTTCCGCTTCTCTGGCCAAGTGGCGTCCCACGTCGCACAGCGCCATACCATTCTGACGGCTCTCCCTTGGACAGTCGTTTCCTTCTTGGTTCTTCCGCTTCCGCAGACGGGACATTGAGACCTTTGCCGCGATCCCGCTTGATCTTTGCTTTTGGAACGTTGCTTTCGGGACGTCCAGACAATGAAACATCATGTCTTCGCCTCTGAGGCTCGATAAGGGACTTTCGGTCAGGTGTATCTTGGAGTCCCACCGGACTTTCCGGTAGTTGCCTTCTAGCGCCGAGCACCGCCAGCACGTTCAGGCAATGCCCTCGCAAGACCTGGCCGGGATCCCCGACAGGTCGAAAGCGCCGCGGAAAGCCTGGCAGGCGACCTTCGATAAGACGGCTTGTAGTTTCAAAAGCAGGATTTTCGGCGCGGTGGAGGCCCTGGACAACGCAGACGGCGCTCCCTTTCGCGGTCTCCGACATTGATCGCATGGGCGACTCTCTCTATGCTCATCTGTCGAGGAGGTTGGCTCGAAACACATGCCGACGGCTGACAACCTCAACCGGGGTCGAGACGCGTTCTGCCGCCGTGCGTGGACGGACGCGTATGTTTTATTGGCGGCGGCGGACCGCGATGAACCGCTTCAGCCGGACGATCTCGAACGGCTCGCGACGGCCGCGTACTTGATCGGCAGGGACGCGGAAAGTACGGAGATCTGGGCTCGTGCGCATCAGGGCTTCCTGGGACTTGGAGCCGTCGCACGCGCCGCGCGATGCGCGTTCTGGCTGGCGTTCGCCCTGATGCACCACGGCGAGCGCGTGCGGGCTGGCGGCTGGATCACGCGGGGGCGCGAGCTGCTCAAGGGCGCACACCAAGACTGCGTCGAACAGGGTTACCTGCTGCTTCCCATCGCGCTCCAGCGCGTGTTCGCCGGCGATCCCCCCGGCGGCTACCACATGTTCTGCCAGGCCGCTGAGATCGGCGACCGTTTTAGCGATCCCGATCTGATCGCGCTCGCGCGGCATAGCCGCGGGCGGGTGCTGATCCGCATGGGCGAGATCGAGGACGGCGTGCGTCTGCTCGATGAGGCCATGATCGCCGTCGACGCTGGCGAGGTGTCTCCGCTCGTCGTCGGCGACGTGTACTGCAGCGTGATCGAAGGATGCCTGGAGATTTTCGATCTCCGTCGAGCGCAGGAGTGGACCGCCGCCCTGACGCGCTGGTGTGAGACCCAGCCAGATCTCGTGCCGTATCGCGGGCAATGCCTCGTGCGGCACGCCGAGATCCTACAGCTGCACGGCGCGTGGCCGGAAGCCATCGAGGCGGCGCGGCAGGCGTGCAGTCGGCTGTCGCAACCGTCGCCTCAACCCGCGTCGGGCGCGGCGTTCTATCAGTGCGGCGAGCTTTATCGTCTGTGCGGCAAATTCGCTGAGGCTGACGAAGCGTACCGCAATGCCAACCGGTATGGCCGAAAGCCGCAGCCAGGCCTTGCCCTCCTCCGACTGGCGCAGGGCCAAACCGAAACGGCAACAACGGCGATCCAGGTTGCGCTCGACGAAGCGCACGGCACCGAGACGCGAGCGCGCCTCCTTGCCGCGTACGTCGAGATTATGCTGGCGGCTGGCGACATCCAAGCAGCGCGCTTGGCGGCGGACGAACTCGCGTCGCTGGCGGGCGAACTCGATGCGCCGGTGCTGACGACGGTCGCCGCACAGGCGGGTGGGATGGTGCGGCTGGCCGAAGGCGACGCGCGGGCGGCGCTCCCGATTCTGCGCCAGGCCTGGACCGGCTGGCAGGAGGTCGAGGCCGCGTACGATGCTGCGCGGGTGCGCGTGCTCATCGGTCTCGCCTCCCGCGACCTCGGCGATGTCGATGCCGCGGAAATGGAGTTCGACGCAGCCCGTTGGATCTTTCAGCAACTTGGCGCGCAGCCTGACCTCACGCATGCGGAGGCGCTCAGCCGTGCGCTTAAGCCCTCGCCCGCAGGCGGGCTGAGCGCGCGCGAGATGCAGGTGTTGCGGCTGGTCGCAAGAGGCAAGACGAATCGCGAGATTGCTTCCGCCCTGTTCATCAGCGAGAGGACAGTCGAACGGCACCTGAGCAATATCTTCAACAAGCTCGACCTGACCTCTCGCTCGGCCGCGACCGCATACGCCTACGAGCACCAGCTTCTCTAACCGCGGTAC
>Ga0075418_10011192_pt1 | contig 10019 bp, 10 predicted proteins | sample SoiMetdeltSBSDD2_FD_81776 | JGI IMG/M metagenome (GOLD analysis project Ga0075418, IMG submission 81776) | Bulk soil microbial communities from a Populus tree surrounding site in Tennessee, USA - Soil MetaG P. deltoides SBSDD2 | ecosystem: Environmental > Terrestrial > Soil > Tree plantation...
CCACCCTGACCCCCGTCGCGCCCGCGACCTCCGCGCGCTCCCTGAGCGCCGGGAGCTTGCGCGCCAGGCTGTCCGGCCGGCGCATCACCACGAGTCCCCGCCGCGCCATCGCGGCCAGCTCCGGCCCGCCCGCCTCCACCGCCGCCGCGAGGCGGCGTGAAGACCCCCGCCGGCGCGACGGCCGCGGTGATCGTGGCTTGCGGGGTCGACAGCGACTGCAGGCTCTCGCAGGGCGTTGCGGCAGCGGCCGCCAGCAGCGTGAGGCTCAGGATCCCGACCATCTTCGACCTCCTTGTGCGCTTCGCGGAAGAGCAGGACGCGGCGCTTCATGGCGCGGCGTGCGTGGGGATTATGGCAGAAACCTGCTTTCCCGCCGGTATGATGCGACACATCAAGAGCGTCGTGAAGAAATCCACCATCGGGATAGGTGCCCAATCGTTTCTGGTCGGCCATCGCTCGTAGTTCGCCGAGGTTGCACAGCTACCTCCATTACACTCAGCCGACGTGGCAAGCGCGATTCCGGTAATCGACACCGACCTCTTCGGCCGCGAATCCGTCCGTCACGCGCGCGCGGTGGACGATCGCGTGCGCGAGCTTGCGCCGGTCGTGCGCCTTGGTCGGGAGGACATCGTTGTCATTGGGCGGTTCAGCCACGTCTCCGCCGCCCTCTCCGACTGGCGATCCTTCTCGAGTCGATCGCGGCCCTGGCACGATCCCGACTCGGTGAGGCCCGAGATCCTCCTGACCGACGATCCGCCTCGTCATACCGAGGTCCGCGTCGTGATTGCCAATGCGCTGTCGCCGAAGGCGCTCCATCGAATGGCCCAGGCCTTCGCCACCGAAGCCGCGCTCGTCGTCGAACGCGTGCTCGGATCCGACGATGAGTTCGACGCCGTCTCCGCAATCTGTCGTCCCTTCGTCTATAAGGTGCTGCCTGATCTGCTGGGGCTGCCCGAGCCGGGTCGCGAACACATGGAAGCGTTCGGTCACATGGTGTGGGCGACGATGGGGCCGATGAACGAGCTGTTCCACGAGGCCATGCTCGGCAGCGAGCGGGTGCTGGCGTGGGTCGAAGACTGCTGCAACCGCGAAAACCTCGACCCCGACGGGCTCGGGATGGCGATGTTCCATGCCGCGGATCGCGGCGACATCACGCACGCCGAGGCCAAGCTGCTCGTGCAGATCCTGCTCTCGGCTGCCGCCGACACCACGGTCATGACGCTCGGCACGGCGATTCGCGCTTTCTGTGAGTTCCCCGACCAGTATCAGACGCTGAGACGGAACCCGTCGATGACGCGAACCGCGTTCGACGAGAGCCTCAGGTGGGACTCACCTTCGCGAATGGCGGGACGCATCACGACGCGTGACGTCGAGATCGACGGACACGTCATTCCAGCGGGCACGCGCTGCGGGCTGTTGTTCGCAGCCGCCAACCGCGACCCGCGGAAGTGGGCCGACCCGGATCGATTCGAGATCGGGCGCGACGTTCGCGGTCAGGTCGGTTGGGGCGCCGGCGTGCACATGTGCGTCGGCCGGACACTCGCGCAACTGGAAGCCGATGCGATGCTCGGCGCGATGCTTCCGAAGATTCAGCGCTTCGAGGCGGCTGGTGATCCGGAGCCGTGGATGACCACCATCGGCCACGGACCCGTCAGGCTCCCCGTGCGCGTTGCGGCAGCCTGATGCCGGGCAGTTAGTACGCGTCACCTTCGAACCTGGAACCTGGAACTTGGAACCTGTCACAATGCTGCCCCATGCAGATCCGCGGTGTCTTCATCGAGGACACGTTCGCCGAAGCGTTCGGCATGCGGGCAGCGCGCGTCATCATCACAGCCAGGAACAGCCGCTGGGCGCGTGAAGCGGCGCTGAAGCTCACCGGCTTCGCCACCTCGGTCATTTCCTGCAAGTGCGAGGCGGCCATCGAGCGGGAGTTGAACCCGGACGAGACGCCGGACGCGCGACCGGGCGTCGCGGTCCTCTTGTTCACGATGGACAGCGACAGCCTGGGCAAGCGCCTCGTCGAGCGCATCGGTCAGACGGTGCTCACCTGTCCCACGACGAGTTGCTTCGACGGCCTGCCCGATGCGCCGGATCGGGTGCCGGCGGGCAAAGCGATTCGCGTCTTCGGCGACCGGTTCCAGATCAGCAAAGTGGTGGGAGGTCAGCGCTACTGGCGCGTGCCGGTCATGGAAGGGGAGTTTCTGCTGTCGGAGACGTTCGGCATGCGCAAGAAAAGCGTTGGTGGTGGCAACTTCTTGATCCTGGCTGAAGACGCGGACGCAGCGCTCAGCGCCGCGGAGGCGGCCGTGGCCGCGATCGACGGCACGCCGGACGTCATCCTCCCGTTCCCCGGAGGCATCGTCCGCAGCGGCAGCAAGGTTGGCGCACGGCATTACAAAGGCATGATCGCGTCGACCAACGATTCGTACTGTCCGACGCTCGGCCCGCTCACGGGTTCGGCGCTGCCGGAGCACGTGAACTGCGTGCTGGAGATCGTTCTGGACGGGTTGAGCGCCGAGGCGATCAGCGGTGCCATGCGCGCCGGAATCGACGCGGCATGCCGTCCGGGCGTCCGGGCGATCGGCGCGGGAAATTATGGCGGCAAGCTGGGTCCCTACCATTTCCACCTGCGCCCGATCATGCAGGGCGTTCCCGCGGCGGATCGGTCGTCCTCGCAATCACCACAGCGCTCCGAGTCGTCTCGATGAGCGACGCAATCACGCTCTCGCTGCGCGCGCCACTGGAGGTCCGGCTCGAGGTGGAGCGGCTCACGGGCGATCACCTGGCGGGATTGTCGGAGGGCGACATCGCCGCGCTGCCGGTCTGGATGGGTAATCGGTCGGTGCCGCTCGGCGAGTTCTTCGACGTCAAAGGGGAACGATCGAGCTCGGTGCGGATTGAAGGCGACGTCTCCAGGCTCGATGGGTTGGGCGCCGGCATGTCGGCCGGTGAACTCGTGGTGGCCGGTCATGCCGGCAGCTATGTCGCTGCCGGCATGACCGGTGGGGTCGTCGAGGTGCTCGGCCACGTCGGCAACGACGCCGGCGTCGCGATGTCGGGCGGAACGCTTCGAATCCAGGGAAACGCCGGAGACCGTCTGGCTGCGGCACGGCCGGGCGCTTCACGTGGCATGACGGGTGGCGAGGTCATCGTTCGCGGATCGGCGGGAGCCGAGGTCGCGGCGCGCTGCCGCCGCGGCCTCGTGGCCGTCGCGGGCGACGTCGGCGACCACGCCGGGCGCTCGATGATCGCGGGAACCCTGATCGTGCTCGGGGCTACCGGCCCGGAGGCCGGACGCGGCAACAAGCGCGGATCGATCGTGGCGGTCGGCCCCATCACGGTGCCGCAGACGTATCGCTATGCCTGCACGTACGAGCCGACCTATGTGCGGCTGGTGATGGCGCGCCTGGAGCGGACGTACGGCCTCGAGGCCAGCGGTCTCGAGGGCCGATACCGGCGCTTCTGCGGTGACGCCGGCGAGCCGGGAAAGGGCGAGATCCTGCAGCACGTCTGACCCGCCTTCGCCGCCACCGCGGCTCTGGCGTGGCCAGCCCGCCTTCGCCGCCGAGGCTTCCCTTCCCCTCACGAATTGCGCTATATATATCTCCGACGATTTACATCCCGGATCATAGATATCAGCTCGTCGTCGGAGGTCGGTAATATGCGCAAATCGTTACTGGAGACGCTCTCCCAATCGTCTAGTTCCGCTCTTCGACTCGAACGTCGTCACCAGCAGTACGAGCGTCGGTCCGGCTGGCGGGGCGGGCGGCGAGACAGCGATTTCGCGGACTTGACGCCCGCGCCTTCTCCCGGCCTGAAAGGAACTGCTCGATTCACGTGGGTTCACGATCACGACACGCTCGAACAGCAGTATGTGAACTGACCTCCCGCCGGTGTCCCGTTAGCCCGCGCAGGCGGGCCGGGTCACTGGCTCTCCCCGACTGTCCGCGCCGCTTCCCTGCCTGGAGCGGCGCCGCGCTTCCCCCCAGATGATCCCGCAGCTCAAGTCGCCACCCCGTGTGCGCGTGGAGTGGCTGATCGCGGGCGCCCGCGTGGTGCTCGCCTTCGGGACGCTGCTGGCCATGGCCATCAACCCGGGAGAGTTGGTGCGCCCCACCGCCTATTTTCTGGGCTGGTATTCGATCTACAGCCTGACGCTGCTGGCGCTGGTCTGGACGCCCGTCCGGTTCGCGCGCGGCTGGGACATCATCGTCCACGTCGTCGACGTGGCGGCGTTTGCCGCCTGGTTCTTCCTCGTCGACGGCGTGACGGACCCGATGGTCGTCTACTACCTGTTCGTGCTGATCTGCGCCACGATCAGGTGGCAGAGCGTCGGGACGATGTGGACTGCCGGCGTTGCGGTGTCGCTTCAGGCTGCGATCGGCTTGTACGTCTCGACGTGGCTGGGCGCGCCGGCAGCCAAGCCGCTCGACGTGGCGACGCGCTCGGTGTACATGCTGCTCATCGCGGCGCTCGTCGCCTACCTCGGAACCCACCAGGACCGGTTCCAGTACGAGATCAGCCGCCTCGCGTCGTGGCCGCGCAAGCCCACGAAGGATCCGCGCGAGCTGGTGTCGGAGATCATCCGGCAGTCGAGCGAGTTCCTGCGCGCGCCGCGCACGGTGCTGGTGTGGGAAGAGCCAGGGGAAGGATGGGTCAACGTCGCCTGGCAGGGCGAGTACGACGTCATGTGGACGCAGGAGCCGGAAGCGAAGTACGGCTCCTTCGTCCTCCCCGGGCTCGAGCGAAGCAGTTTTCAGGCTGCTGACGCCGCGATCGACAGTCGAGTCATGCTGCTGCGCTCCACCGGCTTCCGTCGCCGCCAGTGCCGCCCGGTCAACGAGGCCTTGCGGGCGCGCTTCAACATGTCGGCCGTGCAATCGTGGCCGCTCAACGGCGAGCTGCTGCGCGGCCGGATGTTCTGCCTGGATCAGGTCCGCATGCGGCTGGACGATCTGATTCTGGGCGAGGTCGTGGCCTGGCTCGCCGTCACGCGCCTGGAGAGTCACTACTGGCAGGAACGGTTGCGTGATGCGGCTGCCCTGGACGAGCGGGTGCGTCTGGCTCGCGACCTGCACGACAGCCTGCTGCAGTCACAGACCGGCGTCGCGTTGCAGCTCGTAGCGGCGCGGCGGCTGCTCGAGCGCGATCCGGCGGTCGGCAAGCAGCGGCTCGGCGACGTTCAGCAACAGCTCGAGCGCGACGAGCTCGAGTTGCGCACGTTCGTCTCGCGGCTGCGCCCGGCGGTGCGCCCGGTCGCGCCGGCGGCGCTCAGCCTCGCCGAGCGGCTGGACGAGCTTCGTCAGCGAGTCGAGCGGCAATGGGAGATTCACGTCAGGCTGCAGCTCGATGCGATCGACGGCCTGCCCGACGAGCTGCTCGAAGGCACGTACCGCCTCGCTCAGGAGAGCGTGGTCAACGCCGCACGCCACGCCGACGCGTCGGTCATCGACGTGCGGGTGACGCGGGCGGACGGACGTCTCGAGCTGCGAATTGCCGATGACGGCCGTGGATTTCCGTTTCAGGGGACGTATGATCTCGCCGCGCTGAACGGGATGAACGAGGGACCGCTCACGCTGAAGGAACGGGTGGCGGATCTTGGCGGCGCGCTGACGCTGGTGTCAGCCGAGTCCGGCACGGAGCTGCTCATCACCCTGCCGCTCACCCGCGTACCCATGTAAGCTGTCGAAGGGTCAGACCGGCGGGCGTCGCCAATCGACCTGACCTGTCGACGAACCACAATATGGCCATCAAGCTTGTCCTTGTCGACGATCATCCGCTCGTGCTCGGCGGACTCGAGCAGCTGCTGCGCGCGGAGCCTGATTTCGAGGTGCTCGCAACGTGCGGGACGGTTGCCGATGCCTGGGTGGCGATCGGCGTGCACGAACCCGACGTCCTGGTCCTCGATTTGAACCTTCCCGACGAGGACGGCTTGTCGCTGCTGCGGCGGCTGGATCCGGGCAAGCCACCGGCCGTCGTCGTGTTGACCGCGTCGCAGGACGAGGATCAGCTGCTCGACGCCGCACGCCAGGGCGCGCGCGGGATCGTGCTCAAGGCGATGGCCCCGCGCATCCTCGAGGACTGCGTACGCGCGGCGTACAAGGGCGAGTACCGGCTGAACGTCAACGGTGTCGACCTGGCAGAGCGCGTGCAGGACCGGAAGAACGTGGAGAACGAGCTCGAGTCGCTGCTCACGCCACGTGAATTGCAGATCCTGCGTCTGGTGGCTCTGCGCCTGGACAATCAGCAGATCGCGGACAAGCTCTCCATCAGCATCGGCACGGTGAAGATTCATCTTCATCACGTGTACGACAAGCTGAGCCTGCAGGGACGCCACGAGCTGCAGCTGTTTCTCCGGCAGAAGGGATATTGAGCGACCTCGTCCGTGTCGCCTGAGGGCGAACGCTACTTCGGTTGGTCGAGGCGCTTGACGATGTCCGGTGTGATGTCGAGCGACGGATCGGCCCAGGCGAGCAGCCCGCTGTCGATGTCGAAGACGAGCAGCAGCTGCTTCTCCTTGACGACCGAGTCGAAGACCGGCCGGAGCTTCGTGAGAAACGCGCTCTCGGCAGCCTTCTGCACGCCGAGGAACTCTGCCTGGGCATCCTCGGTGAAGCGTCGCAGGTCGAGCTCGAATCGCTCGATCTCGCGCTCGCTGGCGCCTCTCGCCACGGCATCCTGTGTCGCCGCTGCCTGACGCAGCGCCTGCAGCCTGGCCGTGCGCGCGTCGATCTCCTTGGTCCGCGCCGTTCTCAACGACGTGAGCGCGGCCTGTGCGGTCTTCCCGTCCACAGACTCGGCAAAGGCGCGTTCGGCGCTGAAGTACGCCAGCTTGGTTGCAGAGGGCAACAGCGGATTCGTCTGCGCGGCGAGCCCCGAGCTGAAGCCGAGGAACATGAGAACGGCGAGGGCGATGTGACGCATGACAGCCTCCTGTCACGCCGCAGGTCACACGGCGTCGGCACTTTAGACGCGCCGCCGGGAAAGCCGGTCGGTTCGCCGAGCTGAAGCTCGGCGCTGCGAAGGTTATTTCTTGTTGAAACGGTGCACGCGGCCGGTGGAGTTGAACTCCGACACGAAGAGGTCGCCGCGGTCGTTGATGGCCACGCCATGCGGCGACAGCACCAGACCGGTCTTCCACTGCTCGGGTTTCACCTGGTTCGTGCCGATGCCCTCACCGGTGTTGGCGCCGACGTGAGTGACGACCTTGCCGGCCTTGTCGAGAATCGTCACGCGCCCGCGCAACTCGCCGATGATGGCAGTGTCGCCGTCGATGACGACGGCGGCGGGCAGGAGCAGATCGCTGGCGACCACGCCCAGGAACTCGCCGTCGAGCGAGAGGTGGACGACCCGGTTGTTGGCGCGATCGCAGGCGATGATGCGTGCCGGCTGGAAGCGGGTGTCGATGGCGAGCTTGTGCAGCGTATTGAACGAGTAGGGCGCCTGCTTGCCGCCGAACGACTTCAGGTACTTGCCTGTCTTGTCGAAGCGGTGAATGTAGTCGCTCGCGTACCCGTCGGTGACGTACAGATCGCCGTTCGGGGCAACGTCCATACCGGTGAGGAGCAGCGACAGCTGACCAGACCGTGCGTTCTTGACCTTGAATTCGTCGGGAATCGCCGTTGCCGGAATGGTCATGGCGACGGTGCCGTCGAGGGCCAGCTTCACGATGGCCTGGCCGCGCAGACGCACGCCGTAGACGAACTCGCCGTCGGCCTGCCGCCGGATCACGAAGCCATGGAAGTCCGGCGGCGCGTTCGGGACGTTGCGGATGAACCGTCCATCCTGCCCGTACACTTGCAGTCCTGCCTGCTCCGGCGGGTTCTCGACGCTGACGTAGACTTCGCCGCGCGAGCTCACCGCGATATCGCCGTGCATGCCCCCGATCTGCGTTCGGCCCTCCGGGAGCTTCAGCCAGTCGGCGACTGCCGTGTAGTCGACGGCGGCGGAGACCGGTGCGAGGAGCGCGATGCTGACGGCGAGCGTCGTGACGATATGCTTGATGTTCATGGCAGGCTCGGCGGCGATTATGGCCGGTGACCGCGCCACGTTCAAGCGCAAAGCCGGAGTCGCACGGCCAGACGCCGAGAGTGCGAGCCGGCTCGCTCCCGCATTCCGGAGATCGTCATGGACTCGATCGAGAACTGGGCGCTGAAGTTCGTCCGCTGGGGGCTTGGCCTGACGGTGCTTGGCCTGGTGACCGGCTACGTCCCGCTCGGCCACTACCTGATGATGGGTGCGATCCCGTCGTGTCCGGCGGCGCCGATACACGGGCATACGGCGCTGCTCAGTTTCGTCGGGATGACGATGTTCGGCCTGACCTATCAGGTGCTCCCCTCGTGGATCGATGGCGCACGCCTGCCGCTCTCGCTCGTGCGCACGCATTTCTGGCTCTCGGTCGCTGGCGTGCTCGGCGTCTGCATCAACGGCACCATCGTCTACGAGCTGATCACGCATCTGCAGCCGCGCTTCTACTACATCGGCGTCTCAGGTCAGCTGGCGCGCAATCTCTGGTTCGGCATCGATGGCCTGTTTCTGACGATGTACGGCGTCGGCTGTCTCATCTTTCTGTACATCGTCATGACGAAAACTGCCTATGCCGCCGAGCGCGAGGTCGTGGCGCAATCCAGGCGCCTGGCGTCGTCGGGCAGCGTGGAGACGGAGGCACGGCAGCGCGGATGAAGATCCTGACCATGAACGAGCGGGCGTGGCGGACCGCCGATGCAGCCGTCGAACGAGCGGTGGATCTGAAGATCACGTCGAGCATCCTGCCCTCAGGCACTCGGGTGATCGATGCCGGAATCGAAGCTCGCGGCGGTCTCGGCGCGGGTCGTCTGCTCGCCGAGTTGTGTATGGGGGGCCTCGGGCACGTGGAGTATGTCCCCCTGACGATCGACGGCCAGAGCTGGCCCGGCGTGCAGGTGTGGACGGATCACCCGGCGGAGTCCTGCATGGCGTCGCAGTACGCGGGCTGGGCGATCACCCCCGAGGGCTATTTCGCGATGGGCTCAGGGCCGCTGCGGGCAAAAGCGCGGGTGGAGAAGGAGCTGTTCGCCAAGCTCGGGTACGAGGAGGACTGCGCCCGCGGTGTGCTCGTCCTCGAGACGCGCGCGATGCCGACTGACGACGTGGCGGCATGGATCGCGCGCAAGGCTGGCGTCGCTCCCGGCGGGCTCACGCTGGCCGTCGCGCCGACGGCAAGTATCGCCGGCGGCGTGCAAATCGTGGCGCGCGTCATCGAAACCGGGCTGCACAAGATGGACGCGCTCGCCTTCGACCTCCGCCGCGTGCTGAGCGCCAGCGGCACTGCGCCGATCCCGCCCGTGGCGAAGAACGACCTGCGCGCGATCGGCCGCACCAACGACTGCGTGCTCTACGGCGGCCAGGCGCGCTACACCATCGACGCCGCCGACGACGACCTCGCACGCCTGGCGGAGCGTTTGCCGGCGTCCAGCTCTTCCGACTACGGCACGCCGTTCTACGAGACCTTCAAGCGATACGAGGGCGACTTCTACAAGATCGACCCGATGCTCTTCAGCCCGGCCGAAGTGTGGCTGACCAGTGTCTCGAGCGGACGGACATTTCACGCGGGCGCGCTGAACGCCGCCGTGCTGCGGCAGTCGATGGCGGAATAAGGATGCCGAAAGGATCGTGTGGATGGAGATAGCGATCCTCAGCGCGCGCTCCGGGTGGCACACCGACGAGCTCTGTCGGGCGCTGACCGATCGAGGCCACGCGGGCCACGTCCTGCCGTACGAGGGCCTGGTCGCCCGGCTGGGGGATCTGTCGCGGCCCGTCGCGCGCGCGGAGGACGACGAGGCAGGTGCGGCCCCGGTGCTCGCGGCTGCCCGCTTGACCAACGCACGGCGGTCGTTGCTCGACGCCGATGCCGTACTCGCGCGAATCATTCCGGCGGGGTCGCTCGAGCAGATCATCTACCGGGTCGATGCGCTGCACTGGATCGAGCGGCGCGGCGTGGTGGTGATGAACTCGCCGCGCGCCATCGAGCGCACGGTCGA
>Ga0075418_10011198_pt1 | contig 10017 bp, 12 predicted proteins | sample SoiMetdeltSBSDD2_FD_81776 | JGI IMG/M metagenome (GOLD analysis project Ga0075418, IMG submission 81776) | Bulk soil microbial communities from a Populus tree surrounding site in Tennessee, USA - Soil MetaG P. deltoides SBSDD2 | ecosystem: Environmental > Terrestrial > Soil > Tree plantation...
CGGTCGAGTTGTTCACGGCCGCTCTGGACAGGAACAAGGTCGCGCCGCGCGAACGATCGGAGTTCGTGCAGATCATCGAGGACATGAAGGGCTCGATAGTCGAGGTCTCAGGGCGCTAACCGGCTCGCGCTCGACGCCATGCGGCGTCTGGGCGTCGAGGTCGAGGGTTCGGATGCGCGACGGAGTACGAAGCCAGCGTGGCGCAGGCAGGCTGAAACACACAGGGGCTCGGCCTTCGACGGCAGTCGTCGGGGTAGCCGATCACAGCGGGTGGGCCGTCTGCGTCACGGTCGCCGCCAGCCGAGGCCTGCCCGTTGTCGTGGATCGCCGCCGAATAGAGCTGATCGAACCAGACGTACCGACGCAGCCATATCATCACGAGACCGTTGGAATGCGACTCGCGGAGGCCGAGAAGCTCGTCGTGCGTGTACGTGAGTCGGTCATGCGGACGACGCTCGTACGTCTGTCGGAACTGCGCGAGGAGTTGCAGCCGTACACGATCGTCGCGATGACGCTGCGCCAGCCGCCGCTGTCGTACGTCCCGGTCACCGTTGCCGAGGCGCACAGGACATATCCCGTGATGTGTCGCGCGGACGCGATGATGTACCACGGCGCGCTCTGCACGTCTGCCCGGCGTCTGGGAGTTGCCATGGAACTCCACGATCGCGACGGGGAGGTGGGGCGTGCCGCCGATCGCCTCGGCGCGAGCGTCGACGAGCTGGAACGCTTCCTTCAGACCGTGGGTGAAAGCCTGGGCCCGCCGTGGCGCAAGGAGCATCGCCTCGCAGCTGCCGCGGCTCTAGGAGTGCTGGCGGAACACGCGCGAGTCTCGCTATCCGTCTGATGGCATGAGCCAACCACGATCACGGCGACCACGTCCTCGAGCGGCTCCCGCCCGCGCTCCGCGATCACGGAAGGCGCTCGAACGCCACGATTCGCGCACTGAGTTGCGGGGTTGCGCTGCGCCGCGCGGCGGTCCACGCAGCGGTGTGGCGATCGTTCGCCTCACAGGGGCCCGTCCACCATGCCGCATCGGCGAACGCTGGTGACGGCGGCGCGAATCCGAGCAACGCCTCGATCTGTTCGAAGGTCAGAACCACCGTGACTGCGTAGCGGCGTTCGAGGTAGGTGTACAAAGGCATGTACGCGGCAGGGACGGGCGGCCTCGCCTCGTCCGAGGGCGTGATCCGGAGGCTTTCTGGCACATCCTCTCGATGCCACCAGTCCCGAAGCCACGCTGTCGCGGACGCCATGACGCGCTCTGCAGGCGAGCGCAGGTTCGCAGGCGGCATCGTGTCAGGGTCGCAAGCCGGCGAGGCCGGTCATGTCTTCATCCTGGCCAACCGGCTACCGGCGAGCGTCGCGGATGGTTTCGGAGATTGTCCGTTCCGGAGTGCGCCAGAAGCTTCGCACCACCAAAGGCGGCACGATGGCCACGCAGGCCACAACGATCCAGTTCGGAACGGACGTGATTCCGATCGCGATCGCCGCAAGGCACACCGCAATCACCCAGACAACGAAAAGCAGCGTCTTGGTATTTTCGGAGAGCATGAGACGAGTGTAGCCACCGGCACCATGGTCCGCTGTTCCGAATTGCACGGTCCGGCCTGATGCCCGGCGGATCGATCAGTCGTGAAGGACGATGCTCAGCAGCGAGCTGTTGACCTTGAGCCCACCGTTGTATTCGATCAACCCGAGCTTGCGGAACTTGTTCATGAAGAAGTTCACGCGTGAGCGGGTGGTGCCCACCATTTCCGCCAGCGTCTCCTGCGAAAGCTTCGGGAGCACATGCTGTATCGTGTCCTCCTTTCCGTATCGCGCCAGGAGCAGCAACGTGCGGGCGAGCCGCTTCTCGCTGGAATTGAAGAGCTGATCGATCAGATCCTCCTCGATTCGGATGTTGCGCGACAGCATGTGCGCCATGAACCGGTCGGAGAATTCCGGGCGTTCGTGCAGCATCCGGACCATATCGCGCTTCGGGATTCGCAAAAGAGCCGTCCGCATGACGGTCTTGGCCGTACCCATTCGCAACGGCTGTCCGGCCAAGCACCCCTCGCCGAAGAAATCGCCGGGGCCGAGCATCGCCACGACGGCCTCCTTGCCGGCGGAGGACAGCACCGAAAGCTTCACCCCGCCTTCCTGGACGTAGAACACGCTGTTCGCCTGCGCTCCCTGGGCGAAGACGACGGCATCAGTCGCAAATCGAACCGTCCGAGGAGAGACGCCGGCCGACTTGAGAAACGTCTGGATGTCGAAAGCCGGCGCAGTCGTTCGGGCCGGGGAGGGCTTGGGCGGCATGTCCAGCCGATCATCCCACGAGTGACGGCCCTTTACTCGGCCGAACCGCTACCGCGGGGCCACCACCGATCGCCAACGAATCAGTCGTGCAGAACGACGCTCAGAAGCGCGCTGTCGACAATCAGCGTGCCGTCGTACTTGATAAACCCCAGTTTGCGGAATTTGTTCATGAAGACGTTTACGCGCGATCGTGTCGTGCCGACCATCTCGGCGAGCGTCTCCGGAGAGATCCTCGGCAGCACGCGCGGTGGCATGCGATCGTCGCCGTAGCGTGCGAGGAGGAGCAGTGTCCGCGCCAACCGTTTCTCGCTCGAATCGAAGAGGTGATCGACGAGGTCCTCTTCGATCCGTATGTTGCGCGCGAGCATGTGGGCGATGAATCGATCCGAGAGCGCCGACTGTTCGTGCAGGCTCCGCATCATTGCCCCCTTCTGAATGCGGAGCACGGTCGTTGGCACCAGCGCTGTCGCGGTGCCCATTCGGAAAGCTTGTCCGGCCAGGCAGCCTTCACCGAAGAAGTTACCCGGCGCAAGCATGGCGACGATCGCCTCCCTGCCTCGTCGCGACAGGACCGACAGCTTCACCCCGCCCTGTTGGATGTAGAAGACGCTGTTGGCCGTGCCGCCCTGAGCGAAGATGACGGACGCCCGAGCGTAGCGCACGATGCGGCGTGAGATACCAGCGGAATCGAGGAACGCACGCACATCGAAGGAGGACAACGGCCCGCGGAGCGCGAGCGCCGTGGAGGCCATGTGTGTCGCCGCACGGCTACGGTGCTGTGCCATGGCGATCCAGCCAATCGAGGAGTTGGTTGATGCTGCCGGTCGCCATCGCCACGCTCGTGTCCGCGGCCCCGTAGTACAAGTTGACGGCGTCGCCGTCTGCTCCCAGCGTGTAGCCACACGGAAACGTGACGTAGCCGACGTCGCCCTCGCGTTCGTAGGGCGCCTCGGGCCCGAAGATCCAGGAATCACCGCGCAGGATGCAGTGCTCGGCGGTCTCCAGGTCCAAGAGCGCCACGCCAAGCCGATACAAACACCCGGCGCCTGTTCGCCGGACGCCGTGATACAGCATCAGCCACCCGCGGGGAGTCTCGATGAGCGGTGGCGACAACCCCACGCGATTGGCGTCCCACCAAGCCCCGCGCCGCGCGGGCAGCACCAGCTTGTGTCCACCCCAGTTGCGAAGATCTGGAGAGAAGGAGATCCAGACGTGGGCGCCCGAGTCGGTCAACGGGCGATGCAGCAATGCAAAGCTGCCGTTGAGGCGCCGGGGCAACAGCGCCGCGTCTTTGTCGTCGGGTTGCATGACGAGGCCGAGCCGCTCGAAGCTGTGGAAGTCCTCGGTGAGAGCGAGCGCCACCCCGGGTCCTCCTCGACTGTATGCGGTGTAGGCCACGGCGTACCGATCCAGTTCCTCCACAAAGGTAATGCGCGGGTCTTCGATCCCCCACAGCTCCTCTGGATATCGATCCGGATCGGGACACAGCGTTGGCACCTCATCGATCGTCCAGCCATCGACACCGTTACCCGATCGAGCGGCGCACAGATGCGAATGGCCGCGTCGGTCCTCGACTCGGCAGAGGAGCAGGGTCGTGCCATCACGAAGTCGAGTCGCCCCGGCGTTGAACACGGTATGTGCCGGGTAGGGCCAATCGGCCGCGGTCAGAATCGGATTGGCGTCGTGTCGGCGGAACAGGGTTTCGTATCGGTGCGGTGACGTCATGATATTGACTGCAGTACCTGCGCCGGGACGCCGTCCAGGTCGAGGGCGGTGATCGCCCGCAACTCGTGCAGGGCGAGCAGGAACGACAGGGTCGCCTCGGCCCCCTGATTCTGATTGGGGCGATCGACGTGCAGCCCATCACGGCAACCACCCGTCGCAGGGTCGAACAGCCAGTGCTGCAGGTGGTTCTCGCCGAGAAACCAGTTGAACGCCCATCGCGCCTGACTCAGCCACCGCCTGTCGCCATGCACGCGGTACGCGTCGAGGCACGCAGACACCATCGCGCAGGCCTCGACCGGCTGCTGATCGAAGGCCGCGGGTGAGGCGCCGCGTTCATAGAACCCGCTGGATCCGATGGCAGCAAACTGTCTGTCCGCAGATGATTGCACGGAGATCAGCCAGTCGAGCGAGCGCATTCCGGCCGCAACCATGTCTGTCCGCTGCATTCGATCACCCGAAACGATGAGCGCCTGAGAGAGACGACCGTTGCAGTAGGTCACGGAGTCCTCGAACCATGGCCAGTCGGATCGGCTCGTTCGCTTGAACAGTGCGAGCAGGCGATCGGCGAGCTCCTGACGTCGTGCTTCGGCCGTGCTGTCCCCTTGGAACGCTCTCAGGTACTCGTCGAGGCCGAGGAGCGCGTACGCCCAGGCTCGCGGGCTCGTGAAGGCGGCCACCGCTGGAATGGCGGCGTGAAACAAGTCGCCAGCGAGGCTCTGGCGGCCGGGATCACCTGCCCGTCCGATAATGGCGCCGAGCGCCCACAACGCTCGCCCATGGCTGTCCTCCGACCCGCATGGCTCCAGCCAGTGCCGCGCGTAGGACAAGAAGTTCCTGAAGCGCCCGGTCGCTCGATCGAACGCATGACTGACGAATGCGAGATACCGCAACCCGAACGACCGGACCGCCGCCGGGTCGTCGCTCCCGGCTTCTTCGAGTAACGCCATCAGCAGCAGGGCCCGTGCGTTGTCGTCCAAACAGTAGCCATCGTCATACCGCGGGACGCTGAAGATGGCGTGCTGAAGAATGCCCGTGTCGTCGGTCATCGTCCGCACGTGCTTCAGGGTGATCTCGGGCAGGCCAGCCGGTCTCGCGGCGAGCGTTTGCGCGCGGAACGTGGTCCGACGGCGGCGCGTGTGTTCGGATCCAGCGCGCGCGAAGCTTTCGACGTATCCCCGGCCGACCGCCGGCCAGGTCATCCCCACACCGTATGCGGCCGCCCGGGTGCGCATCGCTCGTTGCCCGTCGTGGTCGCCGACCAAGCCGATGACTTCCTGCGCGATGGCGTGTGCATCTCTCCACGGGACGAGCACGCCCCGCCCTTCAGCCAGCAGCTCACGCGCATAGATGTACGGCGTCGAGATCACCGCCTTACCGGCGCCGACGGCATACGCCAAGGTGCCAGAGGTGATCTGTTCGGGCTGGAGGTACGGCGTGATGTAGATGTCGGTGGCCGACAGGAATTCCGTCAGCTCGTCCTGGCTGACGAATCGGTTGTGAAAAATCATGTTCCCGGCGACGCCGAGCTGCTGACCTCGAGCTTCGAGCATCAGGCGGTACGCTTCTCCCTCGTGCTCGACGACGTGTGGATGCGTAGCTCCAAGCACGATGTACACCGTGTCAGGATGGACGGCGAGAATGGCCGGCAGGGCATCGATGACATACTCGATGCCTTTGTCGCGGGACAGCAGGCCAAACGTCAGAATCACGGTCTTGCCGTCGACTCCCAGTCGGTCCTTGCTCGCGGCATCAACCGGTACGTGGGGAATCCCGTGGGGAATCAGATCGATCTGATCACGTGAGATGCCGTGGACGCGCATGAGCAGGTCCGCGCCCGATGCGCTCATCACAACGAGGCGTTCCGAGAGCCGCGCCAACTCGTCGATCACCGCCCGTTGCGCCGGATTGGGCGCAGAGAGCACCGTGTGCAGCGTCGCCACGATTGGCATCCGGAGCTCCCGCAGGAGGGCGAGGACATGAGCGCCTGCCTTGCCGCCGAAGATCCCGTATTCGTGCTGTACGGACAGCACGTCGACATGATTGACGTTCAGGAAATCCGCCGCTCGGCGGTACGAGCCCAGGTCACCCTCGGCAATCTCAAATCGAACACGAGGCGGATACGGGTGCCTGCGACCGGCATCGTTCATCGCGAGCACGAACGTGTCGGCATTCGGCAGCTCTGCCGCCAGCGCGTCTGCGAGGTGCGTCGTGAACGTGGCAATTCCACAATGACGCGGCAGGTGATTACCAAGGATGGCGAGTCTCTTCATTCCAGGGGTGTAGCCATGTATTGACAACGACGTATTCGTGTGCGAGGACACGTCCGAAGGGTGTGGCCTACGGCGATCCAATCCAGCGATCGTAAAAGAGCCGACTCGTGGAGGCTGTTCACTCTTGTACAGCCGCAGAGTCAGGAAACCGCCAGCATGCGTCATGCAGACCGAAATTGGCGTGGTCGACAGGGCTGAGGCACGCCTCGCCGACGAGCGATGGACGGCTTGGGTCGCAAAGGGTGTGGACCACGACAGGAAGACCAAGAAGCGCGCGGTCGCGGCGGTTGCCGTTGTGGCCAGTGGCTTGGCGCTTTGGCTGGCGACCGTCCTCCTGTTGGGTTAGCCCGCGCACCCGTTCGGCATCCCTCCGTTAGAAACGACACAGCAAACATGCGCGACTTAGAACCTGGCGATGTGACGCGCCCGACGAGGTGCCCGTTCTGCAATGGCAAGATCATCGACACGCTGGCCAAGGTCATCACCGTGACGACCTTCTGGCGCTGCCGCGAATGTGATCGGACGTGGACGATCGCGAGCGTCAGAGCGTCTGCAGCGCGCCCTAGGTGAGGTCACCTTCCGGTGGGGCGCCGCTGGCGGAGACCTGCCAGCGATAGTCACAGCGGCGGCAGGCGTGGTATCTCGTCATCGACGTGAGAAGACTCAGCACCGCGTCCGATGCGGCACAGCGCGGGCAGCGGTTCTGCTCCAGTGGGACTGCCGGCACCGCAGGATTGGTCATATCGTCAGAGTTCTCCATGCTCCCCTGTGCGTCACAGTCCGAGACGCGCGAAGTGCGCCCGGATGACGCCGTAACACTCGCACGCGGCCGCTTCGAGTCGCTTTCGCTGCAGTATCTGGATGCGTCCATAGCGGCTCGAGATCAACCCCTGTTGCTGAAGCGTGCGCAGGACAACGGTGACGGTCGGACGATGCACGCCGAGCATCACTGCAAGAAATTCCTGTTTGAGCGAGAAGGTGTCGTGGTCGACGCGGTCGCGCGTCTGGAGGAGCCAACGGCAGGCACGCTGGGTCACGTTGTGCAGCGCGTTGCACGCGGCGCACTGCATGATCTGCAGCAGATTCGCCTGAGCGTAGAGATTGACGACATCGCGGAATGGTCCGGCGTGTGCGGTCTCCTTGACAAACTGGGCGGCGGCCATCGACGGCAATGTGCCATTCGCCACCTGTTGGAACGTGCGACCGATTCCGGTCCGATCGCCGAAGAAGACACCAATCCCAAGCATGCCTTCCCGCCCCACGGTGGCAACCTCCACCTGCGGACCATTCCGCATTTCGTTGGTGACGGAGAACACGCCGCCATTCGGGAAATAGACGTCCTTGATTCGCGCACGGTGCGCATGAAGGGTACGACCGGTGGTCACTCCCGTCATGGTCACGTACTGCAGAATTCGCTCGTAATCGGCGCGTGGCAGTGCGGCGAGGAGCCGATTGTGCAGAAGCGTTCCGTCAGGCAGGCGCCGGAGCGATGGTGATCGTGCGCTAGGCATTGCCCCTCCTCTGAGCGACCCTGAGCTGAACCATTCAGGTGCTTCGATGATGCTGGAGGGGCGCAGTGCCGACTGCGAGCGCAGCTCAGAAAGCAGTTGAGACCGCCAGCGTATCACGTCATGGCGCGAGGATGAATAAGAATGTACGCTAGACTACATTTCCCCGCCAGACTGGTGCCACGCCACATGTGACGTCGCTTCAGCCTCCGAGTTTCCCTGTAGCCGCTGCTATCGCGTAGGAGCGTGACGATGTCCAGTTCGTTTCTTCCGAACAAGCAGGCATCCGCGATGACGCCCCGACACCTCCACACTCCGGTGAACTGGATGTTATTGATGCGGCTGCATACCCTCATCGTTCAGCAATGTGAAGCGCGATGAGAAAGAAGCGAACGTCATGACTGTCCATCTCGTCAACCCGAGCCACCTGTCATTCGGCATTGGAATCATCACGCCACGCTGGCTCTTCGTGTTGGCGGGGGCGACACCGGCCGTGTATGGTCGGCCACAGATCGTCGACGAGACCCTGGAACCTTTTGATGTGGACGGCGTACAGCCCGGTGACGTTGTCGGGATCGGCATTCACACGGGCAACGCGCTGCGCGGCTACGAGATCGGGAAGCGTGCGAGCGCGCGAGGTGCGCACGTGGTATTTGGCGGCATACATGCCACGTTGTATCCGGACGAGGCCCGTCAACTCGGGGGCGCGCACGCAGTCGTCCGCGGCGATGGCGATATCGTCTGGCCACTCGCTCTCGATCACGCAGTACACGGCGCACTGCAGCCAACCTACGAGGGCGGACGTGTCGACGCCGATCGCTTCGTGCCCGCTCGGTGGGAGTTGCTGCCCGAGGGGAGGTACATGTGGGGTTCGGTGCAGACGGTCCGCGGCTGTCCGAAGCATTGTTCGTTCTGCTCGGTCTGGCGAACCGACGGGCAACAGCCACGCCAGCGGACCGTCGACAGTGTCATTGCCGAGATCATCGCACTGCGCCGGCGCGGGTTTCGGTTCGTGGCGCTTGCCGACGACAACTTCTACCCGGTGACACTGGCGGATCTGGCGATGGCCGAGCGCCAGCGAAATCAATCGCGGCTCGAACAGCTCCTGGCGTTGCGGAACGAACGATTCGAACTGATGGCGCGGTTGGCCGAACTGCCGTCCGACACGGTGTGTTTCACGCAGATCACGATGGAGGCCGCTGAGGACGACGAGTTCCTTGACGCCATGCGCCGAGCCAACATCAAAGGCGTGCTGGTCGGCGTCGAAGCCGTCACGCCGGAAGGGCTCAAGGACGTCTACAAGAGCTTCAATGACGTGGGTGAGGCGCTGGTGCAACGTTTGCGGAGGTTCAGCGACCATGGCGTCCACGTTCTCGGCTCGTTCATCTTCGGGTTGCCGAGTGATCGCCCCGCGACGTTCGAGGCGACGGCGGACGTCGCCGAGCGCGCGGGGCTTGCCTTCGCACAGTTCGTGATGTTGACGCCGTTTCCGGGCACGGTTGATTTCGCGGCGTGGGAAAAGCGCATGGGCGCGGATGCCGCGCGGGTGGCCGGTATTCCGATCACGCGCCACTGGCTGATCCCGCAAGCACAACGGCCGAAGGTCTACGTGCCGCATCCGGTCATGACGCCGGACGAAATCCGTGCGCGCACGCAGGCTGTGTGGGATCGGTTCTATACCCTTCGGCGCATTTGGGCCCGCTCCCGTTGCACGCCGACCCTCCGCGCGCGCCTCGCGTTCGTCTTGCTGTCGAAGCTCTATCGTCAGATGTACGCGAATACCGGCATCGCGACCGACAGCGCGCGAGTGAGTCGGGCAAACCGATGGGCTCGTCTGATCGCCAGACCATGCCGCCGCCTTTTTGCCGGGCGCCCGCAGCCCGCATTCGGTGGGACGGCGTCTGACGTGTGACCGAGTCTATTCATTCCCCGGTTCAAGGAACCGGTGCCCCTCCGGACGCCGGTGGTACGGTCAACGCCAGGCCCTGCGCGATCTTCTGTTTCATCTTGCTGATATAGCGGGTCGCGTGCTGCTCGTCGTACTGCGCCGCTCGGAACGCCTCGCGCCATTGAGGCTCGGATAGGCGAGACAGGAGCTGACACGCCCAGCGCACGTCCGTCGGAGTGACACTCTTGATCACGTCGCGGTAGATCCCACGGTAGTCGAATGTGATGCGAGATCGATCGTCGATGCTGCGAATGAAGCCCTGCTCTTC
>Ga0075418_10011200_pt1 | contig 10016 bp, 7 predicted proteins | sample SoiMetdeltSBSDD2_FD_81776 | JGI IMG/M metagenome (GOLD analysis project Ga0075418, IMG submission 81776) | Bulk soil microbial communities from a Populus tree surrounding site in Tennessee, USA - Soil MetaG P. deltoides SBSDD2 | ecosystem: Environmental > Terrestrial > Soil > Tree plantation...
GCGCTTTCCGCCGGGCAAGGTCTGACTGCGACCGCGCGGGCATCTGTCCGTTTGCCGGTTCGACGATGAACGGACAGATGCCCGCGCTGACGCAGTCAGCCCTTGCCCGGCGGAAAGCGATCGCCAACCAGGGCACCTTCGGCGGCGGTCCATGGGACGACTTCGACGATTTCACTCTGTACGACCGCTGCATCACGAGAGGCGTCCCCGGTTCGGTGATGCCCGTGCTCTACGGCAACGGTCTGCGCATCGTGCAGAGCCCGACTGAGGTCGTGATCAGCTATGAGATGGTGCACGACACGCGCGTGATCCCACTCGACGGTCGTCCCCGCATCGGGTCGAATATCAAGCAATACATCGGCGATTCGCGCGGTCGCTGGGAAGGTGAGACGCTGGTGGTCGAGACCACCAACTTCACCACCAAGACGGCAGTCGGCGGCGCGCCGCACAGCGACAAGTTGAAGCTGACCGAGTGGTTTACGCGAATCGATCCCCAGATGATCGACTACCGCTTCCGTGTGGAGGACCCGGACACGTTTGCCGCGCCTTTCACGATGCGGATGACCATCACCGAGCAGCCGGGTTATCAGGTCTACGAGTACTCCTGCCACGAGGGCAACACCGCCGTCGGCCAGGCGCTCAGCGGAGAGCGCGCCTACGAGAAGCAGGTTGCCGAGGCCAAGGCGAAAGGACTGCCCATTCCGCCCCGGACGACGGGGATGGAAGTGTATTCAGGCGCGCCTGTCGAGGGCCGTCAACCAGTGAGGGAGATCGGCTTCAAGTAACACAACACCCAGTTCCCAACAATCACCTGTTCGTTGCCATTGCCAGATTCGTTGTCTCTCCTGAGAAAGTTATGTCGCGAGGCTTTTCGTTTACCGCATTCTCTTGCCCGCATTGCGGCGCTTCATCGGCATTGTGGCTCCCCAATCCCGACCCGCAACTCCAGGTCGTCACCCTCAAGTGTCTGTCCTGCGCAATGTTGATGCGCATGCCAAGAGACAAGGTTGACGGCGCGAGCTCGTCAGACCAGGGAAGGGCCGATCGGTCCATCTGAGGTATCTTCAACGCTCTGGACCGTGGAGCGTTCGTGAACAACCTCTACCTGCTGCTGGCGCTTGGCACCGGCGCTGGCGTTGCCGTCATGGCGGTTTTCAATGCCCGGCTCGGTGGGCTCCTTGGTGGGCCTATCTGGGCCGCGGCCGCGCAGTTCAGCGTCGCATTGAGCCTCGTCCTGTCAGTCGCGTTCCTGACGCGTCAGCCGGCACCCATTACTACCGGTATCGGGGGCGCGCCGTGGTGGGTGTGGACTGGAGGCGTGTTCAGCGCCACGTTCATCGTTGTCAGCACGCTGTTGACGCCGCGGTTGGGCGTCGCCGTGACCCTCGCCACGATCATCGTTGGACAATTGTCGGCCGCACTCGTTGTCGACCACTTCGGCCTCTTCGGTGGGCCAGTCGTGCGCGTGTCGCTGACGCGCTTCGCAGGCGTGGTGCTGTTGCTTGCCGGAATCACGCTCATGCGGTGGAGGTGACGATGCGGGAGTCGCAACGCCGTTTGTTGACCGACTTGAGACAGGCGCTGGTCCCGCTTCATCGAACCTTGCTCGAATGGGAACGGGCGGCCTACGAGCGTGTGCATGGGCGAATGGGGGCCGCCGAAATCCTCAAAGTCATCGTCGCCGATCCGCAGTTTGCCTGGTTGCGACCCGTTTCGGAACTGATTGCCCGGATCGACCAAGTGCTCCAGAGCGATGCGCCTGACGTGCGCGTGGATGTCGATGGGATCGTCGACCAGGCTCGTACGCTGATTGCGCCGGACGAAGAAGGCACGCCGTACGCGCGCCGATATCATGCCGCCCTCCAAGAAGTCCCGGACGTTGTCTTCGCGCATCGGCGCGTGACGGCGGTTCTACGGGATGTCCCGACGCAGGGCACCCTGCACTGACTCTCGTCATTCAGAATTCAAAATGAGGACAGTGGGGGCTGATTGTTTTTCGGTACGACTGTCCTAATCAAATGACTCCCGACCCCATTTGCAGGGGAACTCTGCTGCAGCCGTGCGATGCAGTCGGGCGATCCGTAATCCTCCTTGACATTCGCGCGCCGGGGCTCTAGAAACGGGGCCTCGCCGTTGTTGGTCGGTCGTGGTTGGTGGATTGTGGTTTGGTTCCTGGCTCGCGGCTGACCACCATCCACTACCCACCATCCACCACCAGCCTGGGAGGGAGACACGAAAATGAAACAGCGCCTCGCGCTTCTCGTCGCCGTGATCGGACTGGCTGGCTCGTCTCACCTGGAGGCGCAAAGCCATGTGTCACGTGCAGTACCGCCCACCATTCCCACGGTCGCGCTCGACGGCATCGCCCGTCACGGCTTCTTCTTTGCCGGGGGCAAATACGTGGGTGAACTGGGGGCGAACAAGGAATCCACGATGGGCGGCGCGATGTACGTCGAGGTGATGGTGCCGCGACAGATTCGCTCACCGTACCCCGTCGTCTTCCTTCATGGCGCCGGACAGACCGGCGTCGACTGGCTGCAGACACCGGATGGCAGACCCGGGTGGGCGTACAACTTTCTCGAGATGGGATACGTCGTGTATCTCCAGGACTTCCCGGCGCGGGGGCGGTCGCAGTATGTGCCTGGCGTTGACGGCACACCGGGCCAGCTGAATCTGAACATTCGCACCGCGCCGAACCTCGAGGAAACGTTCACAGCGATGGCTGTGCGCGGCAACTATCCGCAGGCGAAAAAGCACACGCAGTGGCCTGGCACCGGCCGAATCGGCGACAAAGTCTTCGACGACTTCAACAAGACGCAGGTGCAGTTCCTCGCCGGCGGACGCCAGGAGACGCTCACGCGTGATGCGAATGTCGCGCTGCTCGACATGATCAACACGCCTGTGATCCTGCTGACGCACTCACAGGGCGGCGCGTTTGGGTGGCTGGTTGCCGACGCGCGTCCGAATTTGGTGAAGGCGATCGTCACGCTCGAGCCTGCAGCGCCGCCAATCAAAGGCGTCGACAACGCGAAGGTCACTTACACAGCCGGAGGTGGATTGAGCTGGGGTGTGGCGAACAGCCCGATTGCCTACGAACCTTCGATCGGCGACGCATCTGAATTGCGCACGGTTCTCGAGGAGAAAGCACCCGCTGCTGACAAAGTGCCCTGCTACGTGCAGCAGGAGCCTGCGCGAAAGCTGAAGAACCTCCAGAGTATCCCGGTGCTCTTCATGGTGGGTGAAGGGAGCTATCACCGCATCTACGACCACTGTCTTGCGAAATGGCTCACCCAGGCGGGCGTGAAGACGGAATACGTCGAGATGGAGAAAGTCGGGCTGCCAGGCAACGGGCACATGATGATGCTCGAGAAGAACAGTGCCGACATCGCGAAGTACATCGGTAACTGGTTGACCAGGAACGCCAAAGCTGGATCAGGTGAGGCGGTCTCCAAGGCGATGCCCGGAAAAGCGATCCCAACGTTCTCCACGGAGAGCATCGCGCGCAAAGGATTCCTCTTCGCGGGAGGGAGCTATTGGGGCGAGTCTGGCCGTCAGGTCATGCGCGGTGCCATGTACACGGAAGTGTGGGTGCCACGTCAGGTCCGCTCGCCGTACCCAGTCATCTTCTTCCACGCAAACGGGCAGACCGGTGTGCAGTGGCAGCAGACACCCGACAATCGACCCGGTTGGGCGTACCGCCTCGTTGAACAGGGTTACGTGGTCTACATGGTGGACTACCCGGCGCGAGGGCGCTCGGCGTACGTTCCTCTGCCGGGCCCGGATGGCAAGACGCCAATCGACGGGAACCTCAATATCCGCACGGCGCTCGAGCTCGAACGCATCTGGACCAACGCACGCGAGCGCGGTGACTTCCCGCTGAAGATGCATCATACGCAGTGGCCAGGTGCGGGAAAGATCGGCGATCCGATTTTCGACAACTTCATGAAATCGCAAGTGCAGTCCGCTGGCGCCAGCACTGCGCTTGCCCGCGAGGCCACCATCGCTCTGCTCGATACGATTGGAAGCCCGGTGATCTTGTTCGCGCATTCACAAGGTGGAGGCGTGGCCTTCGAGGCCACCGAGGCGCGTCCTCAGTTCGTGAAAGCGATGGTCAGTCTCGAGCCTGGAGGCCCGCAGTTCGGCAATGTGGATACGGCCAAGGTGACCGCAGGACCACGCAATCCGGCGTCATGGGGATTGACGAACATGCGCTACGAGTATGATCCGCCGGCCAGTGCGCCAAGCGATCTGAGCGTCGTACTCGAGCAGAAGTCAGAGCGGCCCGACGAGGCGCCGTGCTGGCTGCAGGTCGAGCCCGCGCGCAAGTTGGCGCGGTGGCAGAACATCAGGGTGTTCTCAGCGAGTGCGAGCGGCACGTATCACCGCGTGTACGACCCGTGCATCCCGAAGTTCTTGAATCAAGCAGGCGTAAAAACCGATTTCGTGCGCTTCGAGGACGTCGGGATCAAGGGCAACAGCCACGTGATGATGCTCGAGAAGAACAGCGACGACATCATCAAATACATTGCAGGCTGGCTGCAGAAGAACGTGAACTGACAGAAGGGGATATTCATGCGCAAGCATCCAGTTGCCGTTGCCATTACGTTCGTCGTCCTGGCGTTCGTGTTCATGGCCGGCCTGCGTGAGCCGGTCGAGGGACAGTCGGCAGCGACGAGCACGGCGGCAGTTCAGAGTGAGAAGGGCGGTCAGGATGTCTTCGGCGCGTACGACGTCGCGCAGTGGCCGAAACCGTTGACGACGCTGCCGGGCCACGAAACGTGGACCTGGGGCGCGGGTCAGTACGTGTTCGCTGAGAGCCCGAACCGCGTTTTCGTGCTACAGCGCGGCGAGCTCCCCGTCATAAAGCGGCCACAGCAGCCCGTACGCCTTCCGCAGATCGGACCGAGCATCGAGTTCCCGATGTTCCGCCTGCCGCTGCGTGATGCGACGTGCGCGAGCCCCCCGGGAGCACTCTTCGGACCCGACGGCAAGACGCCCGGTGATGACCTCGACGCTGGTAAGCCGGGTGTCGACTACCGCTGGGAGCACATCGTGACCGTCTGGGATGCGCAGGGAAATCTGATCGAAGACTGGACGCAGTGGGACAAGATGTTCCGGCGGCCGCACGCCGTCTACATCAGCCCGTACGATGCCGAGAAGAACGTCTGGATCGTCGACGACTATCGCCACGCCATCTTCAAGTTCTCGCACGACGGGAAGAAGCTGCTGCAGACGCTCGGCGAGCCGAACGTACCGGGTACCGACGACAGACACTTCTATCGTCCCACCTTCATGGCCTGGCTCCCGGATGGCACGTTCTTCGTGGCTGACGGGTATCAGAACACGCGCGTCGTGAAGTTCGATAAAGCCGGCAAGTACGTGACGACGTGGGGGCAGCGCGGGACGCCTCCGGAGAAGCGCCCGAGCTACTTCAACAATGTCCATGGCATCGCCGTCGATCCGCAGACGCGTCGCGTGTTCGTCAACGATCGCGGCAACGGCCGCGTGCAGGTGTTCGACGAGAACGGGAAGTATCTCGATGAGTGGAGCTTCGGTCCCCGCGGGATCTCGGACATCCACATGTTCATCATCACGAGCGATCGCTTCCTGTGGGCCGCCGATCGCGGCACATCGAAGCTGTTGAAGTACAGTCTCGACGGCAAGTTCCTGTATTCCTGGGGCGTGTGGGGCGAGTTCCCGGGCGCCTTCTGGGGCGTCCACGGGATGAGCGTCGACCAGGACGGGAACGTCTACACCGCTGCCGTCGATAGCGGCGGCGCGCAGAAGTTCACGCCGCGCAAGGGTGCGAATCCCGCGTTCCTGCTCGGCAAGCAGGTGAATCCAGGTTGGAAGTGATGTCGTCACCAGTGAGCGGAGCGAAGATGTCTTCAGCGAGTATTGCAACGCCTGCGGCGGCATCATCCACGACTGGACTGACCCGTAATCAGCGTCGCGGATTTCTGGCGGCGTGGGGCGGCTGGGCGCTCGACGGCATGGATGCATCAATCTATGCGCTGGTGCTCGTCCCGGCGTTGACGGAGCTGTTGCCCAGCTCCGGCATCGCAGTCAACCAGGGCAGCGTCGGGTACTACGGCAGCATCCTGCAGGCGATGTTCCTCCTGGGCTGGGGTCTGTCGATGGTGTGGGGCCCGATCAGCGATCGTGTTGGGCGTGTGCGCGCGCTGATGCTGACGATCCTCTGCTACTCGCTGTTCACGTTTCTCTGCGGGTTGACGAACAACATCTGGCAGCTTGCGATCCTCCGGGTGCTCGTCGGCATCGGGATTGGCGGTGAGCAGCCGGTCGGCGCGGCGTACCTGGCGGAGGAGTTGTCCGAGAGTCAGCGCAAGATCGGCGCCGGCTTGATGCACACCGGCTACTACTTCGGATTCTTCTTCGCCTCGGTGGCCAACTATTTCATCGGTGCCAACTACGGATGGCGATGGATGTTTGTGTTCGGCGGCATACCCGCGTTGCTCATCGGCTTTATCCGCTACGGTGTGCACGAGTCGACGAAATGGCAGGAGCGCTTCGGTGAGGACGTGCGCAAGCGTCCCAAGATGAGTGACGCCTTCGCAAAGATCTTCTCACCGACGTACATGCGCCGAACGCTGGTCATGTCGGGTCTGTTCCTCGCGTCGATCATCGGACTGTGGGCCGGATCGATCTACGTGCCGACGGCAGTGACACAGGTCGCAGTGAGAACCGGAGCCGCGCCGGCGGATGCGGCGCGGCTCGCGTCGTACGGCGGGATGCTGCTCGCGTTCGGGACGATCGTCGGCTGCATCGCCGCGCCGTTCCTCGCCGAGCGGTTGGGGCGACGTCGTGCGATGGCAGTGTTCTTCACGATCATGGGCATCAGCATCGTCGTCTCCTTCGGGTACGTGTTCTATCTGAGCACGGCAGCGTTGACCTGGTTCTACGTGTGTGTCTTCTTTCTCGGCTTCGGCGGAGCAAACTTCGCGCTCTACACGCTGTGGCTGCCGGAGCAGTACTCGACGGACTGTCGCGCCAGCGCGATCGCGTTCGTCAGCTCTGTGGGCCGGTTCGTCGGCGTTGCGATGGTGTTCATCCTCGCGAACGGGATTCGCTCGTACGGCAGCCTGGGTGTTCCGGTGGCCGTCACAGCGGTCGCGTTCGTCTTCGGATTACTGCTGCTGCCGCTTGCCGAGGAAACGCGCGGCAAATCGTTGCCGGCCTAACTCAATTGGTGATTGGCTGATCTTTGATTGTTGATTCGTTGGTGATTGTTGAGTGGCGATTTTTGATTGATTGTTGAATCCGCAATAAATCGTCAATTCGACAATCCGAAATCATCAACGATTCGATAATCAAAGATCACTTAATCAAAGATTGACGAGCGCCAGCAGGTCACGACCAAACTGGCTTCGCGCTTCACCGTAGATCGGACTCACGGCTGACACAAACGCCTTGTGTTGGTCGTTGGTCAACTCGACGATCTGGCCTCCCACTTTCTTGATCGCTTCTTGCGCGTCTGCTTCTTCCGTAACGTGCAGATCGCGCTGGAATGCGACTGCCTCGCGAACGGCCGCGCGCAGCTCTTCCTGAATCGGTTTCGGCCACGCATCGAATGAGGGCCGATGCACGAAAATCGGTCGAGAGATGTAGAAGTGGTTGGTCGCTGTGTGGAAGCGATGGAACGTATGAACGCCGTAGGTCACGGTGTTCGAGAACGGATTCTCCTGGGCGTCGAGTTTCCCCGCCTTGATGGCTTCGAGTGCTTCTGACAAGTCCATGACCTTGGGCGTGGCTCCCAGAAGCTCAAAGGTCCGCTCCTGGACCTTGCTTGGTAGCACACGGATGGTCAGCCCTTTCATGTCGGACGGCAGGTGGATCGGTTTCACGCGATTCGAGACGTGACGGAACCCGTTCTCGAAGTAGCCAACGATTCGGAAAGCCGTCTCCGCCTCGATCCGCGTCGTCAGGGCGCGCCCGAGCGCGCCGTCCATGGCGGCGCGCGCCTGGGCCTGATCTGAAAACAGGAAGGGAAGATCGACGACACCGGTCGCAGGGATCCGATCCGTCAGGTAACTGCTCGACTGATACCCGAGCGTCAGGACGCCACTCTCGACCAGCCAGAGGATGTCGTCAGCACGATAACCGAGGTCGAGGATGTTGTAGACGTATTTGATGTCGACCTGGTCACCGAACTTGGCACTCAGCCGATCGCCAATTTTCTTGAGTGCCAGGCTGAAGCCGGTGTTCGCTGGTCCGTAGCCCCCCATGATGATCCGGAGCGGACGCTTCGTTGTCGGCGGCGAAGTCTGACCCGCAGCGCGTGTGACCGAGTTGAATCCGCCGGCGATCGCCGCCGCGGCAATGAGCGCCGAATCCGTGATGAAGCGCCGTCTGGACACGGAGCCAATACTAAACCATTCGTGATTTGGTGATCTTTGATTACTGATTCGTTGATGAGTGTTGATTGGAGATTGTTGATCTATTGATGAATTTCTCAATAAATCTCTAATCACGAATCAACAATCTTCAGCGAATCAACAATCAAAGATCGGCAAATCACCATTACCGGTTTATCCTATCGCCCGTGCGTCGGACTCTAAAACGTGTGCTCCCTGCCGGGATCGTCGCCTCCGCGGTCTGGTTCGTTGTCGGTGGCTGGGCCGTAGACGTGACTGCGGCGCGTGGTGTGCCACAGGGTGGACAAGTCGGCGCTACCGCCAGTGGCGGGCTCGAGGTTCTCCAACTCCGGCCGAACTTCTTCGTGATCGCCGGCGGCGGTAGCAACGTCGGCGTGCAGATTGGAGACGATGGCGTCGTGGTGGTCGACGCGGGCTCGTCGGCCTCGGCCGGCAATGTGCTGGCCGCGATTCAGAAACTAACGCCGCGTCCGATTCGCTACATCATCGACACGAGCGCCGATCCGGATCACGTCGGCGGCAACGAGACGATTTCGAAGGCGGGGCAGACGTTGTTCACGGCAGCCGGGTCGATCGCGCTGCCGGGCAACTTCCTCGGTGGTGTCGCATCGATTCTCTCGGCCGAGAAAGTGTTGTCGCGGATGAGCGCGCCGACGGGTCAGGCGTCGCCGTATCCTGCCGGGGCCTGGCCGACGGAAACGTTCGACCACGCGCGCAAGTACCTGTTCCTCAACGGCGAGGGGATCGAGGTCCTCCACCAGCCTGCGGCACACACCGATGGGGATGTGGTCGTCTTCTTCCGCCGCTCGGACGTTGTGTTCGCCGGCGACATTCTCGATATGACTCGCTTCCCGGTGATCGACGTCGCGAGAGGCGGATCGATTGAGGGGGAGATCGCCGCGCTCACCCGCATCGTCGATCTGGCCATTCCGTCAGTGCCGATCGTCTCGCGGGAGGCCGGCACGATCGTGGTTCCAGGGCACGGGCATTTGTGCGATCAGCTGGATGTCGTCGAGTATCGCGACATGGTCAGCATCATTCGGGATCGTGTTCGCGATCTGAGAGATGCCGGCATGACGCTCGACCAGATCAAGGCTGCATCGCCGGCCCGCGGGTACACGCGGCGATACGGATCCGATTCCGGGCCGTGGACGACCAATAATTTCGTTGAAGCGATCTACAACAGCCTCCCGCGCCTGGGCGCCGAAGCGCGAGGCGCGAAGGCGGCAGAGAAGTCATGAGCGCTCTTCGGTTGTCACTTGCAGCGCTCATCGTGGCTGGCCTTTCACCGATACCGGTGTACGCGCAAGGTCGCGGTGGCGCGCCGCCGCCGCAGTCGCCACGAGCGTCGGCGCCGATCGATCTCACTGGCTACTGGGTTGCGGTGGTCAACGAGGACTGGCGTTATCGGATGGTGACGCCGCCAAAGGGTGACTACCGCGGCGTTCCGATTACGAAGGAAGCGCTGCAGATTGTGAACGCCTGGGATCCGGCGGCAGACGAAACAGCCGGTGAGCAGTGCAAGTCGTACGGCGCTGCGGCCGTGATGCGTCTTCCGGCGCGGCTTCATATCACCTGGCAGGACGACAACACGCTGCGCGTCGATGTCGATGCGGGCAC
>Ga0075418_10011201_pt1 | contig 10016 bp, 9 predicted proteins | sample SoiMetdeltSBSDD2_FD_81776 | JGI IMG/M metagenome (GOLD analysis project Ga0075418, IMG submission 81776) | Bulk soil microbial communities from a Populus tree surrounding site in Tennessee, USA - Soil MetaG P. deltoides SBSDD2 | ecosystem: Environmental > Terrestrial > Soil > Tree plantation...
CTGGAGTCGCTCGCGCGACCCCTCGGCCGACGGGCGGGCTGAGACGCAAAGGGCCGGCCTCGACGAGCGCCGGCCCCCGAATCAGGGCGCCGTTCGCTTCGATGGTGCTTGCGGACGGCGAGACTCTCGGGCCGGCGAGGGATCCGGGCCAGGGCCGACGCACTGCGCGCTCTCGAGCCCGCCGCTCGTTCCCGGTCGGCGAGTAGCTGCTCGACCCACTTGATGAGCACCGGCCCGCGCATGCCGGCGGCGAGGCCGCGGCGGATCTCCTCGGCTTCCCTGTCGCTCAGCACAACAGGAAGCCTCTCTCCTGGACGGGCCAGTGTGGGTCCGTTAGCGGCGAGAGTGGATTGCGAAGGCGACTGCGTTACGGCGTGCCGACTCTTTCGTTTTCAGAATTCGCCTTCGTTCCGCCAGAAGCTGATCTCGTCACAGACCACACCGACCACCGTGTAGCCCCGCACCGACCTGAAGCTGGCCGTATGAACCTCGATCGAGATGTTGTTCTTGAGCGTGATCGATTCCTTCGTCCTGCCCACGACAACCCTCCGGCTGAGCGGCGGCAGCGCCTTGATCAGCCCGTCGATGAACCTGAAAACATGCCTCGCCTGCTGCCTCTCCGCAGCGATCACCATCAACGCTAGCGGCCGGTCGACGCCCTCGGACACGCCTGAGCCATTCGCGAATGAGGTTCCAACTGGCGCCAGTTGGGTCCACCAGCCTTCGCTCAGGCGTAGACGAGACGAAGCGTGAGCTTCGCCTCGGCAAGCCAACGAATGCGGGCTTCCCAAGCCCGTCGACGGCGCACTTCTGACTCGGCCGTGTACTCAGTTCCTGCAATCCGTCTCCCAGGCTCGCCTTCGCCACCCGTGCCTAATTGCTGGCTGGTGTCCCAGGTGTGACGTTGTATCCATCTCCTGCCGGTTGTGGGGCTGGCGCCGGGTCAGCGGCTGTTGGGCCGAGGGCCGTGCCGCGCTTTCGATCGTGGTAATCGACTTACCCTGCCCGTAAGCAACACGGACAAGTACCTCCGAACAAACGCGGTCGGTAGCCGCCATGCTCCCGGCACGCGATGTGCTTCCAAGAAGCCGTGCCTTGTCGTCCCCCGGGGACGCAGTGAGCGAAGAGAGTCCCCGCGCGAACTCTTCTTCCGATCGGAAGGCAATCGCGGGGGTTGCCCTCGGCCGGGCGCCGGTTCACCACATCATCCCGGCCCGAGATCGAGGCTCCGGTCGGTTGCATGGAGTGTCTACCATGAGGAGTCGTCTTCTGCCGAACGGCCGTTGGTGGGGAGCAGCGCTGCCCGTGCTCGCGGCCTTGGCGAGCATCTCCGCCGCCCCCGCCAGCAAAAACTCATTCACCGTGCACAACCTCGTCTCCGACGGCGCAGTGCCGGCGGAAAACACTGATCTGAACCTGATCAACTCATGGGGCATCGCGCGTAGCACGGGCAGCCCCTGGTGGGTCGCCAACGCCGATTCGGGAACATCGACCCTGTACGACGGCGCCGGCAACCCCCAGTCGCTGGTCGTGCAGGTGCCCGGCAACCCCACGGGCATCGTGTTCAACGGCGGCGCGAGCTTCGTGATCAGCGACGGGACGTTCAGCGGTCCCGCTCGCTTCCTCTTCGCCAGCGAAGACGGCACGATCGTGGGGTGGAGTCCGGCGGTGCCGCCGCCCGCACCGTCACACCAGGCCTTCGTCGCGGTGCCCAACGCCGGCGCCGGCGCCAGCTACAAGGGCCTCGCCATCGCCACTACCAGCTCCGGCGATTTCCTGTACGCGGCCGATTTCCACAATGCGCGCGTCGACGTGTTCGACGGCAGCTTCCACCCGGTGACGACGCCGGGCGGCTTCGTCGACCCGGATCTGCCGCAGGGGTACGCCCCGTTCGGCATCCAGAACCTGCTAGGTCAGATCTATGTGGCCTACGCCAAGCAGGACGAGGACGGCGAGGAAGAGGTCGCTGGCGAGGGCCTCGGCTTCGTGAGCGTCTTCAATACCGCGGGCGCCTTCCTGGCCCGCGTCGCCTCACGAGGCCCCCTCAACGCGCCGTGGGGGATGACCATCGCGCCCGCAGGCTTCGGCCGCTTCAGCGGCAACCTCCTGGTCGGAAACTTCGGCGACGGCCGGATCAACGCTTACGATCTCCAGACCTCGGAGCCGCGCGGCCACCTCAAGACGGCCGACCATCACCCGCTCGAGATCGACGGGCTATGGGGCATCGGCTTCGGTAATGGAGCCGCCGCGGGCCCGACCACGACCCTCTTCTTCGCCGCCGGCCCCGAGGAAGAGACTCACGGCCTTTTCGGGGCGATCACGGTCAACTAGGGTTTGAAGCGCCGGCGCTGCTCGTTTCCCGGGGCGCCGGCGCGTCAAAGGCTTGAAGGTCGAGTCCCGGCGGCGAGAGCGAGGGCTCGGATCTGCCTAACGTTTCCGGCGCGCTAAGCCTTCGCCAGCTTCCTTGCCAACTGGATCGCGTCCTCAGCGGACGATCAGTTCAGATAGCCGAGCGACTTGAGGATCTCGACTTCACTGGCCGAGGGCCCTTGCGTGGGCTGTGTGGACTTGACTTCTTGGTGAAGGCTCTCCCAGGCCTCCAGGTAGCTCTTCATCTGACGGGCTACGTCGTGGTGCGCATCCAGGCTGTCGGTGAGGCGGCCGTTCTCTGCCGCTCCGACAGGCTGCAGCTCCCGCTCGGCGACGCCCTCGCGCAAGACGCGGTTTTCGATGTACGTCCACTCCCTCGAGTACACGGCGATGGCATGCGACCCCTGGAACCGGGTTTCGGTAACGAAAAAGGGAGGGAGGTCCGGGAGGGAGTCGTCGCCCCGGATCACGGGCAGCAGCGAACGCCCCTCGACCTGTAGTGGTGGGGCGATACCCAGGTAGTCCAAGATCGTGGGTGTGACGTCCAGAAGCCTCACCGGCGTCTCGACCCTACCCGGTCGAAGGGGATGGCGCCGCCCGATCCAGCGATCCCAGAGGGTCGTCTCGGTGGGCGGATGATGGAGGATTAGCGGCACCTTGACCTGCGATTCGTACAGGAGAAGCCCGTGGCCCCAGGAGTCCGGCACGGCGGGATGATCGCCGAGCCCTTGTCCATGGTCGCTGGTGAGGACGAAGAGGGTATTCGCCCAGCCCGGAATCGACCGGATCTCGTCCACGAATCGGCCTACGTCGTAGGAGACCTGCCGAACCGCGTCCCAGTAGCCGCGCGAGGCGTCGCCCCGGACTCGGTAGTCGATCTTGAACTCAGGCCGGACGAGCCTCCACCCTTCGTGCACGTCCATGAGGTCGACCTGCATGTAGACAGGGGTCGGGGCCTGCCGGCGCCTCGCATGCTCCAGCATCGTCCGGAGGACCTCGCGCGAGCCGGGGAGGCGGGCGTTCCGGCCCGCCACCACCTGCCCCGGCTCGGGGGTCATCCAGTCGAAGACGACGGCCGAGTCGATGTAGGTGCCGAACCCCTGGTCGAAGTGGAATGTGCGGTTGATGTTCGGGTTCGCGGTGATGCCGACCGTCTCATACCCGTTTCTCCGGAGGACTTCCGCCAGCGTCACGAAGCGGTCGTCGAGGATATCGTTTCTCTGGCGGTACAGGCCGATGGACCGGGGGTGGAGCGAGGTCAGCATCGATCCGATGGAAGGCCGGGTCCAGCTGGACTGCGCCGTGACGTCCGTGAACTGCACGCCGCCGCGGGCGAGCAGGTCGATCTCGGGCGAGAGGTCCGAGACCGAGCGGTTGTAGCAGCCGAGCGCGTCGGCGCGAAGCGTGTCGATGATGATGAGGACGACGTTGGGCCTCCCGGAGACGTCCCGAAAGCCGAGGCCCAGTCCCACGAGGCAGAGCAGAGTGACCGCCGAGGCCTCGGCGACCTTGGGAAGGACTCCGGCTCTTCCCGCCGCCCTCGTCAAGGGTCCTCCCTTTGCCGCCCGACGCGGCTGCGATCGTGGGTGCAGCCCCCCCATCACCGACTATTAGAGTAACACTTTAACTCCATAGTCGCATCTGGGCCTGTAGACTTTCTTTCCGCCCCCAGGAGCGAAGCCAGGCGGATCAGCTCCTTGACCACCGCCTCGGCTCCTGCGCGGGCGAGCTCACCAAGAGCAGCTCCCGCCGGCGCCGGGGCGCAGCAGGCGCCTGAGCCCCAGCGCACGATCATCCAGACCCCGAGCGACTATTTCAGCCGCTCGGGCCACGCTGCTGACCGCCAGGTTACGAACAACTCCGGGCTGGGCGGCGGATCCTGCTTCGGCGACTCAGTGGGCCGATGTCGAGCCCTACCGGTACTGGAGCGTGAGCACGGGCGACTGCACGACACCCGATCGCGCGTCCGGATTCGCGCTGCAGCAGCCTGCGTAGAGAACTTCCACTGTGTGCGGACCCGGCAGAACCTCGGCAAAGAAGTTGTAAGAGACCATGCGCGGGAGATTCTGGTCGGTTTCCTCCGGATCGAAGACGACCGGGGTAGCGAAGCCAGGAACCTGGCCGTGGCCTTCCATGGGCACGCCGTCCACTCGAACCTGGAAGACGATGCCGTTGTCCTGGGGCGAAGCCAGGGTGCTGAAGTGCGCGACGAGGCAACTCGCTCCGCGACCGGAGACGTTCACGCTGGCGCTCAGCAGGGACACGGAGTCGAGGTTCCCGCCGCTGGCCGAGAAGTCGACCTGCGCCACATGCTGGCCCGGAGCCGTCACAGCCTTGACGCGCGGGGCCCAGCTTCCACATTCGATCTGGTCCGCTTGAACGCGGGCTGCCGAACACAAGGCCAGGATGACAACGACTCGTAACGACACGACTATCGTCTTCTTCATGGTTCCTCTCCCCAAAACATCACCCTACCGACAGCCCGGGGACCGGCTCGCAGCCAGCTCGAAGCGCTGAATCGAGCGAGTCGCGTCAGAGACGCGAACGTCGAGCAGGTAGGACCGGCCCCCCTCCAGGTCCAGCTCCAGCGGCGCCGTCCCCGTCGCACGAGTACGGGATCGCTCGACGGTCCCGGCACGCTGGCCCTCGTCGTCGATGACGACTGCGGTCACGCCGCGCGGCAGCCCCGCGACGGAGAGCTCGAAGTGTCGGGCGGTGGGGAAGTTGCGGCAGGCGCGCGCGGTGAGACGGAGCGGCAGGAGGATCCGCGCGCCCGGCGGTCCTGCAACCTCGACGCGGGTGATCTCGTCCGGCGTGGCGAAGATCGACGACGGCCGGTACGAGCGGTCGTCGCCGATGACCACCCTCGTTCCGGCGCCGAAGGGGTTGCGGTCGCAGGCGTCGGGCGTCCCATCGCCATCGCTGTCCGGCTGGAACGGCTGCGGTGGGATGCCCAGCTCGGGAATCCCTGTCGTATAGGCGTCCGCACCGTCGTCGGCCACTGCCGCGCACTTGTCGCATGCGTCGCCGATGCCATCGCGGTCGGCATCGGCCTGGCCCTTGTTGGGGGCGAACGGGCAATTGTCTTCCGCGTTGTCCAGCCCGTCGCCGTCACTGTCCACCTCGCAGGCATCTCCCTCCCCGTCGGAGTCAGAGTCCTCCTGGCCGCTGTTCGGGTCGAACGGGCAGTTGTCATCCCCGTCGAACACGTCGTCGTCGTCCGCGTCCTGACACGCGTCGCCGATGCCGTCCATGTTGGTGTCGGCCTGGTCCTTGTTGGCCTCCCTCGGGCAGTTGTCGGCCTCGTCGAGGACTCCGTCCTCGTCGTCGTCCGGGTCGCACACGTCGCCGAGGCCGTCGCCGTCGACGTCGGAGAGCTGCTGGCTCGGGACGCCGTTGCAGTTGTCGTAGTAGTCGGCCAGGCCGTCGCCGTCGTCGTCGGTCTCGCCGCTGTCGAGGACACCGTCACAGTCCTTGTCGCCGTCGCCAAGCCCCACCGCGGCGAAGCCGTTACGCACCGAGCAGAGGTTCGCGGGGGTGAATCCGTGCTTGCCGGTCGAGGCCCAGCTCTCGGCAAAGGCGCGGGCCAGGGCCGCCTCGCCCTGGAAGCTCGCCGAGTAGTGCAGCACGGTTGCCACGGCGTAGAAGAGGTGTCCCAGCTTGGGGCGGCCAATGCCGTCCACGGTGAACAGGTTGTGGGAGCCGCCCTGGCCGATCAGCCAGGCGGCCTTGTTGAGGATCCCGGCGTTGGCGTACCAGTCGGACTTCCCGGTCGGTATCTGGTAATCGCCCATGTCGTCGCGTGCCGGGTTCGCCAGGTCCCGCACTTCCTGGTTGGGGAAGCCGATGCGGTCCTCGCCATGGCGCCAGTCCGCACCGTCGTCGTCGAACACCTCGGCCATGACGTCGGAGATGTGCTCGCTGAGCGAGCGGGGGTCGCCGCTGTGGCCCAGGTAGGTGACGCCGTGCGTCCACTCGTGGGTCATCACGTCGCCTCCCACCCAGCCGTCGCCGAACTGGATCCCGCAATCGTCGATGTTGCTCGCGTTGTCGAGGCCGGCGTGGACGTAAAGCTCGAGTGTCTCGTCGTCGCCGTCGAGCCCGTGGCGCCCGTAGGTGTCGTGGTAGAAGAGGTAGGTCGCCCGAGCCCGTTCCCAGGCCAGCACGATCTCGGCGTCGCCCTTGTATTGGGCGTAGACGCCGTCGAGATTACCGGCCTCGTCGTCGATAGTGGTGGGGTTGAAGCAGTTGGTGTCTTTCATCTCGCCGCCGTTGGCGTGCTCGAGATCTAGCTCCCAATCGGAGAAGCCTGCATCGTCCTCGCTTCGCTCCTGCTGCCAGACCGCGGCGCCCGTGTTGGCGTCGACGAAGACCTGGCGTCCGCCGGCCAGAGTCACGCGCCACGCCAGGCGTGGGTCGTTGCGGACCGGGACGAAGAGGCTCGGGTCGAAGACCACGAGGCGCGTCGTGCCCTCGATGAGCAGGTCGGGCCGCTCGAGGGAGCGGCGCGCGAGTTCGGCGGCCGTCCTCTCGCTGAGCGCGGGGACCGTGTCCTCGGCCGGAGCGGTGAGCAGGCGGCCGACCGCGGCAATTACGTTGTCACCCTCCATCGCCACCGTCAGTTCTGCGCCGTAGACCGGCAAGCCCCGAAAGGTCTGGACGAAGGTGACCGCTTCCGTACCGCCGACCGGCGCTCGCCGGACCTCCAGGGCGACGCCGGGTCGGCCCAGGCCCCACAGGTCCCCGTAACGCCTCAGGTAAGCCCGCGCCCGTTCGAGCGGCGTGCTCCCACTGACGGGCCAGCGACCGGTCACTGCGATTGGAAAGCCTCGCTCGAGAGTGACGCGCCCGGGGACCGACGACGCTCTGAGGGCCCTCAGCACAGCCTTGGCCAGCTCGTCCGTCCCGCCGGGGGCGACCGCGGCACGGACTTCGAGCGCCGCCGGCGCCGGGCCTGCTGCGAGCTGTGCAGCCGTGACGACGGCAAGAGCCGTACGAACGAGCTTTCGGCTGCGCATGGCGATCTCCTTGCCGGACCTCGTTAGAGGTCACGCAGCCAATCTGCGATCACGGCGGGGCGGTGCCCATCCCCTGTTCAGGTAGGTACGCGCGGCGCTCTATCGTCGCGTCTAGCCGCCGGCGGACTTGCAAACGGACAAGAGCAGCGCCGCGAGCCCTGCCGAGAAGAGCAGCGCGCCGCCCGGTTCGGGCACGGGCGTGGTTTCCATCGCCGCGGTTCCCGACGTAGTGGGTCCCATCCGGGCCGAATGCGAGACCGAGCGACGAGCCGAGTCCTGGCGGTCGAAGCCGGCACGGACACGATTGCCACGGGCGTTCCGACGCTGGCCAGTACTCGCGAGCCCGGAGGGTGGGATCGTTTGTAAATCTGGGTCTTGCCTCGGAGCGAGCCGACTCCGATACTTGGGCATCCGCCGTTCAGGCGGGATGTCCCTCCCGGTAGCCCCGGCCGCTTGCGGGGCGGTCCGCATCACCGGCAGCGAACCGAGCGTTTCGCTTGCCGACCCAACTCTCACCAGCGGTCTGGTTGGGGGATAGATTCATGCAAGCCACGCTGCACTTCCCGGAGCGACGGCGCCGCGACCTGCGCGGGCGCATCGCCCGCGCGACCTACCCGGTGCGAACCGCCGTCGGTGGGTTCATCGACGGCATGCCGTGCAACGTCATCGGCCACAAATGGGTGGAGGCGGGCGGGCGCGCGCGCCGTATCCAGGGCGACAAGAAGATGCACTTCAAGTGCTCCCGCTGCGACACGATCGCCACCTTCACGAATTGACGGAGACGCAGCTCGCGAGATCGGCGGTCGTCACGGTCGCCTTGCGCTGCTCGCGCAGCTGCTCGACGATGCGGGCGGCCAGCCCCGGGTCGTCCGTGTGTGCCACGAGGCGCCACCGCGCCCCGTCGTTCGAGAAGAGGTGATCGTCCTCCCGCAGGATGACGGGGCAGGTACCGGCGTCATCGTAGCGAAGCACGACGAGATAGGTCATGACTGGAACTTAGGGCGCACGCCGCCGCCGAGGGGGCGTGAGTGTGACAGTTCCGGAGGTGTTCGGTTCAGGCCCCCGGTGGGAGCTCAGGGGACGGCGGTCACCGTGTAGCTGCGGCACTCGTACGGGTGCAGCGGCGGGTAGTCGTTGCAGAGCGGCCAGCTGGGGCAATTGACGTCGGTCACGCATTGCGTCGCCGTCACGGTGCCTGCGGAATAGACCTTCTGATGCCGGCAGTCGGCTCCGGACGAGCCCAGGAACTCGAAGCTGCCGTTCCCGTCGAGATCCATCCTGAAGAGCAGCCGGTCGCCGTCGGGGTCGACGGTGCGGCACATGTTGAACTCGACCGTATACGGCGCCTTGCCCGTGAGCGACGAGCCCTCGGGGTTGGTCTTGAAGAGGGCCACGGGGCCCTGGTTCGCGGGCTGGTTCGGCACGGTCGGCGAAGGCGAGGGAGAAGGCGCCACGGCCGCGGCGACCGCGATCGGGACGGAGCAGCGCGCCGACTCGACGCCGGCCGAGACCGTGAGCGAGGCCATGTAGTCTCCGGCGCTGCTGTAGACGTGGCGGGCCGAGGCGTCCGTTCCCGTCTGGCCGTCGCCGTAGCTGATCGACACCGCGATCGTGCCGATCGCGTTCGCGACGTCGAGCCCGAAGGCCACGGTGAGCGGTGCCGGGCCGGCCGTCGGGGTCGCCGAGCAGCGGATCGCCAGCGGGTCGGTGGAGTCCGTGACGTGGTTGTCGTCGCAAGCCGGACCGACGGTCAGAGCGAGGACGATCCCCACGAGCAGGCGCGCGCGCCCGACCATTCAATCCTCCCGCTCGATTGTAAGCGATCGTGATGACTTGCGACGGCCGCGGCCGGCTCACCGATGCCGCAGGAAGGCGTCGCGTGCTCGGACCCCGATCTCGGGCTGGTCCACGAAGTAGCCGTCGATTCCGGCCCTCAGGAACGCTTCCGCTTCGGCCGCGAGATCGCCGCGTGCCGAACGCGCGTCGGAGCTCCGGAAGTCGGCCGGCAGGAAACGGTTCTCGGCCCGCAGCGTGAAGACGTGGACCAGCAGGCCCGCGGCGTGGGCGTCGCGGACGAGACGCGTCGCGGGGCGCAGGCGCCCGTCGCCGTCGCGCGGCAGTACCAGGATCTTGTCGACGCCGATGCCGCGCGCGTAACGCGCGACCTCGCGCAGGCCGTCCGGCGTGAGCATGTCGGCGTACGTGTGCTCCGAGCGGCCGAGCGTCAGGTCCCACGGACGCCCCGCCGCCTCGATCAGCTGTATGAGCGGCACCTGCGTCAGGGATTTGAGCCGCCTCAGGTTGGCGACCTCGAACGACTGCACGAAGACCGCCGCGTTCGCGCGATCGAGGCCGCTCCGCTTGAGCACGTCCACCAGGCGCTCTTCGAGCGGAAGCCCGAGGCCGGCGAAGTAGGACGGGTGCTTCGTCTCCGGGTAGATGCCGACGGGCCGGCGCTGAGGCTCGGGCCGCGCATTCTCGGTCGCGACGAGCCGAAGCAGCTCTTCGAACGTGGGCACCTCGAACCGCCCGTCGAAGGCGGTGCCGCGCAGCTCGGGCAGCCGCTCGCGCGCGCGCAGCGTCTTGAGCTCGGCGAGCGTGAAGTCCTCGGTGAACCAGCCGCTGACC
>Ga0075418_10011203_pt1 | contig 10015 bp, 8 predicted proteins | sample SoiMetdeltSBSDD2_FD_81776 | JGI IMG/M metagenome (GOLD analysis project Ga0075418, IMG submission 81776) | Bulk soil microbial communities from a Populus tree surrounding site in Tennessee, USA - Soil MetaG P. deltoides SBSDD2 | ecosystem: Environmental > Terrestrial > Soil > Tree plantation...
CCATGAGCGAGAAATCATGAGACTTCTTGACGAGATCGCCGGGATTGGCCGTGATCCGGTCACCGGCGGCTACCTTCGCTATGCGTGGACCCCACCCGAGCTACAGCTGCGGGAATGGTTCCGGGACCAGGCCAGGGGCCGCTCTCTCGATATCGAAGAGGACGGCAATGGCAACATTTTTGCTTTTTGGGGGTACGGGTCAGGGACGATCCTGACCGGAAGTCACTTCGACTCCGTACCCCACGGCGGCGCCTTTGACGGTCCACTCGGGATAGTCAGCGCTCTGCTCGCCCTGGACCTGTTGCGGGAAAGGGGTTTCGAGCCACGCAAACCGATCGGCATCGCCGCCTTCGCCGAGGAGGAGGGCTCCCGCTTCGGCCTGGCCTGCCTCGGCTCCCGCCTGCTCACCGGCGCGGTTGACCCGTCGGTGCGGCTGGTCGACCACGACGGGATTGCATTACAGGAGGTACTGACGCCGGCCGGCAAAAGGCAGGACATCCTCGACCGCATCGGCTGCTACATCGAGCTGCACATCGAACAAGGACGAGCACTGGACAAACCCGTCGGCGTGGCCAGCGCCATCTGGCCGCACGGGCGCTGGCGGCTCGACTTCACCGGCGAACCCAACCACGCCGGCACCACACTGATGAGCGACCGGCGCGACCCCATGCTCACCTTCGCCTTTACCGTGCTCGCCGCCAACAAGGAGGCGCGGCTGCACGGCGCGCACGCCACGATCGGGCGAGTGGCTGTCACACCCAACGCCACCAATGCGATTCCATCAAATGTGACAGCCTGGCTTGACGCGCGCGCGGCAACGACCGAGACCGTCGAAGACCTTGTCAAAGAGGTCGAGGCGAAGGCGACCGAACGCGCCGCCCGCGACGGGACCCACGTCATCATGACCGCTGAATCGATCTCGCCTGAGACGGCGTTCGACACCGAGCTGCGCGACCGGATCGCGGCGCTGCTCGGCGGCGCGCCGATCCTGCCCACCGGGGCCGGGCACGACGCCGGGGTGCTCAGCGCCCACGTGCCGACCGCGATGCTGTTCGTGCGCAACCCGACCGGGGTCTCGCACAGCCCGGGCGAGCACACCACCGACGAAGACTGCGAAGCGGGTGTCGTCGCGCTCGCCGACGTCCTCCAGGAACTGGCGTGCTAGCCATATACCGCTGCGAATACGCTTGGCTGCCCGAGGGCGTCCTCGCCGACGTCGAAATACGGGTTGACAATGGATATATCCGTTCGGTCGTTCCCGGTACCAAGGGAAAAATAAATCGAAAAGGATTGACCATCCCGGGCTTCGCCAACGCGCATTCGCACGCGTTCCACCGAGCCCTTCGCGGGCGCACACACGGCGGCAGCGGCGACTTCTGGACGTGGCGCGATCAGATGTACCACGTCGCCGCCAAGCTGAATCCGGAAAGCTATTACCGGCTGGCCCGCGCGGCCTATGCCGAGATGGCGCTGGCCGGGATCACGAGCATCGGTGAATTCCACTATTTGCATCATGCCCCGGGCGGTGCGCGCTACAACGACCCGAACGCCATGGGGCACGCCCTGATCCGCGCGGCGCACGAGGCCGGGATCAGGATCACCCTCATCGACACCCTTTACCTTCAGGGCACGGTCGACGGCGGCGAGCTGAACGAGATTCAGAAACGATTCAGTGACGGCGACGCCGACGCCTGGGCCGAGCGCGTGGCGGGCATCATCGGGACAAGGATCGGGGCCGCGGTGCACTCGGTGCGCGCGGTGCCGCCCTCGCAGATGCGACCCGTGGCCGAGTTCGACGGGCCGATCCACGCACACGTCTCCGAACAGCGGGCGGAAAACGAAGCGTGCCAAGCGCTTCACCACTGCAGCCCGGTCGAGTTGCTGTCCGAGCGCGGGGTGCTGCACGAGGGATTTACGGCTGTGCATGCTACCCATCTGACCTCTTCCGACATTTCTTTACTTGGTACCGGATACACCTGCTTCTGCCCCACCACCGAGCGCGATCTGGGGGACGGCATCGGGCCCGCGCGGGCTTTGAAGGAGGCCGGGAGCCAGCTGACCCTGGGCAGCGACAGTCACGCCATCATCGACTTCTTCGAGGAGTCGCGGGCGCTGGAGCTGGACGAGAGGCTCGCGTCGGAGCAGCGCGGCCGCTTCTCCTCCGAGGAGTTGATGGCGGCGGCGACCAAGTCCGGGCACGAGAGCCTGGGCTGGACCGACGCCGGCTCGATCGCGCCCGGGCAGCGGGCCGACCTGGTGACGGTCTCGCTGAACACACCGCGCACCGCCGGGACCGACCCGTCGGGCATCCTGTTTACCGCCTCGACGTGCGACATCACGCATGTCACCGTTGACGGACGGGAGATCGTGCGCGACGGTAAACATGTAGAGATCGACGTCCCCTCGGAACTGAGGGAGGCGATATGGGCACTTTACTGATCACCAACATCGGCGAGCTGACGACGTTCTCCGGCGAGGTCGGCGACGCCATGATCGTTAGCGATCGAGTTCTCTGGATCGGTTCAGCCTGGTCAGCGCCCGCGGCGGACGAGGCGCTCGACGCGGCGGGCGGCGCCGTGCTGCCCGGTTTCGTCGACAGCCACAGTCACATCGTTTTCGCCGGTGACCGGGCGGCGGAGTTCGCCGCCCGGATGGCCGGCTCGCCCTACACGGGAGGCGGCATCCGCACGACGGTGGCCGCCACCCGTGAGGCCTCCGAGTCGACGTTGGCGGCCAACGCTTTCCGCTTGATGCGCGAGGCCATGCTGCAGGGCACGACGACGATGGAGATCAAGAGCGGCTACGGACTCTCGGTGGAGCACGAAGCTCGCTCATTGCGCGTCGCGGCGTCGCTGACGTCGGAGACCACCTTCCTCGGCGCCCACATCATCCCTGACGATCTTGGAAGAGTGGCGGGGACGACACACTCGAACGGGACGAATGGCCAACCATTCGCGCAAGATCGACGGGCGTATGTCGATCTGGTCTGCGGACAGATGCTGGCCGAATGCGCACCGCACGCCCGGTGGATCGACGTCTTCTGCGAGAAAGGCGCCTTCGACGTGGACGAGGCGCGGGCGATCCTCTCCGCCGGCGTGGACGCCGGATTGATGCCGCGCATCCACGCCAACCAGTTGACGTACTCGGGTGCGGTGCAGCTGGCGGTCGAGCTCGATTGCGCGAGCGCCGACCACCTCACATTCTTGACCGATGCAGACGTGGCCGCTTTGGCCGGCTCGTCGACTGTGGCGACTTTGCTGCCCGGATGCGAGTTCTCCACCAGGTCGCCATATCCTGATGCGCGCCGGCTCATCGACGCGGGGGCCACAGTCGCGCTCGCGACCGACTGCAATCCCGGGTCCTCCTTCACCTCCTCCATGCCGTTCTGCCTCGCTGTGGCCGTCCGCGAGATGCGCATGACACCGTGGGAGGCGATCGAGGCGGCGACCCTCGGTGGCGCGAAAGCCTTGCGCCGCGAAGACATCGGCCACCTGGGCATCGGCGCTCAGGCGGATCTCATCGTTCTGGACGCGCCCAGCGCCCTGCACCTGGCCTACCGGCCGGGCGTTCCCTTGGTAAGACATGTCCTGCACAAAGGAGTGCGAGCCCTATGACCGTCACCATCACGCCCACCGGCTGCGCGCCGGCCGATGTGCTCTCCGTCGCCCGGCACGACGCCCAGGTGGCGCTGGCGCCGGACACCTTGACGGTGCTGTCGCAGAGTCGATCGATAATCGACGACATCGAGCGGGACGGGCGGCCGGTCTATGGCGTCTCCACCGGCTTTGGGGCGCTGGCCAGCACCTTCATCTCACCCGCGCGGCGGGCCGAGCTGCAGCACGCGTTGATCCGCTCGCACGCGGCCGGCGTGGGCGCGCCCACGCCGCGCGAGGTGGTGCGGGCCATGATGCTGCTGCGGGTCCGCTCCCTGGCGCTCGGGTACTCGGGCGTGCGGCCGGTGGTGGTCCAGGCTCTGGTGGATCTGCTCAACCATGATGTCACCCCCTGGGTGCCCGAGCACGGATCGCTTGGGGCGTCAGGAGATCTGGCGCCGCTGGCGCACTGCGCGCTGGTGCTGATGGGCGAGGGATGGGTGCTCGGCAAGGATGGGCATCGGGTCTCGGGCGGCGACGCCCTCCACGCGGCCGGCTTGGTACCCCTTGAATTGTCTTCAAAAGAAGGCCTGGCGCTGATCAACGGCACCGACGGCATGCTCGGCATGCTGCTGCTGGCGTGCCAGGATCTGGGCCACTTGTGCACCATGGCCGACGTGACGGCCGCGCTGTCGATCGAGGCGATGCTCGGCACGGATCGTCCCTTCCACCCTTCGATCCACGAGATCCGCCCGCATCCGGGCCAGGGTTTGAGCGCGGCAAACATCTATGGCTTGCTGCAAAACTCCGCCATCATGGACAGCCACCGGCACGACATGGTGCACGCGGTGCAGGACGCCTACTCGATGCGCTGCGCGCCCCAGGTTGCCGGCGCGGCTCGCGACACGCTGGAGTTCGCCCGGACCGTCGCCGCGCGGGAACTGGTGAGCGTGGCCGACAACCCGGTCGTGCTGCCGGACGGCCGGGTCGAGTCGACCGGCAACTTCCATGGCGCGCCTTTGGGTTTCGCGGCCGACTTCCTGGCGATCGCCGCCGCCGAGATCGGCTCGATCAGCGAACGCCGGGTCGACCGGCTGCTGGACGTCACCCGCTCCCGTGACCTGCCGCCTTTCCTGACGCCCGACGCCGGCGTCAACTCCGGCCTGATGATCGCCCAGTACACCGCGGCCGGGATAGTGGCGGAGAACCGGCGCCTGTCCTCGCCCGCCTCGGTCGACACCATCCCGACCAGTGGCATGCAGGAGGACCACGTCTCCATGGGCTGGGCGGCTTGTGTGAAGCTGCGCCGGGTCCTCGACAACCTGATCAGCCTGCTGGCGGTGGAGCTGCTGGCGTCGGTGCGCGGGTTGCAGCTGCGCGCGCCGCTCACCCCATCACCGGCCGGAAGGCTTGCCATTGAACATGTTTCGGCCTTCGCCGGCGCACCCGGCCCGGACGTCTTCCTGGCCCCCGTCATCGAGCAGGCGCGGGCGGCGATCGCCGGACGGGAGTTGCTTGACGCTATAGAGGCCGCTGCCGGACCGCTGAAATGAAAAGTCAGCGCGGCTGCCACGGGGGAAGCAGCCGCGCCGACTGAGACAAAGGTAGCTCGCCGCGCCAGAGCCGCCCTCGACTGGACGGATAATCCTGACTAACCGAGCAGCTTCGCCAGCCTAGCCTTCTTGCTGTTTTCGATGACGATCCAGCGCACGTCGGGATCGGGATTTCGTTGCAGTGCTTGGAACACTGGCAGGCCGGCGGCGGGATCCGCGGCCACCGCCACGCTCCAGCCGTAGCCGAGCGCTTTTCGCAAAGCCGTGCGACCGTCGCCTTTCTGACGGTCCTTGAGCGTGGCGGTGACGATCCCGCACGTCTCGATCGCCACCTTCGCCGCTTGCGGGGAGCTGAGCAGGCGCGGCTCGCAGATCGCCGCCACGGCCGCGCGCTGCACGAGCGGGTCGCCGTCCTTGGCCCACGCGGTGACGATCTTTCGCAAACGGGGAAAGTCCTTTTCCCCCAGGCGTTGCAGCGCCATCGCCACCGCCTCCCGGATGCGCCAGCGATCGTCGGTCGCGTGCGCCTTGAGCCGCTTCTCGTCGGCGAGCCCGGTGACTCCGCAGAATGTCAGATACTCGTCGCCGCTGGCGATCAGGCCGTCCAGCGTCTCGGGGTCGGCGACGTCGGCCGCGGCCTGAGCCAACTCCAGATTGGCTCTGGGGCCGGGTAGTCCTGACTCTTTGGTCAGGTATTCCGGCCAGTCTCCGGCCGACCGCCGACCCAGCTCCCCCCGATACTCGTCGCGCCGCCCCACGGCTCCAGCCTCTCATGTCATGACCGGCTAATCATGACCGGCAAAGCGGGACACCAGGCATGTATCAGAGCTGATGGCAATGTGGGCCCTATGAGCGTTTTTAAGTAGACTCTGTCTGTCTATAGCTCAACGGGGGGTTTGTGTGAAAAAGCGAATCCGATTGTCAGCGCTCGCCGCCATCACCGCTGTCGCAGGTTTCCTCGCGGTATCGGTCGGCGCGCCGGCGTCGCCGAGCAAGTGGCCATCGCCGTCTCCGTCGGCCAGCATGTCACATGCGCCGAGCAAGTCGCCGTCACCGTCGGCGTCGCCGACCAAGTCGCCTTCGCCATCGGCATCGCCCACCAAGTCACCGACCAAGTCGCCGTCACCATCGGCATCGCCCACCAAGTCACCGTCACCATCGGCGTCGCCCACCAAGTCACCGTCACCATCGGCATCGCCCACCAAGTCACCGTCACCATCGGCATCGCCCACCAAGTCACCGACCAAGTCGCCGTCGGCGTCCCCGAGCGAGAGCAAGTCGCCGCAACCATCGGTCATCGCCACCACAACCGGGCCGGGCGGCGGCATGCCGGTGACCGGGTCGAGCACGGCACCCATAACGGGTCTCGGGTTCGCGTTCGTGATCGGCGGTGTGCTGCTGCTACTGGCGCTGCGCCGATTCCGCAACCAAGACAACTGACAGCCGGGCCCGAGTCACCGCCGTGTTGCTCACGTGAGGTGCTCGGGCCGCACGCCGAGACCGACCACACGCGCCGGGATGCCTTGCAGCAGACGGTATTTGCTGACCAGCCGGAGCGGCGCGATCGAGTTGGCCCGGCCCTGGCTATGCAGCAATGGGTCGAGAAAGCGGCTCTGGATAAGGCGTTGCCCGCGCTGGGTCAGCTCGGTGGGCAGGCGGCGGCGCCGGCGGATGGCCGCCAGGTCGTCGTCGGTGAGCCGCCGCCCGGTTTTGAGCGCCGAGCCGAGCAGCCGGGCGGTGGCGACGGCGTCCTGGATGGCGAGGTTGATCCCGACGCCCCCGATGGGACTCATCGCGTGGGCGGCGTCTCCAATCAGGAGGTATCCATCCCCGTGCCACCGTTCAAGCTGATCCACCCGCACGGTGAGAAGCTTGATGTCGTCCCATGTGGACAGTTCCTTGAGCCGGTCGGCCAGATAGGGTGTCAACGCGCCGATGCGCTCGCGCAGCCGGTCGAGGCCTTGTGCCACAAGGGCATCATAGCCACCCTTGGCGATGACGAAAGCGCATTGATAGTAGTCGCCGCGGTTGATGACGATCATGAGCCCGCCCGCGCCGAAGCGGAAGTCCACTCCCTCAAGGTCGTCCACGCCGCGCGATACCCGGAACCACAGCACATCCATGGGAGCCCCAAACTCCTTGGGCCGCAAGCCAAGAGACTCGCGTACGGTGGAGAAGCGCCCGTCGCAGGCGACGGTCAGCTGGGCGTTGATGTCGAAGTCGCCCTCGACGCGGCGCCGGGCCCGAACGCCGGTCACCGCGCCGGTCTCGGCATCGCGCAGCACGCCGATGGTCTCGGTGGAGCGGAAGAGCTTGAAGGACGGGTATTTCTGCGCCTCGGAGGCGAGCATGTCGAGGAAGTCCCACTGGGGTACGAAGAGCAGGTAGGGGTGGGCGCCGGGGAGGCGGGTGAAGTCGGCGACGGTGAAGGTGCCGTCATCGAAGGTCATCCGCAGCTGCTTGGCCCGCTGACCGCCGAGGCCGGCCATCCTCTCCCCGAGGCCGAGCTCGTCGAGCAGGGTGAGGGTGGAGGAGTGCACGGTGTCGCCACGGAAGTCGCGCAGGAAGTCGGCGTGCTTCTCCAGCACCATGACCTCGATGCCCTGCCGGGCGAGCAGCAGGCCGAGCATGAGACCGGCCGGCCCTCCGCCGACGACGCATACCTGCGTCTCCATTAAACCTCCCCTAAATTTTCATTAATGCAACGCGAGTTGCGTTAGCATCCTGGCATGGGCGGGACAACGAAGGCAAGCGCGGGCGTGCGGCTGGGGGGCCGCAGCGCGAGGGTACGGGAGGCGGTGCTGCGAGCCGCGCTTGAGCTGCTGGAGGAGAGCGAGGTTTCGGACCTGACGGTCGAGCGGCTGGCCGGCCGGGCCGGGGTGAACAAGACCACCATCTACCGCCGGTGGCGTGACCTCGACGGCCTGATCGGCGATGTGCTGCTACAGCTGGGCATCCAGCGGGTACCCATCCCCGACACGGGTGACTTTGATCGGGATCTCGCAGAATTGGCCGAATCGTTACGAGAGGCGATCACCGGTCAGGCGGGCGGGAAGGTGATGACCGCGCTCGCCGTGGCGGCCACGCGAAGCGAGCGCGCGGCGGAGGTGCTGCGCGGATTCCTGCGGGAGCGCTTCAAAAAAGCCGAGATCATCGTCACGCGCGCTGTCGAACGCGGAGAGTTGCCTAAGAACATCGACGGCATAGCGGTCATCGAGACCCTCGGGGCCCCTTTCTACCTGCGGTTACTAGTCACGGCCGATCCGATCGACGTAACGTTCTCCCAGCGTGCCGCAGCTGCGGCCGCCGCCGCGGCCCGGGCCGGCGTGTTCCGAGATGGGGCCCCTCTGGTCGCTCTTAGTTAGGGTTGACAACTATAGGGGCCGTCTGGTCTAGTCCGGTCTAGACGCGATGTTCATCCGTCAGCATCCACACAAAGGGCGGGCCAGTGGCGGAGCGTGCGAAAGCGAGCGTTGTGGGAGCTACCACAACGCTGGAGCGCGCCGCAACGCCGGTGCCGCAATCGACTCCTCAATCCGGCGACGGCTCGGCGAAAACTCGCGGCGGATCGGCGAAAACCGCGCTGAGCCTCGTGCGCTCGCGCTATGCCGAGCTGCCGGGAGCGCTGCAACGCGTGGCCCAGACAGTGCTGCTCGATCCGCCGGCGGCCGCCGAGGGCACCATCGTCGAGCTTGCCGAGCGTTCGGGCACTTCCGTCTCGACGGTCACCCGTTTCTGCCGCGCGATCGGCCTCGCCGGCTTCGCCGGGTTGAGGCAGGGGCTGCGGGACGGGGGGTTGGTGGGCGGGATAAGCAACGGGCTGCGGGACGGGGGGTTGGTGGGCGGGATAAGCAACGGGCTGCGGGACGGGGGGTTGGTGGGCGGCATGAACAACGGGCTGCGGGACGGCGCGGCGGCCGACGCCGCCGTGGCGCAACGGATCCGGCAACGGATTGAGGGGGCCCGATGAGCCCCACCGGACTCCGGCGCGACAACGCTTGCGCCGGTCGAAGAACGAGCCCCAAGCGGCGACGCGCCTGTAGTACCCGCGCCGCCGTCAACTCGTTGGCATAACTTGTTTTAGGAGTTGAGATGACTATTTCCCCCGAGGGGTCGTCGGATCTGTCGCGTCGTAGCGTATTGCGGCGGGCGGCGGCCGCGGGTTTGCTGGCCACTCCGGCCGCCGGTCTGCTGGCGGCCTGTGGTGAGGACAAGGGCACCGGCGGCACGGCCGGTACCAAATCGGACAAGAACCCGTTCGGCATGGCCGAGGACGGCACCGTCGAGATCGTGATCTTCGATGGTGGTTACGGCCAGAAGTACGCCACCGACGGTCTGACCCCCAACTTCAACGCCGCCTGGCCGAAGGCTAAGGTCAAGCACACCGCCACCCAGGACATCACGGCGCTGCTGCAGCCGCGGTTCCAGGGCGGCAACCCGCCGGAGTTCGTGAACAACTCCGGCACCAAGTCGATGGACTTCGGCGCGTTGGTGGCCGATGGGCAGCTGGCCGATCTCACCGAGTTCTGGAGCGCCAAGTCTCCTGACGACCCGACCAAGACCCTCAAGGACGTGGTGTTGCCGGGCACGATCGACGCCGGGTCGTTCAACGGCAAGCCGTACGTCTTGTACTACGTTTCCACGGTTTTCGGGATCTGGTACTCGGGCAAGCTGTTCAAGGAGAACAGCTGGACCGCGCCGAAGAACTGGGAGGAGTTCCTGGCCCTGTGCGAGAAGATCAAGGCCAAGGGCATCACCCCATACGCGTACGCCGGCGCCAACGCCGCGTACTACCAGTGGCGGGTCATCCTGACCCACGCCGCCAAGGTCGGCGGCGAAAGCGTGCTCAAGGACATCGACAACCTCAAG
>Ga0075418_10011205_pt1 | contig 10015 bp, 13 predicted proteins | sample SoiMetdeltSBSDD2_FD_81776 | JGI IMG/M metagenome (GOLD analysis project Ga0075418, IMG submission 81776) | Bulk soil microbial communities from a Populus tree surrounding site in Tennessee, USA - Soil MetaG P. deltoides SBSDD2 | ecosystem: Environmental > Terrestrial > Soil > Tree plantation...
CGTGACTGCAGAGCCAGGGGCACAGACCACCTTGGATATCGAGACGCGCGAGTGGGATTATGGCGTCCAGCAGTTCATGGCGCGCGTGCAGCGGCGGCGCCCCTGGTGGCAGCGCTGGTGGCGGCGTAAGTCACCAGGCACCTCACGACCGGCATCGTTCACGGTCCTCGATCGCTCGTAGGGCCTCACGCTGCCAGCGTACCTGTGAGGTCACCGTGCAACGCAAGATCATCGGTTTTCATCAGGATGAAGCGCAGGATTGGGTAGCGGACCTGGAATGTGGCCACCAGCAGCATGTCCGCCACGCGCCGCCCTGGCTGAATCGCCCCTGGGTCGTTTCGCCTGAGGGACGCCGCAGCCGTCTCGGGTCTACCTTGGACTGTAAGCCCTGTGATCACCATGCACAGATGAGCGCACGAGGCAGGTAATCCCCTCTGCTCCTGTGGCAGAGCCACAGAGAGCTTTCTGCACCGCAAACCTCCACACCACGTGTGGCCTGGAGGTTCCGTACCAGCACCGACCACAAAGCAGCATGTCTGAGGAAAGTCGTGAAAAAACTTGCACTGGTGATGCTGCTCTCCTACTCTGTTTTTGCAGACCTGCGAGACGTCGGCACTTGCCTGTGATCCCGCCTGCAGTCCGTGACGCAAGGAGACGCACATGCTCTGGACAATCTTTGTGATTTTATTGGTGTTGTGGCTCTTGGGACTCGTCACCGCCTATACCCTGGGAGGCTTCATCCATCTCCTGCTTGTCATCGCGCTCGTGGTGCTCGTCATTCGCTTGATTCAAGGCCGGACCCCGCCGGTATAGCAGGCCGTCGCTAATTCTCCTCTCTACGTAAATCCTCGCCTGGTGGGGTTCTCCCATTGGAGGGTTGTCAGAACGCTTATGCCGGAGGCTGTGACGCGCACTCCACTCCAATGGCGAAGTACGTTTACCCAACCAGTGACGGGAGGTCGCGTCATGCGCTCCTCCCGCCATTAACGGTACTATTCCTCCACGACCATATGAAAGTTGAGGACGTTCCCGTCGGGATCACGGACGTAGAAAGCGCGATGCCCCCAAGGTTGAGTCGTTAGCTCCTGGACCCACTCGACCTGGAGGCCTTGGAGCCGGGCGTACTCTCTCTCCACATCCGCGACTTCTAGCTCAATCAGGACACGGTCATTCTCTGCACCTCGCAGAGCCCCGAGCCCGTAATCCGTACACTCGGACTGACGCCATAAGGCAAGGGTACCAGCCTCCAGGGGAAATTCGACATAGTTGCCGCAGTAGATCTGCGGCTCGATCTGCAGCACCTGCTGATAAAACGTGCGCATCGGCTCAAGATCCGCGGTCACAATCGTGACGAGTGCGAGTTTCATGAGACGTTCCCCTTCTCCGAGAGGTGACATAGGCATGCACAGATAGGCGTATGGTCCTCCAGAGGACGGCACTTGCCCATACCATCTCCTGCAGCATGAACTGTGCCATCGCGCTGAGATGACCTACCAACGATCTACTCGCATGTGACGAAAACCGTGCGATGGGAACCCTGAGCTCCGGTCAAGCGGAGGGTCTCGCCAATCCTCCTCGCGCTTCCCGCTGATCCCGCCCCGTACCCTATGCGGGTCACTGCATTCATACTGCGGCCGGAGCATTCACAGTGGCCACACGTTTCGGATAAGTGTTTTGACGCGCTTGCCTCTGAGAGACTTCCCGAGAACTCCAGCCGTATCTAGCAGTATGCCATACACTCTGGAATTATGTGACACACTCACGGTATTATATGGAGGGAGGAAAGCCACATATTGGGCGTTACCCCTAGAGCTTATGACCTTTCTTCTCGTGTGTAGTATGAAAACATGTTCAACACAACAACATATATGTAGAAGCATACGTCTAAGGACTCTGCATATTGTCGTGTGGAGTCAATACTCTACAGTGAGGATATGACAATGAAACGTCTCACACATCTCTTAAGCATATGTGGTGTGGTGCCCCTCCTAGGACTTGCCCTGCTTGCGCTACCTCAGATGGCTGAGGCCCACGTTGATGTCAACGTCGGCTTCGGCGTCCCGGCGCCTGTCGTAGTCGCGCCCGCCCCGGTGGTCGTCGTGCGCAGGGGCCACTACCATTACCGTCATCACCGATATTATTATCGGCGATACTACCCGGGGAGTTACTCTCGCTACCCGCATCGACACTGGCGCCACCATCGCCATTACTGGCACCGCTGGTAAGGCGAAGGGAGGCGAGGAAGGGAGTGCCTGATCATCCAAGGCAACCCATAGAGGAATCTTATCCAGGTTCCTCCGTTGTAGGGCATCTGCACCCACCTGCCCTCGCACGCAAGGAGGCGCAGGCGCTCCTGGTGCCCTTGCCTCCAGAACAGCTCATGGCGTACGAGGTCTCGCCGCAGGTCAACCCTCCCGCCTACAATACGCCAGACGTCCTGCAGCCGGTAGCGTAGGCGTAACCGCACAGAGTCTGCTGGGTGTGAACGTGAAGTGTGCTGCTGACCGGCTGACGAGGCTTGGGTCAGGTGGGGTTAAGCATCGGAAAGCTCGTGTGCGCGCGCATCTTGTTCGAACGGGCAGTTCCAGTAGCCATCCTGCACAATGGAACCAAGGTACGCCGGCAGAAGAGCGGCAATGGACCTCGCCTGTTCATACTGCGCCACGTGCCGGCACTCGTGAGAGAGCAGGCGGCGGGACATGTGCCCGTGGCAGATCAGAATCGCATAGCCCAGCGTGAGGCCAGTCACCGCTGGCCCGAGAAGCCCGGTCTGGACTGCGGCGGCTTGCAGGGCAGGATCGGCAGGAAGTGGCAGGCGCTCGACCAGCAAGATGCGGATGTGCTCGGGTCGCTGCACGCCGACCACTCGTGCGTCGGCTAATCGCAGTGCATTCAATGCCGTTCCCCGCGCAATGACGTCCGCGGCCACAGCTTCGGCCCAGGCGATGGCCTGTGGCAAGAGAGAAGGCAGGAGCGTTTGGAGATCCATAGGTGTCTCGCCTCCGATGCCTCATGTCACACTCACCTGCCGGGGCCATGGGTGAGCCGTTGAACCCGAAACACGCGCCATGTGGCCCCTGTTAGGTACAGCGCTCGGTTCGGCACACATGCGCAGATGACTAACATGCTCCAGGACGATGAGCTGCGCCACGTGCCTGGGTCACGTGTGCGCGTCCCCGTGCCCCTCGGCAGTCTCGAGCTGGTCCCGCGCCGGCAGAGACGCCGTGCCAAGGCGCCACTGACATGGCTGTAACAGGAGCCCCTGACATTTGGCATATTCAAATGGCAACTTGGCCAGGCCACGTTGACGGTACGGCCGATCAATCTGCTCCTGGAAGGCGTGCACATCCTCCCAGAGCCCAAGATTGACAAAGGAATAATACGCTGGCGTGTCCTGCAGCGCCACCCCGTTCTGGAACAGTCCTGTCTCCTCGGGCCTCAGCGGTTGACTCCAAAACTCGCCGATCAACCCCCGCACGGTCTGGAATGGTCAGCACCTCACTCCAATACTGGAGGAAGTCGTGGACAGCCTGCTCCGTGCGGAGGATCTTCCAATGAATCAGCACAAAATGCATCGTTCCCCTCTTTTCGCGTCACCTCACGCGGAGTGTGAGGCGCTGCTGGAAGCCGCAGGAATGCAGGAGCGTAGGTTGTCAGGCATCGGCTCCAGGCCTTTATAGGTAGACTGTCCTGCTTTCAGTGATACTGTCACACCTGGCAGGTAGCTGTCAGCGAAAGCAGGAACATGCACCCGCAGCGTACGAGTATCCAGGCCGAAGCACCTGATGCTTTCGAACATACCCTCGACTCCGCGGATGCGCTTGCGTTCGTCAACGAATACTCAGGGCCTGCCGCGCTACCGGCTCCCTATAATGCCTTCGCAGAACGCAAGCAGGCCTGTCCCTTCTCACACCCTAGCATACTTTACAGGAGGTGACACGTGACGCGTCTACCTACAGAAGAGTTCGCTGCCTGCATCGGCATCGACTGGGCCGATGCCAAACACGAGAGCTGCCTGCAAGCGGCAGGCTCAGAGCAAAGCGAGTGTAGTACCCTTGACCACCAACCAGACGCGATCAATGAGTGGGTGAGCACCTTGCGCACGCGATTCAAAGGGCAACCGATTGCGATTTGCCTCGAACTCAATAAGGGGCCTATCGTCTCTGCCCTGCGTCAGCACGATTTCCTCGTGCTCTTTCCCGTCAATCCACTTACACTCGCGCGCTATCGCGAGGCCTTCACCCCCAGCCAGGCCAAGGACGACCCTACTGACGCCGAACTCCAGCTTGAGCTCCTGCTCAAACATCGCGATAAGCTCAAGCCCTTGCAGCCCCAGAGTCCCACCATGCGTGCCCTCGAACAACTCGTGGCCTCTCGTCGCCGCCTCGTCGGTGACAAAGTACGCCTCACGAATCGGCTCACCAGTACCCTCAAAAACTACTTTCCGCAGGCCCTACAGTGGTTCCACGACAACGACACCACCCTCTTCTGCGACTTTCTTACGCAATGGCCGACCCTGAAGGCCGTGCAACTGGCGCGCCGCTCCACCCTGGAGCGCATCTGCCGTGATCATCATGTGCGCTCTCCTGACGTCATCCAGCAACGCCTCCACGCCATTAAGAGTGCCACCCCACTGACCACGGATGAGGGGGTCATCACCCCCAATGCCCTCTTGGCCCAGGCGCTCGTCACCCAACTCCGAGCGACCTTGCACGCCATTGAAGAGTTCGACAAAGCCATCGCCCAACGCGCCCAGAGCCATCCCGACTTCCCCTTCTTTGACACCCTCCCAGGCGCTGGAGCAGTCTTTGCACCGCGTCTCCTCGTCGCCTTCGGCGAACAACGCGACCGCTACGCCTCCGCCGCTGAGCTGCAAAAGTATGCTGGTATTGCGCCCGTGACCGAACGGAGCGGCCACAAGGCCTGGGTCCACTGGCGTCTCCAGTGCCCTACATTCTTGCGACAAACGTTCGTCGAATGGGCGGCAGAATCGACCCGGCATTCCTTCTGGGCGCGTGCCTATTATCAGCAACAGCGTGCCAAGGGCGCATCACATCAGGCCGCCGTCCGGGCGCTGCGTTCAAATGGATTCGCGTTCTCTTCCGGTGTTGGCAGAATCGCACGCCGTATAAGGAGTCGATCTATCTCAACGCCCTAGAACGCCGAGGGTCACCCCTGCTCCGCAATCTTGCCCATACAGCATAAAAAAATCGTTCACGACCCTTGACAGTCCCCCTCAGGGCGTGAGTTCGGCGGCATTTACCCGATCACCTCATACGTGCTTTGCACCAAGCCATTGACAAACTGCCGGGTCTCGATGTGCCGTAACCGGATATCGTGTGTCAGTGGCCCGAAAAGTGGAATGCCAGTGCCAAGGAGAATCGGAATCGTTGTGATGATGAGCTGCTGCAGCAAACCTGCCTCCAGAAACCCTTGAATCGTCTTGCCACCATCAACGTACAGATGCCGTGCCCCGCGCTCTGACAGGCGCCTGACCAGTTCGCCTGGCGAACACGACAGAGATTCCACAGATGCGGCGAGGTGTTGAGGAATGTGTACCTGCTTGCTGCTTAGCACAACGACCGGTGTGCTTCCATAGGGCCACGCAGCAAAGGTCAACGCCTTCTCGTAGGTATGTCGCCCCATGACGAGGACATCAATGGTCTCCATAAATGCCTTGTATCCGTAGTCCTCGCCGTCGTCTACGCTGCCTCCTCCAGGGAGCCAGTCGATGTCACCGTTGGCTCTGGCGATAAAGCCGTCAAGACTTGTGGCAATGTACACAGAGGCCTTCATAGTCTCCTCGCCGTACTCCTTGACGCACAAACGCTAGCGCTTAGCCGTTGCCGACAGCGCCAGCAACGCCGGTGTGGACGCTGTCGGCGTCGGCTCCCAGACCTATGTTAAACCTCCTCACTCCGACGGAATTAAAAAGTAGACGGGTCGGATGGGCAGAAGACGACGCTGCACCTCAGGAATTTTGCTGTAATGCTCCACCCAGAGATCAAAGAGGCGCTTGAGATCCACGAGCATGATGCGCCGCTTCTCCTGACGCCGGGCCTCATCTTCTGCGTCGCGGGTAAAGCCCCCCATCGAGATGAACAAGCCTACATCCCCTTCACCCAGGAGGGCAAGCAGCGAACGTACGCCATCAATCGTGGTCTTGTCACTGCGCCGCTTGACTTGCACCTTGATCCGGGGACCCTGGATGCCCAGGGGATCCGTATGCGCGATGACGTCGATGCCTTTATCGGGTCCAGGTGGCGATACCCAGGCAACGTAATAGCCCATCCCTCGCAGGAGACCAGCCACGAGGTCCTGGAAATCATACGGATTCATCGTCTCGAGGTGCTCTTCGATTTCTGTCCAGGCTGCCTCTTCCGCCTCTTCAAGCGTCGTGGACGCGTCCGGGGAGGGTGCATCGGCCATCGCTTCTGTCTTTTGAGGCTGTTCGAGCGCCCACTGCCGGTAGAGACGCGACGCCTCGCGCATGAAGTGCTCTGGGTCTGGGAAGGCCTCATAGGCCTTGTGCCCAGCCTCCGTCAGGCCCCAGTGCCCCTTGTCTTTGATCAGCCACCCCGCCTTGACCGGGCCGATGGTGGAGAACCGCACGATCTTCTCGTAGCGACGTGTGTCTGGGCGGCGCGGATACGTGGTCTTCTCGAAATCAGTTGGGGGAACGAGACCCACGAGTTTCTCCAAAACGATTTTTGCCGGCAAGCCTTCGGGATGAGCTAAGAGCAGCCTGCACACACCCCGCACAAGCTCGCCACTCCGGCGGCGGGTGATTTCAGCCATGTGATCTTCCTTCGCTTCCCCTGAAACGCGGTCTGCGGTCTAACGCTATTTCTGAATCGCCTTCGCATACTCTTGCAAGAAAGCTCGCGCCTCATTTGAAAGTCTGCCCCGAAGCACGTCCAGCCGGTCGTTAGTGCAAAGGGCGCCGAGGAGTGGCTTCAGGGTCGCAAGGCCACGTTTCGACAGCAGCCAGCCATTGCTCGATGTCGAGACACGCTCAACCCAACCGCAAAGTTCCTCCAAAGCGCGAGAACTCAAGAGAGCCGGGTGCCAACCTCCGAACACCTCTCCGCGAGATACCGAGCGCCCTGCGATCGTGTCACGGACAATCCAGACCCTCCTGCCTACGATGAATCCGTATGCGTGATCTTCGGGTGCGTTCCAGCTTGCCTCGTCGAGTACCGCCCGCACCTCTACCTGACGAAGCCAGAGACCTTTATCTATGGGGTCAACGGGCAGTCCCTTGTGCTGTGACAGTCTCTTGTTCTCGTAGCCGGGTCCCTCAAGAATCCATGCCTCCATTTCGGCCTGCAGCACCAGCGCATCGCGTAGAAGCTCTCGGGCGGTTTCGGCTCTCAACATTCGCCAGGTAACCAAGCCGCTGATGATACCGCCTCCGACCGCACCGAGTAGGAGCGCAGAAGCCTGTAACGCAATTGTCTGCCACACGGTCAGCCCTTGCATGAATCTCGACATTTCAAATAGCGTCTAGACCCTATGATTTGCCCTGCGTGCAAATCAGAAAATCATTATGATTGACGCAACGGTTGCGCCAAAAGTCGGATTTATAAGTCCTTTTGGCACAACCGTTTGCAATGTCAATCATATCAACGCCAGACCTGAGCCGCTGCCGGCAGCGGGCGCGCCCCAGACGCTGGAGGCGGTTGGCTCCATGGCCTTGCTCGGCCCCGCCTTGGGTCCCCTCTCAGTTCTCGCCCGCTGTGTGCCTACCAACGCCCCTCTGGCGCAACGGTTCTCCATCCCTGTTCTTGTCAGGTCTCTTACGGGAGACCATCGTGCTCTCACCCCCTTTGCTACGCGGGGTCGAGAAAAAAAGTGCCGTTTACTCGTCGCCCCCCTGCAACCATCCAGGAGCTTGAAAGGCAGGATGGGGATAGGTATAAAACCCTTGGCCTGTTTTTAGGCCGAGCGCTCCCTCCGCGATCTTGTCCAAGAGCAGGGGCGGCGGGGCGTCTGTCGCATCACCTGACTCCCGGTAATAGACCATTTCGATATCTCGTACCACATCCAACCCGATCATATCCATGAGGCCAAAAGGCCCTGTGGGCATCCCGGTGAGAATCATCCAGGCGCGGTCCACATCTTCATGGGAGGCGACCCCGTCATCCACCAGGTGGAGACATTCTTTCTTAATGGCGCGCCACACCCGGTTGAAGAGGAAGCCTGTACTCTCTTTGCGTACGAGGAGCGGCGTTAACCCAATCGACCGCGCAAAATGCCGGGCACGGGCCAGCGTGTCGGCCGAGGTTGCGGTGCCCCCCATCAACTCTACCATCGGCCGTTGCCAGACCGGCGCATAGAAATGCATATTGAGGACGTGCGCCGGGCGGGTGGTGGCATCCTCAAGGGCAGAGACCTTAATAGACGAACTGTTCGTCGCGAGGACGGTGTCCGCCGGACAACTCCGATCCAACTGGCCGAACACCTCGCGTTTGAGGTCGAGACGTTCGGGCACATTTTCAATGACTAGATCCGCCTCCCGCACCCCGTCGTACAGATTCGTCGTGTACTGGATGCGGCGGAGGATGGTCTCCTTCTCATGCGCCGTGAGACGTTGCTGGGCCAGCCGGTGGTCCAATTCCTGGGTCTGGCTCTGGGCGGCGCGCTGCAGCGTCGCCTCCGAGCGACTCACGAGCCACACAGGATAGCCATACACGGCACATTGCAGGGCAATTTGTGTGCCCATCGTGCCAGCACCTACGATGGCGATCGTTTCAAAGGGTTTTGTTGCCATGACGTTGTAGGCCTTTCTTTGCTCCACAATGACACGCAGTCATCAAGTGGAATCGGTTTTGGTAGCCGAACGCTCGGCTTCGCCTGCTGCCCGAAGCCGGAGCGAGGCACGAGCGGAGACTATGGGCGTCGGCTTTCCTGCGAGGTTGGGCCGAGCAGTCTCGAAGAATCATCCGACCACGGTCACGTGGTCACCAGTGCGTACGGTTCCCGGCGCAGCGACCACGGCGTACACGCCAGCGCAGGGGAACTGACCGACATCGCCAATTGGCATCCTATTGTATTGAACGAGCGTGCGAAGCACATCGCTATCCCGGGGGAGATCTTCCTGTGCCAGGGTCGTCATCACACATCGCATCGAGGGTAGCGCCACAGTGATCCGTGCCCCATCACCAAGCCCGAGCTCATGACCGACCCAGCCGTTCTCGACGAACCCAGGCCGCTCGGTGCTGACGATGATATTCATGCGGAACCGGCGCGGCGCGAAACAACTCTGGGGCCGCAGCTCGTTCAGCCGCGCGAGTGTCGACGTCGTCATGACCGAGAGGGGAAAGACATCGAAGAACGCACCGACGGGGACCGGGGACGCCATGCCGAGCGCGGCGAAAAGGGCCGATCCGAGCTGCTGCGCGACCACCATGTCTCGGTAGCCCCGAGGGTCGGCGCCCTCGACGTCGGGGTGGTACATGTCGATGGTGAAGTCCTCGGGGGCAACCCGCGCCAGGCTGACATCGCGCCGAAAGTAGGCTGAGAGTGTGCGATCAACATCCCGGGCGTCGCTGGTGACCGCCCTGCCATTCGGCAGAGCGATCCGCACGGGGGGCACGTCGCGATGCGCTCGTGGTGGCTCGACAAAAGCCGCTTGACACGCCAACAAGTCCGGAAACCGCTTCACGCTCTTCGCGCTCACCACCTTGCCTGTTTCCGTATCGATGAGCGCGTAGGCACGGTCACCCAAGCCCCCTCGTGCTGTGATCTCGACCTCTCGGAGCTGCTCGCCTTGCATGGACTTGACAGGGAACCTCCAGAGTTCTGCCACGGAACCAACTCTCGTCATCATGTGTTCCTCCTTGGTGGTTGACCTGATGTTTTTTCGCAAACGTCAGCGGCCTAACGCCGGGCGCTCAGCATTATACATTTCTCTCTCACGCATTGACGGTCCGATAGGTCTCTATGGCATAGATGAAGTCGTGTAGCCGTTGGTAGCCCTGCCAGATGGCTTTGATGCCTGGTTCGCCATCCC
>Ga0075418_10011207_pt1 | contig 10014 bp, 9 predicted proteins | sample SoiMetdeltSBSDD2_FD_81776 | JGI IMG/M metagenome (GOLD analysis project Ga0075418, IMG submission 81776) | Bulk soil microbial communities from a Populus tree surrounding site in Tennessee, USA - Soil MetaG P. deltoides SBSDD2 | ecosystem: Environmental > Terrestrial > Soil > Tree plantation...
CAACCGTGTGATGTTCCGGATCGTGCCGACGAAAGTGCGGAGCTGGGGGCTGGCGTGAGCGGCGCCAGCGGCCGGCGCCAGCCAGGCTGACGCCGGTCCCCGGTCAGCAGCGTCACTCGCGAACGATCAGGTGATAGGCGCCGACCGACGGCTCGGCCACCGGCCCCGGCGCCAGGGGTAGCGGCAGGGCCGTCTCGGCCAGCGTGTCTCGGGTGTGGAAGCGCGTGTCGGTGACGCTGTAGAGTCCTCCCCGCAGGAGCACGAACTCATCGGAGATGTCACCGGTGAAGGCAGTGACTGCGCGGGTATCGAAGTCGACGAGCACGGTCTGGCTGTCGCCGGTGAAGACATCCTCCATCACCAGCAACGCGGCGTCCGCTGACGCATTCTTCAACTGGTAGCGGCCGGACTCGAGCTCGTCCGGTCCAGCCACGCGAGCTGCTGAGGTCGAGGCGGGGTCCCAGCGCACCAGTACCGACCTGACCTCGCCAATCCCCTCGGGCCGGTCGAACCGGAGCAGCAGCTCGGTGGCGGATGGCGACCCCGGCCTGATCCGCAGCCCCTCGCGAATCAGCGTCAGATACCCGGAGAGAAACGTCGACGACGTCTGCAGCTGAACGGCCTTGTTCACGCCGTTGTCGATCGCGTAGACGAGCTGGAAGTCGCCGGTGATCGAAGTGATCTGGACCGGCGTTCCCGCCACCGCCTCCACATCGCTGCGGTAGAGGCCGGGCACTGTGAACTCGGTGATGCCGGTCGGCGGCAGCGTCAGCGCGCCGGCGACTTCGGTCGGAAACTCCTGGTCCTCGTTCCGGAAGGCGTCGGCGTGGCACTGCGTCTGGGTACCGGCGTCCGGCCCACCGATCAGCGTGGAGACGACGCGAACCTCGAGAAAGGGCGAGACCGCGGCCAGCTCGGTCGACACGGGCTCGAACAGTGGCGTCCCGGTACTGCCGAGGACTTCGCCGCGCTCCAGGTCGATCAGCGCAATGAGCCCGCCCGCCGGAAAGGTCGCGTTGACCTCGAAGACCCCACGGGACTCGAGGGAGGCGCAGTCACGGCTGCGGCCCTTCAGCAGGACGTTGCGGTCGGGATCGATCGGCCGCGAGAGCTGCACCTCGACGACGGCCAGGAGCCGATCACGTAGATCGTGGCCGATCTCGACGACCCGCCACCAGTAGGGGCGCGGCGTGGCAGCCGAAGCGCCCAGCAAGTGCTCCGCGTCGAGCACGATCGGGAACCGCTGCGCGAAGGTCACGGTCTCGTCCACTGGAATCTGGAGGCTCGGTGGGCCAGCGCTGTCGGCGACCAGATGGTAGCCCTGCCCGTCCTCCTGCCAGTGGAAGGTTTGTGCTCGGTCGTACGTCACGACCGGCTGACGGACGCGTAAACGCTGCGTGTAGTCGACGGTCGTGCCGAGATCGAGTCCGTACGGGAAGGGCACGGTCTTGAGCAGGGTGGCCAGGACCAGCGCAGGATCAGCATCCGGGACGAGCGGCACGTCCACAGAACCTGTCGGCCGGCTGAGTCGGAACAGCTTGACCTGCTCCGGGGCCAAGCCCCCGGCGGGCAGCGGCGTGGTGCTTGCTCCGACGAAGTGATTGTCGAGATCGCTCCACTGCAGGAGCTCGAGACCGTCGGTCGAGGCGGGGAGCCCGAACGTTCCGGACACGCTACGCAGGAGCCGACGCTCCCCCTGGCGGACGATGGCCTCCGCGCGTGGACCGCCCAGGACCTGAGCCATCACCGCGCCGATCGCGCCGTTCACGGGCTCGTCGACGTGCGGGGGGCCGAGCCGCCGGCCGTGGTACACGACCGCGTACCTCTCGGTCGAGAACGGTGGTCGGAACAGGATCTCCGGGAAGCGGCCGTTGGCGAGCACCAGACCGGTCGGAAAGGCGCCGAGGGGCTGTCCTGAACCGGTCGGTGTCAGGACGCTCTGCCGCACGCGTGTGACCGCGTCCTCCGCGTAGATGAGGAGGACACCTTCCACGGCATCGTCGGATGCGTTCGTCGCCACGAGCCTGAGGATGGTCGGATCCGGCTCACCGGCGGGCTGGACACTGGCCTCGAGCCGACCCGCGAAGAAATGATCGAGCAGCCCCGCCGCGTAGCCGGCCGCCCGCGGCAGCAGGACCCCGCTGATGGAGTCGTAGTTGAGGACGTTCAGGGAGAACTTCGGCAGGTTGCCGCGCTCCTGCAGGTGCTGGTCCCAGACCGAGCGACTGCTCACGGCGACGTCCGGAATCGAGGCGCCCGTGACGGGATCGAGCATGGTGCGAAGGAACAGCCTCACCTTCGCCTGGACGGTGGGCCCCAGCGCGGTCCTGACCGGGTGCAAGACATCGAGCGGCGTGTAGGCGTCGACCCGACAGGGTGGCTCGGTCCGACCCCCGCATGGAAGTGGCAAGGTCCAGAGATTGGTCCGCGTCGTGAAGAAGTTGTGACTGGAGAAGTCGGCGAGACCGCGCTGGCCAACGGCCGTGAAGAAGGACCGCGCCGTCGAGAAGCTTGGCGCAGGATAGCCGGCGATCTGGAGCGGAGCGGTCGATCGGCCACGAAACCTGGCGCCCCGGACGCGCTGCTCGATGTACGACTCATAGAAGCTGTGTTCGGGAATGACGCTCTCGATCAGGCTGTCGCATGCCGGGTGAATGTCGTTGCGCGTGTGCTGCGGCTGCGCCATGTCCTGCAGCAAGTGGATGACCTGACCCAGACTCCGAAACATCAACGCCGCCTGCCGCTCGCGCTCCTCGGGTGCTGCCTCGATGAGCGAGCGCAGCTGGTAGAGCCGAGCGTCGACCAGCGAGAACTGATTCTCGGTCGCGCCGGGTCCGCGCCCCAGCTCGCCGAGCGCCCACTCCGGCGCCGGCAGGCCGGTGAGAGGGCCCAGACTCATCCCGCGATTGGTATCCGGATCGTAGAAGTGATGCCGGACACGATCGATTGCGGACGGCGGGTTGCGTGGCGAAGCACAGCCGACAAACGAGAGGTTCGTGTTGTAGTCGTCCTCGCGGATCGCGCCTTCGACCAGCCAGCCGAGCGGAGTACCGTTGTTCTCGTAGTCAGCGAGCCGGATCGACGGTGTTGCCCGACCATGGTCGAGCGGCGCTGTTGCCTTTAAACCGGTGGCACGCAGATAGGCTTGGAGGGTTTTTGACTCCGCAAAGGCCCTTTCGGTCAGCAGGCCATGTGTTCTGAGATCGTAAGGAGAGCCATTGGATGGTGAGAACAGAAGCGCGGTAGCTACGACTGCTAGGTAGCCAAGGATTCTCGAGATCATCGAGGTTCTCCCGTCAGAAAGCGCCGATCTTGCCTGAGCGAGGATCGAAACTCCGCGACTTGATTGATATGCTGCGGGAGCTTTGCGCTTTCGGTCTCGACAAGTTGCAGTCTTCTGAGGTAGGAAGCGCGGAACCGATCGCGCTGCGCGTCGGTAGCGAACGATGTGAGTGCGGGGTGGACGAGCTTGCGAAGTTCCACTATCCACTCGGCGTGCGACCCCCGGAACGGCTGGAGCTTCACCGTCTCGCCGTTGCTCGTAAGGATGCGGATCGCGTCGGTGACGCGCATGCCGGGGCGCTCTCCATTCTGGACGATCAGCGTGGCGTAGCCCGGCTTGAACAGGATGACAGCGGGATCGGAGCCGATGTCGAGGCCGGCCCGATAGCCGAAGCGCGGGCCCCACCAGGGAAAGACGAGGCTCCCGTCGGCGCCACTGAGCGCCTCCTGGATCATGATGGGGCCGTTCAGGCGGTGAGCGCCGTACTGGACCCACTCGGCCCACGCATAGACGTCGGCCATGGGCTTGTTGGATTCAGCGTCCACGACGGTCAGGGTGAAGCCCGGGCTTCCGTAGGGGCACACCGCGAACACGCTGCAGAGCAGGTGTGCGTCGGCAGGGGCGGGGGCCAGAAGCCTCAGCAGGATGACCAATGCGGTGGCCACACGTGGCATGCAGGGTCTCCATGAGCTCACATCTCCTGAATGAGCCACCGCCCTCGATTGTCGCGGCGGAAGTAGACGAAGTACAGAAGCGGGGATCCATCCTCGACCTGGATCAGGATCGCTTCGGCCAGATCACCGACCTGGTCGATCAGGTCGATGGAGGGCAGGCTTGCCGCGACGCCGACGAGATCAGGGCCCAGGACCTGGAGCAGTGCGGCGAACTGTGGACGGAGGCCCGGGGTGAGATGGTCGAGGGCCCCGACCTGGTCTCCCGCCTGCAGTCGCGTCGTGAAGCTCGACCACAGAGATTTGAACATCGCCGTTGCGGCCGCGGGATCGTCGACCTGGATGATCGTGCGAGCGACATAGACCTGACCTTGATCGTCCGTCGCTCGGAGCGTCGGCAGCATCAGTCCAGCCGTTGGGTAGACCGACTCGGTGCCGTCCAGTGACGTGGTGGGCGCGCCGTGCGTCCCGGTACCGGTCGGGTCCAGCTCGAAGCTCACGAGCGGCCGGGTCGTGCGAGTGGCGACCCTCCACGTCACCGTCAGTGGTGCCAGCCCGGCGCCTGGTTCGGCACGCAGTGTGACAAGTGGCTCGGGTTCCGACGCGGTCACGGTGATGACGGCGGTGGCCTCGCTGCCACTCCCGAGAAGCGCGCTCGCGGTGAGGGTGTTGGTGCCGGCGCGGGTGGGAATTTCGACAGCCCACGCCGAGCCCGATACGAGAGCGGCCACGCCGTTGACACTGACCGCGGTGGTCGGATTCCCCGCCTCGATCACCCCACGGACGAGCACGGAGCCGACCGCAACGGCGGCTCCCGGGGTCGGCTCCACGATCGTGATGCCGGGGGGCTCCACCGCAAACTCCCGCCGGGCTGGGGTTGGATCCTCGTTGCCGGCCAGATCCCGCGCGCGGACCTCGAAGACATGGCTGCCGGCGGCCAACGGGCCGACAGAGGCCGTCGTCGTCGCACTGAACCCGGTGGGCGGGCCGCCGTCGAGGCTCCAGGCGAACAGGAGACTCGACGAGGGCGTGAGGTTGTCGGTTCCCGTGAACGCGAAGACGACGGTCGACTGGGCGATTGTGCCGGACGGAGCAGCGGTGATCTCCGTCGTGGGCGGAGTATTGTCCACGACCACAGCGCGGGTCACAGTCGCCGGGTTTCCGGCCCGATCGACGGCGGTGGCCGTCAGCGTCTGGGCTCCGTCGGCCAGAGCCGCGGTCGGCCATGAGGCGGTTGCGACCACGGTAGTCGAGGGCGGAGGTGGCGCTACACTGCCGCCCAAGGGCTGCCCCGCCGAGCTCAGCGTTAGCGCGCTCACCTGGCTTCCCGTATCGGTGGCCTGCGCCCGAACCACGACCGTCCCTCTGACGAAGCTCCCGGCGGATGGTGACTGGAAAACGAGCGCGGGCCCGGCACCATCGTGGATCACGCTTGCTTCGGCGGCCGCCGAGGTCAGCCCATCGCCTCGCGCAGCCGTGGCGAAGACGTCGAGGTCGGTTTCCGCATTCGTTGAGAGCGGGACCAGAGTGGTGAACGTGCCGGAGGCGCCGGAGAGACTCGCGAAGGGCACTGGGGAGATATCGACGAATACGTCGAGTCGTGCGTTTGGCACGGTCGTGCCTGAGACGGGTAGCGGGGTTCGGTTCGTGAATCGCGGAAGATCGGTCAGTGTGGGCGGAGCCGGTGCGAGGAAACGGATCACGCGTCCGGCGCTGCCGTCGGCGACATACAGGTTGCCGTGGCTGTCGAATGCCACGCCACGTGGGCTGTCGAGCCATGCCGCGAGGAGCGAGCCCTCGCCGCTCGGAGGGAGCTTGACGATGGCCTGGCGGGAGCGCTGACCGTCGAGGCGGGCGGTCGGGGTGCTGACGAACAGCGCACCGAGCCGGTCAATCGCCACGCCCATCGGCCGCTCGAACCCGAGGCGAAAGGTGAGCGGGACGATCGGGCCTGCCCGTCCGTCGGGGCGGACGGGAATCCGGTAGACGACGCCGTCCTCGCGGTCCGCTCCGCGCACGCCGGTCGTAACCGCATACACGACGCCTTCGCGCACGGCCAACCCTTGCAGATGGTCGAAGCCATCGGCGAAGACGGTGAGGGCGCCGCCGGGACCGAGTGCCAGGATCATCTCGGGCTCGGCGGATTCGTCATCCGGCTCCGGATCAGTGCCACGGCTCAGTCGGCGAGCCGAGATGTAGAGCGTTTCTCCGTCGCTCGCCAGCCAGCGCGGCTGTTTGATCCCTTGAACGATCGGCGTCGGACCGCCAGGATCGAGTCTGATCACCCGACCGCCACGCTCCTCGGCCACGAGCACGCGGCCCTGACCGTCGAGGGTGACACCCACGGGCTGCTCGAGGCGGCGCGCGAGGATTTGGGAGACGCCGGCGTGGAGGCGCGTGACGGTGCCGGCCTCGCGGTCAGCGACGTAGACGCGGTCGTCGGTGTCGATCGCCAGGCCACGGAGGCTCGCGAATCCGCCCGCGACGATCTCGAAAGGCGCGAGCGCCGTGATCGAGGGCGAGGACGCGGGGACCGAGCCGGCAGTGATCGTCAGCAGGAGCGCGGCGGCGACGGCCTGAGGCATGGCCTTGCCTGGGGCAAATCACGCGCCATACGCAAAGCATGAAATCTTGGAGCGATCGAGCGGCGTGATGCCCACTGACGGCGGCACGCCGCCCCGCGCGTCGGGCAGCCTAGGAGGTCGTCGGCTTGAGCAGGCTGTCGAGGAGCTTCGGCAGGCGACTCGGCACACCCTCGCCGGCCCACCGCTGGACGATCTCGCCCGTCCGATCGATCACGACGGTGTAGGGGGATCCCTTGAACCCATACCGATTGCCCAGGTTCAGCTTCGGATCGACCCCGATCGGATAGGTCACCTTGTTGGCCTTCATGAATCGGCGCACGTCGCTCACCGTGTCCTGCACGTGGACGGCCACGAAGGCCACGTCACGGTCGCGGTAGCGCTCGACCACGCGCCCGAAGGCGGCCGATTCCTTCACGCACGGCTTACAGTACGAGGCCTGGAACCGCAGCACGATGATCTTCTTGCCGATCAGGTCGCGCGAGTCGATGGTCTGGCCGTCGAGGGTCGTCACCTTGAACCCGGGTGCCGCCGGGGCGGCGTGGGCAGCGGCGGGCAGGGCCGCGATGACAAGGAGAATGAGGAGGCGGCGGAGCATGGCGGTATAGTAGCCCATGCGTCGCACCTCGGTCGTCGCGCTGGGCTTGGCGATCGTGCTCGGCGTCGCGGCTCCGGCTTCGACCCAGAACTTCGCGCCCCCGCCTCCGCCCCCACCGGCGCCCACGCTGCCATCGGCGACCACAGGGCCGCCGGCGACGATCTGCAGCACCGACTACGGCTGGTGCCCGATCCAGTACGCGGCAACGTCACGCGGCGGCTACTGCGCCTGCTTCTATCCGCCCAACAACAACTGGATTCTCGGCCGTGGCCGCTACTGGCCCTACGATCCCGTCGGTGTAAGCCCCTACCTCAACGCGCACACGGGACCGCCGGCTACCCTGCGCTGAGCGGGTTCCGAACGCCGCGAAAGCGGCCGGTCACAATGGCCAGCGGATCGACAGAAACCCTCTAGGAATGCACCTCGGACGGACGCCGCCGAAGAGGACGAAGCCCCGTAGCGTGAAGCTCAAGGATCTCTCGCCGGCGCGAGGAAGCGTGAAGGGCGGTTGTACCATCAGTCAAGTTCGGTGGAGGGCCGCCGTCACGACCTCGGCCAGCTCGAGTAAATCGAAAGGTTTGCGAAGGAGGCCGAAGAACCCTTCTGGCATCGTGAGGGGTTTCCCCGACATCAGGATCACGGGCACAGTGACGCCAGCCTGGCGCAGTGCGTCGAGAAGATCCGCTCCGGACATGCCGGGCATCATCATGTCGGTCAGGATGACATTCGGCTGGAAGACCCGCACAATCTTGAGTGCGTCGGTCCCGCTCGTCGCGGTGGCCACCTCGTCGGACACCGTGGCGAGGAAGTCGCGCAGCAGCCCACAGACGAGGGGCTCGTCGTCGACGATCAGGACGCGGCGGGGAACTCTCTTCATACCGAATGCCAGCGATTCACATGCGCCAGCGTCACGGCACTGACACGCGCCTCATAGGGTGGGGATCCGGTGGTTTCCAGTGGCCACGAGGTGGACTTGGGCACAGTGCTGGGCACAACCCGAGAATCGACGTTAGTCGGTGCCGGGCCCCAGGTCCTCGGGCAACGTTTCTAGAGTGAGAACCCTTCCCACGCGAGAACGGATTCGAACCACGTAACTCTCGCGTTCAGCAAGCTCTCCGCCTTTCTTGCTACAGCTTCGCTCGGGTTGATGACGCTGACTCGCTTCGCGTGCCGTGCCCACCAACGATACAGTTCAACTAGTTCGACATCGCTTTCTGTACGACCAACGCCCCACATGACTATCTCGTCGGGCTGCGATTGATGGCGGGCGCCAAGATCATTAGAGAGGCCGGATGTTGTTCATAAATTCAGGCGCGGCGCTATGAAGCCAGAGTAGCTACGAAAATCTGGCGGTTCAGGCATCCCGAGCCGCTCTGGCTGCCCAAACGTGAAGACCTTCGCGTTCATGACCATGTTAAGCGAGCCATGTGGCTTACAGACGGTGAGATCTGTGGGCGACGGCACATTCGACGAGTAGGCGAACGGTTTGTTGAGCTGCTCTAATGCCAACTCGAAGACAGTATCGTCGTTAAGATCTAGTACGAGATCGCCGGCGTCGAGTCGGGCAGCAACACATTTCGTAAGCGTAAGATTCTTCCATCCGCGTCCATTTTCGAAGAAGTATTGACTCATCATCAGCGTCAGAGGTTCCCGATGCCGTTGTAAAGAAAATCCGCCCACCTCCTTGGTGCGAGTTCAGGTACAGGTCTTTCTGGTCCGGTGGTGTGGGCGACTATACGAAGGCCTGAGACATAGTCAGGCGCGGCGTTCTCGTAGGGGCCGCTTGGCCTGATCGCGGCCGGTGCAGGTCGAACACCATCAGCAGGGCGGTGTCCCGACTTCCTCGGGGTCGGGATCGCGCAGCCAGTCGAAGCGTGACCGGAGCTGGCGGTCGAAGATGGCCACCTCACCGTCGAGCACGAGCGTCCGCCCCGGGAGCGCAGCCACCGCGGCGGCGAGATCGGGAAAGCGTCGCGTATGGTCGACGCCGTTACGGCCCAGCCAAACGGTTCGGCCGTCCTTGTACGCGAGCATCCGCGTCATCCGTCGATCTTCTCCTCGTACACCCAGCCGTCACGGTGGAAGGGTTGCTTGACCTGCGTCGGCTGCACCGGGCCGTACCGGGGGATGCTCACCCTAACCCGCCGTCGCTGGCATTTAGGTTGCTGGCCACGAAATTCAGTACGCGCTTCTATCCTCGGCACGAGGGTCGGATACGGGGAGACCGCAGGGGGAGAAAGGGGATCGCCGTGGACAAGGGGATGAGGCGATGGCAGTGGAAAGCGATGGCGGGGGCCGCCGGCGTGGCGCTGGTGGCGACGGGCTGCGCCAGCGGAGACGCGGCCCTGGCGAGCGCGAAGGTCAGCCAGGCCGAGCGCGCCATCAACGAGGCCAAGCAGGGCAATGCGGGCGTGACGGCGCCGCTCGACCTCAAGACGGCCGAGGACAAGCTCACGGCGGCCCGGGCTGCGGCCAGCAAGGGCGAGCACGATGAGGCCATGCGGCAGGCCGATCAGGCGCTCGTCGACGCCGATTACGCGCGGGCTCGAGCGGCCAATGCGCAAGCCAAGAAGATCGTCGACGAGATGCGGCAGAACATCCAGACGCTCCGCCAGGAGATCGACCGGCTGTCGCGATAGCGAAGCCTCCGGGAGGTAGAGACCATGGCTAGGGTTTCAGCCCGAATCAGCTGGGTCATCGCGTGGGTCGTGCCGGTGGCGCTTGCCGCCGGGTGCGTATCCGCAGAGCGGCAGGCGGCCGCCCAGGCCCAGCTCAAGCGCGCCCAGACCGCATACGCCCAGGCCTCGGCGGATCCGAGCGTGCAGGCGTCGGCCCAGCTCCCTTTGCTCGACGCTCAGAAGACGCTCCAGGTCGCCGAGC
>Ga0075418_10011211_pt1 | contig 10013 bp, 6 predicted proteins | sample SoiMetdeltSBSDD2_FD_81776 | JGI IMG/M metagenome (GOLD analysis project Ga0075418, IMG submission 81776) | Bulk soil microbial communities from a Populus tree surrounding site in Tennessee, USA - Soil MetaG P. deltoides SBSDD2 | ecosystem: Environmental > Terrestrial > Soil > Tree plantation...
CTGCACCTTCTCGACGTCGGTCTCGGCGTCCTTGACGCGGATCGCGTCGAACGCATCGCTCTGCGGCACGGTGTCGACGATCTTGTCGGCGAGGTGAGCCGGCAATTGTTCCTTGAATTTTGACAGCGCCACTACGTCGGCGGAGACGACGACCTGGTTGATGTTTTCTTCGCGCACGATCTTGTCGAGCGCGTCGACGACTTCCTTCATATGTTGCACGTGCACGTTGTCGGCGCGGCGCTGATATCGCGCCTGCGACCATCCGCCTTTGGACGTGCGGCGCGTCTTGTCGCTGACGACTTTCTCATCGCGCTCGGCGGCGGCGAGGCTCAGGACCTGGATGCGCGCCTTGTTCGTATCGAGCATCACCGCGGCGTAGCGCGGATAGGTGTCGATCAATTTCGCGAGCGGATAGAGATGCGGCACCGAGCCGACGAACATCCAGTGATCGTCAAATGGCGTCTCGAGCGGAATCGCTTCGAACAGCTCCGCCTCGGCGCACGCGAAGATCGCGATGCCCTGATACGCCGCGTCACGCGGCTGCTCGAGATACTGACGAATGCGCTCGGCGTCCCTGTCGAAGCTGCCGCGCTCCGGCGAGTCGATTCGCAGCATCTTGCCGCGCTCGTTGAACACCTTACGAATGAACTGGTCCCAATTCTCGCGACCGTTCTGGTTTGGCGTGAGGCTCAGGTACAGGCTGATCACTGGGAAGGGACTGGGCTCCAATGCGGCCAGCATTTCCATCCGCTGACTCAAAGGCTGCACTGAGACGGGTATCGACTCGGCCATGCGCTAGACAAGTGCAAGCCGCTTACCAAAGTAGACTTTGAAGACCGTGTTCGCGTGGTTGTTCCTTCTCGCCTACACCTTTTCAGGCCTGGCCGGTCTCGTCTACGAAGTCACGTGGACTCGTCTGCTGACGCTCTACATCGGGCACACGACGGCGGCAGCTAGTGCTGTGGTCGCTGCGTTTCTCGGCGGCCTGGCTGTGGGCGCCTCGCTCGGTGGACGTATCGCGTCCACACTGACGCCGCGACGAGCGCTGCAAAGCTACGTCGCGCTCGAAATCGCCGTGGCGATCTGCGCGGCGCTCTTGCCGATCGAGCTGTCGCTGTTCAAGCCGGTGTTGCGCTGGGCCTATGCAGATGGCGCCGGCTCTCTCTTCCCGCTGATTCGCATTGCCAGCTGCATTGTGATGGTGATGCTGCCGGCGCTCGCTCTGGGCGCAACGTTCCCGATGGCGGTGCGTTGGTATTCGCGCAACTCGAGCGAGCCGGCGACACAGAGCTCGACCTTGTATTTTCTCAACACCGTCGGAGCTGCAATTGGATCGCTCCTCGCCGGATTCGTACTGATTCCTTCGATCGGCATGAACGGCACGATCTACCTGGCGATGGCGGCGACGACGATCGCAGCCATTTGCGTCCTCTTTGTGTTCCGACGTGAGCCGTTGAATTCCGCACCTCGCGCTGAATTCAATAGCGCGAACAAGCCCAAGCAGACGGAGGCGGAGCGTCGTCACTCGTATGCGCCGCCATGGCTCGCGATCACTGTCCTTGGTCTGTCGGGATTCGCCGCGCTCGTTCATGAGATCGCGTGGACGCGGATCCTGTCGTTGATCCTCGGCCCAACGACATATGCATTTGCGGCGACGCTGGCTGCGGTGATCGCCGGTGTCGCGATTGGTTCCGGCATCGGCACGTGGCTGATCTCTACCCGCGCTCCGAAGGCGGCGGGCATGCTCGCGTTCGCGCTGTCGCTCGCGGCCGTCACCGCCGGATGGACGTACTCCGCCGCCGGCACGCGCATACCGATGATGGTGGCGCGCTACGTCGCGGAGTACGCTGATTTCGATCAGCTGTTGTTTCGCGGTGTGCTTCTGACAATGGTGCTGATCCTGCCGACATCCGCATGCCTGGGCGCGGCATTTCCACTCGCATTGTCACTCGCCGACGATCGCGCGCATCCGGCTGCGAAACGCTTCGGGCTTGTCTACGCGATCAACACGATTGGATCCGTTGCCGGATCCCTCGCCGCCGGTTTCATTTTCATTCCTGCGTTCGGTATTCAGCCGACACTCTGGATCGTCAGCGGCTGCCTGATCGTCGCGACGGTAGTGTTGATTCTGTTTGGAGCGTTGACCGGTTTGTCGCGACTCGTGGGCTTCGTTGTGGTGGCGGCATCGGGTGTGCTGGTCGCGCTCAGCCCTGGGTGGGATCGGGAACTGTTGGCCTCAGGCGTTTACATGTATGCGCCATATGTGCCGAAGGATCTCGATCTCGAGACACAGCTGAAAGCGGGGGAGCTGCTTTATTACAAGGAGGGTGCCGTGGCGACGGTGTCCGTGAAGAAACTGACCGGCACGACGACGCTGGCGGTTGACGGGAAGACGGACGCTTCAAATCGCGGCGACATGCTGACGCAGAAGCTGATCGCGCACCTGCCGCTGTTGTTGCACAAGGATCCCAGGGACGTCTTCATTCTCGGCCTCGGCAGCGGCATGACCGTTGGCGCGGCGTTAACACATCCAATTGCGCGGGCTGATGTCGTTGAAATTTCTCCGGAGGTCGTGAAGGCGTCGGAGTTCTTCAAGACCGAGAATCGCAACGCGCTTGCCGATCCGCGCACGCACTTGATCATCGGTGACGGCCGATCGCATCTGGCGCTGACGGATCGGAAGTACGACGTGATCGTCTCCGAGCCGTCGAATCCATGGATCGCCGGCGTGTCGTCGTTGTTCACGAAGGAGTTTTTTGAAAGCGCGCGCGATCGACTCGCTCCGGGCGGCGTGATCTGCCAGTGGGTGAATGCCTACAACATCAGCCAGGCGGATTTGCGATCAGTCATTGCCACGTTTACGACCGTTTTTCCTCAAGGAACAGTCTGGCTCGTCGGCCGTGACGATGTTTTGTTGCTCGCGGCTCTGGATCCTCTCGAGCCCGCGCGCGATCGGATCCCGCAACGGATGAAAAGGCCGGACGTTGCCGCCGACCTCGCGAGCATCGGCGTCATTGACGCGTTCTCAATCAATTCTCTTCAAGTGGGGGGACCGAAGGAGCTCGCCGCCTATACAGCCGGCTCACACATTTTTACCGACGATCGGCTGACGCTGGAATTCACCGCACCGCGTGAGCTCCACAATCCGCACGCGGGAGAAAACGGTGCGGCGTTGCGTAGCGTCTCGAGTGACAAGACGCATCACGGGACAGCGGCAGAATTCCGCGATCGCGCCGCGATGCTTGCGAAGGCGGATCATCATGAGCTGGCGATCGACGACTACCTGCGCGCACTCGATCGCGATCCGGATGACAGCGCGGCGCTGGATGGTCTGGTGAAATCCGCGTTGATTACGAAGAAAGCCGGCGAGGTATTGGTCCGGCTGAAGCCGGACGCTACAGGAAAAACGGAGGCCTCGCAGCTGCTGGTGGCGCGCTCGAAGCTTCTTGCAGCTGACGGAAAACGCGATGAGGCGCTGACGGTCGCGCGCAAGGCGGCGAAATCGCCGGCCGGACTCGAGCAGTTAGCTTCGCTCTTCGCTGATTCCGGCGATACGGTCCAACTCGATACGACGGTCGCCGAATTACGGAAAGTCGCGCCGAGTACGGCCGCGACCGAATATTACGCAGCGGTCGCCGCGTTTCTCCATGGCGATGCGAATGAAGCGGCGCATCTTGCGGAACGTGCGATTGGAATCGATCCGAATTACACACCTTCTTACGACCTGGTCGGTGCCGCATATACGAAACTCGGACGAGTGGAGGCCGCCAAACATGCGTTCGAGCGATCGCTGTCGCTCGATGCGCACGACAGCACCGCTTACGAGAATCTCGGTGTGTTGGAATTGAACGCCGGCAACCGCGCCCGGGCCGCGAAGTATTTCTCCGAAGCGCTCTGGCTCGTCCCTGAATCAGCGGTATCGAGAGAGGGGCTCAGCCGCGCTCGTATGGGATCTCCGTAAACATCGGCAGGCCCGCGATCGTGATGATGCTGATCAGTCCCGCCCGCTCGTGGAATTCCTTGTTGTCGCGATTGATGACGACGGTGTTCGGATACAGCGGCGCGAGCCGGCGGAACTCGCCGTCGATCAATCGAAAACGGCGCACCATGTTCTCGACGTCTTCATGATCGCGATTGCGCATCCGGATGTGCTTCTCGATCGTGTCGGTGCTCGAGGTCAGGACGATGACCTTGTCGGGGCTCCAGGCGTCGCCGATCGATAACAACCCGCGCAGCGCCTCATGATCTTCGGCAGGGTATTCGGCCATGTGGGCTTCGAGCGTGATGCGCGCGCCCTCGAAAAAGATGACGCGGTTGGGGCCATCGTGCATCGCGGCGTCGCGATAGTTGGCGTCGTAGAGGCGCGCGAAGTATTCGGTGACGCCGACGGCGTTGATGCCGGCGGCAATGTCTTCGAGGACACGCGGATCCCACACGCCCTTCTCACCCTCGCCGTAGGCGCCGTTGTGATAGAGGTCTGCTAACTGGCGAACGAGCGTGCTCTTTCCGACGCCTGGTCCGCCGACGATGGCTACGCGCACATAGCTGAGTTTACTTCCGAGTCACGTGCGCCGATACGGCGAGCCACTTCCCATTTCTGCGCGCCCACACGTCGGTGTAGCGGCCGCCGCTGGTGGTGCCATCGACCGCGGTGTAACTGGTTCGCGCATGAATGATCGCGAAATCACCCATCACCCTGACGTTGACCTCGTAGGCCTGCAGGTTCGTGATCGTCACCGGCTTCGCGCTGTATTCGAGGAAGGCCTTGCGATCGAGCAGGCTCGCGTCCGGCATTGAGCACAGGAAGTCATCGGCAAGAATCTCGTTGAACCGCTTCACGTCTGAATACTGCACCGAGTTGATGTAGTCCTCGTTGAGCTTCGTCAGTTCCTGGAGGTCACGCGCGGCCATCGACGATCCCGTTTGTGCCAGTGCGGCATCAGGCGGATACGCGAACGTCATGACGGCGAGGCAGGGAAGGAATAACTTTCGCATGTCGGGTCCTCCGGTTGCGTTCTTCGAGATCTGTCGCGGCGCGCCACAGCAGCATCACCGCGTAGGCTCGCCATGGGCGCCACGATTCCGATCGGCGATCGAGCTCACGTGCCGAGAGATCGCCAGCCATTCGCCGTAACACCAGGTCGCCCGAAGGAAATGCATCGGGCTCGTTCAACGCGCGCATCGCGACGTACTGTGCCGTCCACTCGCCAATGCCGGCAATCGAGCGCAGCGATGGAAGGATCGAGTCGGCGTCGAAACACACGCGCTGGTCGAGCACCGCTCGAGCGAGGGCGCGGATCGTCGATGCGCGGGCGGAAATGATGCCCGCTTCTTCCAGCCGTGCGTCCACGAGCTGATCAGGCGTCAGGCCCCATCGTTCGGCAACACGGCCGGCAATTGTCGTTGCCGCGCGAACGGAGATCTGTTGTCCGATGATTGCACGCACGGTCAACTCAAAAGGATCCCATGCGCCGGGCATGCGAATGCCCGGGTGCGCGGCAAGCGCGCGCTTGAGCAGCGGATCACCAGACAACTGGTCGGCAATCACGGTTGGGTCCGCACCGATGTCGAACATCCTGCGCACGCGCTCGACAATCGCCAGCAGCGCTCGCGGATCGCTGAAGCGCACCTCGAGGATCAACGCCGGCCCGTCGGCCGCCGGGCTCACGGCGATTGAACCCGTGCTGCCGTCGATCGCGATCGTTCGCTGATAACGGTTCGCCTCGACCGATTCGACGCCTGGAGTCGCGCGCGCGGCCAGGAAACCGATCGCCGCCTTCCAGTCGTATGGCGGACGGTAAGCGAGGCGGAATCGATAACAGTCACCGCTGCCGGTGTTCTTGCGCGACAGCCGGCGCAGCTCTGTCGGTGTGCGCGAATAGGTGCGCCGGATCTCACCGTTGAAGCGCCGCAGGCTGCCGAAGCCCGATGCAAACGCGATCTGCGCCATCGGCAGATGCGTTTCGTCGATCAGTTTCTTCGCAAAGTGAACGCGGCGGGTCAGCGCCACTTCAATCGGCGTCGCGCCAAGGTGCTGAATGAACAGCCGCCGCAGATGGCGGGCCGTCACGCCAAGCCGATCGGCGAGCCGATCGACGCCGTCGCGATCCAGCGCGCCGTCGGTGATCAGCCGCAGGCCGCGAGAGACAACGCCGGACGTGCCGAGCCAGGCCGGTGTACCAGGAGACGCTTCGGGACGGCAGCGAAGACACGGGCGGAAGCCTGCCGCCTGCGCCGCCGCGGCCGTCGGGTAGTAGCGGACGTTTTCGTCTTTCGGCGACCGCGCCGGGCAGATCGGACGGCAGTAGATCTTCGTGCTCGTCACGGCGATGAAGAACTTGCCGTCGAAGCGCGCGTCACGCGAGCGCCGCGCCCGATCGCAGATCCGACGGTCCAGGTGCATGACTCACGGCAGCTTAACGCGATTCAGCGGTTACGACTGGTCATTTTCGGACCAATTCAGGAAATGTCAGAATAGGGATGTGCAGCTGGCCGGTCTGATCCTGGTTCTTATCGCCGCCTTTCAAACGCCGACATTCAAATCCGATCCACCGCACCAGTGCTCGAGCTGCGATGAGTGGAACAAACCGCGCGAGCCGTTCAGGATTTTCGGCAACAGCTACTACGTCGGGACCGACGGACTGTCGGCGATTCTGATCACCGGTGATGCCGGACATATCCTGCTCGATGGCGGCCTCGAGCAATCGGCGGCGCTCATCGACGCCAACATCCGCACGCTTGGTTTCAAGACGGAGGACGTGAAGCTGATCGTCAACTCGCACGGTCATTACGATCACGCCGGCGGCATTGCGGCACTGCAGCGTGCCAGCGGAGCGACGGTCGCTGCCAGCGCGTCGGGAGCAGAGGCCCTGCAGCGCGGAGAGAACACGCCTGACGATCCGCAATTCGGATTCGGCAAGGCGGCGAATGGATTTCCAGCCGTCAGGAACGTCAAGGTGATCAAGGACGGCGAAGTACAGCGCGTTGGCAGCCTCGCGCTGACGCCGAACTTCACGCCGGGCCACACACCCGGCAGCACGGCCTGGACGTGGCGATCATGTGAGGGCACGACTTGCTACAACATGGTCTATGCCGACAGCCTGACTGCTGTCTCAGCAGATGGCTTCAAGTTCACAGCTGTGCCAGGACGAGTCGAGGCATTTCGGCGCAGCATCAGCCGCGTATCCGAGCTGCCGTGCGACATCGTCGTGTCGACGCATCCGTCTGCGACGAATCTTGATGCGAAGATCAAGAAGCGCGCGGAAATGAAGGGCACGGGTCCCGATCCATTTGTCGATCACGGTTGCAAGCGATTGGCAGCGGTCGCAGCAAAAGCGCTCGAGGCCCGGATTGCAGAGGAAAAGAAGTGATGGCGTTGCTTGTTCGAATGAGTCTCGCGATGGTGGCACTGTTCCTTGGTGTTGCGTGTTCGGGTCCGCTGCAGCTGGCCAACATCCAGGTCGGCCGCGCGCTCAACCAGGATCGCAGCATCTCGAGCATCACGACGCTGTTCAAGCCGAACGAGACGGTCTACGTTTCGGTGCAGACGACGGCGGCAGGCAAAGGCACCGTTTCGGTGAAATGGAAGTACGGCACGCGGGTGATCGACGAGCCGAGCAAGCAGGTGAATTACGACGGCCCGGCGTCCACCGAGTTCCACATGCAGAACTCAGGTGGATTTCCGCCGGGCGATTACAGTGTCGATGTCTTGATCGACGGCGTGCAGGTGGGGAGCCGCACGTTCAAGGTCGATACGTATTTTCAATAATCATTCGTATCTGAGGGCAAGGATCGGATCGATCCGGCTCGCCCGGGTTGCGGGAATCAACCCGGCGGCCGCGGAAACCACTGTCAGCAGCAGCACGGTTCCGATCGCCATCCACGGATCGTTCGGCTGGATTCCATACAGTTGCGACGACACGTATCTGCCGAGGCCGATGGCGGCCGGGACGCCGACGACAAGACCGATCGTCAACAGGATCAGCACCTCGCGCATCACGATCCACAACACGCCGGCCGGCTCCGCTCCGAGCGCGAGTCGAAGACCGATTTCCTTCCTGCGGCGGGCCACGACAAACGCCATCACACCGTAAAGACCGATCGACGCGAGCAGCGTTGCCAGCAATCCGAAGCCGGCCGACAGCGCCGCGATCAGGCGATCGGTCAGCAGCGTTTCGTCGAGCTGTCCCTGCACGGTCTTGACGTCATACACGGGCATTCCCGCATCGAGCCGTTTCACCTCGCTCCTGATGATGTTGAACGCCGACGCCGACGCTTCCGTCGTTCGCACGTAGAACGTCGTGCTGCCGCCGTAGCCGGGCCAGAACACCTGTCGGCGAATGCCCTCGCGTGGGCCTTCATAGAGTGAATCGTCGACGACGCCGATGATCTCGACGTCGAGTTTGACCTCGGGCCCGAGGCCGCGGCCGAGGCGCCGGCCGATCGCGCTCTTGTCGCCGAAGAAGTGCTGCGCGAACTTCTTGTTGACGATCGCGATCTTCGGTTCCTCGACGATGTCCGACAGACGGAAGTCGCGGCCGTCGAGCACCTTGATCCCCATGGTGTCGAAGTAACCCGGCGACAACGCGTTCATGAACGCCTGCATGTCCTCGCCGTCCTTGGCGTCGTGCCCCTCGACCGACGTGGTGCTGTCCCACTCATCGCCCGAGAGAATCGGGACGCCGGCGTGCGATGCCGACTTGATTCCCGGTGTGCTTCGCAGCCGATCGAGCAGCTCGTTGTAGAAGTTCACCGTGCGGGGGTTGTCGTATCCGCTCAAGGCCGGCGACAGCCGGAAGGTGATCAGGTTGTCCATCTGCACGCCGGTCTGGGTGGTCTGCAGATTCTGCAGGCTGCGAATGAACAGGCCCGCGCCAAACAGCAGCAGGAAGCTGAGCGCCACCTGAAACGAGACCAGGCCCTTGCGCAGGTAGAGCGATCCGCCGCTGCCCGTGATGCCGCCGACGGTCTCCTTCAGCGTCACCCACTGATCCGGATTGCTGGCACGCAGCGCGGGCAATAGTCCGAACACGATGCCGGTCGCGAGCGTCAGCACGAATGTAAATGCAAGGATTCGAAGATCAGGTGTTGGCTGAATCAACAGCGGCTGCTGCTGCGGGATGAATGCGATCAACGCGCGGGTCAGCGCCACGGACAGGCCGACGCCAATGGCGCCGCCGATGAGTGACAAGAGCACGCTTTCAGTCAGCAACTGGCGAACGAGCTGTCCGCGCGTGGCGCCAATCGACAAGCGGACGGCAATCTCGCGCTGGCGCGCGAAGGCGCGCGCGATCAGCAGGTTCGCGACATTCGCGCAGGCGATCAACAGCACGAGGCCGACCATCGCCATCAACACGAGCAACGCCGTCGAGAAATCGTTGCGCAGGGGCGAGTAGCCGATGTCGGCCTTCTGGATGTTCAACTTGCCTTTCAGGAACTGTTCGCGATTGTAGGCAGAGAAGTACTTGGCGCCCGGCAGCGTCAATTCATGCTGGCGGATCTGCGTGAACAGGCCTTGCAGCGGCGCCTGCGCGCTCTCGATCGTGTAGCCCGGCTTGAGGCGCGCAAACACCTGCACCCACCGCGTGCGCTCATCGTCCATGCGCACCCAGCTCCACTCGGGCACGATCACCGGCTTCATCAGGATCGGCACGCGCATTTGCGGTGAGCGCGCCGGATCGATGCCGGCGAACCCGCGCGCCGACACGCCGACGATCGTCATCGGATAGTTGTTGACGAGAATCTTCTTGCCGATCGCGCCCTGATCGTTGGCGAAGCGGCGCGTCCAATAGTCGTAGCTGATGACGACGACGGGATGGCCCTGATACGTCTGGTCGTCCTCTTGCGAGTTGAACACACGGCCCGCCGCCGGACCGACGCCGAGCATCGTGAAGTAGTTGCCCGACACCATCTCGATGTCGATGCGCTCGGTCTGGTTGTCGACGGCGACCGATGCATCAGCGAGCCGGCGCGCGATCACTTCGCCGAGCGGCTCGGCGCGCTTCTGATATTCC
>Ga0075418_10011212_pt1 | contig 10013 bp, 7 predicted proteins | sample SoiMetdeltSBSDD2_FD_81776 | JGI IMG/M metagenome (GOLD analysis project Ga0075418, IMG submission 81776) | Bulk soil microbial communities from a Populus tree surrounding site in Tennessee, USA - Soil MetaG P. deltoides SBSDD2 | ecosystem: Environmental > Terrestrial > Soil > Tree plantation...
TCGCGGGCAAATGGATGAACCTCATAGATCCTCAACACCCGGATCAATGGACAGCCTTTATCGCAGTGATCCAACTTGGCACTCTCATCGCCGTGATCGTTTATTTTTGGACCGACATCATAAAAATCATAGTCGGTTTCGTCACCGCGAACCTTGCGAGGTTCTCCGGCCGAGCCGTGAACGAATCTCATAGAGAATACGCCAAACTCGGTTGGCTTGTGATAATCGGGACTCTGCCGGTTGCCGTCGTCGGTCTCCTCTTCCGTCATCAGATCGAAGGCATGCTTACCAAGGACCTGCGGATTATTGCCGGAAGTTTGATTGGATTGGCGGTGCTTCTCACGCTTGCCGAAATCACCGGCAAACAACAGAGAGATATGAGGCACCTGCGGATCGCGGACGCGATCGTGGTTGGGTTCGCTCAAGTCCTGGCATTGATACCCGGCTCGTCGAGATCGGGCAGCACCATAACCGGCGGGTTGTTTTCAGGTTTGAAGCGCGAGACCGCCGCCCGCTTTTCATTCCTGTTGTCCATCCCCGCGATTGCCGCGAGCGGATTGCTGGAGCTGCCAAAAGCCCTTCATTCGATAAGCACCGGATGGGCTCCTATTGCGGTGGCGACGGTAGTGTCTGGCATTTCTGGTTATCTTTCGATCGCATTTCTTCTCAAATATCTTCAGCGCCATACGACTTACGCGTTTGTCGCGTATCGAATAGCGCTGGGGCTGCTGTTGATCTGGCTGGTTGTTTCCGGGCGAGCGCTGGCAAGATGACTTGCGAGCTCCAAGGCCGCAATAGCAGCCAGCGTAACGGCTTGAGATAAAAGCACTGCAGCGGAGTGCGGCTACCAGAATTTCAAGCGGTGCAGCCAGGCGACAAGAGTTTGAGAAAAGCTGCGCTTGGGTACTACCATCCTGATTCGTTCGCCGGCCCGCTCGACACGCTTTACACGGCCCAGAATCCTGTGAAGCGGAACCGGTGAATCGTTGTGGGAAGCCGCGTCGCCTCGGGTGACTATGCATCGTTCGGATGAAGCGCGTTCGAGGCGAATAACCCGGTGGATGACGGCGGTATCAAACCGGCTATGGTAGAGAACGATGTCGCCCTGCTTGATGGGGTCGCCGTTGACGGGTTCGAGGGTAATGATATCTCCGTCCTCGATGGCGGGCCGCATGCAGCTTCCGCTCATGCGCAGCTCGACCGGCAGGCTGCGGGACAATAGCTGACGTGCTTGTTCGAGAAAGTCGGGCGTCTCTAAAGTAACTTCGCGCCCTCGCTCCGCCTTTATTTCATAGGCGCGCATTGTGGTTCTCCCAAAGTGCGAAACGGCTGCGGAGCTTAGCGCTCCTTGTTACTACCTGACCTCGGTTGAGGTGTCTTCAAAAAAGCTATGGCAATCATAGCGCAAGAGGTGAGTGACGAAAAGCAAAAAGCGGAACCGCAAGAAAGTTGCGATCTCGCGAGCGATCAGCGCCGCACCTAATACCACAACCGGGAAAAAGGTTGGGGATCTTTTCACTCTTGCCTACGGAGATCGAAACGTTCGCTCGCCAAGTTCAACAAACACACAAAGGATAACCGCGTAGCTGTGTCCTATCGGTAGCTCGCGGTGGGTTGGCGGACCCCGGGCCGCGTAGCGGTCACCTACTTGACTACGAATCGGTTTGGACAGAAATAGGTGACCGCTACGCGGCCCGGGGGTCCGCCAACCCACCGCGAGCTACCGATAGGACACCGCTACGCGGTTACCATCAACGCAGAACCACCATCCGTCAAAGCCCATCGACACACTAATCCCCAACCTTTTCTGCCTAGGCTGTTCTGCCTCAAAAGACTTGGGTGAACGTCAATACGTTTCCGGTTGGGGGATTACACTCACCGAGGCTGGGGTTTGGCGATCCGCTCAAAAATTCCAATCGAGCCCTTTTCAGATGTCAGTCTCAATTCATCGCCGTTCGGAGACAAGCTGAATTTGTGCGTCTTGGTAAGCGGCGGGTTCTGTATCTTGCGGTTGGGCCCAACACCGCTGGCCTGAATAGTCAGCACCAGTTTGTCAGGCGACTCTATCCGGAACGTACCCGAATCCGCGTGATAAGGCTTCCCTTTGACCTCCGCCCTCCGCTGGTATGTTCCGTCCGCTGTAAAATTCCAAAGGGTCTTGAGCTGGCTCATCAAAGTCACAACTCCCTGGTCGTGTACTTCTCGTGACTCATACGTACCGATGAGTTGTGCTGGTTCGTTGGGGTTCGGTGCAGGGATCGCATCGGCTTGCCGCGAAGCGTTGTTGTTGGCATCGCGCGCCGAACCGGTGGTGTTTGAGTTGCCCGTCGAGCCGGCAGTCGCAGCGTTGTTCGAAGCTGAATTTCCAGATTTGCAACTGCCCAGAAGCAGCACCGACAACACCAGTAGGACGCAATTGATCGTTTTCATCTTATGATCGCGAATAATCCTGATTGTGAAGATCAGGGCCGAGAGGGTTTTGGCGTTCCCGTCTTCTGACCTTGCCGAATGCGTTCAATAGCCTGCACCGCCGCCGTGCGCACGTCAGAGCTTGAATCATTGTCGGCAAGCTGCTCGAGCTTTGAAACCACTCGTTCGTCTCCAACTTCCCCCAAGCCTGCCGCAGCTGATTGTCTCACCTCTTCGTTCTGATCCAAAAGTGCCACAGTCAACGCGTCGATCACACGCGCATCGCGGAACCTGGATAGCGCGCCAATCGCTCGTTTTCTTACGGCGACCGAGGCGGTGCGAAGCACCGAGAGGATCGGAGTAATTGCAGCAGGATCGCCAATCTTTCCGAGGGCTTCGATTGCCTCCGGGCGCGCTCCTGACTGATCCGCGGTAATCAGATCGATCAGCGGTCCGACCGCATCTCTGGAACCAATATCGCCAAGCGCCGCAGCCGCGAGTTGCCGAACCGACGGCTTGCCGTCTTTAAGCGCTTGAACCAGGCTCTGAAGCGCAACAGGGCCCAGTCGTCCAAGCGCCGCAGCCGCCGGTCCTCGCAGCGTGCTGGTTTCATCCCGCACGACAGCAATCAGGTGGGGCACCGCGCGTTCGTTCGAGCTTTCGCCGAGCGCTCGAACCGCAGCAGACCTGACGGTCTGGTTTGAATCGGATAGCGCCTCGATAACTCGATCGAACGCTCGCGCCGAGCCGGTAATTCCCAACGCCTCGATGGCTGCTTCTCGGATCGAAGGCGTCGATGAGCTGGCGCTCTCGAGAAGCAATGCTACGGCGGGTTCGCCCATTTGACCTAACGCTATTGCTGCCTGCTGCCGAACAAAATAGCGATCATCACGAAGTACCAGCGCGAGGCCTTTTATTGCACGCTTATCACCTATGATTCCAAGCGTGCGTGCGGAGGCCGCGCGAATCTCGGGCGTCGAGTTCTTATCCTGCAAAACCAAGAGAAGAGGATCAACCGCCGGTGCGCCGATCCGCCACAAGACACGCGCCGCCCGATCACGGTCGCTTTCGCGTTGAGCCCTCAGAGCCTCAATCAACGCGGGGACGGCTTTTTCTCCAATACCTGCCAAAGCCTCTGCGGCGTAGTAACGAACAACCGGGTCTTTGTCTGAAAGCGCGGTTGCCAGTGGTGTGATCGCCTGATCGAGCGAGCCTTCGGAAGCAACCCGAGCGAGTACTTGCGTGGCTCGCGAACGCACTCGCCAATCCGCGCTCGAAAGTGAATCGATCAGCACCCGCGTCGCGCGCGGATCCTGCAACCGCGCTAACGCCTCCGCTGCCGCCAGGTTTACGCGCGAATCACGATCGCTTAACAAAGAAGTCAACGGTGCGAGAGCGCGAGCATCTTTTATCCTACCGAGCGAAAATGTAGCCTCGACTCGCACATCTGCGCTCGGATCGTTCAAAGAATTTATCAAGGCATCGGTCGAGCGCGGTGAGTTGAACGCACCCAGCGTTCGTGCGGCCTCCGAGCGCACGCGGCTATCTCCGTCTTTCAATGCCGAGAGGATTGACGGTATTCCGGCCGGATCTCCCAGCCGTCCAAGCGTGGTGACGGCTGCGGTGCGCACCTGCCAGTTTGAGCTCGAAAGATCTGAGGCGACTTTCTCAACCGATATCCCCAAAGCTGATAGCGAGCGAACCGCTGCCTCTCGGACTCGTGAGTCTTCATCGCGGGCGGCGCCAAACAACGCTTCGGCGGCGACGTGATCGGCGATCAATCCCAGAGCCGTAACTGCAGCGGCCCTGACCTGGGGTTGGGTCGCAAGCGCGGCGGTCATCAAGGGGTCAACCGCGCGACGATCGCGCAGCGCGCCGAGGCCTTCCGCCGCTTTGACTCTAACTTGAACTTCATTAGAGCTTGAGAGCGCAGCAATCAACGGCTCAACCGCTTTTACATCGCCGAGACGCGCTAACCGCTCGGCCGCGCGCACGCGATCCAGGACATCTGCAGCCTTCAACTGCAAAGACTGACTCTCCGTGGTGACTCCGACTGCGGCCAACGCTTTTAGCACGCCAGGGCTAAGCTTTCCTTCCGCATCTCGAGCGTCCAGCAGCAGGTCGGTAACCCGAGCTTGATCAAAGGAGGCCAACGCATCAATCATCGCATCGGCGACAATGGGCGAACTCTCTTTTTTCAGAGCGCCAACAATCGCTACGAGGGAGCGCTGCGAAGCATCACTCTTAGGGTCTGGCCGGCTGGTCTTTGAAAGCGATGTTACAGCAGCGGCTCGCACGGCGGGCTCCTCGTCCCCAAGCATCTTTACCAGCGCGATTCGAGATTCCTCGCTTCCAAATGCAGCCAGCCCGCTGGCTAACGCGCGGCGGACATTGAGACCATCGCTTCTTGGCGAAGATCCCTCATTGGCGGCGAGCGCCAGCAGAGCGGGGAGAGCCCGATCATCTCCGAATTCCAGAAGGGTCGTGAGTGCGCCGCGCCGAGTATCCGGGTATTCGCTTCGTAGCGCCGCGGTTATCTGGTCGATATGTTCGCGATTTCCCAATCGATAAAGCGCGGCTGCGTATTCCCACTGTCCCGGTCCAGCCTGTTGAGCTGAAGCAAGCACGGCGCTTGCGGCTCGCTTGTCCCCGATTCGCCCCAGGGCAACCGCGGCAGCGCTTCGAACGCCTGGATCCTCATCCTTCAAGCGGCCCAGGAGCGCGTCAACCGCGGCCGATGCCTTCTGATCGCCGAGAGCGACTGTCGCCGTGCGCCGAACAAGCTCGTGATCATCGTCAAGCGCTTTGATCAGGGAGTCGACGGGTACGGCGGTGAGATCGGACGTGCGGAGAGCACGCGCCTTAACATAAGCATCGTTGCGTGCCGCCAAATCCCGGAGGGCCCCGGCATCTGCCGAGACTCCGAGCGTAAAAAGAGCTTCAAGCGCTGCGCTGCGGACAAACCAGCTTTGATCTTGAAGCAGAGGTAGCAGGATTTGACCCGCTGACTTATCGCCAAGTTGTCCGAGCCCTCTTGCCGCTTCTCCTCTGACGTACCAGTTTTCATCGGACAGTGCCTGCCTGAGTTTGGAGGACGCGTTGGGGTCTTTTGAAGCAATCAGAGCTGCGAGCTGTTGAACCCGTGCAAACGCCGGCGTCGGGGCATCGTCTCGGGCGCTCGGCGCCTGTTGCCCGGGAGCGGCAACCGCCGAGAGCCAGGCAACCAGAATTAGACAGATTACGACAAAGCTCTTTCTCATTCTTTAGTACTATTGCGGCAGGGGACTAGTGCGATTTGATTCGCCGCTGCACAGGAATACTACAGCAGGTAAAAGTGGTTTAGAAAGGCTGGAGCCGTATCAGGTTCGCGATGACAAAACGGCCCCGTCGAGCGACCAGAATGAGGCGAACTTGCAGATCGAGCGGAAAGGCGAATCTGATCGTTGTCATGAGTCGAAGATTCTGCAGACGTTCTTTGTTTAGTAGTCCCGCCTTCAGGCGGAATCTTCATCGATGGTCTCGAACACGAAAGAAGATTCCGCCTAAAGGCGGGACTACGAAACGCCTTACCAATTATGCCGCGATGCGGTGGCCGTTTTCGCCTATTAGATTGCTAAAGACCCCGTAGCCCGCAAGAGAGCGCTCGATCGCGGGCATTGCCTGAGGAACGTTGAGTTTGAGAAATCTCATCATATGAGCTATCTCGGTTGGGGTGAGGTCCTCAGGGCTTCTGCCGGGAATGCCAAGCGGTATCAGATAAGCCCGCATGTTCAGGCCGGCACGCCTCATCTCGCTTTCGAGAGTTGCGATAAACTCCTCCCGCTCCGTTACATTCATAGCGACCAACCCGTCCCTAACTACTTCCTTCAACTCGCCGGCGTCAACCTCGGACCAGCTCACGGTGGCTGAGTGAACCTTCCTGTTCATTTGTTTTGTTTGAATGTTTCTAGCCATTTTCGATCCCACCCTCCTGTTCTGAACCCGTTCGTACCGTACCATCTCGGGACTGTCGCGCGTCAAAGCACTTGTAAATGCGCGATATCCCCCCGCTCAAACGCGACACGGATTCGTTTGTTTCAAGAACTTCGAGTTGCCTCCTGCACGGCGAAGCGACTCGGCGTGTTCCCACTTTCCAGTGGTAACCGCAATGCGTTTGTGCAACCTCCGTGCCAACAGGTTGCCTACACCTCAAAATACGCGAATTTTTAGACCATATTTGGAGTGCGTCGCCCTTTCCGCATTGGTTGACTGTGGCGTGCGTGGCGGCGCTTTGTCCTCTTGACACTTGAAACTTTTACACCAGCACTTCGATCCACCTCCAAAAGCGCCGCCGCGCATGCGATCGTCAACCAATGCGGAAATGAGTGCCGCACTCCAAATAAAGCCGTCGTAGAAAATCTCGCCGATTGGTTTGGGAAGTTGGTTTTTGGTTGTGATATAGTGACGCTCCTGGGCTACCTCAAGACAGAAAGGGATCACCAAAAATGGCTGATGATCGTAGTGAGCGCAATCGCGCCATAGACATGGCGATTGCAAGCATAGAGAAGCAGTTCGGCAAGGGCTCAATAATGAGACTTGGCGAGAAGAAGGTTATGGACGTCCCAGCGATATCCACTTCGTGTCTAAGTCTCGACGCGGCAATTGGAATCGGAGGCGTTCCTCGGGGCCGAATCGTAGAGATCTACGGGCCGGAGTCAGGCGGAAAAACAACGCTTGCACTTCACATTGTTTCACAGGCCCAGCGCGCCGGCGGCGTGGCCGCTTACATCGATGCCGAGCATGCGATGGATGCGCAGTATGCGAAGAAACTGGGGGTCAACGTTGATGACCTGTTTATTTCGCAACCGGATTCAGGCGAGCAAGCCCTTGAGATCGCCGAAGCTTTGGTTCGCTCGGGCGGCGTTGATGTTCTGGTTATCGACTCGGTTGCGGCGCTGGTTCCGAGAGCCGAGCTTGAGGGCGAGATGGGGGACTCCCTGCCGGGCCTTCAAGCACGGCTGATGTCGCAAGCGCTCAGGAAGCTGACGGCGGTAGTCGCTCGCTCAAACACCTGTCTGATCTTCATCAACCAGATACGCGAAAAGATCGGTGTAATGTTCGGCAACCCGGAGACGACATCAGGAGGACGAGCGCTGAAGTTCTACTCCTCTGTGCGGCTCGATATTCGACGCACCAGTTCAATCAAGGATGGGGATGCAGTCGTCGGCAATCGCACAAGGGTGAAAGTTGTTAAGAACAAAGTCGCCCCTCCGTTCAGAGAATCCGAGTTTGACATCATGTACGGCGAAGGGATTTCACACGAGGGCGATTTGTTGGATCTGGCAGTTGAGAACAAGATAGTTGAAAAGAGCGGCGCCTGGTTCAGCTTCAAGGGCGATCGGCTGGGCCAGGGTCGAGAAAACGCCAAGAACTTAATCAAGTCTGACCACGACATAGCGCGTCGAATAGAGTCAGAGGTCCGCCAGGCACTCGGTCTTCCGGCTGCAGTATCGGAGGAATCGGCCGCGGGCGCGACAGCCGGTCCATCGAAGAAGGCTGCGTCTAAGGAATAAGGTATGAGAGCGCCGGTATTAGTGTTTGCGTTTTGGTAGACGGAAAGAATCGTTAGCGATTCATTCGCAGACCTGAACGCCGGCGCTCTCATCAAACGAACACGTCGGCATCTGCAGTTTCCCCAACACTTTGCTGTTGACCTCGGTTCGAAGTTTCTGATACTATCGCGCGCGACTCACCAGGATTGCCCCCAATCTTCGAGGTGGTTTCAACAATGAAATGTCATGGTTGCGGGCATGAGTTTGCAAGCACATCTGCGCGGTGTCCACGTTGTCATCGTTCCACATCGCGGCGAGGCCGCACATCTACCGACTCGAGATTGCTTGAGTTTCCGCGAAGAGCTCGCGTGGCCCCGCCTGTCGAAGCGACAGCGCCTGTGCTTCCCTCCTGGCGGGTTGAACTAAACGAGAAGGTCCGAGCAATCAGAGCGAATCGTGGCGCTTCGACTTCAACCGCAGAGCAGCCGGCCGAAGAAGCTGTGAAGCAAGTCGAAGCGGACTCTCGCTCGACCATTGCCGGCATGCGGCAGGATGAGAGCCGAAGCTTTTACGACAGGAATTCGGGCGCCCACGCCGCAGCTTCTCGACCCGAGTCGAACCAACCCGCTACATCGTTTGCAGGCACAGGCCGCCGATCCAGCAATAACATTGTGGAAGCAGCGCTGACACGAGTTAAGCGCGCTTCTGAAAATGCCAGCCGCGCCGCGCTTCCGAAGATTGAACCAGCACGGTCAATTCAGCCGACTACGCAGGGGTCACTTGCGGTCGATCGGCATGCAACTGCGAGAGCTCTGGATCCGGTAACCGAGATTGAACCGAGCGTCGAGTTCAAGCCGACACCACGACCCGAGGCCGTTCATCCAACCGTCCTTGTTCCACCTCCGGTTATTGTTCCCGAGCGCGTCGAATCGCCGGCTATCCAAGAACCCACCATATCGTCAGCTGTAGAGGCCGAGACTGCTGTTCAGCCAAAGCCGATTTTGGTCCTCGAAGAGATTGAGCCGCTCGATTATCTGGAGGCCGAGGTTCGCAAGGTTGATAAAGCGCTTGGTGCTGAGTTCAAGCGAAATGAGAGCCCCTCAATATTCACCCACGCGGTGATTGGTATCGTGGATCTGATTGCCGTTGTAGTGAGTTGCTCGCCCTTCGTGGCAATCGTACTGATTGCCGACGGGAGCTTAGCCATAACGGAGACCAGACTCGCCACCGGCGCGATGGTCGCGGTCATTGCTTTCTTCTACTTTGCGTTGACACAATGTTTGTGTGGCAGAACGTTCGGTATGATGCTGACGAATACCCGGATCGTCGACGCGCAGACGTTTGAAGCTCCTTCCGCTTCTCAAGCATTGCTAAGGACCGGTGGATATTTCATCGCCGCGGCGCCGGCGCTTGTGGGTATCAGTTGGGCCGCGCTCAATCACAAGCATCGAGGCTGGCAGGATTTCATCTCAGGAACCGTGGTGGTGCGGGATTTCTAAAATCAAAAACCCCTCACTGACGTGGTTTTTCGACTAATCATTTCTTCCAAACTTCTCCTCAAGTAGTATTGCTTCGTGGATAACTTTTATCTGTCTGCGGTGGTAGCAGAAATGGCAGCAGAGGTGGCGGGGCGTACCGTTTCCCGCGCGGCTCTGGAAGACTCCACGCTCCACATCGATTTGCGTTTGGCTTCTGGCCGGCAACTGCTGGCGTCCGTGGATCGAACTACTCCCGCTCTCTACCTGTCCAACGAACGTGCTCCGGATGTGTCCAGGACGAAGCGGGGTACAACGTTTTTTCTTGCGCTCGTTCGCAAACATCTCGTCGGCGCAAAACTCTTGAAGGTTTGGAAAGAGCCCTTGGACCGGATAGTTCTCCTTGAGTTCGAGAACCTGGACCCAGGTGACAACAGAGTGCGGTTCTCGCTTCGGCTAATGTTCACCGGTCGCTCTTCAAACGCTTATGTGACCGACGCCTCGGGAAGCGTGATCGGGATGCTGTTTGACCAGGGGATTTCTGACCGATTCGAGCCGCAATCTCCTGGAGCCGGGATGATTGACCCTGCAACGCTCA
>Ga0075418_10011215_pt1 | contig 10011 bp, 6 predicted proteins | sample SoiMetdeltSBSDD2_FD_81776 | JGI IMG/M metagenome (GOLD analysis project Ga0075418, IMG submission 81776) | Bulk soil microbial communities from a Populus tree surrounding site in Tennessee, USA - Soil MetaG P. deltoides SBSDD2 | ecosystem: Environmental > Terrestrial > Soil > Tree plantation...
CATCTTCGTGCTCGCGAACACGCCGGCCAGGCCGTAGTAGTCCTCGCGCGTGATCGGCTCGAACTTGTGATCGTGACAACGCGCGCAGGCGACGGTCAGGCCCAGGAACGTGCGCGTGACGGTGTCCACGCGGTCTTCCCATTCGTCGGCCATGACTTCAAGGCGGTTGCGATTGTAATACTTTGGACCAAGTCCCAGGAAGCCAAGCGCGGCGAGATGATTTGTGGCCGAGTCGCCCAGCTTGTCGGCAGCTAGTTGGAGACGGACAAAGTCGTCGTAGGGCAAATCGCCGTTGAAGGCATCGATGATCCACTCGCGATATTTGTAGGCGTTCGGATAAAAAAACTTCGTGTCCTTGCCGACCTGATGGGCCTGGTCTTCCGCGTAACGGGCGAGCGGCAGCCAGAGGCTGGCCATGCGTTCGCCGAAGGCGGGTGAGGAAATGAGGCTGTCTACGAGGCGGGCGTACGCGTCGGCCCGTTTGTCCTGCACGAAGGCTTCGACCTGCGCGGGCGTCGGCGGCAGGCCGGTGAGGTCGTAACTTAAGCGACGGATCAGCGTGCGCCGTTCTGCGCGGGGCGACGGGCTGACGCTTTTGCGCTCCATCTTCGCGACAATGAAATAGTCGAGGTCCTGCTGCGGCCAGCGATGGTTCCTGACCTGCGGGCGCGGGGGCATGGCAGGCGCGCGAAAGGACCAGAATTCCTGCTCCTTTCGCCAATCAATCCCTTCATCGGTGGAAGCAGCGGCAAGCTTTGGGAAAACACAAAACAAAGACAGGGAAGTGGTGACGCCAAGGAGCCACCGGAGTCCTCGCGGCGGCTGTACAGAGATTAGCCCTGCTAACGCCATAACACTCAGACGTTAGCGTAACCTGCGTCATTCAGGCTGCAACACCGGTTTCGTGTCCGCGATTTGTCGTACAAGGCAATGAGGCGTGGCGCAAGTGCCTGGGGACAACGGGTCAATTTTTCAGGTTTTGGGAATTGTCTCATTTTATCTCGTTTTGACGGATAGCCGCAAAGAACGGAAGGAGCGCAGATACTGCCGGCGCGCGGTGGGCGAGTGGCGATGGTGGTAGAGATTGAACGCGCTCAGGTCGTCCTGGGTGATTTCGTATTCGGCGGTCATGGTGCTGGAACTAAGGCACGCTATCCGCGCTGGGCAGGAATGGAAAGGGCCGACCTCAGCGAAGAACTGGCATTCGCGATTCACGCGCGAGCAGCCAACTCCACCCGATTTCGTGAAAGCGCTCGACTGGGACCAGACCCCACGCACAATGTCGTGGCGTGAGCCACGTTGTTTCGCGAAGGAGATTTGTTACCGAACTGTTGTCGGCAGGCACAGCCGTTCTCGGTGCGCCGGCCATCGTACGCAAGGGGCAAGCCGCGCCCGCGCTCATGGACGGGGCGCGGCCGCAGATCACACACGGAGTCGCGAGCGGCGATGTTTCCTTTGACTCGGCAGTGGTGTGGAGTCGCAGTGATCGCGCATCGCGCATGGTTGTGGAGTGGAGTACGACCGAATCGTTTCATGAGTTGCGGCGAGTGACGGGACCGGTCGTGCGCGAGGAAGGCGATTGGACGGGCAAGGTCTATTTGCGGCGATTACCCCTCGGCCAACGAGTCTTCTACCGGGTCCGCTTCGAGGACCGCGGGCGAGGCAGCAGCGAACCACAGGTTGGACAATTCGTCAGTGCAGCGCGGGATGACCGCGACGTCCTGTTTGCGTGGTCGGGAGACACCTGCGGGCAAGGGTACGGAATTGATGAGTCACGAGGCGGCCTGCGGACGTACGCGGCGATGCGGGAGTTGCACCCGGACTTTTTCATCCACAGCGGAGACACGATTTACGCCGACGGCCCGCTCAAGCCGGAAGTCAAAGTGGAGGAGAAAGTCGTCTGGCAAAACCTCGTTAGTGAAGAGAAGCGCAAAGTGGCCGAGACGCTCGCGGAATTTCGCGGTAACCATCGTTACAACCTTCGCGACAACAACGTACGCGCCTTCAATGCGGCGGTGCCGTTGTTCGGGCAATGGGACGACCACGAGGTGCGCAACAATTGGTATCCGGGGCAGATCCTCGCGGACGTGAACTACACGATCAAAGACGTAAATGTGCTGTCCAACAACGCGCGACGGGCGTTCCTGGATTACTGGCCGGTGCGCGGCAGTCGCATCTACAGGACGATCGAACGTGGCCCGTTGTGCGACGTGTTCATGCTCGATTTGCGCACCCATCGCGGCCCAAACACGACCAACCGCCAAACGAAGCGCAGCCGCGAAACCGATTTTTTTGGAGGAACACAACTGGCGTGGCTCAAGCGCCAACTGCGCGCGAGCGAGGCGGTGTGGAAGGTCATCGCGAGCGATATGCCGATCGGCCTGGTCGTGAGCGATGGGAAGAATTTCGAAAATTGCGCGAATGGCCCTGGACCGGCACTGGGTCGTGAATTGGAGATCGCGGAGCTGCTGTCCTACATCAAGCGCGAGAGAATCGAGAACACGATCTGGCTTACGGCGGACGTCCATTATGCTGCATCGCATTATTATGATCCCGCGAAGGCGCAGTTCGCGGAATTCGGGCCGTTTTGGGAATTCGTGAGCGGGCCGTTGCACGCCGCGTCGCTTTCGCCCGGAACGCTGGATCCGACGTTTGGCCCGCAGGTGCGTTTCACATCGCGGCCGAAGGGGGCGAAGGCCTCGGGGCCGTACACAAACCAGCAGTATTTCGGAACCGTGGCAATTAACGGCAAAACGAAAGCTGCGACGGTGATGCATTACAATCGAGACGGCGAAAAGCTCTGGAGCATCGAATTGCCGGCAGAAATTTCTCGCAGGCGTCCTTGATAAAAAGAGCGGGATGAGCTCTATTAGGGAAGTTAGTCTCACGCATGAATTCACACATCAAAACGCTGGTGGTACTGCTGTGCACTTTGGTGGCGTGGCAGGGCCGGGCACAAACGAATGTCGTCTCGGGTATCCTGATGACGAACACGACGCTTTCGGGGACAAATCTCATTTTGGGCACGCTGGTGGTGACGAACGGAGTCGTGCTCACGATTCAACCGGGCACGCAGGTGCTCATGAACACCAACGCGATCGTGGTGGTGTACGGTCAATTGCTGGCGCACGGGACATCCAACGAGCCGATCAACATCACGCGGGCGACGACCGCGGCGCGCTGGAGTCGATTTCGTTTTGTGCGCGCGCAGCCGAGCCGGTTTGCCAACTGCGTCATCCAATGGGCGAATTGCGCGGGCGATCACCAGAATTATTATCCGACGAACTGCGAGACATTTCTCGGCCCTTCGCCTCGGGCTTACACGGAAGCGATGGTGGCGCTGGGAACGCACCTCGACATCGAAAGTTGCACATTTCAGAACCTGACGGGCGGGGGCACTGGCGGAACCGAAGGGGACGCAGTCGCGATTATTTCCGATGATCCACAGTTTCCGGGGACGGCTTCGGCGCACATTTGGAACTGCCTCTTTCAGAGCATCGGCCAGGCGATTCACTCGCGCTTTTCGTACTTGCTGGTGGAGTACAACACGTTCGCGGACAAGCGGGGCGACAACGATGAAGTCGATATGTACGGCGAGAGCACGCCTGTACCGAGGATTCGCCGCAACCTGTTTCTGCCGGGACATGAGGACAAAATTAATCCCACGCGCTGCTCGGCCATCATCGAAGAGAATATTGTTATTGGCAGCGATGATCATGGGATCGTCTTGCGCGATCGCGGCAATCCGGTGGTGGTAAACAACGTTATCTATGATTGCACTGCGGCGGCTATTTCGGTGCAGAACACGTGTGATGCGTTGATCGCGAATAACACGATTGTGAATTGTGGGAGGGCGGTCCGGTTGTTCGATCATTTGCAACGTCACGCTCCACGCTATTGCCTGACGCCGGGCAGTGGACGCGCCACGGTCATGAACAACCTGATCTGGGATTGCCCAACGCCGTTCGACCTCGCTGACAGTACGAATGGCCTTCCGCATTCGTATCTCATCGCGTCGTACAACAATATTGAAGGCGGCCAGGCGGGATCAGTCGTGCAGCCAAATTCAACACTCGTGTGGGGGGCCGGCAATATCAACGTTGATCCGCAATTCGTAGGATTCGCGACGAACAACTATCGACTGCGCACAAATTCCCCATGCATCGATGTGGGCACGAACGCTTTTGCTTTTGCCACGAACCTCACCTTCGTGATTACAAGTGACTTTGACGGAATTCCGCGTCCTCTGGATGGCAATGGCGACGGCACAGCGCGCTACGATATCGGTGCCCATGAACTCCTCCTCACGACTGCGGACTCTAATAATGACGGGATTCCGGACGGCTGGACATGGCAACACGGGCTGAATCCGGCCGCTCCCGGCGTAGCGGCGGGCAACCCGGACGGCGATGCGCACACAACGGGAGAAGAGTGGGTGGCTGATACGAACCCCACGATTCCGGAATCGATTCTTGAAATTGGCAGCATCAGCCGCGCGCCGCAGGTCGCAGTGAGTTTCCTCAGCTCATCCAATCGCGTCTACACGTTGCAGGGTTCAACTAATCTGGTTGCCGATCCCGCGCGGTGGGGGCCCATCGCTGGGCAGGTGAATGTGCGTGGAACTGGTGGAACGCTGACGTTGAGCGACGGCACGAATTCGGTGCAGAAGTTCTATCGCGTCGAGGTGAGAGTGCCTTAATCGAACGCGGCTCACTGCGGCACGCGCTTGATACTCAAGGCGATGTCCTCCGAAAATTCGGGTGACGGGATTTTGCGAGCGCCGCCCTCGTGCTTGAAAGTCTCGGGCTTTTGAGTGGCTCCGTCCGTGGGGCTAACCCATTCCGAACGGTAATTGCCCTCTGGGAGTTCGACGATCAATTCCGCCGGGCCGCGACCGGCGACGTAAATGGCATAAGCGGCTCCGGGTTCAACGAGAGCGAACGCGCGTCCATTTTGCGGCAGGCCGGAATTGATCACCGAAACGTCTGGTCGCATGCGAATGAAGTCAAACCCCTCAACAAATCTCTTTAGTACCGCCAATTGCTTGCGCAGTTCCGGGCTGCCGCCCCCAGGTGCTTTGTGATCGAGAAACGTGCCGCGCGAGTGCGTAGTCGCGAACGAAAAGTCGAGGTGACTGAACAGCGCACCGCCGGCGAGAATGAACTGCCAGCCTTCTTTGCGATACGTGGCGTCATCGCGCGCGCTGCCGCCGGTCTCGTTGTCGCCGATAACTTTGTTAAGCTGGTAATTCGTCGTGACGAACTCGGGCTTCGCCGCGTGAAAATTGTAGATCGACACGGCGGGATTCGGCTCTTGAATGCGCCCGTGCGGATAGTTGATGGAGATGAGGTGCTTGTTCGCCAGGCCGGCTTCCGTTTCAACGATGGCAGTCACGATGCCGTTCTGCCAGTCCGGATGCATGCCGCTGCGTTCGTAAGGCTCGTTGCAGACTTCGTAGTAGATGTTGTCGAACTCATTGAGTTCCTGAACGATTTTGTGGGTGATCGCGAGTTGCGCGCCGGTGAGAACGTCTTCCTTGAGGGCATAGACTTCACCACGGCCAACTTTGCCGATGCCGTTGATGTTGTTGGCTGCATTCATGGGCGAGGCCTTCCAGAGTTCGTCGCCGTACATCGTGCAGAACAAATTGATTTCCACGACAATGCCTCGGCGGCCTGCTTCGCCCACAACGCTTTTCAGGCGCGCAAAATAATTAGTATCCCACTTCGTGAGGTCGAACTTGTCGGCGCTTCTGGCCCACGGACAAACATAGCGGCCGGGTGCCGGCGCGAGCGTGTTGCCCGTGATGTTAAACGACCCTGGAACTTCGCGATACGTGCCGCTGAAAAGGCGAGTATGATTAAAATTGTGTTTTGCGAGTTCGTCGAGATAAGCGACGAAATCGAAATCGAGGTTCAGTACGGCGCCGTAATGTTCGCCCGATGTGATCAGCACAGCGGGCTTGCCGCGAAACAGAAAGTAGTGCGGGTTTTCGGAATGCACACTCAACGGCGCGCCTGAAGCGCAAACCGCGAACGAAACAAAACCGCCGTTTGTCCCCGCGAAAATCATCAGCACGGCCACGCATGGCGCCACGAGCAGGGACGTGCCACGATTCCCGGCAGTTTTCATTCAGAAGATGCTGAATGACACCGGCCACCCGTGCAACGCTTTTGGGCCCAGCCTTCAGCGAGAGGGTTGGGCGCCTGAGATTCTGCGCTCTTGCCGACTGGCGCAAACCTGAAAAAATGATGGCAGTGTTCCAACAAATCAAGTCAGTCCACTTCACCGGGATTTGCGGCACAGCCATGGCGTCGGTCGCCGCGGCTATGCAGCAGAAGGGCTTCCACGTCACCGGCTCCGACCAGAACGTGTATCCGCCCATGTCCACCTTCCTCACCGAGCGCAAGATCGACGTGCGGAGCGGATATGCGGAGCAGCACCTGGCGCACAAGCCGGACCTCGTGGTGATCGGCAACGCGATATCCCGCGGCAATCCCGAGGCCGAGGCCGCGCTCGACAGGAAGATGCGCTACTGCTCGCTGCCGGAGTTGTTGAAGGAGTATTTCATTCGCGGCAAGCGCTCCCTGGTCGTCAGCGGCACGCATGGCAAGACAACCACGACGTCATTACTCGCGTGGGTCTTTGAGCATAACGGGTTGAAGCCGAGCTTCCTCATCGGCGGAATTCCGCACAATTTCGGGGAAGGCGCGCGCTTCACCGACAGCGAATGGTTCATTATCGAAGGCGACGAGTATGACACAGCGTTCTTCGACAAGCGCAGCAAGTTCGTTCATTACCTTCCGGAGGTTGCGATCATCAACAACCTGGAATTCGATCACGCCGATATTTTTGAGGACCTTGCCGCGATCCAAACCTCCTTCAAACGCTTCATCAATCTGGTTCCGCGCAACGGCCAACTGCTTGCCAACGGGGACGACCCGAACCTCGCGCCACTGCTGAACGTAACGCATTGTCCAGTAAAACGTTTTGGACTTGGCGAGCAGAATGCCGTGCGCGCGTTCAACATGCGCCTCGGCCCGACTGCGTCAGAGTTTGAAATCCCCAGCGCGAAGTTTCACATCAATCTCGTCGGCGAGTTAAACGTCCGCAACGCCCTCGCAGTCGTCGCGTGCGCCAAACATTGCGGCTTAAAGAACAGCCAGATTCAAGGGGCGTTCGACACGTTTAAAGGTATTCGCCGTCGGATGGAAATTCGCGGCGTAGCTGGCGGTGTCACCATCGTCGATGATTTTGGGCATCATCCCACTGCAATTCGTGAAACGCTGCGCGCGTTGCGCATCAAATATCCCACGAACAAAGTTTGGGCCATTTTCGAGCCCCGCTCGAACACGACCCGTCGCAATGTCTTTCAATCGGAACTGGCCAGCGCGTTCGCGGACGCCAACGCGGTGGTGGTGTCACAGGTCGCCCGCCTGGAACAACTCCCGCCCGGCGAGCGCCTCGACCCGGAGCGCCTTATGAAAGACCTGGAGGCGGCGGGCAAACCCGCCGCCTATTTGCCCGATGTCGAGTCGATCGTTGCCCATGTGCAAAAGAACACTCGCGGCGGCGACATCGTGTGTGTGTTTAGCAACGGCGGGTTTGGGGACATTCACGCCAGGCTGTTGCGTGCGCTCGGCCGATGAATTCTGAACCCGACTCCACCTCGACTCCGGCTTCGGCGGGCGTGTTCGCAACGACGCGCTGGACCGTAGTCATGCAGGCCGGCACCGATTCTCCAGAGTCGCGCCAAGCCCTCGAAACGCTGTGCCGCAACTATTGGTATCCGCTTTACGCTTACGTTCGCAGGCAGGGGCACAGTCCACACGACGCGCAGGACCTCACCCAGTCGTTCTTCGCGCGCCTCTTGGAAAAAAACTATCTGGCCGACGTCCAGCGCGAGAAGGGCCGGTTCCGCTCCTTCCTGCTCGCCTCGCTAAAGCATTTCCTCGCCAACGAGTGGGACCGCGAGCGCGCAATGAAGCGCGGCGGTGGCAAACGACTCATCCCGCTCGACGATGACTCCGCTGAGTCGCGTTACAAACTCGAACCAAGGGACGATTTATCCGCGGACAAAATTTACGAACGCCGCTGGGCCTTGACGCTGCTGGATCAGGTCCTTTCCAATCTTCGGGCAGAGTTCCAAGCCGACGGCAAACTCAAGGAGTTTGAAGTCCTGAAGCAATACCTGTCGGCAGGGCGAACCTCAGTATCGTACGCGCATGCCGCCGAGAAACTGGGAATGACCGAAGGCGCCGTAAAGGTGGCGGTGCATCGACTGCGCAAACGCTACCGGGAACTCCTGCGCGCCGAGATCGCGCAAACGGTCGCGACTGCCTCCGAGATCGACGCCGAGATTCGGTATCTTTTCGCAGCCCTCAGCGGATGACACGAATTTGCGTTGCGCGGTAGAGCGCTTTGACTCGGCGCAGCGGCGCGAGGTCACCAGCGCTCCGCTCCGTCGTGGCACTGCCGGTTGCGACGGCCCAGCGCAGCCAATCCTCGGGCGCGTCATTCAAGTGCGCCGCCGCAGCAGCCACGAGCGCGTCTCCAGCGCCGATGGTGTTCCGCACGCGCACGCTATGTGCGCGGCAAGCGAGCGCCTTGCCGTTCCCGACGAGGAGTGCGCCTTTCGGCCCGCGCGAAACGAGGACCCAGCCTTCGGTCGATTCCGCGAGCGCCCGCGCTGCCCGAATCACCGCCGCCTCAGTGCGCAGCGGTTTGCGCCACCATTGCTCCAGCTCGAACTCATTCGGTTTGGTCAGAAACGGCCTGGCGTCGATTGCCGCACGCAGGGCGGCGCCGTCGCAATCAAGAATGCTTTTCACGCCCACCTTGTTCGCCAACCGGAGCAACTCCGCGTACGCGCCCTCAGGAACTCCTCGCGGGAGCGCGCCGGACAGGATGATCAGGTCGGATCGCTTAAGGTCTCTCGCTGTGGTTGTGAGCACACCGTGCCATTCAGAAGCCGAGAGCTTTGGGCCCAGCGGGTTAAAGCGCAATTGCTGGCCGCGCGCGGTTGTCACCACCACGTTCGCACGCGACGTGTCGCGTAACCGGATCATCGACACCGCCAACCCCTGCTCGCGCAGCCCCATTTTCATCTCGTCGCCGTTCGGGCCGCCCATCGGAACGATCAGGCGCGGGCTGCCACCCAGGTGCGCCAGCCACCGCGCCACGTTGATGCCCTTGCCGCCGGGCCAGCGGCGCTCCTCGAGCACCTGGTTTTTCTCTTCCCAGCGCACGCTCTCGACACGCCACTCGACATCGATCGCGGGGTTCAACGAGACCACTAACTGCATGGGCGCAGTGCATGTCAGTTCTGCGCGCGGGGCGAAAGTTTTTTCTGGCGCAACGCGCTGGCGCCGTTTAGCTCTGGGCGCGTGAAATCCATTGCGATCCTCTCGCTCGCAATTATTGCGACCGCAAGCCTCGCCGAAAATTGGCCGAGCTTTCGCGGGCCAACGCGCCAGGGAATTTCCTCCGGGAAAAACCTCCCGGCACACTGGAGCGCCCACTCCAATGTGGCGTGGAGGGCCGAGGTGCCCGGCGTCGGTTGGTCGTCACCCATCGTCTGGAATGATCGTGTGTTCGTCACTACCGCCACAGACAACGACACGTCCTGTCGTGTGCTCTCGTTCGACGCGGCTTCCGGCAAAATTCTTTGGAACACCGAAGTTTTCAAGCAGGTTCCTCGCCGCAAAGAAGGCAAGAACTCCTACGCGACTCCCACGCCGGCTACGGACGGAAGGCATGTCTACGCAGTGTTCGGCGACGGCAGTGTTGCCGCGGTTGATTTTAAGGGCTCCGTTGTTTGGACAAATCGCGAAGTACAACACTACAGCCGGCATGGCCTCGGCGCGTCGCCCATTCTCTACGAGGATCTTCTGATCATGCCCTATGACGGCAGCAATCCAGTCGGCACAGCCGGCAACTGGCCCAACAACTCAGACGAAGAACGGCTGGGCTGGCAAATCCCATGGGACCGCGCGATCATCGTCGGCCTGA
>Ga0075418_10011217_pt1 | contig 10010 bp, 7 predicted proteins | sample SoiMetdeltSBSDD2_FD_81776 | JGI IMG/M metagenome (GOLD analysis project Ga0075418, IMG submission 81776) | Bulk soil microbial communities from a Populus tree surrounding site in Tennessee, USA - Soil MetaG P. deltoides SBSDD2 | ecosystem: Environmental > Terrestrial > Soil > Tree plantation...
CAGGGTGAGCTCGGCGAGCGGTTTGCCGCACGACTGGGGGAGGTCAAGGACACTGTTCAGCTCAAGGGTTTCCGCAAGGGCAAGGTGCCCACCGCACACCTCAAGAAGCTTTATGGTCGCTCGGTGATGGCCGAGGTCCTGCAGACCATGATCGACGAGACCAGCCGTAAGGCCATCTCCGAGCGAAACGAGCGCCCCGCCCACCAACCCAGCATCAACCTCTCCGAGGACAAGGACGAGATCGAGCGCGTGCTGTCGGGCCAGAGCGATCTGGCCTTCACCATGGCCTACGAAACGCTTCCCAAGTTCGCGATCACCGACTTGAGCGCGCTCAAGCTCGAGCGCGAGGTGGCCGACGTCGCCGATGAGGCCATCAACAAGGCGCTCGAGGAGTTGGTCGAGCGGGCGGTCCGCTATGAGGTGGAGCCGGACCGGAGCGCCGGGGAGGGCGATCGCGTCACCATCGATTTCGTCGGGAGCATCGACGGCCAGGAGTTCGAGGGCGGCAAGGGGGAGGCCGTGGAGCTGGTAATCGGCAAAGCCAACTTCATCCCGGGTTTCGTCGAGGGCATCGCCGGCGCCAAGGCCGGCGAGGCGCGCACGGTCAACGCCAAGTTTCCCGAGCAATACCCCGAGCCTTCGCTGGCCGGGAAGGACGCCGCTTTCGCCGTCACGGTGAAGGAGGTTGCCAAACCCATCAAACCCGCGCTCGACGATGACTTTGCCAAGACATTGGGTGCCACCGATGTGGCCAACCTGCGCGAGCTGGTTTCGGCCAGGATCGGCGCGGAATATGCGGCCCACACGCGCGCGCGCCTCAAGCGTCAGATCCTCGACCAACTCGAAAAGGCGCATGATTTCGTGCTGCCGGAATCGCTGGTCAACGGGGAGTTCGACATCATTTGGAGGCAGCTCACGCGCAATCTCGAAGCGGCCAAGCGCACGTTTGCCGACGAGGGAAGCTCAGAAGAGGAAATGCGCGCCCAGTATCGCAAGATCGCCGAGCGGCGCGTGCGCCTGGGCTTGGTGATCGGCGAAATCGGAGAGAACAACAAGCTGCATGTGACCCAGGATGAAATGCGCATCGCGCTCATGGAGCAGGCCCGCCGTTATCCCGGTCAGGAGCGGGTTGTCTACGACTACTATCAGAAAAATCCGAACGCTCTTGTCGAGCTTCGCGCGCCGATCTTCGAGGACAAGGTGGTCGACCTGGTCGTGTCGCAGGCCAAGCCCGCCGACAAGAAGGTGTCGGTGGCGGAGTTGCTCAAACCCGAGGAGCCGGACGGGCTGCTGCAGCATCCCATGCACGACCATGCCCATGATCATGATCATGAGCATGGCGAACACCACCATGATCATGACCACGGGCATGACCACCACCATCACGACCATGATCACGCGCACGATCACTCACACGATCACGGGCATGATCACGGCCAGAAGGAGAAATGAGCCCGCTTGAAGTCGGGGCAGCTACCCCACACTTTCATAGCGATGGCGTAGAGCAAGCACGCGAGCAATAGAGGCCAGCATGTCCGATCCAATCTCGACTTATACGGGTACGTTCTGGCCCATGGTCGTTGAGCAGACGAACCGGGGCGAGCGCGGGTATGATTTGCCGTCCCGGCTGCTGAAAGAGCGCATTATTTTCGTGACGGGGCCGGTGGAGGACCACATGGCGTCCTCGATCTGCATGCAGCTGCTCTACTGCGAGTCCGAGAACCCCAAAAAAGAAATCTCCATGTACATTAACACGCCTGGCGGGGTGGTCACCGCCGGCATGGCGATTTACGACACCATGCAGTTCATCCGCCCACCCATCGCCACACTCTGCATCGGGCAGGCCGCATCGATGGGATCCCTCCTGTTATGTGCCGGAACGCACGGCATGCGCTACGCCTTGCCCAATGCGCGCATTATGGTGCATCAGCCCTCGGGTGGCTTTTCCGGCCAAGCCAGCGATATCGAACGCCACGCCGAAGATATCATCAAGATGAAACGGCGCCTGAACGAGGTATATGTCAAGCACACCAAGAAAAGCTACGAGGTCATTGAAAAGACCCTGGATCGCGACTACTTTATGACAGCTGAGCAGGCAAAAGAATTCGGCCTGATCGACAAGGTGATTAAGGATCGTGATGAGGCCGATGGTATGCTTGCTACCACCAAGCCGATCCCGGGCTGACTAGGCGCCGTCGAACTGGCATCTTGTTTGCTCCCTCCCGCACTGTCCCAGCTTGGTACTCGCTGTGGCTTAGCGGGTAGCCGTACGGGAACGTTGGGTGGAGTTGTTAATCCAATCTTGATCTGGGCGCCGCTAGCATGCTCAGATTGGGCCTAAGATTCCTGCCGGGCGCCGGCAGGCGCTCGCTGTGGTTGGCGCCTCGAGTCGGTGGGGCTCGGTCGGAATTGACGCGTTGGTTGCCCGAAGGGGTGGAAGGAACGGGATGGCTCAAGAAAAGAATACCCTCTACTGCTCCTTCTGCGGGAAGAGCCAGCACGAGGTTCGCAAGCTGATTGCGGGGCCGACGGTGTTCATCTGTGATGAATGCGTCGAGCTTTGCATGGACATTATCCGCGAAGAGAACAAGAACACCCTGGTCAAGTCGCGCGACGGTGTTCCGAGCCCCTCCGAAATCTGTTCCGTGCTGGACAGTTACGTGATCGGACAGGACCACGCCAAGCGCGTGCTCTCGGTGGCGGTGCACAATCATTACAAGCGGCTCAACCACGCGGCCAAAAACAACGACGTCGAGCTGGCCAAATCCAACATCCTGCTGGTGGGTCCGACGGGTTGCGGCAAGACCCTGCTCGCCCAGACGCTGGCGCGGATCCTCGACGTGCCATTCACGATGGCCGATGCAACCACGTTGACGGAGGCGGGCTACGTCGGTGAGGACGTCGAGAACATCATTTTGAAACTGCTGCAAAACGCCGACTACAACGTCGAGCGGGCTCAGCGCGGCATCGTTTACATCGACGAAATCGACAAGATTTCGCGCAAGTCCGACAACCCCTCCATCACCCGGGACGTCTCCGGCGAGGGCGTGCAGCAGGCGCTGCTCAAGATCATGGAAGGCACCATCGCCTCGGTGCCACCGCAGGGTGGCCGCAAGCACCCGCAGCAGGAATTCCTGCAGGTCGATACCTCCAACATCCTCTTTATCTGCGGCGGCGCATTCGCAGGGCTGGAGAAGATCATTTCCCGGCGCGGTCGCGGCTCCTCGATCGGCTTCGGCGCCAAGGTGACGGGGCCCGATGAACGGCGCACCGGTGACATCCTCAAAGGCGTCGAGCCTGAGGATCTCCTGAAGTTCGGCCTCATCCCGGAGTTCATCGGTCGCCTACCCGTGATCGCGACGCTAGAGGATCTCGACGAAAGCGCCCTGATCCAGATCCTCACCATTCCCAAAAATGCTCTGGTCAAGCAGTACCAGCGGCTCTTCGAGATGGAGGACGTGCGGCTGACGATCTCCCAAGAGTCGCTGAAGGCCATCGCGCGCAAGGCCATCGAGCGCAAAACCGGCGCCCGCGGGCTGCGCTCCATTATGGAAGCCATCCTGCTCGATACCATGTTCGAACTTCCGGGGCTGAAAGGCGTGGAAGAGGTGGTGATAGGCCCGGAAGTGGTCGATGGGGGTGCGCGGCCGCTCAGAATCTACTCGGAGCGGGCTGGCGAGAAGGGATCTACGGCTTAGCTGACGGCAACCTCGCGCTCGATTGGCCTCAGTGGTGCCAATGGGCGACACCGGGCACTTGATTGGTGACCACACGGTGACCATTTTTGCTTAGCGGAGGCGGTCGGGCAGCCACTGTGAGACACGCGACAAAAGGCCAGTGTCGGCAGCCTTGCTGACACGGGTTGTGGCGTGAACGCGACGAGCGGTTGCTAATGCATCGCAAGGACCTTGGCGAAATCGGGGGCGTGGCGTAAGCCCTGATGAGCGGCGAAAGAGAAAGACCATGAGCGAAACGAAACAAGGCAAAGAGAGAAGCGGCGGCAAGGAGATCTATCCCGTATTGCCGTTGCGCGACATTGTCGTCTTTCCTTACATGATCGTTCCGCTGTTTGTGGGGCGGGAAAAGTCGATCAATGCCCTTGAAGAGGTCATGCGGTCGGACAAGCAAATCCTGCTGGCGGCACAGAAAAACGCCGGCGATGACGACCCCGCACCCGATGCCATCTACCAAATGGGCACCTTGGCTTCGGTGCTACAACTCTTAAAGCTGCCCGACGGTACGGTGAAGGTGCTGGTGGAAGGCACGGCGCGGGCCAAGGTCGTGCGCTACTCGGACAACCCGAATTACTTTGAGGCCGAGGTCGAGCGCATTGTGGAAACCTTGGGCACCAAGGACGAGATCGAGGCGCTGGCGCGCTCGGCCGTGTCCCAGTTTGAGAGCTACGTTAAGCTGAACAAGAAGATCTCGCCTGAGGTCTTGGGGACCATCACCCAGATCGAGGACTACTCGAAACTCGCCGACACCATCGCCTCGCACCTGGCGATTAAGATCGCCGACAAGCAGGACATTCTCGAGATCACCGCGGTCTCGAGCCGGCTCGAGCGCGTCTACACGCTGATGGAGAGCGAGATCTCCGTCCTGCAGGTGGAAAAGAAGATCCGCAGCCGCGTCAAGCGGCAGATGGAGAAGACGCAGCGCGAGTACTATCTGAATGAGCAAATGAAGGCCATTCAGAAGGAGCTTGGCGACGGCGACGAGCGCGACGACATCGCCGAGTTTGAGGAGAAAATCGAGAATACCAAGCTTTCCAAGGAAGCGCGCGACAAGGCCTTGGCCGAGCTGAAAAAGCTCAAGCAGATGAGCCCGATGTCGGCCGAAGCCACGGTGGTGCGCAACTACCTCGACTGGCTGCTGTCGATCCCCTGGGGCATCAAGGGCAAGGTCAAGAAGGACCTGGTCGAGGCGCAGGAGATCCTGGACAAGGAGCACTATGGCCTGGTGAAGGTCAAAGAGCGCATCATCGAGTACCTTGCGGTCCAGTCGCGCACCAACAAGCTGAAGGGACCGATCCTGTGTCTGGTTGGTCCTCCGGGCGTCGGCAAGACCTCGCTCGGCATGTCGATGGCCAATGCTACCGGCCGCGAGTTCGTGCGCATGTCCCTTGGCGGCGTGCGGGACGAGGCCGAGATCAGAGGACATCGGCGCACCTACATCGGCTCGATGCCGGGCAAGGTCATTCAGTCCATGAAGAAGGCGAAGCGGACCAACCCGCTTTTCCTGCTGGACGAGATCGACAAGATGGGCTCGGACTTCCGCGGTGATCCGGCGGCGGCCTTGCTCGAGGTGCTCGACCCCGAGCAGAATCACACTTTCAACGACCACTATCTGGAGGTCGATTACGACCTTTCGAACGTGATGTTCGTGACGACGGCGAACACGATGAACATTCCGCCGGCCCTGCTGGACCGCATGGAGATCATCCGCCTAGCCGGTTACACGGAGGACGAAAAGATCGAGATTGCCAAGCGGCATCTCATTCCGAACCAGCGCCAGAACCATGGCCTGGAACTCGCGGAATGGGAGATCGACGACGAGGCCTTGAAGACCCTGATCCGGCGCTACACGCGAGAGGCGGGTGTGCGTAGCCTCGAACGCGAGATTGCCAAGCTGGCGCGCAAGGCCGTGAAGGAAATTCTACTCGGGACCACCAAGGCCGTGCGGGCGACGCCGGAGAACCTTGAGCACTACCTTGGCGTGCCCAAGTTCCGCTACGGCGAAGCCGAGGCCGAAGATCAAGTGGGCGTCGTGACGGGCCTGGCCTGGACGGAAGTCGGTGGCGAGATCCTCACGGTGGAAGGCGTCATGATGCCCGGCAAGGGCAAGATGTCGGTCACGGGCAACCTCCGCGACGTGATGAAGGAATCGATCCAGGCCGCCAATGCCTACGTTCGTTCCCGGTCGCATGCCATGGGAATCCCATCGGCCCTGTTCGAGAGAAAGGACATTCACGTTCACGTGCCGGAGGGCGCAACGCCGAAGGACGGACCATCGGCCGGCGTCGCCATGGTGACCGCCATCATCTCCATCATGTCGAGCATACCCGTCAGGAAGGATGTGGCGATGACGGGCGAAATTACGTTGCGTGGCAGGGTCTTACCGATCGGCGGCCTCAAAGAGAAGCTGCTTGCCGCCTTACGTGCCGGCATTAAGACCGTCGTGATCCCCGAAGAGAACGTCAAGGACTTGGCTGAAATCGGCGATGAGGTGAAAGCCCATCTCGAAATCCTGCCCGCCTCGCGGATGGACGACGTTTTGAAGATCGCGCTCCAGCGCATGCCGACCCCGATTGTCGGGGAGGAAGAGGCGGCGACAACCGTGGCTGCCGACGACGTGGAAGGCTCGCGCATCACCGCGCATTAAGGGGCGGGGGCAATCGCCGCCGGCCTATGAGAATGCGGGCCTTCCGGGGTCCGCATTAACCCTGTCGTTCATGCAACTTGGGCTTGTGCCGCCTTCAAATTCCCCTGAAAACGGGCGCTTTTCTTGGGATTTTCCCCTTGACGCAGGGGGGGATTGGGCGTTGTTTCGCGCTCGCTGCTGAGCTTGAGCGGCCCAAATTGGCCGCCGCCCCCCAGAGTTCGGCTGCAATCGGACCTATTCCCCTGTTCTGCAGACGCGAAGGACGGTGCAAATGAGCAAGAAGGATTTGATCGATGCCGTGGCCGCGGCAACCGAGCTCAGCAAGGACAAAGCCGGCGTGGCGGTTGATGCGGTCATCAATCACATTGAGGCCGTGATGAAGAAGGGCGAGGAGGTCCGAATTCCTGGATTTGGCACCTTCAAGGTTGCCAAACGGGCCGCCCGCAAGGCGCGCAATCCGCAGACGGGCATGGAAATGATGCTAAAGGCGTCCGTGGTGCCGAAGTTTCAGGCCTCCAAGGCCCTCAAGGACATGCTCAACTAGTCCTTCGTGGTTCCTCGCATCGCCGGGCGCGCACATATTGCGCGCTCGCACCGACCCGACCTCGGGTCCGATCCTTTACACGCGCAACGGGCGGGCGCTAGAGAGGCAGCGCGGACTGGGGCGGTTAGCTCAGCGGTAGAGCGCTTCGTTTACACCGAAGATGTCGGGAGTTCGATCCTCTCACCGCCCACCAGGCCCAATCGTGGCCACCAAAAGCGGCCAAGCCGCCGGCTAGGGCCTTGGGCTAGGCGTCATACCGTTCAGGGCACGGCAGGTCGCCCAGACGCGGTGCACCCACATTGCTGCCCTTTAAGGGCTGATGGCGCAGCCATTCCAGGGCCACCTCGGTCAGGTGCCAGCTCCCGTCGGCGTTGATTTCGATGAGACCCTGGCTGAGCGCCCAGGCGAGCAAGGGCTCTTCGCTGACCCGGGCGAACGGCGTATCAGGCGGCCGGCTTTGTCCCACAGACATGTCCCCCGTCTTCCCCGCGGGGATCATGCGCGCCTGTGTCGCCGAGGTATAGGGAGCGCGGGCCCGCCCGCGCGCGAGCGTTCCAGCTAGTGGCCGGGCTGCATCACCCCCGCACGGCGCCAAGCGGCCGAACGACGTGATCGGCCGGCGGTGACAGGCCCCAGCCGGAGGAACGCCCCGCGGCCAGGATGCGCGGCCCCGTCACGCGCCGGGTCGCGCGCGGGCTATTCCCAGCTCGGAGGGCCCCTTGTCGCTCGCGGCAAAGACCTACCGACGGCCCCTCTTGCGGCTCACCTTGCCGCCACCCGTTGCCGGTCGACGCGGCGCAAACTCGGCCACTTGCTTGGCAAGCTTGGCGGCATAAACGCTGGCATAGGAGGACATGGGCTCCGCAACGGCCCGCGTCGCAGCCACAGGACGTTTCTTTGCTTTCTTTCGCACGATCGGCTCCAAAGCTCTCAACGCGTTTAGTCTATCACAGGCGCGCTGCCTCCGGCGCTACTGATATCAGTCTTCAGGCCCTCGCCGGCGTGGGTGGAGCGAGGTCGCACCGTTGCGCCCCAGCAACCTTGACCTCAGCGCAAGCTGTGTGCACGTACTATTGCTGGCGCGCAAACAAGAAAGCCTATGGAGGAACGCCATGCCTGCCGTCTCGCGACGCACGTTGCTTACTCTTGCCAGTTCAGCATCCGTGGCGGCTGCGACCGCCGCTAGCACGCCGGCTTGGGCGGCGATGGGTCCGAACGACAAATTCGATCTCCTCGTCAAAGGTGCCGAGGTGCTCGACCCCAGCCAGAACCTGCGGGCCAAGCGCGACATCGGTATCCGTTTCGGGCTCATTGAAGCCCTGGAGAGCGAGATCGCGCCGGACAAGGGACAGCGGGTGCTGGCTGCAGCGGGCAAGATCGTCACGCCCGGCCTCATCGATTTGCACGCCCACGTCTTTCCCTATGGTTCTGCGATCGGCATTCCCGCCGACGAGCTCATCCCCTATCAGGCAACGACCACGCTGGTTTCCGGCGGCGATGCCGGGGCCAACAACATTGCCGCATTCCGGCGCGCCATTGTACCGCAAACACGCGCACGGCTATTCGCCTTCGTTCACATTGCCAACATCGGGCTCGCCGGCTTTCCGGTGCCCGAGCTCTACAACATCGACTACGCACAGACCGAGGCCGCGGCAAAGGCATTGGCAGAGAATGCCGACCTCGTCATCGGCATCAAGGTGCGCATGAGTGAGAACGTGGTCGCCAAGAACGGCTTGGAGCCGCTGAAGCGGGCGATCCAGGCTTGCGAACTCGCGGGCACTGGGGGCAAGGTCATGTGTCACATCGGCGGGGTGGAAACGCCCGAGCTGATGAGCCAGATCCTCGACACGCTGCGACCCGGCGACGTGCTGACGCATGCCTTTTCCGGGGCTCCCAACATCGCGGGCAAGTTCACCAATATCGTGCAGGAGGGCAAGTTGCTGCCGGCGGCCACGGCGGCCAAGCAGCGCGGCGTCCTGTTCGACGTTGGCCACGGCGGCGGCAGCTTCGATTACACGGTCGCCGAAGTGGCCATGGCCGCCGGTGCCGGCCCGGACACGATTTCCTCGGACATCCATGTGTTCTCCGGCAACACGCCGGGAATGCCCTATCTGACTTGGGTGATGAGCAAGTTCCTGAATATGGGTTTGTCCCTCGAACAGGTCGTCGCCATGGCAACGACGGCGCCGGCCAAGGTGATCAATCGCGTAGCCAAGCACGGCACGCTGCAGGTGGGCGCGCCAGCGGACCTGTCGCTACTCGAGGTTGTCGAAGGCCCCGTCGAATTCGTGGACACCCGCAACAACAAGCGCCAGGGCAAGGTGCACATCAAACCCGCCGGCGTAGTGCTGGCTGGCGTCCCGCATGGGCGACCCTACCAGGCCCCCTTCGCGACACGCTAGGGACGCACGCGCAGGCCTTGGCGAGCGCTCACCGGGGCGCAGGAGGATGCCTTGACGGAGGAGAAAGCCTCACGTACACGTGCCCCAGGTGATCGTAGCCCCTAAGCAAAGCAGCGCTGGGGGCGTCCCCTTGACGCTTTGCGGGCGTAGCTCAGTTGGTTAGAGCGCCGGCCTGTCACGCCGGAGGCCGCGGGTTCAAGTCCCGTCGCTCGCGCCATTATTTCAATCACTTAGCTCCTCCCTTCCGCTCGAGGGGACACTTTATGGCCGGCGGGGGGACACTTTTGTTGCCGGAAGGTTCACTGCACTCCCCGCCCTGTTCTCTCAGCTTGGCCCTGCCGACCTTGCGGGCGGCATCGGCATCGCGCACGTCGGCGAGCTGCACGGGGCCATAAGTCTTGTGCAGCCGGTTGGACGCTGACAGCGTGTTGGCCATTTTCGATGATATCTCGGCAACACGTTGCCCCCCAGCGCCTCAGTTGCACCAGAGCGGCGGAAAGCGGCAAGCTGGCGCCTTTCCTGGTCACCGAACACCTTGGCGCACCTCCCGGAAATCGTCGCCCAGCGTATCTTTCGAGTAGTCCGCTCCGGATCGGTTGCGAAAGACCCGCACTGCAGCCATTGGCTCGGCGGGCAAGCCGGCCAGATAGGCCTGCAGCAGGCGTGCCGTGCGCGAGCTGAGC
>Ga0075418_10011222_pt1 | contig 10008 bp, 10 predicted proteins | sample SoiMetdeltSBSDD2_FD_81776 | JGI IMG/M metagenome (GOLD analysis project Ga0075418, IMG submission 81776) | Bulk soil microbial communities from a Populus tree surrounding site in Tennessee, USA - Soil MetaG P. deltoides SBSDD2 | ecosystem: Environmental > Terrestrial > Soil > Tree plantation...
AGGCACGCCGTCGATGAGTCCAGATGATCTTAAATTGCGTGCTTGAGGCGCTCTAAAATATCTGTCCATGAACCGGCTGTAGCAACCGATCGGGTTGGCTCGTCTTTCTCCTCCCTCGCCCACGAATGTCCGCTTTTGGCCCAAAGCGGACATCCCGCAAGTGCGCGACGCCACTTTAGACAGCCGTGTTTCGACAAGATAATAAAGCTCACAGGCTCATCATCTTGACCCGGCAATAAGCTCGATGAAGCTCGTTTTCACTGTTGTTGCGATTTTGCTCGCGCAACAAATAGCCTTACCTTTTGCAAGTCCTTGGTGTGGCCTCCGTCGTCCTTGTCGGTCTTGGTTTTTGAATCGATGCCCGCCGGCCGCACCGCATTTATGGCATGCATGACATTGTCGGGGCCAAGTCCGCCAGCGATGATGACGGGAAGATGCACGCTCTCTACGATCTTTCGATCGATCTCCCAGCTGTGGGTTATACCAAGCGCTCCTATCTGTCTGTCCCCGGGCCGATGGCTGTCTAGAAGCAGCATGTCGGCGATTCCATCGTAGCTCTTGGCGATGGCAATACTTTCGTCGCCAACCACTGGAATACTTCGCATCACAGTGAGAGGGCCGCATTGCTTCTTGAGGTCTTGCACCGTCGACGATGTGAGCAGATCGGTTGACGCGCCAAGATGTAGGACGGCAGGTTTCAGTTCTGCTATGACATACTCGATGAAGCGCACATTAGAAGATAGCAACAGCGCCGCGCTCTTGGATGTTGACGGAATGGCGGAAAATATAAGCCGTGCATCATCAATGGTGCGCTCGCGCGGAAATGAGCCATCTCCGACTAAGACTCCGATGTGATCAACGCCCAGATTCCCGAGCGCATTTGCCTCCTCGGGACTTGAAATCTCATAAATCTGAACAAGCATCTATGATCGTTGCATTGAAGCGGCGTACCTGGCTGGCACCAGTGAATTAACCGGCAGGAAAGTCCGCTTTTGACCCAAAAGCCGACCAATTAGTAGAATATTGAATGTCGGCGGTTCGTGTGAGGACACTGCTATTTGCACAGGTTTGCGGCCGCAACACCGACTTGTACGATTCGAGCTTTGTCGACCCCGGCAACACCTACGTATTTGAAAATCTGGTCATCGATTTCGCGCTTGCGCGCACCCTGGATCACGACGTCCTTGCTGCCGTTGAGTAGTGGCCAAAATGCGGACGCTTGCGGTTCCTTTGCTGCGTCCGGGCTGAAAGTGAAGTCCACCCCCGTATTGGTCAAATAAGCGTGGCCCGCAGCATCGGTGATCCAGAACTCCTGGATGGCCGATCTTTCAGCGATGCTTTTCAAAATCGCATTGATTGCGTCGCGCGTCATGCCTGCTTTTTCCGCGAGAGCCACAAAATGTGCTGCCAACAGAGCTTCGCCAACCATGTGCCGGCCCACCGTGTCCTCACAATCTGCAGCTTGTAAGGGCGAAGCGCCGGTTAAGAGCGCGAGAGGAAAGACAAACATCGCAATCAGGATTCGGGTCATCAGCATGGTGCAGGTCCTATGTAAATTCGGCGGCGAGAAGAATAGCACTTAGTTCCTGAGGTCGCTGGATACGGCAACTTCATTTGCTATGGGCACAAGGCGCACCGCCAGGCCCTCATCGCACGCGCCGACGAGATGATTGAATAATGTCCGCTGTTGGCCCTTAAGAGACATTTGAAAGACAGTGCGTGATTTTCGGGGCTTAACCTCGTCATCTGCTGTCATTTCTTGCAGGCCACTTGTAGTAGTCTCTCTAGGTAAGTGCTTGGAAGCCGAAAAAGGGACGGCCTATGCCCTCACTGATTCCGAATTTCGAGACCTTGGAGAGGAGGCTTGCACGCTTGCCCGTGGTGACGCATCGAGCCCACGAAGTTGTACTAACCGCCGGTTCCAAGACGGGCGAGCTGCTTTTCCTCAGGAGTGGCGCTGTGGAGGTCGTCAAGGACGGGGTGCAGATCGCCAGCGTGTCGGCACCCGGCTCGGTGTTCGGCGAACTGGCCGTCCTCCTGGACCAGCCCCATACGGCAGACGTGAGGACTCTGGAGCAATCTGAGTTCTATGTCGCCAACGCGCAGGCAACGCTTGCTGTCAATCCGACCGTTGCACTCTACGTCTCCGCGATGCTTGCGCGACGTCTCGACTCTGCCAACCGATCGCTTATGGAGGTTAAGCACCAGCTGAAAGCTGGCGAGCCTCCTAGCGTGATCGGCAAGGCGGTCGAGAAGATAGAGGAACTGTTGAGCTACAGCGGCCGAGATCCAACTTAATGGTGATCTGCGCCAATCCGGCGACGCCAGTCCGGGGGATGGCGCGAAGCACGGCGCCTGTCTATTTGATGGCAAGTTGTCATTGCATCGGATGATAAAGTTGGCTGGCGCAATGTCCGCTTCTGGCCCAAAGCGATCCACCTGGTTAGCTCCAATGTCCGCTTTCGGGGGTAAAGCGGATATGGTCTGACCCCGCCAGCCGCAGACGCTATTTCCCCCTAGGGCGACCGCGATTTTGCGATGATATTACTTCCCGAAAGTTTGCCCATCTCGTATCAGACGGCTTACCGTTGATATAGCTGACTTCGGAGTTCGGCCACTTGCCGGTCATATAGAGCCAAGCAAGACGACTTGCCGAATAAGGCCGACCACCAATGCGAATTTGATGGTAACCCCTGCCATTTTTTGCGCCGGCTCTAGCGCCAACAGGAGCGCGACTGCCGGCGCTCACCTTCCACCGAAATATTCCGGTTGTAGGAGCGTAACTTAGGATTTTGCGAAGTCGTTTAGCGGTCAGCATGGGCAACCAAGATATCTCTCGAAACGCACGGCAACGTCGGCAAACCAACCAAAGATGGCACAAGTCCAGCAATGCTTGGAATGGGAGATAGTTCCTGTCGAAGACCAAAACGTTCCCCTAACGGACCGCGAAGCTCATCAATGTCCGCTTTTGGCCCATAGGGGGACATCCCTAGCTGCACCGCACATGTCCGCTTTCGGGGGTAAAGCAGACATGGCCCATTGCAGCACAAATGTCCGCTTTTGACCCAAAGCGGACATTCATTGCGCCGTACTTTATGGCGCTGATGACTGAAATCGATGGCCAAGCAAATCGAAACCGCCCGGCGTTTCGTCCGCTGGGCGGCCGTATGGTCACCGCATCAGTTCACCGCGAAGCAGTAAAGCAAGCCGGCGCCGCCGGTGCTCTTCAACGCCTCCGGGCTGCAACCGCGCGAGGGATGCGCCGAATTCCACGAGTGCGCCGGCGCATCGTCGCGTAGGCCCAGGCGGTCGCTGTGACCCACGATGGCCGAGCCTTCGCCGCTCTTGGTCCAGTTGCCGCAAGTCGCATCCTTATCCGGCGGTGGCGCACGGCCGTCTTCCGTCGAGCCAGTGAGGATGTCGTGCTGGGTGCCGACAAAGAACCGCCCAGGAATGTGCCGCCCGTTTTCCGCCAAGGAATTCTCCAGGCTGATTTTATTGCTGGAATGCAAATCCTCGACATTGGCTGCGATCTGGACCCCGTTGACATTGACCCACGGGCCCCTGCCGATCCTGTCGCGAGCGTTCACCGCCGTCGCCCCGCCGGTGGCTTGCACGCTGAGATAGGCGTGCCAGGTCTTGGAGCCGGCGCCGACCTTGGCTGCCAGGTCCTGGCAATGCTTATCGGCACCGGCGAGGCCGCCGAAGTCGGCGCCCTTGGGTCCGCCGACGCTGCTGACGAAGAACGTCACGTTGGGATATTCGGACGGCAGCGGTTGCGCCTGCATTTCTCCGGTCAGAACGAAAGGCGCAAGCGTGGCGACTGCGAAAGCAACTGCAAGCTTCATGGATTTCTCTCCGCTGGGTGCTGATCGATCTCGCCTGAGAACTAACCCCAAGCCGGCCGATTTCTTTCATAATCGAATTGCTTGGCAGCCTTCGGCAAGGTTGAGTTCTGGTCTTGCGATCAAGTGTTTGTGACGACTCGTGACGACACGCGGCGCCTCGAAGGGGTGCATGTCTGCTATTGGCCCAAAGCGGACATAGAGCTTAGTCGGCGACATCGCCCGCACCACCCGAATTTACGCAGTCTTTATTCGACCTCTGTGAGGTCGAAAGCAACAAGCTGCGCTGCAGTAGACATCTAAAAGCAGCGCGGCATGAACAAAGAACTCGTCAGTCGCATGATTGCATCCAGCGCGAGCAATAGCAGGCGCGTCTCATCCCCACTTCCCGAGCTATGTGCGTGTGAACCTGAGGAAGCACTCGCACGTTTGCAAGCAAGCAGGAGCGGTTTGACGGAAGACCAGGTCGAGACACGCCGGAAGCAATATGGTCCGAATGAGGTAACTCATGAAAAGTCAGCCACTTGGTACCAGCAATTATTCCATGCGTTTCTGACGCCATTTAATGGGGTGCTGTTTGCCGTAAGTGTGGTTTCCCTATTTTCCGATGTCATCTTTGCTGCTCCGGAAGATCGTTCGTTCAGGACAATTATTGTCCTCATCACGATGATCCTGCTCAGCACGCTGCTGCGGTTTTGGCAGGAGTTTCGGTCCAATAAAGCGGCCGAAGAGCTGAAAGCGATGGTGACTTCAACTGCGGCTGTGCTGCGCGCTGGCAAGGACCGACCACAGGAATTACCGATATTCGATCTCGTTCCTGGCGACATCGTCTACCTGTCTGCAGGTGACATGGTCCCTGCAGACGTTCGGCTGCTTTCCGCCAAAGATCTGTTCGTCAGCCAAGCGATGTTAACTGGGGAATCCATCCCGCTTGAAAAACACGCGGTGCCGCCAAATAAGACGGCCCAGGCTGTCGATATCTCGAAAAATGTTTTAGAGCGCGAGACAGCCTGCTTTATGGGCACCAACGTCGTGAGCGGGACGGCAGTCGCTTTGGTCGCGGCTACCGGGGATGCCACCAATTTCGGCGCGATGGCAAAAGAAATTGTAGGTGCGCGACCACTCACCAGTTTCGACAAAGGCATCAGTAAAGTCAGCTGGATGCTGATCAGATTTCTCATGGTGATGACACCGCTTGTATTTTTCATCAATGGCATCGACAAAGGCGACTGGTTGCAATCGTTGCTGTTTGCCGTATCTGTCGCGGTCGGATTGACGCCTGAAATGCTTCCGATGATCGTCACCACGAACCTCGCAAAAGGTGCGGTGACGATGGCGCGGCGCAAGACCATCGTGAAACGGTTGAACGCAATCCAGAATTTCGGTGCGATGGACATTCTGTGCACTGACAAAACCGGCACGTTAACCCAGAACAAGATCATCCTTGAAAGACATCTAGATATTCACGGGCAGGACGATCTACGCGTTCTCGAATACGCCTGGTTGAACAGCTACAATCAAACTGGATTGAAAAATTCGCTTGATGTAGCTGTGCTCGAATTTGCTCTGCAACACGAGCTTGTCGATAAGCTGAAACATTATCGGAAAATCGACGAAATCCCATTCGATTTCGTGCGCCGCCGCATGTCAGTTGTCATACGCGACGGTGACAATCAGAACCTCATGGTCTGCAAGGGTGCAATTGAGGAAGTGTTGCCTCTATGCGTCTCTGCCCACGATCAGAAGTCCGAGGCAACAGGTGGCGTCGTGCCCTTCACGCCGGACATGCGCAAGGAGGTTCGCCGCATTACCCGAAAGCTAAACCAGGACGGTTTGCGCGCACTGGCGGTGGCATATAAGTGGCTTCCACCTGAAGAGCGCACTTACACAGTCCAAGACGAAAACGATTTGGTGCTCTCGGGGTACATTGCGTTCCTTGATCCTCCGAAGGAAACCGCACGGGAAGCAATTGCCGTACTGATGGAGCATGGCGTTTCCGTCAAAATTATTACCGGCGATAACGAGGTGGTTACAAAGAAAATCTGCAAGGAAGTGGGGCTGCCGATAGAACATGCAATGCTCGGAAAGGATTTGGAAAAATTATCTGATGTTCAATTAGAAGAGGCAGCTGAGCGAACGACTATTTTTACAAAGATGTCGCCTGTACAGAAGTCGCGCGTGATCCGCGCGTTGCAAAGACGCGATCACACGGTCGGATACCTTGGCGACGGCATCAATGATGCTGCTGCACTTAAGGATGCGTATGTGGAATTTCGGTGGATACCGCGGTCGATATCGCCAAGGAGTCGGCAGATATCGTTTTGCTCGAGAAGAGCCTTTTGGTGCTCGAAGAAGCGGTTGCGGAGGGCCGCAGGACGTTTGCCAACATCATCAAATATATAAAAATGACAGCAAGTTCAAATTTCGGCAACGTGTTCAGCGTATTGATCGCCAGCATCTTTCTGCCGTTCTTGCCAATGCTGCCAATTCAGTTGTTGGTTCAAAATCTACTTTACGACGTTTCGCAAGTGTCGATCCCATGGGACGATGTCGATGAAGACTATCTCAAGCAGCCACGGAAGTGGGACGCGAGCGGTATTGCGCGCTTCATGGTGTTCATCGGTCCAATTAGTTCTATTTTCGATGTCGTGACATTTTTGGTGATGTGGAACGTGTTCGCGGCCAATACGGTAGAAAAGCAATCGCTCTTCCAAACCGGATGGTTCGTCGTCGGGTTGCTCACGCAGACGCTGATTGTGCATATGATCCGCACGCAACACATCCCGTTTTTTCAAAGTCGGGCAGCTACGCCTGTTATCTTGTTAACTGCCAGCATCATGGCGTTCGGCATTTACCTGCCGTTCTCACCATTGGGTGAGCATTTGGGGATGGTGACGTTGCCGCCGGCGTATTTCATTTGGTTGGTTGGAATTTTGTCGAGTTATTGTTTGCTTACGCAACTGGTGAAAACGGTTTACATCCGCCGCTTTGGACAGTGGTTGTAATGTCCTAAACCGCGCACCGCATTGCGCGAAGTAGGGAGAGATGGGTCATGAGAGCCTTTATTTCTGCATGCATTGCAGCAATCGCCATCGCAGTCATAGGCGCACTTTTGCTCAGCGGCATTCAAGAGTCGGCTGATCACGCGTTTTCGACTTCGGGTGTGCGGCTTGGCCAGTAATGCCCTCTGATGTCCGCTTTAGCCTGCTCCAACGGCCCCGGTTCAACCCATGGAACCAATTCACCCCTTGTGCGTTACGGGCCACCGAGCCGTCCGCCCGCGTTTGCTTTATCGCGGAGCCTGGGACCATGTGGACCACGCTTTTTACGGTTAGCGTCTGATCGCCGCCTCGTTGGACTTGGCGGCATTGTCCTCAATTTGCCCAGCGGTGCGCATTGAAGACATCCAGCGATGCTGTGGTCGGCGCGATCAACGCTGGAGGCGGCTTAGTACAAAAAGGAGGACGTCATGAATGAATGGAGCAATGCCAAGCTTTGCGACGTCGCCAATCTCGTCCTTGGAGTAATCCTTTTGGCGTCGCCTTGGATCTTTGGCTTCCCTAGTGGCGCCGCGTCGCAGAACGCCGTTGTCTTTGGGATTGTCATTGCGGCGATATCTATTGCCGCATTGGCCGCGTTTACCGTCTGGGAAGAATGGCTCAATCTAATCATGGGCGTGTGGGTCTTGGTTGCGCCCTGGGTGGTCGGTTTTGCGGGAACTACGGCGATGTATGTCCACATCGTCATTGGCGTCATCGTTGCCGTTCTTGCCGCGCTCGAAAGCTGGCTTCTTTATCCGCGCCCGCCGCGACACACTGCGGCCAGCTGATTGTGGACGACGGATTCACAAGCTAACGGCCGTGGTGTTTGCTTTCTATTGGCGGACGCCGCGCGCCCGTAGCGCATGGCCGGGTGCGCCGACGAATGTCCGCTTTCGGGGGTAAAGCGGACATGCTCGGACATCGCAGAATGTCCGCTAATGACATACAGCGGACATCGTTCAAATAATGACATTCATCACGCGGAACCGTGATCCTATGTAAAAATTGGATACCCTGTGCATTGGGTATCCCCTGTCGCGAGCGGAGCGAAACATGAGGGAAATGCATGACCTTCTGAAGTGTGAGATCAAAGTGCTGACGTTTGACCAATACGGCACCATTGTCGATATGCAGACAGGCCTTACTGAGGCCGTGACGCCGTTCCTGAAACAAAAGGGCTGGGATGGAAAACCGAACAATTTCGTTGCCTGGTGGCGCCGCACGCATTTCGAGAATTCGATGATCGACGCACTATGCGACCGTGGGCATACGCCGTACCGGCAGATCGGACACCGCGCGGTCTCATACGTCATGGATCGCTGTGGCATTACTTACACGCAAAAGGAGGTGAGCTGGCTCGTGAGCGAAATTGAGAAACTCAAGCCATTTCCCGATGTTATCGCTGCTCTCGAGAAGCTTCGGGCCAAGGGATACAAGCTGACCATTCTGTCAAATGGCGACCGAGACATGCTCAAAGCTGCCGGACCGTACATTGGCTTTCCGTTCGATCACGTCATTTCGGTGCAGGAAGCCGGCTATTTCAAGCCGCACTGGAAGACTTATGCGAAAGCGGAGGAGATCATTGGTCATGATCGCTCCAGCATCTTGTTTGTCGCCAATCACGCCTTCGATTGCATCGGCGCGAAGTCTTATGGGATGCGACTGCATTCATCGACCGCCGCAAGCGGCCATTTGGCCAAACGCCACATCAGCCTGATCTCATTGTTGCTAATTTCGCCGAGTTGGCAGCCGCGCTTACGTGAGGAGCCAGTCATGCGACCTCTCGAAGGCATCCGCGTACTTGACCTCACGAGAGTACTCTCCGGGCCCTACTGCACCATGATGCTCGGCGATCTTGGTGCGGAGGTGATCAAGGTTGAACGGCCGGGCGAAGGTGACGATACCCGTGCTTTTGCGCCTCCATTTCAAGGCGACCAGGCCGCCTATTTCCTCTCCATCAATCGCAATAAGAAGAGCATTACGCTCGATATGAAGAGCGAGCGCGGCAAGGACATTCTCTGGCAACTCGTGGAGATGTCGGACGTGCTGGTTGAGAACTTTCGCCCCGGTGCCATGGAACGGCTCGGTTTCGGATATGAGGCTGTGCGGGCCCGACGTCCAGCGATGATCTATTGCTCCATCTCTGGCTTTGGCGACAGCGGACCGCAAAAGAATCGAGCCGGCTACGATGTAATCGTCCAAGGCGAGGCCGGAATAATGGATCTGACTGGACCACGCGATGGACCACCGCACAAGGTTGGTACTTCCATAGCTGACCTCGTGTCCGGGCTCACAGCAGCCCAAGGCATCCTCGCCGCGCTCTATTCAGCCAGGATCGACGGACGCGGGCAGCAAGTGCATGTCTCGATGTACGAAGCAGTTGCCGCCCTTCTGACTTTTAACGCGAGTATTTATTTTGCAACGGGAAATTCGCCAAGGCGGCGAGGCAACGAACACGCCACCATTGTTCCCTACGAAACATTCGAAGCCTCTGACGGGTGGATCAACCTCGGTGTCGCGAATGACGATATATGGCGCCGCTTTTGTGTCGCGGCTGGTATGGCAGAATTAGCGATTGACCGGCGATTTGCGACTGCGCCCGACCGAGTTCGGAACCGCGACGCCTTGATTCCGATGATAAAGACGATGTTTAAGGATCGCTCGCGGGACGAATGGCTAAAACGGCTCGATGATGGCGGCGTACCATGCGGAGCCATTCGAACAGTTGCTGAGGTCTGCGACAGCGATGTCCTGCGCACCCGGCATATGATTGCCGAGATGTCGCACGCGAGTGCTGGCACTGTGAAGGGAATTAAAAGTGCCATTCACCTGAGCGAAACGGTCCTCGATACCTATAACGCTCCCCCTAAGCTTGGACAGCATACGCACGAAGTGCTCACTACACTCCTTGGCTACACCAGTGACGAACTGGATGTGCTGGCACGCGAGGGCGTAGTTTAAAGCTATGGACCAACAACGGATGTCCGCTTCTGGCCCAAAGCGGACATTCCTTTTTGCACCGCATATGTCCGCTTCTGGGGGTAAAGCGGACATGACGTTTTGCGGCGCACATGTCGGCTTTTGAGCTAGGAACAGCAGGGAGCTGGTTAGCGCGCCCACCC
>Ga0075418_10011223_pt1 | contig 10008 bp, 9 predicted proteins | sample SoiMetdeltSBSDD2_FD_81776 | JGI IMG/M metagenome (GOLD analysis project Ga0075418, IMG submission 81776) | Bulk soil microbial communities from a Populus tree surrounding site in Tennessee, USA - Soil MetaG P. deltoides SBSDD2 | ecosystem: Environmental > Terrestrial > Soil > Tree plantation...
GCCAGGCGTACGGCCGTGGTCCCAGACAATCAGGATGTTCGAAGTTCCGTTGCCATTGGTCAACTCGCCGAGCGACCGGCCGTTTGGCCCGCCGCTGACATAGTTCATGGCATAGCTGCACTGGTACTCTTGCCCAGTCGCCGGGTCGCGGCCCTTCGGGCACTTGAAGATCTTGCGGTTGCCCTCCACGTACGGCCACAACAGCCCGGCCGGGTAGCCGCCGTTGCTGTAGGTGTTATCAGGGTTCATGCTTCCCTGGGCGTTGGTCGTGGTCGAGGGGGCGGGGCGGTTGTCATACGGCGCCCACCAGATTTCGCCGGGGCCGGTCCAGGTCGTGGGCGAGGCCAGAGAGTAGCAATTGACATCGACCCCGCCGCTCGTGTCGCAGACTCGGTAGCGCGGAAAGGTCCCGAGTGCGTCGTGGTAGTTATGAATAGCCAGGCCGATCTGGTGCAAGTTGTTGGCACACTGGACGCGCGCCGCGGCGTCGCGGACCTTCTGGACGGCGGGCAGGAGCAGGCCGATCAGGATGGCCATGATTGCGATGACGACCAAGAGCTCAATGAGAGTAAAGGCGCGTCGTGTCATGCGTTGTCTCCTGACGGCCCTTTGGGAGCGTTATGTCTGGTTGGGAATAACGCTCAGCAATAGGCTAGAGACAAGCAGCGACTCGTCCAGGCTGATCTCGCGACACATCACAGCCAACAGGAAGCCCCATGCTCAGCGCGCGCAACCAGTTCGCGGGGATCGTGAAGTCGGTCAAGCTTGGCGGGGTGATGGCGGAGGTCGTGGTGGCCATTGACGGACTGGAGATCGTCTCGGTGATCACGCGTGCGTCGGCCGAGGCGCTGGACCTGCAGGTGGGGGACAAGGTGAAGGCGATCGTCAAGTCAACGGCAGTGCTGATTGACAAGCGGTAGGGTTGGCCTGATGTGGCGGAGCCCGACGCGCCAAGCGCGGGAGAGGCCGGCGTCGCCCTCGCTTGGCGCGTTGGGGTCCGCCGGCCTCGTGCGTGACTCGCTGGCCGATTAACGCCAGCCGAACCCGAAGCCCATGAAGTTAAAGTACCGCCCAGTGCTGTAGGCCGGGTAGGTGTACGCCGGAGTCACGTACGTTGCCGGCATCACCGAACCAGGCGCGGTGTAGTACGTCGTCCCGTTCGTATACATCGGGGTCGAGTAATACCGCCCCCCCAGGGGGCCCGTCCACGTGTAGGTGTAGGCCGCGGGCACGACTGTCGTCGTGGTGGCTGGGGGCACGACGTAGCTGCCCGTGACGACCCCGGTCGTGGTCGTTGCGGGCATTGGGGTCGTGGTGGCCGCGGCCGGCATCACGCCCGGCGTGGCCGTGGAAATCACGGGTGCGGGCATGACGGTGGCGCCCGGCTCGACGGTTCGCCAGCGCATGAGGCCGAGCGGTCCCGTCCGTTCAACGACCGTGTAGCCCGAGGCGGGCATCGGGCTGGTGAGATAGCCGCCCGTGACGGCGCCTGTGGTCGCCGGCATCGGGGTCGTTGCCGCTGCCGGGACCACCGCGGACGCAGTCATCGCCGGCGGCGGGATCACGGTCGGCGCGGGTTCGACGGTTCGCCACCGCATGAAGCCGAGCGGGCCTGTCCGTTCGACAACGGTGTAGTTCCCGTACATCGGGCTGCCGGCGTACATCGGCCCACCGATCAGGGTCCCCGACATATAGGTCGGCGTCGCGGGGACGGCGGTTATGGGGGCACTGCCGCAAGGGGTGGCCTGGGCGTTCACGACGACGGGCAACAAAGCCACCAAAACCAGGGCGAACAACACTCGCGTGCGCATACCTAATCCCTCCTGAAAAAGGTTCCGGCGGGGGCGGCGTCCTGGGCCGTCGGTCCTTCCTGGAGAAGTCCCCGCAACGCGAAACGGGCGCGCAGCTGGCGCCGGGGTTTTTTCTATGGGGAATGAATTTGGAATCGGGAGAAAAATGACTGGATTCGCCAAGCCGGTTCCTTCAACTGATGCCGCGGCAAGATCTTAGAGCATCCATAACCGCTGCTGTAGATGTTTTGCATGCTGTCCATTGGTCCGAAGAACCTGGCCGGCAGGGTGAGAACGAGCTTCCCGATTGCCACCTCGTTGATCGCGATGCGCTTCCACGCGGGCTGCACATGCTTGCCGTCGCTCAGCGGCTCCGCGATCACCGCGATCACCTGTGCAACCAGTCGGCCAGCCGCGCCCGGAGTTCGGCAGCTAGAGAATGGTCCCCGAGAGGATCAGAGCGGCCACGGAGAAGTAGATCACGATGCCGGTCACATCGACCAGGGTCGCGACGAAGGGAGCGGAACTGGTGGCCGGGTCGAAGCCCAGTCTCCGCAGCGCGAAGGGGAGCATGCTCCCGGTCAACGAACCGAATAGGACCACGCCGATCAGGCTCAGCCAGACGGTCAGGCCGACCAGGAGGTAGTGCGGGCCATAATCGAACAGGCCGGCGTGCTGCCAGGCGAACACGCGGACGAACCCGATCAGGCCGAGCCACGTGCCGAGAACGAACCCCGACCGCAACTCCCGACCGAGTACGCGCCACCAGTCCGCGAGCTTCACCTCGGTCAGTGCCAGCGACCGGACGATCAGCGTGGCCGCCTGCGAGCCGGAGTTCCCGCCGCTCGAAATAATGAGCGGGATGAACATCGCGAGCACGACGGCCTTTTCAATTTCTCCCTCGAAGTAGCCCATCGCGGTGGCTGTGAACATCTCGCCTAGGAAGAGGATCGACAGCCAGCCGCCGCGCTTTTTGAGCATCTGAACTAGCCCGACGTCCAGGTACGGGCCGTCGAGGGCCTCCATGCCGCCGATCTTCTGGATGTCCTCGGTGGCTTCCCGTTCGGCGACGTCGAGGATGTCGTCGGCCGTGATGATTCCGAGCAAATGGCCTTCGCGATCGACCACGGGAAGGGCGGCCCGGTCATATTTCTCAAAGGCTCTCACCGCTTCCTCGCGATCGGTCGTCGCAGGAATCGAGACGAGCGGCCGGTCCGGGATGTCGATCACGCGGGCGTCCGGGTCGGCGAGGACCAGCGTGCCGAGGCGGAGTTCCTTCAAGAGGACGCCCACGTCGTCCACCACGTAGAGGACAGCCAGCGTCTCCTGGTCCCGACCGGCACGGCGAATATGCGCGAGCGCCGCGGCCACGGTCATGTTGGGGCCCAGCGACACGTAGCGCGGTGTCATGTACCGGCCGACGGACTCCGGCGGGAAACCCAACAGGTCGCGAGCCGATTTCAGCTCATCCGGCGACAGGGCGTCGAGGATGCGACGTGTCACCTCGGCGGGCAATTCTTCCAGCAACCGGGCCTGATCGTCGGGAGTCATCGCGGCCAGGACGGTTCGCATCTGGTCGTTGGTCAGCGACCGGAGCAGCCTCTCCTGATGATCGCGTGGCAGGTAGGCAAAGACCTGGCCGGCCCGGTCGCGGGGCAACAGGCGGAAGATGGCTGCATCATCGTCGTCCGGCACGCGGACTAGTAACTCCGCGACGTCGGACGGGTCCAGGCGGGAGAGGGCGTCGCGGACGACCTCCCAGTGCCGCTCGCGGATCAGCATCTGGATGTCCGGGGCAAGGAGACTGGCGAACCTGGCCATCACGGCTCCTGTGAAGCGACGACTTATCGGCCCCTCTCTCGGTACGTCGCGGCAAAGGCGCGAGGTCTGCGGCGCACAAAAAAGGCCCCGGTCATTGGACCGGGGCCGTCGGTGGGTTGGCCGGGATCATCTAACCCTTGACGACCAGTTTCCACGGGTCGCGGTAGGCCTTCGTGACCATCGCCGCGGCTTGCCTGTCGCCGATGATCTGCTCCTTCACTGGGTCCCAGGTGATCTTTCGGCGGGTACGGATCGCGATGTTGCCGAGGTGGCAGACGGTTGCCGACCGGTGGCCGATCTCGGCCTCCGCGATCGGGGCCTTGCGGGACTTGATGCAGTCGAACCAGTTCGTGTGGTGATTCTTGCTCGCGTAAAGGTGGACGTCCGTGTCCTTTAACTCGTCCTTGAGTATCTCCGTGGGATCGGAAGTGATCTTCGATCGATCGACGAAGATCGCCCCCTTTTCGCCGACAAAGGTGCAGCCGCCGGGCATGGTCGCCTTGTCCTGGTTCCCGCAGATCACCTTGACCCCGTTCGGATACGTGTAGGTGATTAGGCACTTCTCCGGCGTTTCGAACCAGTGGTCCTTGTTGTATGTCGCGGTTCCCTCGATGGTCGTCGGGCCGGATTCGTCCATGCCCAGGGCCCACTGCGTGATGTCCAGGTGGTGGGCGCCGAAGTTGGTGACCTGTCCGCCGGAGTAATCCCAAAAGAAGCGGAACAGGTAGTGGACGCGGTGCTGGTTGTACGGCCGCTGCGGCGCGGGCCCGAGCCACATGTCGTAGTTCAATTCGGCCGGCGCGTCGGAGTCCGGGACTGGCTTCTTGGCCCGGTCAATCCAGTTCGGTCCGGGGATGCCGACGCGGACTTCCTTGATCTTGCCGAGTCGCCCGGAGCGGACGTACTCGCACGCGCGGCGGAAGCGATCGTCGGACCGCTGCTGGCTGCCGGTCTGGAGGATGCGCTTGTTCCGCCGGACCGCTTCCACGATGCTGCGCCCTTCGGCGATGGTGAGCGTGAGCGGCTTCTCGCAATAGACGTCCTTGCCGGCGTTGCAGGCGTCTACCGAGAGCAGGGCGTGCCAGTGGTCCGGGACGGTGATGACGACCGCGTCCACGTCCTTGCGGTCAAGGATGCGTCGGTAGTCGCCCGCGGTAAAGGGTGCGTTGCCGCTTTCTTTCTCGACGAACGACGCCCCCGCGGCCAGGTACTTCGAATCCACGTCGCAAACGGCGACGCAGTTCTTGGCGTGGAACTTCAGATTGTTCTTCGGTCCGCCCTGGTTGCCAACTCCGATTGCCGCGGTGCGTATCCGCTCCGACGGTGGCGGTGTGTCGGCGCCGCGGGCCTGCGGAAACGGCGGCAGGAAATAGGTAATGCCCCCAGCGGACACGGACGCAGCCGCGGTCCGCAGGAACGCGCGACGAGAGAGGGACATTGAGGTGCTCCGGTCGTGGCTTTCAGCTGGCGCTAGGCGGACAGGTGTGTTTGGGAAGAATGCTACTTCGGACGACCCCGGAAGGCGAGAAAAAGTCCGGATTCCACGACCATGTAACGCTTGCGATTTTTTCACACTACCGACCTAGCAGTCCCGGTCGGGCGGAGATACAAATCTGTCCACCAGCCAGGATTGAAGCGATTTGCGCGGCTCGTCGGTGCGATCGCGACGCACTGTAATGGGTCGGCGATCGTGTAAGGTCCCGGCGGGAAGCTGACTCTTCAAGTCTAGGGTGTCGAGTTCCAGTGTCGTTTAGCGTCGTTGAGGTGAACGGCTCGCGACGGTGTGGGCCGCGATCCAACCCCTGGGAGATTCCTCGCGCCGGCTCCGCGGTCGGAACTGCCGGCATCCCGGTTCCGGGACGGTCTCCCCATTTCTGAACGGAGGTTTCCATGAAGGCAGCGCGATTCTGGTGTATGGCGGTGACGGCCGGGCTGTTTCTGGCAGCCGGTGCTCGGGCTCAGGACCAGCCCAAGCCCGGTCCCGAGCACGACGTGCTCAAGAAGCTCGAGGGGACGTGGGACGCCACAATGAGTTTCGCCGGGATGGAGTCCAAGGGGACCATGGTCTGGAAAATGGATCTCGGTGGGCTGTGGCTAACCAGCAATTTCGAAGGCGACTTCGGCGGCATGAAGTTCCACGGCCGGGGATTTGATTCCTACGACCCGATGAAGAAAAAGTATGTCGCCGTCTGGGTCGATTCGATGTCCACGTCCCCGATGACCATGGAGGGAACCTACGACAAGGACTCGAAGACGCTGACAATGGCGGGTGAAGGACCCGGCATCGACGGAAAACCCACGAAGCACAAGATGGAGTCCCAGATCAAGGACGACAACACTGTCGTCTCGAAAATGTCCATGGGCGAGGGCGCGGGTGCGATGACGTTCGAGATCGTCTATAAGCGGAAGAAGTAGACCATTGCCGCTCGCGACAGCGAAAACAGAGAACGGCCGGCGAATGCCGGCCGTTCGTCGTTTGATTGAATGTTTGTGCGTCTGGATGTGCGCAAAAAAATGGCCGGGGGTGTCGCCCACATCACCCACCGGCCGAGCGGCTGGCCTCGCGGCCAACTCGCTTACCCCAACTTTACGCACCCACTTTTGATCGATCAAGACCCCCGACCGATAATACTTACCATCGTTCCCTAGATGCTCATCATTTCAGGACTTCCGACTTAAACCGGCTGTCGAGATCGGTATCGCATCGACAATTGCTCGAATATCAGAAGTCCGTTCGACGCCGAGGTTAGCCGAAGTCGAAGAGCAACACTCCTGGCCCATGTCCGCGGACCCAGGTGTCACTCCTTCTTCGGGACGATCTCGGATCGCTTGCCCACCGTGACTTCGAGCGTCATGTCCTTGTCGCCCCGCTTGATGCCGACTTTGATCTTGTCGCCGGGTTTGTGCTTCGAGATCTCCTTGACCGTGGCCTCTAGGTCCTCCGGCTGGACGTTGTCCTTGATCTTGTAGTCGTCGATTTTCACGATCACATCGTCCGGCTTGAGTCCGGCCTTCTCCGCCGGGCTTCCGTTCAGGGGTTTGACAACCACGATTTTCCCGTCGTCGATTTTGATCTCGACGCCGATGGAGCCTTCGTCCTCGGCGCGTGCCGCGGGCCCAAAGACAAGCACTCCGGCAAGAGCGAACGTCGCAAGCAAACGCATGGTGAACTCCTTTCCGGATGGATTGCGGCCGGCACGGCGGCCAGCCAGTGTCGAGGCTACAGCGCACGGGTAATGTTCGCCAGGGTCCGCCACCCGGCCAACCTAGCAAACTCGCCTTGCCCAGGTTTCCTGCCACGGTATAGTCCCGCCGCTTCTGGGACCCGGGCGGGCGCCACGAGGGGCGTATGTTCGCGCACACACTACTATGGGCCGCGGTTGGACTCGGCGCGCCACCGGACGCGACCGGCCCACGGCTCGAGAAAGGCCTGGAGGTCCGCTGGACCGGGACCTTCACCGAGGCGAGCTTCCGTCCCGGTGTCCGGGCTATCCGCAACTATGACGTGGACACCCGGCTGTTCGTCCTCGACACCGGCGACTACGGGGCGGACGCAATCTTGTTCACCCGCGTCTTCCTCAAGCCCGACCGCAAGGCCTCCGACCCGCCGGCCGGGATCGTCCGCCTCGACATGATCCGGATCGACCCGCGGGGACGCGTTTCGGTTTTGCCCTCGCCCGCCGACCCGGATAACCCGACCCCGAAGGCGCGTCCCTGGCCGATGATTCAACTCCAGGGACTGCCGTTGCACGAGGCCGGGATGTTCGTCGAGCATCCGGACAAGCCGCTGAAGCCGGGCCTGGTCTGGTCCCGCGACGAGACTGGCCGCCCACAAGTGTCGTGGAAAGCCGCTGACGTGGAGACCTTCCGCGGCCAGCCGGCGCTCAAGCTTGTCGCCGAACAAAAGACGGATGGTTACTTCTCGGACCGGGTCCGCCAGGCTGAATGGCGGCGGCAGGAAAAACTCACTGTCTTGCCGGGCGCCGGATTCGCCTCGCGACTCGAGCGGATCATCGAGCGGCGCGACCCGGAAGCGGAAGAGCTGGCTTTCCGGTCGGTGCTCGCGCTCGAACAACAAGGGCGAATGACCTACTCCGGCCGGCTGTACCAGGAACGGCGTGATGAGGGCGTCCATGCGGCGGCCTTCACGGCGATGTTGGACCGCCTGCTCGCCGCCAGTGGCCGCGACGGGCCGAAGCCATTCGAGGCTCTGGCCCGGCGGATTCAAACTTATCTCTCCGATAATGGGGCCAGCGACACGGTCCCGTACCGCGAGGCGATCCATGCCGTGCGCAAGCGAGCGGAATCGGCCGCTCGCGGCAACTTGCCCCCGGGCCCGCCACCGGAAGACACCGCACACACCGCCGAACCGCTGACGATTGGCCGCGCCATTCCAGACATCACCGCGGCCGGAATTACCGTCGCGGGCTCGACCCGGCTGAGCGCGCTGCGGGGCAAGCCGGTGCTGTTGGCCTACTTCCAGCCGTCGGCTCCGAGCGCGGCCGACGTGCTGCGCCTGGCGAACGAGCTGCACGTGCGAAAGCTGGGCGCGATTGTGCCCCTGTCGATCGGCGACGCGGCGGAGGCCAAGGAGCTGGCCGCAGAACAGAAGCCGAACGTACCCGTCTACGACGGGACCGGCGTGTACAAGGCGCACGGGCTGGACGCGACTCCGGTCTTCGTGGTGGTGGATGCGGAGGGAACGGTCCGGCACGTGGCCCGCGGCTGGGGCGGCGAGACCGCGGCCGAAGTGACGCGGGCCTGCGAGCGCTGGGCCAAATAAGCTGCGTCACCGGCAAAGTCCGCCCAGTTGGCGCACGTTTCGTCACCAGACGGCTCGCCCGCCCGTTGTCTACGGTCTCAAGGTCGCTCTACGATTGAATGCCCGGCAGGCCATGACCAACTATCAGCTTCACGGTCCGGCGCGAGTGTGTGCGACGAGCGGTCGCGAACTGCGGGCCGGTGACACGATTTACAGCGTGCTGCGCGACGAAGGCGGGCAATTCGTCCGCACCGACTTCGCGGCGGACGCCTGGTCGGGATCGCCGACCGGGGCCATCGCCTGGTGGTCCGTGAGGATTGCCGAAGCCGGGCGCCCGGCCAAGCCGACGATCAATGACGACGTCCTGGTCGACTGCTTCGAGCACCTGGCCGACACGACCGACCCGGCGCGGCAGAAGTTCCGCTACGTCGTCGCGCTGCTGCTCATGCGGCGGAAGCGGTTCAGGTTTGACGACGCGCGGAAGCGGGACGACCGGGAGACGCTGGTCGTGCGCGACGCGAAGTCTGGGCGCCGGTACGAGATCGACGATCCGCAGTTAACCGAGCCGGAGATGGACGCCGTTCGCGACGAGGTGTTCCGGGTCCTCGGGTGGGAATAGGAGAAGGTCATGCGACTGATCCGCGCGGCGACCGTCGGGCTGAGTCTGATTCTCCTCACCACGGGCTGCAACCTCTTCGGCGCGCGGCCGGAGCGACCGGATGCCAAGGCGCCGCCCGTACCGACCGGCCACTTTGACAAGCCGACTCCGGATCTATTGGTCTCTTACCTGAATCGCGAGGCGGCCAAGCTTCAGTCGATCGACACCCGCGACCTGACCATCGACGTCCGGGCGCAGGGCACATCCGTCAGTCTCGACGGCACCCTCCTGTGCCAGAAGCCGCGTTACTTCAAGCTGGTCGGCAAGAAGATGGGCTCGCAGGAGGTCATCGTTGGGTCGAATGAGGAGAGGTTCTGGTTCTACGTGAAGCGCGACCCGTCGGACGCGCTCTTCCATTGCTCATACTCGGATTTCGAGAAGGGCGCGATCGACCTGCCATTCCCGTTCGAGCCGGAATGGGTGCTCGAGGCGATGGGAATGGGTCACCTGTCGCCGGACAGTTCGTTCCGCGTGGATGAGGACCGGGAGACCTATCGCCTGATCGAGACTACCACCCTGCGCGGTCAGAAGGTCCGCAAGGTGACGGTGTTCTACAAGGGCTTCTCCCGCGACAATCAGCCGCAGGTCAAGGCGCGGATGCTGTATGACGCGAACGACCGGCTGATCTGCGCCGCGACCATCAAGTCGGTATCGCGGTTCCCCCTCGATGCGGCTTCGACGTCGCGGAACGCGTATGTGACCTGCCCGCAAGAGATCAAGCTGGAATGGCCCGCCCAGCAGACTTCACTCATCCTGGACCTGGGTCGCATGCGCGTGAATGGTCAACTGGCGATGGAGTCGTTCCAGATGCCCCACCTCGGGAGCCGCCAGGTCGACCTGGGCCGTGACCGCCCCACTGGCCGTAGCGGCGTGATCCCGGCCCGGTACCGATGAGCGTCCGGGGCCGCGGAGCGAACAAAAGCGAACTTTCTTGAGCCATTCGGGGCCCATTTCGGACCAATCCCGGTCAAGGTCGC